>VFSW01003227.1_pt1 | contig 24470 bp, 15 predicted proteins | sample 5358111 | NCBI WGS metagenome assembly VFSW01 (sample SAMN11554181, study PRJNA540505) | mine drainage metagenome | isolation source: sediment from site ElyBrook_90M | place: USA: Ely Copper Mine, Vershire, VT | collected 2017
AGCACAATATCCAGATCGTGGATCATCAGGTCCAGCACCACATCCACATCCAGCGCGCGCGGTGTGAAAATCGAAAGCCTGTGCGCCTCAAAAAACATCGGCCGGCGCAAACGCGGCTCAATGGCAAGCACTGCCGGATTGAAACGCTCCAAATGTCCAGGTTGTAAAATCCGCGCACCACGCTCTGCTGCGGCAATCAACTCATCAGCCTCCGCCAGCGATGAAGCAATCGGCTTCTCAACAAGCACGTCAATTCCCGCCTCAAGCAACTCCAGCGCTACCGCATGGTGATGAACCGTAGGAACCGCAACACTCGCCGCATCAATCGCCAAATCGGTAGCAAGCAGCTCTGCCGCCGACCCAAAAACAGGAATCGCATATTTCTGTGCTGTCTCGGCAGCACGCCCGGGATGAGGCTCTACTGCGGCCACCAGTGCAACCGGTGACCCGGCAATCTCCAGCTCCCGATAGACCCGAAGATGGTTGCGGCCAAACGACCCTGTGCCGCAGACGGCTACGCGTACAACGCTCACTACGCTTTGCCCTCAACGGCCTTCAGGCAGCGCCCATAGAGCTCAAGCAAATGGTTAACCTGATCCTCGGGCTTCGTACCGCCAGCCGCCGTAAAACCCGTTGAGCCTGCAGTCGGACGCCCAACCTGAGCCGTTCCCGCAACAAACTTCAGCAAATCGAGCGCAATATCTTCATTTCTACGCGCGCCTGAACCACATCCTGTGCCACAATTCGTCTCTGCCATCTGTACCCTCTATAAAGTGGATGCTACCAGAATTTGGGCCACGCTTGCAGGGATGGGAATCACACCCGCTTGTGGACTCCCACTCCCACTTCCGCGTCGCATTTTCCACCTTCACTCATACCCCACAGGTTTACTCTGGATAAGCTGTGAAAAACGCTTTCATTGCCATGGGCTCCAATCTCCCGAGTCATGTGGGCACGCCCGCAGAGACCTTGTTTGCCGCGCTCCATGAGCTCAGCGAACTGGGCCCGATCGTCAGCCGCTCATCACTCTACTGCACCGCGCCCATCGGCTTTGAAAACCAGCCCGCATTCCTCAACGCAGTCATCAATCTCGAAATACCTCCGCAGATCACCCCTCACATTCTGCTCCGTGAGCTCCTCCGAATCGAGCGCAACTTTGGCCGTGACCGCTCACAAGAGCAGCCCAGGGGCCCGCGCACTCTCGACCTCGACCTCCTCCTCTTCGGTGACCTCGTCCTCTCCACCACGGATCTTACGCTCCCTCATCCAAGACTCCACGAGCGCGCCTTTGTTCTCGTGCCTCTCGCAGAAATCGCGCCTCACCTCCGTCACCCTCTAAATGGCGCAACCATGGAGCAGCTCCTCAAAAAACTCAAGCTTCAATCCGGTCAAGTCGAATGCACTGAATCCGGCACTTGGTATCGTTAATCAATTCGCGTCAGTGATAAACTCACCCTGTTGTGCGACCGGATCGAAGGAATACAAATGAAAGCAACTCAAATCGAATTCAAATTGCGCCTCCTGATCATCGCTGCAATTATCTCCCTCGGATTCTGGGCACCCTGGCATCAACTCTTCTCGTTCTCCGAGCCGCATTCCCTCATGATCTGGTTCGCCTACCAACTCACCCATTACGCATCACTATCCTTTGCCACCACCACAACTATCGCAATCATCATCAGCATCATGACCGCCTTCAAGGGTATGTGGTTTCGTCTCTGGGGAACAGCCTACCTCGGCTCTGAAACCGTAAACTCCACCCAGATGCAAGGCGGCACTCTCCTTGCCGACGGCCCCTATCGCTACGCCCGCAATCCGCTCTACTGGGGCACCTGGTGCACATTGCTCGCCGTCTCTTATCTCATGTCGCCAACAGGTGCGCTCTGCTCAATGCTTCTCCTCAGCATCTTTCAACTCCGACTCATCTTCGCTGAAGAAGCATTCCTCACAGCCAGTCTCGGCGAGACCTACAAAAATTACCTCGCCGCTGTTCCACGACTCTGGCCCCAAATCCTCCATCCGCTGAATCCCTCAGGACGCAAACCAAACTGGACTCGCGCAATCCTCGCAGAGCTTTTCCCCGTGGGCATTTTTGTTTCTTTCGCCACACTCAGTTGGCAATATAATCACTCGCTCATGATTCGCGCCGTCATTGTAAGTTTCGGAATCTCATTAATCGCACGTGCACTGCTGCCAAAAAATTAATCTCCTCTCAAAAAATAACAAGGGAGAAGCATCAAGCTCCTCCCTCATTTTTTAACAACTGCAGAAAAAGTAAAACTACTTCTTCGCCGGTGCAATTGCGTCCTTCGCGGCCTTCGCCACGCGGAACTTTACAACCGTCTTCGCCTTGATCTTGATGGCTTCGCCGGTCTGTGGGTTGCGGCCCATGCGGGCCTTGCGCTCTGCCTTCACAAGGCGGCCGATGCCCGGTACGATGAATACGCCGTTCTTCTTCGTTTCCTTGACGGCGGTCTCGGCCAACGTGTCGAGGAACGCTGCTACCTGTTTGTTGGTGAGTGCAAGCTTTTCTGCCAGCTGCCGTGTGAGAGCGGTTTTCGTCAATCCTGTTGCCATCTGTGTTGCTCCTTTTTAGGCTTGCCCCTCGGGGGCTGCCGATTTTGGGTTTCCCTAAACTTCTTGATTCCTGACCTACCTGCAGGCCGTTGGGGAATCCTGCCGTAATGCTACAGAAGCCTTGAAATCCCTTTGTTCATGCGGGTTCGTGCTATCCCGTCGTTCGTTACAATGAAGCTTTTGATATGCCTATGTCAATGTCTAAATGCTGTTTTTCCACAGTTTTCTTGGGTTTTTACCGATATTTGCCTGTTTTTAGGCTAATTTCGCCTACTCCTGCTCTCGCACCCCTTAAAAGTGCCCGATTTCCGCGGGATTTTTCTCACGCACCGCATCTTTAATTCAGCCCGAAAAACAGCGGCTTTTTCGGCTTTGACGCCGCAATCAACGGCGTATTCAACGCCTCCACAATCGGCGCTACCATCTGAAAATGCCGGATCACCATCGCCGCAAATCCAGGTTTCAGCGCCTCCTCCACTGGCACACGCGTGCTCAATCCCCACTGACGGCAACGTATCAAATCCATCGCAGGATGCTCCGCAGGAAATCCCTTCGGCGGCCTCGTCAATGCATTGCCTTCAAACAAAGTAAAATTCTTTTTCACCGCCGGCCTAGCCATCAGCTTCCGGAACTCTGCATGATGATCGAGCAACCAATGACGTATCGCGCTCAACTGCTCCTTCTCTGGCATATAAGCCCCCGCTGCAATCACCACCTCATTCGCATCGACCGCAAAGTAGTATCCTGCACCCGAAGTCTTATCCATCCCCGTGTGCGTCCACCACGCGGCAATGTGCGTTTTGTACGGCCGCTTGTCTTTGCTGAAGCGCGTATCGCGATAAATCCTGAACAAGCTCTTCTCCGCTGGCCGAACATGTGACGGCGCAAAATCCAGCATCGCGTCCGTGATTTTTCGAATCACCGCCAGCATCGGCTCCTTGAGCTCAGCCTCAAACACATGCTTCCGTGCGTTGAACCACTCGCGGTCGTTATTCCTCTTCAGCCCGCGCAAGAACACCAGCGCCTCTTTCGTAAAGTAGGGCTGCGCCGGAGAATCTTTTGGGGTTGTCGCCGTTGTTCTCGTAGTTTTTTTCGTGGGGATTTTTTTTGTCGCTACCATAATGAAAATGAGTTTACCGGATCACCTTCAACGCTGCACGGAACAACTCATCAAAATTCGCAGCCAGCGCCGCTTCCTTCGCCACTGCTTGCTGAATCGCTTTCTCTGCTGCCACTCTCTGGTATCCAAGATTCGTCAGCGCAGAAAGCACATCCTCCACCGCAGGCCCGGCAACACTCGTTTGCACCGGAGCAACCGCAAAATCGTCCAGCTTGTCTTTGAGCTCAACCACAAGCCTCTCCGCCAGCTTCTTCCCCACGCCAGGAATCCTTGTCAGTTGCGCATGATCCTGAGAGCGTATCGCTTGCACTGTTCTATCCGGTGAGAGCCCGCTCAGCAAAGTAATCGCCAGCTTCGGGCCCACTCCACTCACCGTAATCAACTTCTCAAAAAGCCTCTTCTCTTCGCGCTCCAAAAATCCAAAGAGCGCAAACTGATCCTCGCGCACCTGCGTATGAATGTGCAGCCGCGCCTCGGCGCCTACCGCTGGCAGCGCCGTAAACGTCGGCACTGAAATCACCACGTCATAACCAACCCCGCCAGCCTCAACAATCGCCTGGCCGGGCTGCTTGTGAATCAGTGTTCCTCGCAAGTGAGCAATCATGCCAAAATCCCATTCTTCTTCGCCACGCGTTCCAGCGTCTCAAGCGCACGATCCAGTTGCGCCTTCGTATGTTCGCTCGTCAGTATCAAACGAATCCTCGCCTTACCCTCAGCAACCGTCGGGAACGCAATCCCCGTCCCCATCACACCTTCCTCAAACAATGCCCGGCTGAAATCCATCGTCTTGCGTCCCTCGCCAATGATGATCGGTGTAATCGGCGTCTCTGTCGCTGGAGTAGTCACTCCGCCAATATTGAATCCACTGCGCTTGAGCTCTCCCTGAAAATACCGTGTATTCGACCACAGCCTCTCAATCCGCTCCGGCTCCGTTTCCAAAACCTCAAATGCCTTGATGCACGTCGCCGCAACCGATGGGGGATGTGAAGTCGAAAACAAAAACGGCCGCGCCCGATGATAAAGATAATCAATCAAGTCGCGACTCCCGCAAACATACCCACCCAGCGCGCCAATTGCTTTCGACAGCGTTCCCACCTGCACATCCACCTTGCCATGCATTCCAAAGTGATCCACGCTTCCGCGCCCATTCCTCCCCAGCACTCCCGAAGCATGCGCATCATCCACCATCATGATCGCGCCATATTTCTCCGCCAGCGCTGCAAGCTTGTCCACCGGACCAATATCCCCATCCATACTGAAAACACCATCCGTAATGATGAGCTTCTTCCCCGGCTCGTTCTCAATCTCTTTGAGCAGCTCTTCGCAGTGCGCCGCATCCTTGTGCAGGAAAACTTTAATCTTCGCCCGCGACAGTCTAGCACCATCAATAATGCTCGCATGATTCAACTCATCGGAGAGAATAAAATCTTCCTTCCCCAGAATCGAACTCACCGTTCCCGCATTCGCCGTGAATCCGCTCTGGAAAACCACGCAAGCCTCAACATTTTTGAAGCGCGCGATTCTTTCCTCCAGTTCCATATGAATGCGCATCGTTCCGGCGATCGTCCTCACCGCCCCCGAGCCCACGCCAAACTTGCGCGTCGCTTCAATCGACGCCTCAATCAATCGCGGATCGTTCGCCAACCCAAGATAGTTGTTGCTCGCCAGGTTAATTACCTCGCGTCCGTCATAGTGGCAAACCGGCGCCTGCTGATCGTCAAGAATGCGGAGTTTGAAGTGTGTTCCATTGGCGCGTAATTCGTCGAGTGCTGCTGTAAGGTGGGCTAGTTGCGGACGCGTGCTCATAAGCTCTGTTTTCTCCCAAAAGAAGGATAGCGCAACAGGCTTGCGGTGGATGGTATCAAACTGCCAGTTAACCCACCCATTTTGAACTGCTTTTGGTGCACCCTGACTCGCCTAATCTCCCTACACGCGTCTAAACACTCGTTCCCATTTCTCTCCCTGCACCTGTGGAAGGTACAATGGTGTTAGTGCAGACTGAGGGAAATGTGGGCAAGCGGCCCGCCACTTCGGATGTGAAATCTGTTGAAGCTTTGGGAGTTATACGCGTGAGAGGTTTTATTAGCCGCGGCTTGCGGTCTGAAATTTTAATGGCAGCGGCAATGCTTCTTGCATTCGCGCTTCCCGTCTATGCGGCCCAGCAAGGTATCCGCACCTTTACGCAGATGACAGTCCAGACCCACCAGGTCGCGGGCGTTACTGTCTCCGAATTCACCGTGCACGTCACCTCTGCTGACGGAGAACCGCTCACCGGTGCCGTCACCCTCGAAGAGGATAACAAGCCTCTGGTCGGTGCCGCGCTGGAAAACGGTCTCGCAACCCTGACTCCAAGCCTCAACCCCGGTTCACACCTGATTACTGCGCTCTACCAGGGAGACGGGCTGCATAAAGTATCCACCTCCGTGCCTCAAGCTGTATCCGCATACCAACCGGAAATCACAACGCCGACATTTGCCCTGACTTTGAATCCTGCATCGTTGACCGTGACCGCAGGTCAGGCGGGTGATTCGATCGTAACCATCACCCCTAGCAATAATCAGGGCACAACGTCGCCCACATTCTTCACCCTCTCCTGCTCTGGTTTGCCGGCCAATTCAAGTTGCTTCTTCACTCCGCAGAATGTGCAGATTCCCGCCGGCAGCAATACCGCAGTCACCAGCAGTTTTACCCTGCAAACTCAGGCAATTTCGAACCCGACCAGCACCCCTGCTGCAACCAGTAACAATAAGGAAGCACTCGCGCTGGCAATCCTTTTGCCCGGTGTTCTTGCACTGGGATGGCTCGGTCGCCGTCGATCTTCAGTTATCCGGCTCATGATGCTTGCGTGCCTTGTTCTGGTCACTTCCATCGGCTTCAGCGGCTGTGCGCCACTTTACTACTACAAGAATCACGGTCCGCCACGGAATCCCGCCACGCCCTCTGGCACTTACACCATCACAGTCACAGCGCAAACCAGCAACGGCGTCACAGCATCAAACCTCACAACTACTTTCGCGTTGACGGTTCAATAAGCGAGCAACTTCAAAATAAATAAAGCCCACACAAACAGCTTAGTTTGTGTGGGCTTTTACTTTCGCAATAAAATCTTGATTCTGAATTCCACCAAACTCCCCCTTATTTCTTGTCCTTTCCCAACTCTGCAGCCTTTGCCTTCATCTCTTCAGCTTCTTTCGTCCGCCCCTGACGCTCATATGCCATCGCAAGTCTCGAGTATGCCTCCGTATTGCTCGCATCAGCTGCAATCGCTTCAAGATACCGCGCCACTGCGTCTTCTACTGCATTCCTCTGCATCAATTGATTGCCCGCATTCATCGCAAAATTCGACTTTTGCCTATTTGTGGCTGCGCGTGATAAATCTGCGCCCAGCTTTCTCTCTGCTGCTGCACTATTGCGTAACTGATCAATCTGCTTTTGTATCAACTGCGCCTTCGCACCATCGCTCTCCGAGGATAATGATTGCGTCAATTGTTGTGCCTGTAATGAGTAAATCCCTGCCAGCGTAAGTCGTGGCCCAGGTTGCGCAGGCAATAACTCAATCGCCCTCTTCAAAACTGGAATCGCATCATCCAGACGTGATAGCTGTTTCAGTACGCTCCCATAAACTGCCCACACATCACCATTCCCCGGACGCAATTCGCTCGCTTTTTTCAGTTGCACTGCCGATTCATCCAGCCGCCCTATTTGCATTAACAATATTCCTAGCGTGTAGGGCGGATCAGGCAACTGAGGATCAAGCTCCGATGAATGAAGCAACTCCACGATCGCATCATCATTTCGATCCTTGAATTTATATACCAATCCAAGATCGTAATGCAGTTGTGAATCATTCGGCGCAGACTCCAATGCCTTCTGAAACTGAATAATCGCAGCATCGAACTCTGAGAGTTGCACATTGGCAACACCCAGATCTTCCAGCGCGTTTACGTTCTTCGGATCTATTGCCAGTGCTGTATTCAGATAGCCGATTGCTTCCTTCGCTTTGCCAATCTCCGTTAGCGATAGTCCCAGATTTGCCAGTATCCCTACATTTTTCGGCTCTGCTTCTAGTGCCGTCTTAAAGTAAGGTATCGCTTCCTCATGCCGGCCCAGCCGTTGCAGTACCATCGCCAAATCATTCTCCGCCCCCGGTAACTTTGCTTTGGCATCAACAGCTGCTTGCAAATGCGGCAACGCAGCATCATCTTCATTGAGCGCCGCGTAAATCCGGCCCATCTCGAGCGCCACTTGCGGCGATTCAGGTGAAAGCTTCTGCGCTTGCTGTATTACCTCTAGCGCCGAAGATGACTGATTTTGCACTCGCAGCGCCGTTGCTTTATGAATCAACGATGGCAGATAAGTACCATCCAAGCGCAACGCATCTTCAAAATACCCTTGCGCCTTTGGCAAATCTCCTTGTTCCGCATACAGTGTTCCCAGGCCATCTGAAATCTCCGCTTGTGCCCCTCCCACTTTCTGCGCTTTTTCAAACTCTGCAATCGCTTCCGTTACTTGCCCATTCGCCTCCAACGCGCGCCCATATGCCTCGTAGAAACTCGCATCCAGTTTTGTCTCCGCGCTTTTCTCGTCCATCGCGCTCACCGCTGCAAAATGAGTCAACGCCGCTTTTGTGTTTCCACCCTGCATGTAAGCCAGTATCAGATTGCGATGAATCTCCAGTGCATCCGGTTTCAGCGTCAATGCGATTTCAAGTTCCTTAGTGCCTGCATTAATCTGATTTAGCTCTAACAGCACCGCTCCCAGCGCTTCATGCGCCTCTGCTATCTGCGGCGCCAAACGCACCGCCTCCGCAAAATGAACGCGCGCCTCCTCCGCATTGCCGGCCTGTTGCGCTGCCAGCCCTGCTTTAAAAGCTGCTGATGCTTTTTTCAATTCGGGGGTCGGCTTCTTCGTCTGCGCAACCATCAGCATTGACAAAAAAATCGGCACCAAAAAAACACACAGAGCTATCCGCCAAATTCCTTTCATCCCTTACTTCCCCGCTGGAGGAGGCTGCTGCTTATGTTGCAGATCAACCACCAGCTTGTACTCGCGGTTCGCCTCCGCAAGTTGTCCCGTTGCCTTGTACGCTTGACCAAGAAGATTGTGCGTAATGTAATTGCCCGGATCCATCTTCGCTGCGTGACTCAGATAATGCAGCGCCTGGATAGGCTCTTGCAATTTCAAAAACGCCTGCCCGAGCAACATGTATGGCGCAGTTGAATTCGGCTCCAGCAGTACCGCGCGATTCAGCGCAATGCGCGCTTCGTTGTACTGTCCATTGCGGATGTATGCGTCACCTAGCCTTTCATACATCGCGCCATTCAGAGGATTCAACTTCCCCTCCGACTGAAATTCACTGATTGCCGTTGCCAGATCAGCCTTCGCCAAAGCCACTTCTCCCAGCAGTTGGTGAGCAAGAGGAAGATTCGGATTCAGCTCCAGTGCCTTCCGAGCCGACACTCCCGCCTGCTCCGCAAATTCGCGGCGCAGCAGCAACCTTGCGGCTATCAAATACGCCTCGGCTGAATCCGGCGCAAATCCAAATTGCGCAGCAAACGAATGGCGCGAGTCATCATAACGTCTTGCATCTGCGTAACAAAGACCCAGCACATACTGCGGATCAATATTCGCGCTCTCCACGCTCGTGCTGCCCTTCTCTAGAAACGGAATCGCCTCTTCCGGATGACCCAGCCTGAAGAGACTCACTCCATGCATCTCAACCGATTCAGAATCCTTTGGATCCTGCGCACTCGCCTTGCTGAAGGCCTCTACCGCCTCAGGCAATTGCTCCTTCTGATAGAAAATCAACCCGCGTAGCCGTTCCACCCCAGGCAACTCGGGCGTCCGCTCTGCCAATGCATCAAGCAACACTTTGGCTTTCTCCAACCGACCATGCGCTGCCAGATCACGTGCCGTCTCAAGCTGAACCTCCGGCGTTTGCTCTGTCGTATCAGATTTTTGTGCTTCCGTTCCTGCACCAGGTGTTGCAGTTGTCTGCGCAGTGAGTAGTGCGGCGGAAAGAAAAAGAAATGCAATCACTATTCGTGTTTTTTTCATGGTTTCAACCCTATTCAGTTTACTTCTTCCACATTCAAGCGCAAAGAAAGAGGGGAGCCGTAGCTCCCCTCTTTCGGGTTAAGTTGAATACTCTGGCTGCTCGCTTAGAACGCTACGTGCAGTGAGAACTCAAGCTGGCGCGGGCCAGGTCCAGGAGCTTCTCCACCGATCGTACCGGCGTTCTGAATGTTACCGCCAGGATTGCCCGGGTTGATGTGGTTAAAGGCGTTGTAAGCATCCATACGGAACTTGATGTTGACAGCTTCCCAGACAGGGAATGCCTTCACGATCGCCAAATCAGAGTTGAAGAACGAGGGGCCCCAATACGAGTTCCTCTCCACGTTGCCGACGTTGTCAAGACCTGGATCAGTGAAGATTCCGCCGCCAATAGTTTGCGCTTGGTAGTAGGTGCGATTCTGGTTACCAACATTCCAACCTGAGAGGCTTGTTGGAAGCTTGCCACCAGGAACCACGTTCGCGTAGCAAGGTGCGCTACCCGGGATATCGTTCGAACATGTGTTGTAGGTCAGACTGAACGGAAGACCGCTTGACCAGTTGAACGTACCAGCAAGTTGGAAGCCACCAATAGCCAGCTCTTCTGCCTTCGTTGCATTGGTAGCAAACTGCTTACCCTTGCCGAAAGGAAGATCATAGCTGCCGTAGCCATTCAACTGATGTTTACGCACGTTGGTATCGTGACCGTAGGTGATGCGCTTGGACCAGGTCCAGAATCCAGAAGCTTCACTGAAGGCGCTCGCCCAGTTGTAGTTGACTGAAAAGGAGAGACCCTTGGTCATCTTCTTGTCCAAGGTAACGCGACCTGCATTGTAGTTGCTGTTCTGGTTGTCGCCGTCGAACTGAATACCCTGTGTCCATCCGCACATTCCGGCCGTCGAGATTGTTGCTCCAGAAATTGTGGGCTGAGTATAAGCTGGATCAGAACAAGCTGCCAGCTTGCCGCCGTAGTAACGCTGCAGCAAGTTCGTGTTCATTCCTGGAACGTACGAGATCGAGTTGCCGGTAACGCTGTATGCTGCCGGCAGGTTGATCGCGGCTTCGTTCGGGTTGGTGCTGTTGCTGTCACCGTCGCCAAGTGTGTGCGTACCCTTGTTGCCGATGTAGGCAACCGTGACCGTCAACGAAGGTGAAATCTGACGCTGGATGCTTACGTTCCAAGCATCAAGTGTCGGGAAGGTGAGCGGGTTCTGACGTGACTTGGAATTAACATTATATCCAGGGTTCGGCAGAAGACCATTTGCAGGAACCACCGGCATCACATTTGCGACTGGACCTGCTGAAAGGCCAAATCCATACGTTACGCCGCCATTGTTTGAGATGCTCTGGTTAGCCAGAACAGGCAGGTTCTGCGTTGCAGTGTGACCAAAGATTGAGCCGAAAACGCCCATATCAAAGCTGCGTCCATAACCGCCACGAATAACTGTCTTGGAATCGAGCTGGTAGCTGATACCAACACGAGGCTCATACTGCTTGCTGGCTGTAATTCCCCATCCCATGTTCGAAGGAATGCCACCGATGCCGGCCACTTGCAAGTAGCCAGTGTTTAAGTTCAACAACGAACCGTTGCCCGGGCCATTCACACTCTCTGGGAAGTAAAGCTCCCAGCGGATACCATAGTTCAACGTCAACTTGTGGTTGACGTGCCACGTATCCTGAGCATAGAAGAAGTCACGCTTCTGGAATTCCTTTGCATTCGTGGAAACCGAGACGTAACGGTTGAAGCTGGTCACCTTACCAAGAAGGAAGGTTGCAAAACCCTGCCCACCTGGATCAGTTAACGTAGGATCTGACGTCGGGGCTCCGCTGAAGTTCAGAAGACCGGCACGATCGTTATCCGAAGGTACGCGCAGGTTGCGGCCATAACGCAAATCGATACCAGCCTTAAAAGCATGATTGCCGGCCAGGCGCGTCCAGTTGTTGATGATCTGGAACTGATCTTCCTTCTCAATCAACGGGCAATTGCAACGGTTCACGTTCAGACCATCTCCATACAGAGGTTGTGTGGTATTTGAAACCACATTCCCAATAAAGAAGCCTGGTGAACCTGCAGTGATTGAGCCTGGAGCTCCAAGGTTGATGCCCGGAATGCCAAGCGTCGTTGCAAAGTTTGTATTCTGGTCATGCTTTGTATCAATGATGTTGTAACGCAGGTAACCAAGACGGAAGTCGGTCAGCAATTTGGGGCTGATAGCGATATCCATACCAGCAACCGTGCTGCTGTTCGCACCTGTCGAGTTGCCGCCGTAGCCGCCGATTCCGAATCCAGGTCCACCCGCGGCGCCGTAAAGCACACCACCTGAGAGCACGTCTGTGAAGCGGGCCCAGCGTACAAACGCATGTGCCTTTTCATTGACTGTGTAATCCACGCGGGCTGTGTACTGGTCGCTATTGAAAAGACCCGTTCCGACACCGTGTGAGTTGTTGTACAAACCAGACACATCAGTAGGAACAATACCGGTAGTGAAAGGCTCAAGGTACTTCAATAGAGCCAGCGCCGGTGCTGAGTCAGGCAATGCCAGTTGCGCAGCGGGAATCACGTTGTGAGCATACGGCGTCGGTGTTCCAGGTGTGGTGATGTTGTCATAGATAATGCCGCCACCTGCACTGATGTAATTTGCATACTCACTGAAATCAGCACCTGCGATTCCGCTTGGGCCAATTTTGTTGCCCAATGCGGTTTCGGTAAGTAGTGATGTAGGAAGAGTATCGGAAGCCGATGTTCCAACCTTGGAACGCTGACCTTCATAGTTGAAGAAGAAGAAGAAGCGATCCTTCAATACCGGGCCACCAATTGATGCACCCATGCGGTTCTTCAAACCTGCGGGATACTTTGAAGTTGGACCCATGCTGAATGGCTCTTTGGCCAGGTTCGCATTGCCCGTACGGAAGTCATACACGCTGCCATGAAATTTGTTGGTGCCTGACTTCGTCTGCGCCGACATTGCTGCTGAAACTGCCTTGCCCTGCTCAGCGTTGTAATTCTGTGACGTAATCGTTGTCTGTGTAAGAGCGTCAATGGCCGGGTTCACAACGATAATGCCCAAAATTGGATCTTCGTTGTCCGCGCCGTCCAATTCGTACGCAACGCCGCCGAACGCCTGTCCGTCGATCTGAATCTGACGCGAATTTTGTGGGTTTTCATCAGCTGCGTGTGACCATCCAAGAAGCTGCGCGCCTGGAAGAAGCAACTGGAGGTTGGCAAAGTTTTGATCGCCAATCGGCAACGTCGCTACCTGCTGATCATCAAAAACTGTCGAAACATCTGATGTTTCTGTCTTCAGCAATGGCTGCGTCTCGGCATTCACTTGTACCGTTGTGGACTGTACGCCAATCTCAAGTTTCACGTTGAGGCGCGGTGCCGTATCGGCAAGAACTTGCATGCCGGATGCTTCATAGGTCTTAAAGCCGGAAAAACTGACCTTGACGTTGTATACGTCAGGGACTAGGTAGGGTACTTGATAGTCGCCGGCAGCGTTCGTCTTGACAGAGGTGACGGTGCCCTTGGCAACGTCGGTCACTGTCACTGTCGCTCCCGGAACTGCGGCCCCGGTTGAATCCGTCACAGTACCTACAATCGTGCCGTAAATGGCCGATTGCGCACTGGACGAAACAACAAGAAGCAGGCTTGCAAAGGCTACTATGGCCACTGCAAATGCGGTGCGTAGATTCTTGATCATGCGGTCTCCTGAAATTCAATTTTCAGCTAGTCTCTTAACTGGATGATGTGTTGTCCGTCTGCAAGGATCATGCCCATGAGTACGGCCATAAATTGAAGCTTGGCTGCCACGATGACAGCTTTGCCTGAACCCCCGAAAAAACTTGCTCCAAATACACGTACACACATAGAGCAAAAAAAGTTGTTTCTCGGAACCCCGACCAATATATAGAGATTTCAGAGCAACTGTCAACGAATATTTACATAAAATTTAGGAATTATGTGCAGATACGTTATATCAAAAGAAAATACTCTCAAAACTAGCCTTCGATTCAAATTCGCTCTCATCCATTTGATTGATTATTTGCTAGTAACTATCCCTATTTTCTTCACTATACAGACATTATCGATTTTGACCAATTCCACCCGATACGCTCACCACTCGTCACAAATTGCAGCTAATTCAAATTTCCATTCTCGCTTACCTAAACAATTATCAGCTATATGTATGAACAATTAATTTATTAATGTATATACTACTTGTAAATTTTAATGTGGTTATTAGTATCCTTTGTCTTTTAACTGTCCCTCTCTCTTCATCAGTACCTATGTACCCTTGTGCACTCCATTATCTTATTGAAATATAAAGTATTTATAACTTCCTTTTCACGCCGCCTATTCCTCACCCGATTTCAACTTATAGACACTCCATTTCCCCTTATTCCAATCTACGGAGGGGGCTAACTAGACAGAATTTCACACCCCTTTTCCATAGAGATATGACATTCAAACCCTACCCTCTACTATTCCATTCAATAAATTGCGGATTTTATTCGTGCCCGGCACACCTCTGCCCGTCTCTGACTATCTGCGCTTCAAATCCCCGTGCCCAGCTGTTGTCAGGATCGGTACTGAGTAGCCGGGTCAGCGTCCCCAGCACCTCCGCTCGCTTCCCCACCTGGCATTCCACTATCGCCAGATTCATCGCCGCCTTCGTTTTCGAAGGGTGATGCGCCACCACCTCACTCCACAATTTGATCGCCTCGGGCAAATGTTTTTCATGCGCTTCAATGTAAGCAAGATTCCCCGCCGCCAGCGCATCATACGGATTTGCACTCAGCGCCATCTTGTACTCCGTCGCTGCATTCATCGCATCGCCGTTTGCCTGGTACAAAAACCCCAGCTGGTCATGCAACTCGAGATCGCCAACCGCGCCATGTGTCTCATCCTCAGCCTTCTTCAGCAAAATCGCCGCACGCATCGGACTCTCGCTATCACCCGGCCGCGACATCTGCGCATACGCAATTCCCAAATCTCTATCGCTCGCCGCAAAACCACCCACTGCTGTCAGCTCCGCTCCTAACTTTTGCGTCACCGGTCCCGTCGCCGGCCTCTTCACAATGTAGTGATCCGTTACCTGCTCATGCGCAATATCCGTCGAAGTCGCCCGCGCCATATGGCATCCCGCGCAATCCAAATTCTCCGCATGATGCGTCTTCGCCATCTCCGCATGACACTGCAAACACTTCCCGCGGAAGAACTCCACCTTCTCTTCCGGCTTCGGCGTCGAGTGCGGATCATGGCACGTCGTGCAGGTCAGCTTATCTCCTGACTTGCGCTTGCACTCGCTCTTCAGCAACGCTTCCCACTGACTCGTCGCGCGTCCACCCGATCCAGCCACGCTGCTCCTCACAAAGTACAGCGCGTAATCAAAGAGATCATCTCCCGGCTTGAAATCCACCAACTCTTTCCCCGCCTTCACCACCGCCGTCTGCCCTTCCAGATGGCAGCTCAAGCAAACCGAATCTCTCCTCACCGCTTCCATCGCATCAATATCTACCAGCTTCGTCTTCCCGCCTGAATCCACATGCGCCTTCGCATCTCCATGGCAAGCCGTGCACGCAATTCCATTTTCCGCAAACGGCACACCCGCATAATGATTCCTCGCATCGTCAAGCGAGTGCGCCGCATTTGTCGTATGGCAATGCAAGCACCCGGGATCAACCGCCAGCGTCATCGGCATCTGCGTCGCCGTCAAATAATTCGGCGCCATATCCCAAAGCTGCTTCTTCCCATACCAATTAATCGGCGCTTCAAACCAATACCCATCCTTATTGAATAAATAAGTCCGTCCTCGTCTTCCCGACCCAATAAAGTAATCGAGCTTCACGCGCCCATTCAGCTCACGATTCGGCCCCGCATTCTCCCGCGAATACTCCAGCCAAACATCCGTCTGCTTTGTCGCCTGATCCACTTCCTGATACACGCGATAGTGAACGCCTGAAGCCTGATGCGTGAAGTCGCCCGGAATCAGCCCTTCTGTCGCCGGCCCGCTTGCATTCGCCATCGGAGTGGTTTTGTAGTGGTCGTAGATTTCTTTATGACAATTCGCGCAAGTCAAATTCGGATCAGCATTCGCTAATCCGCTTTGCGCCGTCGCCGGCAAAGAGCAGCAAAGAATAAAAAGAAGAAGCACTCGCCTGCAATGCAAATGCATGCACCGACAACTCAAATGCATCTTAATTTCCAATTCAACTTAAGCTCGCGTAAGAGCTCGGACCGTCTCCTCAAGCGGTCGTTCAGAATTGAGGAAGAGTTTAAATAACTAAAGAGCGACTGAAGGTCAGAATTTGCCTATCTGACTTGGTTGACTGAAAATTTAGAAGAAAAGTTTACCGACATTTTTCTCATTCCCTACAAATCGAAAAGCATCAGCCAGCCTCAAAATTTGCGGAGAATCAACCAAGCATTTCAAGGGAAAATGCGTCAAGAATACCCTCCGAAAGAGGCAAAAATTAGCGATTTCGGAGGAAAACTGGCCCCGAAAGATTGATTTTTGAGTGATTTTTGGGGTGATTTTAGTGGCAATTTTGACTCTATCGATTTCACATCTCGCTTATTTATAAGGGCTTATCGAAATTTACGGAAGGTCTAGAGAGTCAAAAAGTGGGGGAGGGGGGAGGGGGGTGCCACCTTCTGAGCAGCCAAATGCACCCTGAAACACCGGTCCCGGCAAGAGTGGTGCCTGATTCCATTGTGCAGGATTTATGGCTAATTTTGTGCAAGTGCTGATGCCGGGTGAACCATTTCTCGCTTCTGAGAGAAAGGATCATTAAATTGGTATAACTCCACATTCAATTAAGTATTCTACGGTTGAATCAAATTCATTGGGGTTTGTAGTTTTGTCTTCTCCATTCCCACGCGGGACAAATATAACCATCCCCTGGCGAGAGCGAGTTAGTAGTACGCGATAAGCGTTTAAGCGATAGTTCCGCATTTCGTTATTTTTAATTTCACTCCATTTGCTCTCATTTTTCGAGTGGCGCAACTTCCTCAATAACCAACCATGCTTTTTATCCCAGATGAAATCTCCGCCCCAACACAGCCCGATCCAATCAAGTTCCAAACCTTGAATTTCAAATTCAGTGGCAAGGACTTCGCATTGAAAGCTGGAACGTATGTCAGTTGATGGAGCCAAATACCAGTGTTCCCATTTGTAATCCGCGTGAAACGACGAATTTGTCTCCAAACCTTCTGCACGTAATCTATCGGCACCAGACGATCCAATCAGTCCATATCGATTCATACCGATTCCTTGCTCGCGCAATTTGCGACGTGTCTGATCGAGATTGCGTGTGAGGAAGATAGGAAATTTGTATGTGACATTGAGCGCTGCCGCTGCTTCAGCTTTGCCTTCCAGCAAAAAATTGACCCATTTAGCTAGTTGATCCGCACGTAAACTACGGTTTGAAGTGCGAAGGTGAAAGCCGGAGTTTGTTTGGATTTCCTGTTGGTGATTCGGTTCTGCAAAAAGCCGATGTCCTGCTGTCGAAGCGCCACCTTCTTTTACTTCATCTGAAGCGTAAATAGTCCAATGCTTCTTGCTTCCAACCAAAGCACGTCCCCATTCTTCAAGACCTGCTTCACCTTTGAAAATCTCCTGCCCACCTCCAACCAGCGCGATTACAACTGCCCAATCTTCATGGCGCTCCATGATTCTCAACAACATCTCCGGTTCTGAATAATCACGCTTGAATTTACTCATGTGTTGTTCGCGATTCCAAGCGCGTTGTGCTTCATCGAAGATGATGGCATGGTTTGCGGGCGCACCCAAATTGTCTTCAGTGTGGTAGCGTGCAAAAAAATGTACATTCTCGATCAGAGTTTTCGCTTCGATCTTTGCTTGTGTAGCGTAGACACCCTTCCTCATGCCTTCTTGCGTAAATAAATATTGCAATACTTTAACGAGTGGACCATTGCCACTCATGAAATGAATTGCATCGTTCTTATTGGCTTTAGAGTGCGCAATACTTAAACCAACAAGAGTCTTGCCTGAACCGGGGACACCGGTGATGAAACAAATTGCGTGTTGATTCTCTCTTCGTGCTCGATCTACAACTTCTTGAACAAGATTTCGTACACTTTCAATTTCATGTTCTGAAGCCTCAGAATGGGCAATCTCGCGGATAGAGAGTCCTGAATTTAGAGCTAGGGCTGCTTCAATAATGCTTGGGACTGGGAAGTAAGGGCTTTGATCCCAAGTAACAAGATCAATCTGTCGAGCTGATGCGCTTTCAACGAATAACAATGCGTCAGATAGTTGAGTCCATTCGAGTCTTTGAATTGGCTTTATCCAAAATCTAGCTAATTGTGGAAACATCTCATATTGATTGAGTACATCCTTATTGAAATTCCCAAATTCTGAACTAACAAGAATTGGGACAATTTGTTGTTGATCAGAACTCTTATGAAAGTAGTGAAGGAGAAGCGCATATTCTTCAATTTGTTTTTTTGCTTGCGAGGAAGCATGAGTTGCTTTTGCTTCTAAAACAACTATAGTCTCTTTGATTAATATGATTGCATCGATTCTGAGCTCTTTGCAGGGAATGGAAAACTCTAACAATAGTCCCCACTTCGCGGCACTATTCGAATTATCAACGCATCGTGTAAGCGCATTTTGTAGAGAATCGAGATCCCGTTCCCACGTCAAGGTTTGATCCGAGAAGAGCGTATTATAACCGCGATTTGCGTGAGCTAAATTCAATCTCGAGAGAACAACTTCGCGTGATTCTGCAAGGAATTCAGCAACTGTAGCGCGATAGAAAGATGTCATTTGAATACACCTATAGGAATATGCCAGGGTAGCATTTTTCAATCTCTAATGACCACAAGCGTACTTTTGCTACTTTTATTCTTTTCTAAAGAATCGAATCCATAAGCCCATGACTTGATTCTGAAACATGAACACCATTTTTCTACGAACCATCAGGGGATGGTTAAAGTAGATTTAAAGATCTCATCGAACAAAGCCTCCCGTAGGGAGAGCACGAGAATAGCCCGGGGTGGCCCCTGAGCGTAGTAAAGGGGGAACCCTGGGTTAGAGTCAGAAAAATGCCTACGCCCCGGAGGGCCGACCGAAACGCATCCCCAAAAAGAATGCGGGTCATAATCAATCTGCTGTTTTTTCACGATAACCAAAAACTCTGCGTCAAAATCGCGTTTCTTGTGGTGCTCCTGCGAACTCGAAATGTATTGCAGAGGCGTGCTGATCTGGCTTTGACTGATTGAAAACGCTCCATACCCCTTCCATGCAAAATTCCAGTGATCAGAAAATTCATTTCCCCATTTTGATGAAAAACTCTTGATCTCGAGTTTGGCTATGGCAATAGGCAAGATGGATAATAGTTCGGGCGACCCTCCGGGGCGCGGTCTTCGTTGTGTAAGCGGACCCACTGTCTCGCTGCGTTTTACATTGGGCTACTCTCGGTCGTCCCTACAGAAGGGGATCTGCCAGGTTCTCCATCTCTCGCTGTGGGCAGATAATCGACGCATCGGAAGATATCTATTCTGCAAACTAATTAATATTTTCGACTTCAAACCGGAGGCTAGTCATGTAAGAACTACTTGCATCAGGTAATCAGTACACGAACAAAACTAGTAAAGATCATGCGGATAATTTATTTAGTAATTTGTTTTCATAGAGTTAGAGATGTTTCCGGTTTGGCTCCTCAAATGCATTTAATTTGTGGGGTCAACTCGACCTGAAACAGGAGACATCGTAACTATGGTTGTACATCTTAAGTACCACGCCCTTCTAGGGTTGCTTTTCGCAGCCTCACTCATGGCTTCGGCTCAAACAATTTTAACCACATCGGATTCAGCTCTGAACACCGGCACTCCCGTATCAACCACTTACAGCGCACCGGGTACTAATGGCACCAATGGCGTTGTAACATTGGCAACAAACCCCTCTGAAAATCTCTGGCTGATGTACAACAATCCGTGGGGGATTAACAGCGGATCAGGAACCATTACGCAGACTTATAGCGGGAAAGGGACAATGACAACCGCCATCAACCTGACGGGGTTGCCGGGTGGTGGCGTGGACGCCTATCCATTTGTACTCTATGGTTGCGACCCGTGGATGGATTGTTACCAGAATCAACCCCCGCAATTTCCTGCACAGCTTTCCAGTATGTCTGCACTGGACCTTGACATCAAATATGCAATGACTGGCGGTATAACCGGCAGTGACGTGGACTTACTTTATGATGAGTGGGTATGTAACTCGGCAAAGCCTTCTGACAGTTCGCAGTGTCTTGAAGTTGAAATTTTACCCTACTACAGCTTCGTGAACTTTGGCGGCGGTACCTTCGTTGAGACTATCAATGAGCCCGTTATACTGAACGGCGTTTCGACCATTTTTAGTTTTGATGAATATAATGGGGGCGGCAATGTTCTCTTTTATCCGCACACCATGCCGGGGTTGTCCTCAGGAGAATTGAGTTTCAACATACTAGACCTCCTGAAGGCAGCAGTATCAATCAATGGATTCAGCTCCTATCAATATTTGGCGGGAATCGAACTTGGGACTGAGTTTGGAGCGAGTGCGACCCAATCCTACACACTCACGCTCAGCAAGTTTGAGATTCAACAAACGTTAGCTGATTCTACTTCCCCAGTCACTCCAACTCTCAAATGGGCACCTGCGTCACCTATCATCTACCCTGCACACCTTAGCGCCAGTCAGCTTGACGCTAACGTCTTCAACGGCTCTACGAACATCGATACCGCTGGCACATTCGTCTACTACGTTGGCCCTGTCTCGGGTGGAATTGTCGCCACTACGAGCACCATTCTCCCTGTAGGCTCAGACCAACTCTGTGTCCAATGGAAACCTGATGCAGCGAATGTTTCCTCGTATAACCCAGTCTCTGGCTGCGCCACCATCGTTGTTAAGCCTTCCACCCTGATTACCCCAACTCTCAGTTGGGCGCCGGTCACGCCCATCGTCTATCCTGCACCGTTGAGCATCGCTCAACTAGACGCCAACGTCCTCAATGGCACTACCAACATCAACGCCGATGGTACATTCGTCTATTATGTTGGTTCAGTTGGGGGGGTTGTAGCCACTACCTCCACCATTCTTCCTGTCGGCTCTGACCAACTCTGTGTCCAATGGAAGCCTACTTCATCGTATGTTTCCACGTACAACTCCGTCTCTGGCTGCGCTACCATCGTTGTTAAGCCTTCCACCCTGATCACCCCAACTCTCAGTTGGGCACCGTCCGCGCTCACTTATCCAACCCCGCTTAGCTCCTCTCAGTTAGACGCTAAGGTTTTTCACGGTTCAACTAATATCAACTCTGATGGAATCTTCACTTACTATGTTGGTCCCGTCGCAAACGGCGTTATCGCCAAAATAGGCACTATCCTCCCAGCTGGCACTAAACAGATTTGTGTTGCGTGGAAACCCTCCAGCACTTACTCCTCCACTTACACAACTGTGTCTGGATGTGTCAGTCTTTCCTGGCTTATCTCATTTTCCACGTTATGAAGGGCACGAATTTGAGTATCTGCTGTTGAGTTAATTGAGAGACATTCAGGTAGATAGTCAAAGATGGTGCCAACATACCCATGATACTGACCTCCAGTCGCCGCTGCTCCTCAGTCAGCGGCGACTGACTTATTGGTGTCCATGGCAAATCGCCGAGACCTCCCCAGACTCGAAGAGCGGATGAACACAGGGGCCGCATCTAGTCGGTTACGGCCGGAGAATCCATAGCCTGATTCAGAGCTTCGCTCGGCGATTTACGCCCTGCACGGCAGGATCGTTTGAATTGAACGCGGATCAGAATCAATTTGGCGCTTCTTCCAGATACCCTAAACTCTGCTTGAAAATTGCGCTTTCAGAAGTGATTTATCCTTGTTCCCTGTTTTCCAGGATGGCTAACCACTTTGGCGTGTGGCTGCACTCCCCAGCGTCGTAATATCGCTTTATTTTGTTTGAAATATCTCTCCTGAAACGGATATCTCGTCTAGACGCTTGTCTTTAACTGTCGCCGCTCCATTCGCGCTATAGTACGTTTCTGTCATGCCCCCCCGGGTGCCATCGACGAAAAAACCGCCAAGCCACGCATGCTGCGGAACAGCGCGTGCCGTCCATCCGGTCCCGGCAACCGTGACCGTGTATTTGTAATTCGGATCCCGGGACGGATCGTATTTCAGCTTGCCGATATTCCAACCCGGCGATTGCGCACCGGCTACCAGTTCGGCGAGCGGGCATATGTTCTTTAGGTGTAAGCGCAATCGCCTTCCATGGATGAAATTGCCTCCATGAACATCAAGGCTATTTTCTCCTCTTGCTTGAGCGGAATTTCAACGCCCTGCAAATCTTTCACCATGACTTGCGCGTGAGTGACGATGGGGCCAGTGCTTGAACCTGAGCTTGAAGCAGGTTTTGCTGGGGACGCAGCGCCGCCGGTCGGGCCCGCCGCAGCCTTGAAGCTGATATCGTCAATCGCGAAATCGTTCCAGCTCGAATCTGTATTCTCGTCGAAAAGTGCTAACTCCGCGCTTTGGTTTGAACCTGAATTCCACGTGAACTTGTAGTTTTGCCATTTTCCGTTGTTATCGGGGCTATATTGCGGAAAGGTACTGCTTCCAACGGTCTTGCCGTTGATTTTCAGCACCAGGCGCGGAAAGGAGTTGCTGTCGTGATCTAATTCGGCTCCCCAGTAGGAAAACGTATAGTTCGTCGACGGCGTTACCGTTACATTCTCCTTCCAAACAGCAAATGACGCGGTGTTGGACCCGTTCACTATCATCATCTTTCCCGTTCCCGTTGTATGGTCACCGCAGTTACACCAATCTGCCATGGCACCAATCGCCGTGAAAGCGTTAGGGCCAATAAAATAACTCCCCGGATTGGTTAAATCCCCGTATGCGTAATCGCTTGTAAAACCGCTGTTGCCGCTTTCAAAGTCGCCATTGGTTACAAGGTTCATTGCTGTTGAGTCTTGCGCAGCCAGAGCCGCCGTCATGAATACAAGCGCCCCCGTTAAGCTGAATGTTACACATTTCAGATGAGATCTCATATACCCCTCGCTTCTGATTGAACCGCGTTCTTACAGTTCTTCCCGGTGGGCGCTTCACGTAGCAGTCCTCATCCCGGGGCATCTACAGCATCTGCTTCCATGCGGTTGCAGGGCTGTCTACAGCCCTGACAATTGCGCTTGCCGATCCTTCGACCGGAAACGAATCTCTTGTATCGAGAAGTTGCTGTTGTCTTAAATGATGCCGATGAATATAAATACACTGCTCAGCGGGAATGACGATTTTTCCTTCGCAGTTACGAATCAATATACTCCCATTTGCCTCCGCGCGAGATTTATTTGTATGAATTCCAAGGCCAAAAGCCCAGTCGTGCGCAACACGGCCCTTACCGTGATCTGGAAGCAATGATTTGCTCAATATCTAAACCCAACAACTGAGAACTGACAACTGACCTTTCAAGATGGCTAACCAGATACTAAACGCCCCTCATTTTCACCCGCAAAAACCAGCATATCTACATCGAATTTCCCCGCATCACCGCGCCAAAAAACCGGCATATCCGCATCGAATTCTCACACCGTTAACAATTCCCAGCCACAAACTCCTGTAAACATCTCTTCAGTAAGCTTTTGACCCACTTCTCACGTGACCGCACCCTCTTGAAAGTTGTAGACTTCCAAAAACAGGGCAGCGTGTGCGCGCTTTTATCCACACCAACCCGCCGCAGCCCGCAAAGCAGGTTTCAAAAGCATGGCCAGAACGACCAAAAAAGAAAGTCTCTTCAACGGCCGCGACGCCTCGTGGATGCAATTCAACCGCCGCGTTCTTGAAGAAGCCGAGGACCCAACCAATCCCCTCCTCGAGCGCGTCAAGTTCCTCGCCATCACCGGCAGCAACCTCGACGAGTACGTCGAAATCCGCCAGGCCGGACTCATGCAGCGCATTGAAGACGGCAACCGCGAACCCGGCTACGACGGCCTCCGCCCCGACCAATCTCTCACCACCCTCACCGCTGACATTCACACCTTCGTCAACGACCAGTACAACTGCTGGAACAACCTTCTCCTTCCCGCACTGCGCGAGAAAAACATCCGCCTTCTCGAGTGGGATGAGCTCACCGACGAGGCCCGCGCCTATGCTAAAAATTACTTCCAGCGCGAGGTTGACCCTCTCCTCACCCCCATTGCCATCGATCCAGCGCATCCCTTCCCGCGCGTGCTCAACAAAGCACTCTGTCTCGCTCTCCTTCTCCGCCGCAAGCGCAAAAGCTCCGGCCCCCAAGTCCTCGGCGTCGTCACAGTCCCCCGCGCGCTCCCGCGCTTCATCCGCATTCCCGGCAATGACGACTGCTTTGATTACCTGCTCCTTCAGGAACTCATCGCACAAAATCTCGCCGGCATGTACCGCGGTTACGAGATCCTCGCCCGCACCGCCTTCCGCGTCACCCGCAACTCCAACCTCTACTTCGAAGAAGAAGAGTCGCGCTCCCTTCTCGAGTCCATCCGCGGCGAGCTTCACAACCGCCGCAAAGGAGACGCCGTCCGTCTCGAGATTGAAGCCGACGCCCAACCTGAAATCGTCGAGCGCCTGCGCGTCAACTTCGAGCTCGACGAGGACCAGGTCTTCCGTGGCGATGGCCCCGTCAACCTCTCGCGCCTCATGGCCATCTACAGCGAGATCCCCCGCCCCGACCTCAAATTTCAGCCC
>VFSW01003228.1_pt1 | contig 24460 bp, 22 predicted proteins | sample 5358111 | NCBI WGS metagenome assembly VFSW01 (sample SAMN11554181, study PRJNA540505) | mine drainage metagenome | isolation source: sediment from site ElyBrook_90M | place: USA: Ely Copper Mine, Vershire, VT | collected 2017
AGCACGCCCACACCGTGCATCCTACTCCAAATCGTTTTGCCTATTCAGCCATAGCATCTTCCAATGGCATAGGAGGGTGAAACGGGTTCCGTGTTTCCAACGGCATAGGAGGGTGAAACAGGGGGTTTTGGGTCGATCATACGCAAATGGTGATCGACATGAATTTATCCTCGCTCAGGACAATCGAGCAAATCCAGACTTTTCTGGCCGGCACCTCTGATGTGCGCTTTGCTGTTCCCGGTGACGAACTGGCCAGGCGCACTTTTGTTGAGGGGGTGCTGCGCCGGTTCAGCTACCCACGCCTTCCCAGGAAGCAGCGCGGGGTCTTATATCGTTACCTGCAGCATGTCTGTGGCTATTCCCGCCAGCACCTTGATCGTCTGATCGCCAAGCATCGGGAGAACAGATCGCTCAGGCCCCAGACGCGCTCCAGCCGTACCAGTTTCACGCGCAAGTTCAGCGACGCTGATGTAGCTCTGTTGGCGGAACTGGATGGTCTTCACGATACCCTCTCGGGCCCGGCCACACAGGCCCTGGCGCGGCGTGCCTTCGAAAAGTTTGGGGATATGCGCTATGCAAGGCTTGCCACGATCTCCGTGTCCCATCTCTACAACCTGCGCGCCAGTGCGCCCTACAAAGAGCGGCGCACGGTCTGGCACAAGACTCGGCCCTCCCCGGTGGCGATCGCCATGCGCAGGGCCCCGGCACCACAGGGGCTACCCGGTTATGTCCGCATCGATACGGTGCATCAGGGGGATCAGGATGGCATCAAGGGGGTCTATCATATCAACGCGGTGGATATCGTCACCCAGTGGGAGTTGGCGGCTTCTGTGGAACGCATCAGTGAAGCCTATTTGCTGCCCGTGATCGGGCTGCTTCTCGAGGGCTTCCCGTTTGCAATTCGGGGGTTTCATTCCGACTCTGGCGGAGAATATGTCAATCGGGAAGTGGCCGAGCTTCTGGAAAAGTTGCGCGTCGAATTTACCCGCTCGCGTCCGCGCCAAACCAACGACAACGCCCTGGCCGAATGCAAGAACGGCGCGGTCATCCGCAAATTCATGGGATACAGCCACATCCCTCAAAAGCACGCCAGTGCCATCAATCAGTTTTACGCAGCGGCCCTCAACCCTTATCTCAACTTCCACCGGCCCTGCTACTTTGCCGTGGACAAGATCGATGCCAAGGGAAAGGTCCGGAAAACCTACCCACACGACCAGATCATGACACCTTGGGACCGACTGAAGGCCATCCCGAATTACCCGGCTTACCTCAAACCCGGCGTCACCCCGCAGTCCCTTGAAGACGAAGCCCAAGCCATGAGCGATAATGAGGCTGCAAACCGAGTACAACAAGCCAGAAAACGGCTGTTCCAGTCATTTAACCGTCGATCCAGATCCACGGCATGACTCCTACCATTTCACCCTCTTCTTACGATTGGAAAATACTATAAGGGGGGTTTTACTGCTTCCCAAAGAGCTTGCGCCCGCGTCTGCGCGCGCGCCGCAGCTGATTCTGTTCCGACTCGGTCAACGGCTTTGGCTTGCGGTCTGCGAAAGGGTTATGGCCCTGACGGAACTCCACACGCAAGGGGGTTCCCTTGAGTTCGAAGGCATTCCGGAAGGTATTTTCAAGATAACGCCGATAGGATTCGGGAATGTGCGCAATGGCCGACCCGTGGACCACGACGATGGGCGGGTTGTGACCCCCTTGGTGGGCATAACGCAATTTGGGGCGGAAGGGGCCTGCCTTGGGAGGCTGGTGCTGGGTGACCGCAGCTTGGAGGATGCGTGTCAACTTGGGCGTGGACAGCTTGGCCATGGCGGCCGCGTAAGCTGCATCCACTGCAGGCAACAATCCCTTGACCCCGCTACCATTCAGGGCTGAGATGAACAGGTAGTTGGCAAAATCAAGAAAGCCGAGCCTGCGCACCAACTCGCTCTTGACCGTGTCGCGGCGATAGGTTTCAAGCCCATCCCACTTGTTGACGGCTACAACCACCGCTCTGCCCGCATTGAGGATGTATCCGGCGATATGGGCATCCTGGTCTGAAATATCCTGTTGGGCATCCAGGGTGAGCACGACCACATTGGCATCTTCAACGGCCTGCATGGTCTTGATCACCGAAAATTTTTCCACTGCCTCGAAGACCTTGCCGCGTCGGCGTAATCCCGCGGTATCGATCAGGGTATAGCGCTTCCCCCCCTTTTCAAAATCCACGTAAATACTGTCCCGTGTGGTGCCTGGCTGGTCAAAGGCGATCATGCGCTCTTCACCCAGCAACTGATTGACGAGCGTGGATTTACCCACATTGGGGCGCCCCACAATGGCAATGCGGGGGATCGTATCGTCGCGCGGAGGAGCGGCTTCCTGTTCCGGGGCAAACCCGGACAACGCCTGTTCCACCAGCGTGGAAATGCCTTCACCGTGGGCTGACGAGATGGGGATCGGTGTTCCCAGCCCAAGCTCATGGAATTCAGCAGTGACCTGATCGCCTGGCATGCCTTCAACCTTGTTGACGGCCACCGTCACCTGCTTGGCACGCCGTCGAAGCTCTTCAGCGATGCTACGGTCTCCAGGCGTAAGCCCTGCACGACCATCGGTAAGGAAAATGATGCGGTCAGCCTCATCCATGGCCTGCAGCGTCTGACGCGCCATCTCCACCTGGATGCCTTCCCGGATCACGGGTTCAAAACCTCCGGTGTCAATCACCAGATACTGCAACTCGCCAAAGCGCGCGCGCCCGTAGTGGCGATCACGGGTAAGCCCCGGCAAATCGGCGACGAGCGCCGCTCGGGACTTGGTCAGCCGGTTGAAGAGGGTGGACTTGCCCACGTTGGGGCGGCCCACAATGACGACTGTTGGGAGCATGGGTCAGGACGCCATTACTGGGGGCCCAGCGCAAAAATCTTGCCATTCCGGTTTCTCACCAGGACAAGGTTTTCGCCAAGCACCACGGGGGGTTCGGTAATGGGGACGTTTTCAGTTTTACTCCGCCCGATTTCAGCCCCATCTGCGCGTGAAAGGAAATGCACGATGCCTTCGATGTCCCCTGCCACTACATAATCCTGCGTGACGACGGGAGGGGCCAGATAGCGTCCCTGCAAGGATTCTTCCTTCCAGGCCACGGTACCACTGTTACGGTTGATGGCCAGCACGTTGCTTTTCTCATCCGTGAGGAACAGCTTGTTACCATCAGCCACTATGGCACCCACGGCAGAAATGTCCCTGGACCAGAGTACCTGGCCCGATGTGGCGTCCAGGCAGGCTGTTTTTCCCTGATAGGTGGCAGTGCAGACATCGCGGAAACCCACAACCGGATTGCCCACTACATCATTGACCCGCTCCAGTTCGGTGGACCCCTTGGGCACGGAAACGGAAGATTCCCATCCCACATTGCCATTGGCCAGATTCAACGCCAGCAGTTTGCCGCCAGGCATGCCGATCAAGGCAGCGCCACGGCCGACTGTCAGCCCACCCACACCCCGAAGCACCAGCACTGGCATGGGTCGAACCAGCATCCAGCGGCGCTTTCCGTCTGCGGCATTGAGCCCGAAGATGTGGCCATCAGCCGTGCGCGTCACCACCACACCGTCTTCGGCCTCCGGAGATACCATGAGCTCGCTGGACAATTGGGAGCGCCACAAAAGCGCACCCTTCAAGTCATAGGCCAGCGCCTCGCCCCTGCGGTTACCCAGTAACAACATGTCCTGGCCTGAGCCAACCCCTGCAGAAAACAGTTCCTTGGTTTTGACGGTCCACAGTTCCTTCCCGGAGAGTGGCTCGAGCGCGCGCAAATCGCCGGCTTCGTTGGCGATAAAGAGCGTATCCCGATAAACCAGTGGTGCCATGAGTCCAGGGGTTTCGGCTGTTAAATACTGCATGGGAGACCAGATCGAGCGATCGCTTGAGCTGTAGTTTTTCTTCCATTTGACATCGATGGTCAGGGGCGCACGCAACGGCTGCAGTGGCGTCACGGGAAACGACTCCGTGCTGCAGCCTGCCAGAACCCAACCAATGACCAGGAATGTGCAACCCAGACGCAATGCTCGAACCACGGCGTTCATCGTCATCCTCATTTTGGATCTCCCAGCGCTTCAAGCTTGCTTTGCGCAATCTGATGCAACACATCCTCGGCGGGGGATTTTTCTACAGCCAGCTTGTACGCTTCGCGGGCCTGGTCCGTACGCTTCAAAGCGAGCAGGATGTCGCCACGAAGATCTGCCGTGAGCGCGGCAAAGTCGGGTTCGTGATTGGCGTCGAGAAGGCGCAAGGCGTCTTCATATTTTTTGTCGTCGGCCAGCAATCCTGCCAGGCGCAAACGCGCAAGGTCGGCCAGCGCGGCCTCCTTGGCATGTCCGACAACCCACTGCAGTTCGGTCTGCGTGGCTGCATTGTCAGCCTTGGCATGGTTCACCGCTGCGGCAATGAGTGCCCCGCGCGTGGCCAGCGCACTGTCCGGTTGAGCTTCCTGCAACACGCGTGCAGCCTGCAGCGTTTTTGCCGCATCACCTTGCTGGGCTGCCATACGCACCGCCTCAAACAGGACCCCTGCCTTGGCTGCCTGGTTTCGCTGGTAATATTGCCAACCCTGATAGCCAGCATACCCAATGGCCAAAACAAGAACGGCGCCCCACACCCACTGACCATAATCCTTCCACCAGGCCTTGATGGCATCGACTTTTTCCTGCTCTTCCAGATCGTACATAAGGCTGTCCTACTTCAAAAGTTGAATCGCTTGCTGCAGCGACAAGGTTTGTTGAGGGCCCTGGCCTCGCAGCGGTTTGATGCTGACCGTGTGCTGGCGCACCTCGTCCTCACCGACGATGAAAGCGAAGGCGGCCTGACAGCTGTCCGCGCGTTTCAGCTGGGCCTTGAAATTACCACCGCCGCAATGAAGTACCGCGGCATGGCCGGCAGATCGCACGGCATCGGCAATCAGGAATGCGGCTTCCTGTGCCCCCTCTCCCTGATGAACCACATAAACCTCCGGCCCAATCACCGGTTGGAGGTCGGTGCGCGATTCATGAAGCAATGCCAGGAGGCGTTCCAGGCCCATGGCAAACCCGCATGCGGGCGTTGGTTTCCCGCCCAACTGCTCCACCAGGCCGTCATAACGACCGCCGCCGCAAATGGTGCTCTGGGCACCCAACAACGGCGTGACCCACTCGAACACCGTGGCATTGTAATAGTCCAGGCCGCGCACCAAACGAGGATTGATGCGATATGACAGCCCGGCCGCACGCAGGAGGGTCTGCAATTTCTCAAAATGAAGTGCAGAAGCGTCATCCAGGACGTCCATCAAGCGCGGTGCACCCTCAATGATGGCAGTCAGTGCCGGGTTCTTGCTATCCAGTATCCGCAACGGATTGGAATGAAGGCGACGCTTTGCGTCTTCGTCCAGCACATCAAGATGGCCTTCAAAATAGGCGATCAGCTTTTGACGATGCTGCTGGCGACATTCCAGGCTTCCGATGGAATTGATTTCCAGCGTCACGTCCCTCAGTCCCAGCATCTCCCACAGACGCGCCGTCATGACGATCAGCTCGGCGTCGATGTCGGGTCCGGCAAAACCCAGCGCCTCTGCTCCACATTGGTGAAACTGGCGATACCGTCCCTTTTGCGGACGCTCGTGACGAAACATGGGCCCCAGATACCAAAGGCGCTGCGGGCCCGCGTAGAGCAGATTGTGCTGCACCGCCAGTCGTACACAGGAGGCGGTCGCCTCAGGTCGCAACGTCAGGCTCTCGCCATTCAGCCCGTCCACGAAGGTGTACATCTCCTTTTCGACGATGTCGGTCACTTCGCCAATGGAACGAATGAATAACCCCGTGGGTTCCAGAACCGGTGAGCGCACTTCGCGATAGCCGTACTGATTAAGCCAGCGACGCAGCGTTTCTTCGAGGAAGGCCCATGCTGGCGTGTCATCGGGCAGGATGTCGTTCATGCCGCGCACGGCCTGAAATTTTTGTGGATTCATCGACTAGCCAACCCGTTTGGTCTGGGTTGCACCATAGCGACGTTGTACATATTCGTACACAATCGCTTGAAATTCTTCAGCAATACGGTCTCCCTTGAGCGTGACAGTCTTTTCACCGTCCACATAAACCGGTGCCACCGGCCGCTCACCCGAACCCGGCAGGCTGATGCCGATGTCGGCGAGCTTGCTTTCCCCTGGACCATTGACCACACAGCCCATGACGGCCACATGCAGGTGCTCGACGCCGGGATAATCGATGCGCCATTGCGGCATGCTCTCGCGCAAGTAGCTCTGGATACGACTGGCCAGTTCCTGAAAATAGGTACTGGTGGTACGCCCGCAACCCGGGCAGGCCGTCACCATGGGGGTAAACGCCCGCAGTCCCATGGTTTGCAGGATTTCCTGGGCCACCACGACCTCCTGGGTGCGGTCACCATTGGGTTCGGGCGTGAGTGAAACCCGAATGGTGTCGCCAATCCCCTCTTGCAGCAGAATGCCCATGGCCGCCGTGGAAGCCACGATGCCTTTGGAACCCATCCCGGCTTCGGTGAGCCCCAAGTGTAGCGGATAGTCACAGCGCGCCGCGAGATCACGGTAAACGGAAATGAGATCCTGAACCCCGCTGACCTTGCAGGACAGGATGATGCGATCCTGGGGCAGACCCAACTGCTCCGCCATCGTGGCACTTTCCAGGGCGGAGGCTACCAGCGCATGGCGCATCACGATCTCCACTGGTGCCGGGTTGGCCAGGGCGGCATTCTCATCCATGAACCGGGCCAGCACCTCCTGATCCAGGCTGCCCCAATTCACGCCAATGCGCACGGGCTTGTCGTAACGACAGGCAAGTTCAATCAACTGGGCAAACTGTTCGTCGCGCCGGGAACCACGTCCCACATTACCCGGGTTGATACGGTATTTGTCCAGTACTGCCGCGCATTCCGGAAATTCGGCGAGGAGTTTGTGCCCATTGAAATGGAAGTCTCCCACCAGCGGTACGCCGATGCCACGGCGGTCCAGCTGACGGCGAATCTCGGGGACTGCTGCCGCAGCTTCGGCAGTATTGACCGTCACGCGCACCAGTTCTGAACCCGCTTGGGCCAAAGCCGCCACCTGCGCCACCGTACTGGCCACGTCGGCGGTATCCGTATTGGTCATGGACTGCACGACGATCGGGGCAGTGCCGCCGATGACCACATCCTTGACCCTCACCTGTCGGGTCGTGCGTCGCGCCGGATGCAGGTTGTCTGTAGACTTCATGGTTCTGGAGGACGGTTGACTGTGGTAGGTGCAGGAGCAGGAACGGCAGCGCCTGCAGGGACCGCAGGCTGCAGCGCTTCTTGTGGCGCACTGCCCGCGCCAGTGGACACGTCGTCAAGGTGCCATACCCAGGCACCAATCAACGCCAACACCAGCAACAGGAGTGCCGCAATGATCCAGCGTCGGTTGCCCTCGCGAACCTCGCGAAAAAAGGCCACGCCCTGACTCGGGACCGAAACGGGTTGCACAACCATCAGGCGCGGCACGGCGTCAGGACGCTCGGCTTCCAGTGCGGCAATCAGGGGTGCAGGATCGGATTCCAGAAAACGCGCATAGGTCCGGATCATGGCTCGCACAAAAGTCATGTCCGGCAGGGCATCGTATTGGCCTTCTTCGAGCGCGGCGAGTTGTCGTGTGGAAAACCGCAGCCGCGTCGATACATCATGAACGGAGAGCCCCTTTTTCTGGCGCAGGGCCGACAATTGCTGGCCTACGCCCGCCGAAGAAGGATTGGATGGGCTGGTTTCAGTCATGCGATCAGATTTGGAATTTGAACGTTGCGGCGACTTTTGTCGACCACCTGCCCTGCAAGCTGGCCGCATGCAGCATCGATGTCGTCACCGCGGGTTTTACGCACGGTCACGACAAAGCCCGCCTGCATCAGAATGTCGCGAAAACGTCGTACGGCTTCCGGGCGTGATCGCTGGTACCCAGAATCAGGAAAGGGATTGAAAGGTATCAGGTTGAACTTGCAGGAGACGTCTGCAACGCAGGCAATCAACTGGCGCGCATGCGCCTCGGAATCGTTGACGCCATCGAGCAGCACATACTCAAAAGTCACGAAATCACGGGGTCCAACCTCCAGGTAACGGCGACAGGCTGCCATCAGTTCCTGGATGGGGTACTTTTGATTGATGGGCACCAGGACATCGCGCAGCGCGTCCGTTGGCGCATGCAGCGAAACAGCCAGCGCCACCGGCGCCCGCTCCCGCAACCGTTCCAACGCAGGCAACACCCCCGAAGTGGACAGGGTTACGCGACGACGGGACAGGCCATAGCCAAAATCGTCGAGCAGGATATCGATGGCCTTCACCACCGCATCGTAATTGAGCAGGGGTTCGCCCATGCCCATCAACACCACGTTGCTGATGATGCGCTCGCCTTTGGGATCATGCCCCAGCGCGCGATTGGCCCACCACACCTGGCCGATGATCTCGGCCGTGGTGAGGTTGCGATTGAACCCCTGGCGTCCAGTGGCACAGAAAGTACAGGCCAGGGCACAACCCACCTGGGAAGAGATGCAGAGCGTGCCGCGATCATCCTCAGGAATGAAGACGGTTTCAATGGCATTACCGGGAGACAGTTCCAGAAGCCACTTGCGCGTGCCATCCCCAGAGACCTGCTCGGAGAGCAGACGCGGCACCGCCACGACAGCATGCTGTGCAAGCAACTCACGCAGCGATTTGGCGATATCCGTCATGTTGCCGAAATCGGATTCGCCAAAGTGGTGGATCCAGCGCATCAACTGACGGGCTCGAAATGGCTTCTGACCCAGGCCATCCAGGGTCTGTTCCAGTTCTTCGCGATTGAGCCCGAGCAGATTGACACGCATATCGATGGTCAAAACCTCTGTCTAGCGAGCGTAAACGTTCAGCGCCGGGAAGAAGTAGGCAATCTCCACCGCCGCCGTTTCAGGGGCATCCGAACCGTGCACGGCATTGGCATCAATGCTGTCGGCAAAATCCGCACGGATGGTGCCTGGGGCCGCCTTTTTGGGATCGGTAGCACCCATCAGGTCGCGGTTCTTGAGAATGGCGCCTTCGCCTTGCAATACCTGAATCATGACCGGTCCGGAAATCATGAATGAGACCAGATCCTTGAAAAACGGGCGTTCGCGGTGCACGGCATAAAAGCCCTCGGCTTCAGCCCGGGACAGTTGAACCATGCGTGCAGCAACGACTTTGAGGCCTGCCTTCTCAAAACGGCTATAAATTTCTCCGATGACATTCTTGGCAACCGCATCGGGTTTGATGATGGACAGGGTACGCTCGATCGACATGGTATTGGCTCCGCTAACTTGATGTTTGTAAAACGGAACATTCTAACATGGCGAGGCTGACTCATGTGCGGCGTCCCGCATAAAAAGGTTCCCATCGCAATTGTAGCCCCGGCTCGCCAGGTCCTGTTTGTGCTGCCGCATCCACCGCCACCCCTGGAACACAAATCAGCGCTTCCCCGCGAAACACGAGAGGAAGCGCATCACGCCACCAGGGTGGCAGGGACGACTCCTGAAAAAGATGGCGCAGGGTTCGGGTAGGGCCTCCCAAGCGAGGGCGCAGACGCTCCCCACCCTGACGCCTGCGCAGGGAGATTTCGCCCTTCGCCAGAAGCTCGAGCCGAACCCCGGAGCCCATGGCAGGCTCATGCACCAGCCGCCCGGCCCCGGGAATCTGAATGGCCCCTTCAGGCCAGTGCGCCAGGGGTGGCATCACCCAGTCCCCGTCGATGGCCTGATGCAGCTGCCAGTACCCGGCAAACCTTCCCAGCACCCAGCCACTCCAGCTGAGTTCTGGCATGCGATCATGGGCTGCATGGGCCTGACGCAGCCAATCCTGCAGTTGCGCCTGATGGCAGGACGGGGCCCCCTGCTGACGAATCCACCAGCGCAGCATGTTCGTTGCGCGATCCTCCCCCAGCGCCATCGCAGCAAGGACGCGAATGCCTCTTGCATCGGCGCATGCGGCAAAATCCTGTTGCGCCAGCACGTCCAGCAACCCCTGGGCCTGGGCAATGAGGCGCGCTGAACGCCCCAGCGCAGCGGTCCATGAGGGGAAACGCTCGTTGATCACTGGCGCCACGGCGTGTCGCAGAAAGTTGCGCACATAGGCGCGTTGATCGTTCGAAGGATCCTGAACCCAGTGCAGATGGAGTACCTCGGCACAAGCTTCCAGATCGCGACGCGCTACCTGAAGCAACGGCCGCAGCAACCTGGGGGAAGGGCTTTGGGGATCGAGTAATCGCGATTCAGGCATGGCACTCAATCCTGGCAGGCCAGCACCACGCAGCAACTGAATCAGCAAGGTTTCGGCCTGATCGTCCTGATGATGCGCCAACGCGATGAAATCTGCGGCTTGCCTGGCATACGCTGCGTAGCGGGCCGTGCGCGCCACGGCCTCCAGGCTTTCACCAGGCTCGCGCGCCAGCGTCACGCGTTCAACACTGCAGGGAATGCCCTGCTCGCGGCAGTAGTCCTGGCAAAATTCCTGCCAGCGCTGTGCTTCAGGGTGAATCTGGTGATTGACATGAAGGGCAGAAAGACGAAACGCCCCACGTGGTGCGAGCGTCTGCAGTAGTGCCAGCAAAACCATCGAGTCCAGGCCCCCACTGAGCCCCACGCAGAGATGATCGCCTTCCTGGATACGCCTTTGGAGGGCCCGCCAAACCGTATTTTGGACTTCAGCGAGCAGCTGTTTCCTTGAATTTGCCATAGCCCATCAGGCGCTCGTAACGGCGCGCCAGAAGCTCATCCAGTGAAAACGCGTCGACTTGCTTCAACACTTCCTGCAAAGCACGTTTGAGGTTTTGGGCCATGGTTTGAGGGTCGCGGTGCGCTCCACCCAGGGGTTCAGGGACGATCTTGTCCACCAGCCCCAAGGATTTGAGCCTTGGCGCCGTGATGCCCAGCGCTTCGGCGGCTTCGCTGGTTTTTTCTGATGTTTTCCAGAGGATGGCGGCGCAACCTTCGGGAGAGATGACGGAATAAATGGAGTATTGCAGGATGAGCGTGGCATCACCCACGGCAATGGCCAAAGCGCCGCCAGACCCGCCTTCGCCGATGATGGTGCAGATGATTGGCGTCTTGAGTGCCGCCATTTCGAAGAGATTGCGTCCAATGGCTTCGGACTGCCCCCGCTCCTCTGCTCCGATACCAGGATAGGCGCCCGGCGTATCGATGAAGGTCATGATGGGCAAACCGAATTTTTCGGCAAGGCGCATGAGGCGCAATGCCTTGCGGTAGCCTTCAGGGCGCGCCTGACCAAAATTTCGATAGATGCGGTCCTTGGTATCCCGCCCCTTCTGGTGTCCGATTACCATGACCGGGCGGCCCCCAAACCGTGCAATACCGCCCACGATGGCCGGGTCGTCAGCAAAACCGCGATCGCCATGCAGCTCTTCGAAATCGGTAAACAATGCCTCGATGTAGTCCAGCGTGTAGGGGCGCTGGCTGTGCCGCGCCACCTGTGCAATCTGCCAGGACTTCAGTCCGGCATAGATTTCCTTGGTCAGGGACTGGCTTTTCTTTTGCAGGCGTTCGATCTCCTGGGAAATGTCCACGGCAGAGTCTTCCTGCACAAAACGCAGATCTTCGATCTTGCCTTCCAGTTCGCCAATCGGTTGCTCAAATTCTAGAAAAACTGTTTTCATAAGGAAGCACCCGTCAAAAGGGTTGCAGTATCCAGAAGCAAACGGGCATTATAACGACCCTGCCACCGCATCCACAACGATTCTGAAAGCTGACAAAAATGGGCCACCGACTGACTCGCATCTACACCCGTACCGGCGATGACGGCAGTACGGGCCTTGGGGACGGCACGCGCGTCTCAAAAAACCACGGACGCATCGAAAGCATGGGTGATGTGGATGAACTCAACAGCGTCATCGGACTGCTTTGCACCGAAACCCTGCCACCGACCATCCACCGCTTGCTGACGCGAATCCAGCATGACCTGTTCGATCTTGGGGCCGAGCTGTGCATCCCGGGGCACCGCGTCATCCCTGAAGCGCGCGTGGGTGAACTGGAAGCAGAAATTGACCGGTTCAACAAAGACCTTCCCCCGCTCAAGGATTTTATCCTGCCCGGAGGTTCGAGAGCTGCCGCATTGTGCCACATGGCCCGCACGGTGTGTCGGCGCGCCGAACGACGGCTGGTGACCCTGCACGTCGAGCAAGCGCTGGCACAGACCACCCTGCATTACCTCAACCGCCTGTCCGACCTGTTATTCGTGCTGGCGCGCCAGCTCAACCGTGAAGCAGGCGTCCCCGATGTTCTGTGGCAACCCGGCTATAAGTAGGCCAGCACTGCCATAGCAACTCCCGCCAAGGCACCCACACCCGCCGGAATCATCAACCAGCGCCGGTTGGTCAGGACGGTCACGGAAGCAAGCGCAATCGCGATCTGGATGAAGGTCATGGCCAGGGCCAGAGCGTGATGAGGATGGAAGGCCTTTTCCGCCAATTCATTTTCATGCCGGGATTTTTCTTCAAACTCCTCGGCCTTGGCCTTGATTTCCTTTTTTTCCTTTTCATAGCGCGCCACGTCGGCTTCATACTGGGCCCGGCGCTCCTTGCTGGGCGAGAGCTCGCCGGCAATGCTCATGATGTGGCCCTTGGTGCTTTTGGCCTGATAGAAGCTCCATTGATCGCTGGCGTGCGCCTTGTACAGCACCGCTTCGTTTTTGTGAAACAGGGCCTCATTCTGGGTGTTGCCTCCCAGGTAGCTCACCACGGCACCCACGGCGGCAAGAAGCGCGGTGAAAATGGCCACCTGTTGGGCCAGGGCAATGCCATGGTGCCCACCACCCTGATGCCCTCCAGTGGCCGCGTGTTCCACTTCGTGTTCATGGGCCCCATGAACGTGAAAATGATGTTCCATGATCAGGCCTCTGTGGCTTCAAGACGGCGGCGGCGCACGGCTTCACCCAGTGTGGCAATCACCCCGACTGTATCGTCAAACGAAATGCAGGCATCCGTAATGCTTTTGCCGTATTCCAGATCGCGCCCAGCCACGAGGTCCTGGCGCCCACCCTTCAGGTGGCTCTCGATCATCACACCCATGATGCGCGACTCTCCGGCCACCAGCTGATCAGCCACGTTCTGTGCCACCAGCAATTGCTTTTGTGGGTCCTTGAGGCTGTTGGCATGGCTGAAATCGATCATGACGCGCGCCGCAAGGCCTGCCGCTGAAAGCTCCTTGGCCGCTGCATCCACGCTGGCCGCATCGTAATTGGTGGACTTTCCGCCGCGCAGGATGACGTGACAGTCTTCGTTGCCGTTGGTGGCGACAATGGCCGAATGGCCTGCCTTGGTCACGGACAGGAAATGATGGGGTTGCTGGGCCGCGCGGATGGCGTCCACCGCAATGCGCAGGTTGCCGTCGGTACCGTTTTTAAAGCCCACCGGACAAGACAGCCCAGAAGCCAGTTCGCGGTGGACCTGGCTTTCCGTGGTGCGTGCGCCGATGGCACCCCAACTGATGAGGTCGGCAAAGTATTGCGGCGTGATGAGGTCCAGAAATTCAGTACCTGCAGGCATGCCCATGCCATTGATTTCAAGCAGCAAACCGCGCGCCAGTCGCAGGCCTTCGTTGATGCGGAAGCTGCCATCCAGATAAGGGTCGTTGATCAAACCCTTCCAGCCTACCGTGGTGCGCGGTTTTTCAAAATACACCCGCATGACGATCAACAGCTCTTCAGACCATTGCTCCTTCAGCGCCTTGAGGCGGCTGGCATATTCGATGGCCGCCTTGGGGTCGTGGATCGAGCACGGGCCCACGATGACCACGATGCGATCATCTGCACCATGGAGAATGCGATGGATCTGACTGCGAGTTTCATAAACCACTCGCGTGGCTTCTGAGGAAAGGGGAAACTCGCGCAACAAATGCACGGGGGGAAGCAATTCCTTGATTTCGCGAACGCGAACATCGTCAATCTTTTTGGGCGAAACAGTCGTCATGGTCTGGGTTTCCCGTCTTTCACGCCGTTACAGTCATTAGAAAACCGGATATTTTATCAGACCCTAGGCCGTGCCGCCCACTGTCAGTCCATCAATTCGCAAGGTGGGCTGTCCCACGCCCACAGGAACGCTCTGTCCTTCCTTGCCGCAAACGCCCACGCCAGGATCGAGCGCCATGTCATTCCCGATCATGGAAACCCGCGTCAGCACGTCAGGACCGTTGCCGATGAGTGTTGCCCCCTTGACGGGGTAAGTGAGCTTGCCATTTTCAATCATCCAGGCTTCGGCTGCCGAAAACACGAACTTGCCGCTCGTTATGTCCACCTGCCCGCCGCCAAAATTGACTGCATAGAGTCCATGGTCCACCGATGCGATGATTTCCTCAGGGTTACGCTCGCCTGCGAGCATGTAGGTGTTGGTCATGCGCGGCAGTGGTATGTGGGCAAAGGACTCGCGGCGGCCGTTGCCCGTCAGGGGCATGCCCATCAAGCGGGCATTGAGGCTGTCCTGAAGATATCCTTTGAGGATGCCATCTTCAATCAGTGTGGTGCACCGGGTGGGATTACCCTCATCGTCCCGGTTCAACGAACCACGCCGGTTGGCAATGGTACCGTCGTCCAGCACCGTGACGCCCTTGGCGGCAACGCGCTCGCCGATGCGGCCGGCAAACGCCGAGGTGCCCTTGCGGTTGAAATCACCCTCCAGCCCATGACCGATGGCCTCGTGCAGTAAAATGCCTGGCCAGCCCGAACCCAACACCACGGTCATTGTGCCGGCTGGGGCAGGCCGGGCAGCCAGATTGGTGATGGCCTGATCCACAGCCTTGCGGGCGTAGTCCTGCAGCAAGGCATCGGTGAAATATTCAAAACCAAAGCGTCCCCCACACCCCGCCGAGCCCTGCTCTCGCACCCCGCCCTCTTCGGCGATGACCTGGATGGAGACGCGAACCAATGGCCGAACATCTGCACTCAGATGCCCATCGCTGCGGGCCACGAGGACCAGCTCGTACTCTCCGGCGAGGGAGGCCATGACCTGTGTCACGCGCGGATCGAGCGCTTTTGCGAAACGCTCCAGCCGCTCCAGCAAACTGACCTTTTCGGCATCCTTGAGCGTGACCAGGGGGTCACTTGGCACATAAAGGCGCGGTGTTTCAGGGGTGCTGCGTAAAATCTGCTGCCGGACATCCTGGCCTGACCGTCCAATGGCGCGTGTTGCTTGGGCCGCCTGCTCGAGGGAGGCCAACTGAATGTCGTCGGAATAGGCAAAGGCCGTTTTCTCGCCGCTAATGGCGCGAACTCCTACCCCCTGTTCGATGTGAAAGGAACCTGATTTGACGACGCCTTCCTCCAGACTCCACCCTTCGCTGCGACTGTATTGAAAGTACAGATCTGCATAATCCACCTGATGCGTCATGATTTGTCCGAAAATACGATCCAGACTGGCGCTGTCGAGCGCGTAAGGCTTGAGAAGGGTCGCTTCGGCAATGGCAAGGGCTTGACCAGACATCATTTGTTTCCTGTTTTGATTTTCTTGGGCGCGGCAAGACCCAGGGTGCGATGGGACAGCGCCGGCAGGCTGGTGCGCAACTCGGCCTGATGGACCGGATTGACGCCAGCAATGACGACGCCTGATCCGCGGGGCAGTTGATCCAGTACCACACCCCAGGGGTCGACGATCATGGTGGAGCCGTGGGTTTCCCGACCGTTCATGTGGTACCCACCCTGTGCGGGCGCCACCACATAGGCAATGTTTTCAATGGCGCGCGCACGCACGAGCGTTTCCCAGTGGGCCTTCCCCGTGGTTTCAGTAAACGCGGAGGGGATGAAGATCAGATCCACCTGCCCCATGGCCCGATACAACTCAGGGAATCGCAGGTCGTAGCAAATCGACAGGCCGATTCGGCCAAAAGGACTGTCAAACGCAACCACTTCGCTGCCTGGCAGAATGGTGCGCGCTTCATCATAGCGTTCAGCGCCCCTCTGAAAACTGAACAGATGAATCTTGTCGTAACGGGCCACACAGCTTCCCTCGGCGTCATACACAAGGCTGCTATTGCGGATTTTGTGCGCATCACCGGATTTGATCGGAATGGATCCGCCTACGATCCAAACGCCAAAACGCTTTGCCGTGCGCGACAGGAATTCCTGGATGGGACCCTTGCCAAAGTCTTCTGCCACTTTGACCTTGTCGTCGTCATGCATGCCCATGATGGCAAAATATTCTGGCAGGCTGATGAGTCCTGCCCCCTGGTCGGCAGCCATCCTGATGAGGCGCCCGGCTTCTGAAAGATTGGCGCCCACCTGCGGACCCGAGGCCATCTGAATGGCAGCCACGCGAAAACTTCCCGGAAGCGGCTTGGCCTTTCCAAATCCGGAATCTGATGTTGTTGCAGGTTTTTTTACAGACGTCATTGCGTCATCCTATACGATTCACTGGCGCGGAGTCGCCGAAACGGCAGCGGGCCCCATGGGCTTGATTTTGGGGTCATCCCAACTGCCTTCAATGGCATACTCATAGGTCAGGGCCTTGTCGATCGGGTTTTTCAAGAGCTTTTGCAACAGGTAGGATGCCGCTCCCGCAATGGGCCCTCCAATCACCGTTGTGGCCAGGGAGACGCTGTTTCCCACCGCTGGCGATACCCGGGCGTTCAATTCTGAGGTTTCTGAAGCAACATCCACGGTTCCTGAAAGCATGACCCTGGCGGCCGGCCCGGTCATGTCGAAATCACGGGTCGAGAACACGCCATGGTTCATGGCGATGTTTGCAGTGAGCGTATCAAAAGCAAACCCGTCTGAGAATATGTCATGGAAATCCAGGGTGATGCGACGCGGCAGGGTTTGCAGACTGAGCAGACCAATCAGCCTGCCCGCTCCGCCCGGTTCCACCTTGGAAAACTGTCCATCACGCAGATCGAGGGAGAACTGTCCAGCGGTACGCGACAGCTTGAAGTCCTGCGGATTGCCGCTCCAGTTCATCTGCCCACGCACCTCGCCATCTCCCCGCGCAACCATGTTGGGGTACCCCAAGTCAGACAGCAGCTTTCCCAAATCAGTTGCCTTGAGATGCACATTCACCTGGGTTTGCGGTGTGGGTGCCCCCGTCCAGCGCCCATCCCCATCCACAGTTCCTTGCGCCGACACCAGCGAAAACCGGTCCATACGCCACACGTTGCCATCGTGCACCCCGGCAACCTGCAAACGCCCCAAGGACTTGCCCAAGGCCCAGAAACGTTCGGCAACGAGATCCAGGGAGGGCATGTTTTTCTGGGCGTCCGCATTCACGGGGGCATCCTCGGCAGCACTCCCAGGTGGAGCAGTCGGCACCACAAGCTTGGTGAAATGTGCCCGAACCCGTCCGACCCCTTCGGGATACCAGGTCATTTCACCCTCAACCTCGGCACCGCGGCTCTGGACCGTCCAATGCCCTCCTTCCAGAGTGGCCGTGATGTGATGCCCCCCCCATGTCCTGCCACCCCACCGGATGTCCTCCACGCCCACGCTGGCCCAGGTCACCGGTCCGAAGAAGCCGCTTTCGCCTGCATTTCCGGTGCTGCCGCCCAGCATTTTTTGCCATTGATCGAGGTCAGCATGTCGCAGCGTACCAATCACGGAAAAGCCGTCGGGAGGCAAGGTCTGGGCTTCACCACCAAAATTGATGACACCCCGCCGCGGTTGCAGCGTGTCACCTTTGGCAGAGACCACATATCCCACGCGCACGCCCAACCAGTTATCCAGCACGACGTTGAGTTGGCGAGCATTGCCTTCTGAAGTCCAGGTGAGGCTGGCGGGAAGTTGCGTGCGGGCTTCCTTGTGAAAAGGTTCTGGATAATCAATGGCGATGCCGGCCAGGCTGGAGGTAACGAGCGTGCGCATCTTCGCCCCATCCTGTTCGAAGTGCGCTCGCCAGTCCGTTGCCCCCCTGGCATGATCGGCAAGACTGTTATAACCCAATCGATGCAACGACCCCACTGACACCCTGCCGGAGAGATCAGCCAGCAGCTTGCCTCGAGAAGAGCCAGTTACCACGATCTTTGCCGGTTCCTGAAAAACCTGCGCGGCACCATTGATGACAACCTCATCGCGTCCACCCGAACGCACATAGATATGCCCGTTCCAGTCCACTGGGGTGTCCAGCGCCTTGAGCATCGAAACGGCATAGCGCCTCATCAGGCTGGCCTGGGATGTTTTGCCCTTGAGGGCCACATCCAGCGAGCCGTCCTTGAGTGTGGAAATCCGAACGGTGACCGGCTCGCCCAGATAGGCAGCCTGGGATTCCAGCCGGATATCAGAAAACTTCTGTGAAAAATTGAACTCGCCCTTCCAGTCTTCTTTACCCGAAACATCCGCGAGAATCTGCTGGTGGTAGACCTTGATGAGATGGGACATGTCCGCGTTGCCATGTGCGACGAGGCGGGTCGTTCCCGAGGGCAAGGTGGATAATTCGAATGCAGCAGGCCCCCCCATGACGGTTGCAGTCAAACCCTGTGAGCTCAACTGCGTTTCTGTAAACGACAGATGTCCCTGGATCTGGGTAATGGGAGGAATGCCCGCATCACCATCATCCATGCTGGCATCAAGAAACTGGTAATCCCCTTTCACCTTCGTGTCCTTCACGTGGTTGAGGGGAATCTGTAACTCAAGATTCAAGCGACCTGTACCTTCACCCTGGATGCCATCCGTGAAATGATTGATGAACTTTGACACGGGGCTTGCGGCAATGAAGCCCAGGCCGTCGTGCACGCTGCCTTCGGCCTCGCCGGTCACCGTGAGCAGGGGGTCAGCTTGGGTCAAATCAGCAATCTGCGCATGGGCGGCCTTGATTTTGGACCCCATGATCTGTCCGTCGGTTGCAGTCACCGAAAGTGCTTCCCCCTGGACCAGGAGGTTGGCCTGAATGCCGGTAATGACAGGCCAATCCGCGTCATAACGCAACACGGCATCGGCAATTTGCGCCGAAACCCTGAACTTGCCTCCCTGATCGTTGGGAAATGGAAACTTCTGCAAATCGCCATTGACCTCGAAGGTGACATGACGCGCCGTGCCCCCCGTCAGGGCTGCTTGAAGCCAGTTACGGGCATCGGCCGAGACATCCAGAGGCATGTAGCGCCATACCGCAGCGGGCAGTGCGCGCTGCAGTTCCCCGCTGAAGTGACTGTCACCAGGGCCTCCAGGGCCTAGCGTCAGCTTCCCGGTCATACCCCCTGCAAGATCCGCGTTCTCGACCTCGAATCGATTAAAGTGGATTTCGGTTTGATCCTGCTGGTGCGTCCAGGACGCGTCGAGGTTATAGGTGCGCACGGGAATCGGCACGGCGAAGATTTTGGGGAAGTTGAGCACGGTATCTGCGCCCTTGCCCTTGAGCTGGCCCCCGTCGGCAGAGGCGTCCAGATGCCCTGAAAAACCGCGGATGGCTGGCAGCAAATCTCTCGCATTGGCCTGAAAGTCAGTGAAATCCGAGTGCACTGCGTAGTCGGTCGGTTGGGTCTGGGACCCCTTCCAATTCAAGTCCAGGTGGCTGACCCGCCCCTTGAAACCCGCTTCACGCCATCGCGTACGCTGCTCTGGAGACAACGGCAAGGCGTCAGCAAGGCCCGTCAACTGGGCCAATTCCAGCTGATTGACCTGCAGCGCGCCACCGGTCTCGGTGTACAGCAAATGCATATCCAGTGGCACGACGGTCTTGAGGCTGCCAGCCCCGCTCACCACCAGTTGATCAGTGGCGAAATCAAAACCACCGGCAAGTGCCTTGAATGACATGCCGCCGCGCAGATGGTCAAAATGCAGCACGGGAAGCTCTGCCTCGAGACGGGCCTCAAGGTCGCTGATGTCGCCGTCCGCCTGCAAGCCCCATTGTTTGGGGCTGGTCATTGACAGCGTGAGTTTGAGCATGCCCCGCCCGCTCTCCAATTGTGAAAGTTGCGTGATCCATGGTTTGAGGGCGCCTAAATCCACTTTCGCAGATTGGGCAATGACGGAACCATGCCAATCCCGGAAATCCATCATGTCTTCGCCGTAAAAATCACCTTTGATCGTCACGGGATCTGCAATGCGGTCTGGCGGGACAAATGACATGTCCAGCCGATGGTGCGACCCACTGTTGCGAATCCGGATGTTGCCTTGGGTCAGCAGCAGTGGCGCCACCTTGAGCGCATCATCAATCCAGCGAATCGTGCCCTTGGTGATCCTGATCTCCCCCTGGTTGGCCAGCCATTCCATAAACTGGCTGGGACCGCTGTCAGGACGAGGCAGGGGAATGCCCGACAGATACAGTTGACCATCCTGGGCACGTCTGAGCGTTAGCGAGGGTTGATCGATGATCAGCGTGCTCAAATCCACACGGCCGCGCAGAAACCCCAGGATCGAGATGCGCCCTTCCACGCGGTTCAGCTCCAGGCCCGGCTTGCCCTCGGGGTCGAATATCGTGACGTGGTCAAGCACGACGGTGGGCAGCCACTCAAAATGGGCCGAGGTCATGTCGCCAATTTCAACCCGGGTGCCGGTAGCCTTGGATAGCGCCGCCACCACATCGGGCCGGTAGCGACCCACATCGTTGAGGATGATGAGCTGCAACACCAGCCACAACAGCAACAGCGCGAGCGCGAAGAGGCCACTCCCCCAAAGGAGTGCCCGACGAGAGTGATGCAGAATTGCCCGGTGGCTGACCATAACCTTGAAATTATAGCCTCTTTACCATGACCGATTATGTCCGCCACCACAATCTTTGCTGCAAGCGGTTTTGTGGCCCCCCCCAACATCCGCTAGAATGGAAGTTTTGCGGAACGGAGCACAGCAGATGTCGATGTCTGATCGCGATGGGGTGATATGGCAGGATGGCCAACTCATCAACTGGCGTGAAGCCAATACCCATGTACTCACCCATTCCCTACACTATGGACTGGCCGTATTCGAAGGCGTTCGTGCCTACAAAACAGCCCAGGGCACGGCCATATTCCGGTTGCGCGAGCATACCGAGCGCCTGTTACGCTCGGCGCACATCCTGCAGATGCCCATGCCCTATGGGCTGGAATCCTTGATGCAGGCCCAGATTGACACGGTGTCCGGCAACGGCCTGGAGGAATGCTATATCCGGCCGCTGGCGTATTTTGGTTCGGAAAAGATGGGCGTGTCCCCCAAAGGCGCCAAAACCCACGTGGCCGTTGCGGCCTGGCCCTGGGGCGCCTATCTGGGCGAAGCGGCCCTCGAACAGGGCATCCGGGTCAAGACTTCGTCCTATACCCGGCACCACCCCAACATCACCATGTGCAAGGCCAAAGCCAGTGGCAATTACATGAACTCGATCCTGGCCAACAACGAGGCGACAGCCGATGGCTACGACGAGGCCCTGCTCCTGGACGTGGATGGCTTTGTGGCTGAAGGCTCCGGCGAGAACATTTTCATCGTCAAGCGCGGCGTCCTCTATACCCCCGACCTTTCCAGCGCACTGGAGGGCATCACCCGCGACTGCATTTTTCAACTGGCAGCCGAGGCTGGCCTGACCGTGCTGGAGCGTCGCATTTCGCGCGACGAACTGTATAGCGCCGATGAGGCGTTCTTTACGGGTACCGCAGCTGAAGTCACGCCCATTCGCGAAGTGGACCGTCGCACCATTGGTGCCGGACATCGCGGGCCTGTCACTGCACAATTGCAGGCGATGTACTTTGACTGCGTCAAGGGCCGTTCCCCCAAGCACCAGGACTGGTTAACCGTTGTTGGAGGTTGAAATGTCACACGCTGCCGAATTGAACCAAAAAGCCATTGAAGTCACCGAGCAGGATCTGCCGCTCCACTGCCCAATGCCTTCAGTCAAGCTGTGGAACACCCACCCGCGCGTATTTCTGGATGTGGCCCGCACGGGAACCGCGCAATGCCCTTATTGCGGCACCCGCTACACTCTGGCGGGAGGAGCCCGCAGCGCGGCTCATTGAGCAAAGTCCTCATCATCGGCGCCTCCTGGGTGGGAGATGCCGTCTTATCCCAACCGCTCTTCGCTGCCCTCAAAAAGCGCGAGCCCGGCTGTGAACTCGATGTGCTGGCCCCGCCGTGGACTCACGGCGTACTGTCGAGAATGCCCGAGGTATCGCGCATTCTCGACAACCCCTTCGGACACGGGCAACTGCAATTACTCTCCCGTCGTGCCCTGGGCAAGCAGTTGCGGCAGGCAGGTTACCAGCAGGCCATTCTGCTTCCAAACTCCTTCAAATCCGCGCTGATTCCCTGGTTTGCCGGCATTCCCCTGCGAACCGGTTATGTGGGCGAACTGCGCCACCTGCTGCTCAACGATGCACGGGTGCTGGACCGCACGGCACTGCCCTTGATGGTGGAACGCTTTGCTGCCCTGGCTTTGCCCGCAGGTGCCACCCTGCAACGGCCCGTTCCTGCGCCACGCCTGATTCCTAACCTGGAACAGCAGGCCATAACGCTGCAACGCCTTCACCTGACGCTGGACCAACCGGTAGCCGTGCTCTGCCCTGGCGCGGAATTTGGGCCTGCAAAGCGCTGGCCCGTGCGCCACTTCGTTGTGGCAGCAAGACAATTGATCGCGGGGGGCTTTCAGGTCTGGTTACTGGGCTCAAAAAAGGACGCATCCATTGCCGCGCAGATTGCCCAGGCGGTGCAAGGCCCGGTGCATAACTTGTGCGGCGCCACTGATCTGGCACAGGCCGTGGACCTCATGGCGGCAGCCCAGCGCGTCATCAGCAATGATTCGGGGCTGATGCATGTGGCAGCTGCCCTGGACCGTCCGATGGTGGCGGTCTTCGGATCATCCAGCCCGGAGTTCACCCCGCCGCTGTCAAGGCGGGCCCAGGTGGTGCGATTGGGCCTGCCTTGCAGCCCCTGCTTCAAACGTGAGTGTCCCCTGGGTCACCTGAAATGCCTGGAAGACCTGACACCGGAACGCGTCATGACCCGTTGGTAGTCTGCCCGCCCCCACGCTGCCAGTCCGCTGGCACGTCAATGTCCAGCAGGATGCCCGGATCATCCACCTCCAGCCAGTGCACTTCATCTGCATGACGTTCCAGCAGGCCCCGTGCCCCCTGGTCCCCCTGCAAGGCCATCAATTCACTCCTGAAACGACTGGAAAATCCCACCGGGTTGCCGCGCAGCCCGCGATGGCGACAAGCCACGATGGGTGCACCTTCGGACAGGGCCTGGTGAACTGCGGTCACCGTAGCAGGTTTGACCTGTGGCATATCAGCCAGGGCAATGATCCAGCCTGTGGCCTCGGGTGTGGCCTTCAGGCCAGCGCGCAGGCTATCTGACAATCCAGGCTGGGATACGGCAACGGGCACCTCCATCACCGCCATGCCAATCTTCTGGAACAATGCGCGCAATGTTTCATCGCCATGGGGAATCAGCGCAAGGGAATGTTCCAGCACGACAAGGCAACGGGCCGCCTGGAGCGCCAATGGGGGTTCGCCGGGGGGTGCGTGCAACAACTTGTTTTGGCCAAAACGCGTGCTGCGCCCCGCCGCCAGTAGAAGACCTGTGATCATGGGGAGTTACTGTACGCCGTGGCGAACGGCGGTGATTTCGGCCAGGATGGAAATGGCCATTTCGGGTGGAGTACGGCTGCCAATGGGCAAACCCGCCGGTCCATGCAGCGTGCCGATCTGCTCGGCGCTCAAATCAAACAAGGCCAGGCGTTCACGCCGTTTGGCCTGGGTGGCCTTTGATCCCAGTGCGCCCACATAGAACGCATCGGATTTAAGGGCTTCGAGCAACGCCAGGTCATCCTGCTTCAAATCATGCGTCAAGGCCACGATGGCCGTGTGGGGATCGGGTCGCTGGGCGATGATGAAATCGTCTGGCATTGCAGCATCCACCGCAAGCGCTTTCATCTGCCAGGAATTCTGAAACTCCGGCCGGGGATCGCACACCAGGACCTGGTAATCCAGCGCCATGGCCATTTCAGCCAGGTAACCACTGACCTGTCCCGCACCGATGATCAGGAGGCGCCAGCGGGGGCCATGCACGGAACGCAATTGCGCATCGGTGCAGACCAGCGCATCGGTGCGATTGGCGGGAACCACTTCAACCAGCCCGCTTGTGAGGTCCAGCACCCGAGCCACCACCTGCTGTCGGGATACGGCTTCCAGCAATTCCTGGATTTTGCTGTGGGGGTGCAGCGGCTCCAGCACCAGCTCCAGCGTTCCACCACACGGCAATCCAAAACGGCTGGCCTGCTCCGCCGTCACACCATAAACCATGGTCTCAGGTGTAGCAGGAATGCCCTGGCGCATTTTGGCCAGGAGATCGTCCTCAATGCACCCGCCGGAGAGCGAGCCCACCAGGCGTCCGTCGGTGGTCAGGGCCAGCAGTGAACCCACAGGGCGCGGTGCCGAGCCCCAGGTACGCGTGAGGGTTGCCAGAACCACCTCGGTGCCTGCGGCCTGCCAGTGCGTGACGGTTTTGAGAACTTCAAGATCGGTACTGTCCATGGTGCGTGGATCATACCGCGAGAACCGGAAAAACTAAATCCAGCGGCGAAATA
>VFSW01003229.1_pt1 | contig 24452 bp, 20 predicted proteins | sample 5358111 | NCBI WGS metagenome assembly VFSW01 (sample SAMN11554181, study PRJNA540505) | mine drainage metagenome | isolation source: sediment from site ElyBrook_90M | place: USA: Ely Copper Mine, Vershire, VT | collected 2017
TCCTGCTCTTTCCTCCCTCTGGCACTTCAGAAAAATTAGGGATGACTCATACTTGTATTATTGAACAACTTCTAGGATGATTGGGTTTTGCCAGGGGTCATTCACTTGAATACGCCCGTCCTGCTCCTGAAAAGAGACCGCATGAGCGATCAGGCGGGAGCGCACCTCTGCGAGTGCTTCGCGATGAGGAAGTGCGATCACAAAGGCGTGCAGGCCAGCCGTATGGGTTGGTGCCGCGCCAGCTCCACGTGATTGCCAGGTATTCATGCCGATATGGTGGTGATAGCCGCCGGCACTGATGAACAATGCGCTTGGCATGCGTGCGGTGATATCGAAACCCAGAATGGTATGATAGAAATGCGCAGCTTGAGCGATATCGGCAACCTGGAGATGGATATGGCCGATGCGTGTGTTGGCGGGTAATACATCCCAGGGATAGGCGTCGCGCATGCCTTCTTCGAGTAGGGAGTTCAGGTCAACGGGATCAGTAGCCATTTTTACGCTGCCATTGCTCCACTGCCAGCTTGAGCGTGGGCGATCTTGATAGAGTTCGAGGCCATTCCCATCGGGGTCAGAGATATAGAGTGCCTCGCTAACCAGATGGTCGCCTTGTCCAATCTCCCAGTTAGCCTGCGCCAAACGGAGGAGGACGCGCCCCAGGTCTGGACGTGTGGGCAAGAGAATTGCCACATGATAGAGGCCTGTAGACCAGCGTGGCTGAGGAGGCGCACCTGCAAGCTCGTGTAGTTCTAGCAGTGGGACACGATCCTGTCCGCCGAGTGTGACCTGTGTCGGTGTGCGCGTGATGGGCTGAAAGCCCAGGATACCTTCATAAAAATTCAGTGAGCGTGTAAGGTCTGCAACACGAAGTGTCACTAGGCCGATATATGTATCAGGATGGATCGATGTGAGCGTGGATGCTGGTTTTTCCATGAAAAAATCTCCGTTATATACTCTATGATGCTGCTACTGGTTGTACTATCTACTATCGAAGAAGAGCGTTTCCTCTTACTCTATTAAAGATAACAATTTTAGCCGTGATTTCATCCCACCAGTAGAGGGTGAAATTCTGATGAAACAAAATCGACAGCCTTGCGGTCTAATAGTCAGTGTTCTCGATTGAGTGGGAACCCGTATAAATGGAGATGTCATGCAATCTGTGTTGCGTAAGGTGATTGTACTGGTGGTGGTGGTGGTTCCCTTTATTGCGACTCTGTTAGCAATTTACTTGCTCTGGCAGCGTGCTGTTAACTGGCTTGATCTGGCGATATTAGGAGTAATGTATACGTTGACCGCCTTTGGTGTGACGGCTGGTTTTCACCGTATGCTCACCCATCGTAGTTTCCGGCCTCACCCTGTAGTCAAATTTCTTTTACTTGTCTTTGGTTCGATGGCGTTAGAAGGTTCTGCCCTGGAATGGGCGGCAACACACATTAAACATCATGCGCATTCAGATCGCGAGGGCGATCCGCATAGCCCGCTTGAAGGGTTTTGGCATGCTCATATGGGCTGGATGTTTCGGGTTCCTGATGCTGATCCACAATTCTATTGCCGTAATCTTGTAGATGATAAGATGGTTGTTTTTGTCAGTCGTACCTCCCTGTTGTGGTTTGCGCTTGCGATGGTTATTCCCTTTGCCTTAGGGGGTTGGACGGGACTGCTCTGGGGTGGGCTGGTGCGCATTTTCTTGACGCATCACGTGACCTGGAGTGTGAACTCGGTCTGTCATACCTTTGGCAAACGTGAATTTGAGACAAAGGATAGCAGTCGCAACGAATGGGTCGTGGGCTTGCTGGCTTTTGGCGAAGGTTGGCATAATAACCATCACGCTTTCCCTCGCTCAGCCTTTCATGGCTTGCACTGGTGGCAAGTTGATTTTGCAGGTTACCTTATTCGCGTGTTAGAGCGACTTGGGCTAGCCACTGATGTGTATCGTATTCCTGCTGCACTGCTTGCTCGTCGTGCTATCAATGAGATGGTATTAACTGATGAGTCTGTTGCACCTGTTCTTCGTGAGAGCATGAAGGTTCCCGCAACAAAACTCTAAGCAGTTATTGCGTGATTTTCTAGGGGAGTTTCACTTTGCATCTGTTTGTTTTAGGAACAGCTGCGGTGAAGCTGCCCCTATTTTTTTGCTACGCATTATTGCTGCTTGCTAATAGTATGCTATTTGATATAAAATAGTGGCAGTTCTTGTTGGCTCCTGTTGATGCCTTGTGATGTTTCCACCCAAGAGGCAGGGCCATGATTGAACATATCCCCCAGCCGATAGTGAAATAATGCTCCAGGAGGCCAGTAAAACAGTGAGTCTCGACAGCACCGATAAACAATTGATCGGGAAGACGCTAGGTACATGCACACTTCAGCGTTTGCTCGGACGAGGAGGCATGGGGGCAGTCTACCTTGCGCAGCAGTCACGTCCACGACGTACTGTTGCTGTAAAATTGCTGCTACCAGAGCTATCACAGGAAACGACGAAAGTGAATGAATTCCTTGTACGTTTTCGTCGTGAGGCGGATGCAATTGCCGCACTTGACCATGTGCATATTATGCCGATTTATGAATATGGAGAGCAGGGACAACTGGCATTCCTCGTTATGCCATATGTAACGGGGGGAACATTGCGTGATGTCATGGTGAAGCGCGGGAAGTTGCAGCTGGGTGAGGCCATTAAAGTTGTGGAACAAACTGCCTCTGCACTCGATTATGCGCATGAGCATGGCATTGTGCATCGTGATCTCAAACCGGGCAACATCTTATTTCATGCTGATGGGCGTTTGATGCTTACCGATTTTGGGATTGCCAAAGTGGTCAGCGAGTCAGCAGAAGCCAATCTGACGGCGATGCAGACGTTGACGACGGCAGGAACAATCATCGGGACGCCAGAGTATCTTTCGCCTGAACAGGCATCTGGTGGTCTAATTGATCGGCGTGCCGATATTTATTCGCTAGGTGTTGTGCTATTTCAGATGTTGACGGGCCAAGTGCCATTTACGGGCACGACACCTGTAGCAGTTGCAATCAAGCATGCGATAGAAATACCACCGCAACTCGCCTTGCTTAATCCGGCTATTCCGCTTTCGGTAGAGCAGGTCATTATCAAGGCGATGGCGAAAAAACCAGAACAACGCTATTCAACAGCAGGGGAGATGGCGCAGGCCTTGCGTGTAGCGGCGTCTCTCTCGGATGCCCAAACACTGGTGACCTCGTCGCCAGCTTCCTCTCCCTTGTTTACACAAGGGGAGGGAACTGTCCCCATTGTTCTGAGAGATAACGCTTCGTTTGAGACGGCACTCAGTGCGTCTGCGGGTAGTACTATCGATACTCCACCAGCAGGCGAAAAAATCAACACGTCTCCAACGATGGCTGCTACCCCTTCATCTTCATCCATGCCGGAGATGAAACAGGTCGTACTTGCTGCCGGAGCTAGTACTTCTGTACCGCCAGTAACGCCTTCGCAACCACAACCACGCCAGCGTTCTCGTGGCCGTTTGCCGCTCTGGATCGGCTTGTTAAGTTTTGTGCTGATAGTAGTATTGATGGCTGGCGGTGGCGTGTTATATTTCCACTTGTTGCCGAATGGGAAATCCACTGCCTCAGGCGTTCATAATAATGTCACTCCTGTCGTGCATATCACTGCCACCACATCTATTCCCGCGACTGCGACAGACACGCCCCCAACGGTATTGCCTAAAGCGGCAATTCCGGTTGGTAGTTTCCTTTATGGGACGATCCAGCCGCTTTGTGGCGGACAGCGTAACCTGTGGACTCTTAATTCCTCTGTGAGTGTTTCGTGTGAGAGCGGCGATACGCGCCTCACCAATAATACTGCGGGACAGGGGATCGCGGTTGTCATGCTCAATAGTTTGGCGCATGGAACACCCATTCCCAACGACTACATTTTGCAGATGCAGGTCAAGGCAGTCTCGCCATCCAGCAGTTCGGCCTTTGGCGTGTATTTCCGCATGCAGACCGGTGCGGGTCATCATGGAGCCTATTCGTTCATGCTTCAGCCGTCCGGTGCTTGGACGGGCAATAGCATTGATGATGGGACTGGTCAGCCCTCCAACCTTCAAAGTGGAGCTGGTTATGGGATTGGTTCGGGTTTTATTACGGTTGATATTCTGGTACAGGGAGATACCTTTAAACTCTACTACAATGGCGGTTGGCAAGGTGGGATACAGACTGGTGGCTATACGAGTGGCGCCATCGGCCTGGCGGTGGACAGTGGAGCTGATGTCCAGTTTAAGAATCTGGCGATCTATGCGCAGCCATAAGCATGCTTTGATAGCAAAACGTCCTCACAAGATACAGTATTGTGAGGACGTTTTGCTATGTTAAGGTTAAGGCTGGCTCGTCGCATACATGCTCTGATTGTTAAGAATGGCGCTTGGGCATGCTTCAACCATCTGGCGCACACGTTCCTGTCCGACCAGTTCAACTGCGCGTTGCATGCCACGGGCCACCGCGGGAATGCGTCTTGTGAGGCCATGTGCATCAGAGGCGATACAGGAGATAAGCCCTTTTTTGAGCAGTAGCTCGGCACATTTTTGCGCGCTATTGCCCTGTAAGCCGATCAGGCTACTGGCTGTTAATTGGGTCAGTAAGCCCTGCTGCAACAGTGTCTGTAGTCGTTCGGGATGATGTTGAATGGTGCGATAGCGTTCGGGGTGGGCAAGTACGGGTATGATGCCGTTAGCAAGCAACTCGAAGATGACACGGTCTGTTTCTGGTAGCCAAGAGGTATTCCAGAGTTCAAGGAGCAGGTAACGGCTTCCATTGAGTGTTGCTAGACGGCCTGCGTAGAGGTCATTGAGCAGCTCTGGTTGAATTAACGCTTCATGTCCTGCAAACAAATGTAGCGGGATGCGATACTGGTTCAGGACACTTTGCAGGCTGGCGACGCGCTCACGAATTTCATTGGCAGAGCGATGTGGAAATTCGTCGTTGTAATGCGGCGTCGCGATAGCAGCGTGGATACCTTCTTGTACCAAGGTTACTGCTAGGGCAAGGGCTTCCTGGATGGTAGCGGGGCCGTCATCAACACCTGGCAAAATGTGCAGGTGAATATCAATCATTGTTCTTCCTCACTGTCCACGTATTTTCCCTCATTGTACAGGAAATTATCAGCTTTGACAATTTACCAATCTTCCGCTATGATTTTGTTAGATCGATGTATTTTGTCTTGAAGCGTGTTATGGAGTGTCTGGAGAAACAAGGGAAGAACGTAGTGAATATTCATCGTCTTATGAGATGGTTTGCAATTGTCACCTCTGTTGGTGCCTATTGGATGGTACTATTGGGAACGTTGGTCACAACGACTGGTTCGGGACAGGGATGTGGTAATTCCTGGCCTTTCTGTCACGGCGAAATTGTCCCTGGTGTCATTACTATTGCCGGGGTTATTGAATATAGTCATCGCGTCATGGCAGGAGTCGATGGCTTTCTGGTGCTGATCTTGACTGTTGTGACCTGGTTTTTATACAGAAAAGATGTACGTGTTAAGCTTTTTGGTTTCCTGAGCCTGTTTTTTGTGGTGCTGCAAGGGGGCTTGGGGGCATTGACGGTGGTCTTTGAGGGAACTTTCGCGAAGGTTTGGTTGCTGTCGATTCATTTTGGTCTCTCGTTGATTGCTTTTGCGGCTGTGATTTTGCTGACGATTCGCCTATTCCAGATCGAGCATGAGCGGCAGCATCCGAGCGAGCCATCGTATATCGCCGTGCCGAAACTGCAAAAACCCGTGTGGTGGATGGCCTTCTATACCTTTATTGTCGTCTATACGGGCGCATTGGTTGAGCATAGTGGGGCGGTTGTGAGTTGTGGACATCAATATCCCACCTGTGGCTCTACGTTTCTCCCCAGCTTTACCTCAATGGATGGTATCCAGGTGCTGCACCGCTATTTCGCAGGCGCGCTCTGGTTCTTGATGCTGGCCCTACTGATCGTGATTTTGCGCCAGTATCGAACACGCCGTGACCTTGTACAGGGCAGTTGGTGGGCCTTTGGCTTGTTAACTGTGCAGGCCGCAAGCGGCGCAACCACTTTCTTAACTGAGGGCCAAATGATTGCGGCCTTAATTCACTCGACCTTGATTACGGCCTTTTTCTCCGTCTTGTGTTATCTTGGTATGCAGGTCGGTTGGCCGCGCAACAAGAAAAAGCTGGCTGAGAGCGTGGAGAGCCAACAGCCAGAATTGCATGCGGTTTCGTCTTAGTATTTCGCCTCGCCATATCGTCAAAAGACAGGGCAGTCAGTACTGATTGCCCTGTCTTTTGTGTATTAGTGTGCGTACGTTTCTTTCAAATCATCGCGATACTCTCTCAGCAGTTTTTGCACTTTAGGATCGATGATAATTGAGCAATATGGCTGAAAGCGATTTCTTTCATAGTATTCTTTATGATAGTTTTCCGCCGGATAAAAGTTTGTGAAGGCCGTAATTTCGGTGACAAGCGGTTTCTTGTACATGCCCGATAGCCCGATAGCCGCCTTTGTAGCCAGCGCAACCTGTTTCTGCTCATCGTTATGATAGAAAACGGCAGAACGATACTGCGTACCAACGTCGTTGCCCTGGCGATTGAGCGTGGTGGGGTCATGCATGTGCCAGAAAATTTCTAGTATCTTCTCATAGGAGATGATCGAGGGGTCATAGGTGACCTGAATGGCCTCTGCAGCGCCCGTTTTGCCAGAGCAAACCGCCTCATAGGTTGGGTTGGGAACTTTAGAGGCGGCATAGCCTGAGACCACCGCCGTAATGCCCTTGAGACGCTGAAAAACGGCTTCTGTACACCAGAAGCATCCACTCGCTAGTGTTGCGGTATCCAGTTGAGACATTTATTTCCTCACTTTAGGTTGTGTTATTGCACTATTCTAGCACGCAGGGTTCCTGCTATCTCTCCCTTTTCGTGCTGAGAACATGCTATACTATGGACGTGATAATTATTCAAGGAACCAGAAAATTGTGAAAAGTGAAGCCTGCAAAGAATAAAACAGACGTGTGCGTGGAATCATTCCACAAAAGTGAGCAACAATCCCCCCAATCGGTAATATCAGCACCATCTTATGATCCATATCAAGCCTTTCGTTCGATGGACTTTCGTTTGCTTTTTGCGGGAACGCTAGTGGTCACAATTGGCGAACAGATGGTGAATGTGGCAATTGGCTGGCAGATCTACGAACGTACCGGCTCGGCCCTGGCATTGGGTGTCGTGGGTCTAGTCTTGGTTTCGCCGGTTTTCGCCTTCTCGCTGCTTGCGGGTCATTTTGCTGATCGCTTTGACCGTAAAATGATCGTGGTTGTTACTCAGATAATGCTGGCTCTGGCATCTCTAGGCTTGACTGTGCTGTCTTACGGGCATGGTTCACTCCTGTTAATCTATGTGTGTTTGTTTGTAATGGGAAGCGCGATGGCTTTTAGTAGCCCCGCAACCTCTACGTTGCTGCCGCTTGTGGTTCCAGAAGAGGCATATGGCAATGCCGCGACCTGGAGTAGTAGCTCCTGGCAACTTGCATCTGTAGTGGGACCTGCACTGGGCGGATTTATGATCGCCCTATCTCATGGGACAACGTTTGTCTATATCTTCAATGTGTGTGCTGCGCTGCTTTTCCTCTTTTTGATAGTCCTCCTACGTAGCAAGACACACGTCGTGCAGAAACGTGAGGGGACAACCCTGAGTTCGCTGATTGAAGGAATACAATTTTTACGCCATACGCAGATCATTCTTGCGGCGATCACCCTCGATATGTTTGCTGTCCTGTTGGGGGGCGCGACGACGCTCTTGCCAATTTATGCAAAAGATATTTTGCATGTAGGTGCGGTAGGTTTGGGCTGGTTACGTGCCGCCCCCTCTCTGGGCGCAATTAGTGTTTCTATTAGTCTGGCTCATATTCCGCCATTTCAAAAAGCGGGACGCCTATTGCTCTGGGCAGTAGCGGGGTTTGGGACGGCGACAATTATTTTTGGTTTTTCGCACTTATTCTGGTTATCGATGTTAATGTTAGTTTTACTCGGTGGGTTCGACAATATCAGCGTTGTCATTCGTAGTACGCTGCTGCTCACACGTACACCTGATGCGCTGCGTGGGCGTGTTGCTTCCGTGAATTCACTTTTTATTGGTACATCGAATGAACTGGGAGGATTCGAGTCTGGCCTGGTGGCACAATTGTTTGGTCCCATCGTCGCAGTGGTTGGTGGCGGCATTGGAACAATTCTGGTTGTGCTTTGTGTGGCTCTGATCTGGCCTGAAATGCGCCGTCTCGGTAGGCTTCAAGCAGGAAAAAATTAATATGATATGTGTACCATCCTGATGAGCATTCGCGATATTTCACAATTTTGAGAGGAAAAGATGTATGTTAACCTGGATAGGTAGAATACTCTACCGTTTTCGCGTGAGTGCCCTCCTCGTCGCACTGGCGATCACTGTTGCCGCTGCTCTTTTCGGTAGTGGTGTTTTTAATGCACTCAATGGCACAACAACAATTGAAGACCCTCATAGCCAGTCATCACAAGGCCAGGTATTGCTTGATACAAAACTCAATGCCGATGCTGTTGACGTGGTCATTTTGATGAGTAGTCCAACGCTCCATGCCACTGATCCGGCCTTTACGCAAGCGGCAACGCAGGTGCTGACAACCCTTAAGGCACGTCCGCAGGTTATCTCGCTGGCATCTTACTATTCGACGCAAGATACCTCGTTGCTGTCACGTGATGGGCATGCGACGATTGTCTTGGTCCAACTTTCGGCAAAAGGGGATAAGAGCAGCAATTATACCGCCATTGCTCCTCTGATTGCCTCACCAACGCTACATATTGCTGTCGGTGGGAGTGTGGTTGCTGATATGCAATTCAATCAGCAGGTTAGTACTGATCTGGCATTTGCCGAGTCGATTACGTTACCTATAGTGATTGTCATGCTGCTCTTTATCTTTGGTAGCCCTGTGGCCGCGTTGCTACCCTTGTTGATTGGCGGTATTGCGATTGCCTGCTCATTTTCGGTATTGCGTATTCTGACGAATTTTATCAGTGTCTCCAGCTTTGCCATCAATGTTACCTCATTTATTGGTTTGGGACTGGCCATTGATTATTCGCTTTTTATCGTGACGCGCTTTCGCGAAGAGTTGCTGGTTGACGAGGGCGATGTGCGTGGGGCATTGCAGCGCACGATGACGACGGCGGGGCGCACGATCATTTTCTCTGGCCTGACGGTTGGCACAAGTCTGCTGGCATTGTTGCTCTTTCCAGAGGTATTACTGCAAAGTATCGGACTGGCCGCCATTGCGACGGCACTGGTGGCCATGTTGGCCGCCTTGCTGGTGTTGCCGATCTTCCTGGCCTTGTTAGGGCGACGCGTGAACCTCTTCTCGTTTGCACGTCTCTTTCGTCGTCGTGTTCCTCAACGCAAAGCGACGCAAGGTCTATGGTATCGACTTTCATATCGCGTGATGCGTTGGTCGCTACCCGTCACGGTGGTCACGGTGGCACTACTGCTTTTCCTGGGTTCACCTTTTCTGCATGCCTCGTTCTCGACGGCAGACGAAAGTGTGTTGCCATCGGCTTCTTCCTCGGCCATTGTGTTGCACCAGTTGAAGCATAACTTTCCTAATCAGAATGGCAGTGAGATTGATATTGTTATTCGCACACAAGGCGATGCGATCACATCCGCGAATCTTGCCGCTCTTTCAACGTATGTACAAAAAGTCCAGTCACTTGCGGGTATTACGAGCGTGCGCAGCCTTGTCAACGTAGACTCACGCCTGACACTGGCAGCGTATCAGCAGATTTATGCGCAGCCCGCCGCGAATCCGCAGGTTGCCGCAGTGGCACATCTATTGGCAAACGGTAATCTCTCAAAAATTATCGTCCAAACGAATTATGCGTTTACTTCCGCAGATGCGCAACGCATTGTTCGCCAGTTGCGTGCGCTTGCTGTTCCAGCCGGATTTGTGCCATTGGTTACGGGTAGCACGGCGGCACAGATGGACTTGTTTGCTAGCTTGCGTGCCAGTATTCCTTATGCCCTGCTTGTGATGATTAGCGCGATCTTTGTGTTGCTGTTCCTGATGACTGGCTCGTTGGTGATACCACTGAAAGCGGTTATTCTCAATGTATTGTCGCTCTCGGCAACTTTTGGCGCGCTCGTTTGGATTTTTCAAGATGGGCATCTGGCAAATGTGCTAGGTTTTCAATCTGTTGGTAGTTTAGATAGCACGCAACCGGTACTAATCTTCGCGATTGCCTTTGGTCTTTCGATGGACTATGAAGTGTTTTTACTCAGTCGCATCAAAGAGCAATTTGATAAGACGGGCAATAACCGTGAAGCCGTGGCGACAGGTCTCCAACGCACAGGTCAACTGATTACGAGTGCCGCGCTGCTTCTGACTGTCGTGGTGGGGGCGTTTGCCACTTCAAAACTGGTGTTGATTCAGCAGATTGGTCTGGGTGTGGCTCTGGCAATTATCATGGATGCGACGTTAGTACGTATCCTGCTTGTGCCCGCGATGATGAACCTGTTGGGTACGTGGAACTGGTGGGCACCGCGTCCATTGCAGGCTCTTCAGCGGCGGATCGGCCTGCAAGAGCATGTGACAGTCAACATGGAAGAGGGCTATGCTGTTTTGCAGGTTGCGGATGTGGAGCAAGAAGAGCCTGTAGCAGAGCGATAGTGAGGGGCGTAGGGCGGCCTCGCGGTCGCCCTTTGTATTCTGCATGGCATTGGTATGTTAGCCGCGTAGAAGTGGACGTGTCAGACAGGTAGCTCCGCCCTCGGCTTTGAGCGAAATTTCGTTGCCCTGATAGGTTATGACTGTGCAGCCAGCCTCTTCCAGATGGCGTTGTGTGATGGGATTGCCTTGCAACATGATGCAGTGGCCAGGAGCCGTCGCCAGGACATTCGGTCCCATCGTGAGAAATTCGTCCTCTGGAACCTCGATCAGCCGAAAGTTGCGTCGCTGAAGTTCTTGCCAGAAGGGAACGGCGAGCAGTGGCGCATAGATGACGGCGAGTTGCTCATCAACGATGCTGATCAAGGAGAGCAGATGCAGGCAGGTGTCTGCCCCTGTATAGTAGGGCAACTCGACCGGTATAACGGTCACGCCAATGGGCTGAAGAGCTTCACGTAACTGACGGAGGCCCTCGCCATTGGTGCGAAAGCCTTGCCCGACCGCCAGCGTGTCATGGTCTAGCCAGAGTAAATCGCCGCCCTCGGCACGTGCTTCGCCGTGTAGCGTATAGAGGATGGGAATATCGAGAGCCGCCAGCTGGAGAGCCATTGCGGCCTCTTCGCCACGACGCTGCTGTTTGCCCATTGAGAGAATGACGGCCCCACGGTCGGTGATTAAAACGGGATCAAAGACAAAAATGCTATCGGCACGTTTGGGTTGTGCTATATCGTGTGTAACGACGGTAGCTCCCGCATTGTGTAGCAATGCGACAAGAGCATCATGTTCCTGCTGCGCGCTATGCAGGTCTGGACGGCTCGCGTAGTGCCATGCTAGCGGGTCATCTACGGCAAAAGCCTCGTCAGGGCGTTTCACCAACACCGTGCGCAGAGGTGCAATCATGCTCTGACTCCCATATTGCTTCATCGACGTGTGTCCTTTCGCTTCGCTACTTAGCTCCAACGCTGGCGCAGGCGCGGCAGAATTTCCTTCGCGTATAACTGAAGGAAGCGCGACTGCTCATCGCCGGGAGCATGAAAAATGAGATGCGTGAAACCGAGCGCGATGTAGTGTCCAACCTGTTCGACATGCTCGTCAACGTTGTCTGAAACGAGCCAGCGACGATGGGCCTGATCGGCGACCGTCTCGGCCTTTTTCTCCATTTCGCGTGGGTCGTGGATATTGACTTTCTCTTCGGCTGGGAGAGCTAACGCGGCCCAGATGCGCGTATCGGCCAATGCACGTGCCTTGTCGGTATCAAAGGAGACTTTCACCTCGATGGTGCGCTCAATGGTCGAGGGGTCGCGTCCGACGGCTTGCGCTCCTTCGGCCACTGCTGGTAACAATTGATCGCGGTACAGTTCATCGCCCTTTCCTGATGTGCAGATGAAGCCATCACCGGAGCGGCCTGCGAATCTTGCAGCGACGGGACCCCCTGCGCTGATGTAGATGGGAACGGGCTGTGCTGGCTTATCGTAAATCGTGGCATTGAGTGTATGATAGTATTGCCCATTGAACGTCACCATTTCATCGGTCCAGAGGCGGCGGATCAGTTCTACGGATTCACGCAGGCGTGCCAGACGCTCCTTCGCGGCAGGCCACTCGGCGGCGGTAACGGCGACTTCATTAAGGGACTCGCCAGAGCCAACGCCGAGGATGATACGACCGGGGTAGAGTGCCCCCAGTGTGCCGAAAGCTTGTGCGACTATCGCGGGTTGATAGCGGAAGGTAGGAGTCAAAACACTCGTACCGAGAATGATGCGCTTGGTGCGCTCGGCAGCCGATCCGAGCCATGAGAGTGCGAACGGTGCATGTCCGTTAGTGTGACGCCAGGGCTGGAAATGATCGCTAATCCAGACACTATCAAAACCACAATCTTCGGCCTCTGTTGTGAAGTCTAAGAGTTGGCGTGGACCAAATTGCTCAGCGGACGCTTTATAGCCGAGCTTGAGTGGGAATGTTGTCATCGTGTTCCTTTCTCTTCTATACTTGTAGCAGCACTTGTTGGTGCATTGTTTGAAATGGTGTAGCTCGCCATCCGTGCGGGTGGGCGAGGAATGGCAATTTGCGTTGATACAGGGCACTGTACCTTCCATGTAGTATACTACATGGCTGCTTTCCACTTTCGAGAAGTGTAGTTCAGCGTGTATAATATTCAGCAAGATATGTGCGATAGATCATCCCATCCATAAGGGTAAAAGGATAGCAGCGTGAGTGACGAATTACTGCATCATCAACTGGGTAGCTACCGGCTGGTGCAACGGCTAGGGCATGGCGCATTTGGTAGCGTCTATCTCGGCAAGCATTTCTTGCTGGAGCATAAAGCACCCGTTGCGATCAAAGTCTTAAATACCACTTTGACTTCACAAGAGGACCTTGACCGCTTTTTTCAAGAAGCTCTCATCCTTGACAAATTGACACACCCAAATATCTTGCAAGTATTGGATGCGAATATCTATGAGGGATATCCTTTCTTCGTAGCAGAGCTTGCTCCCAATGGTTCGTTGCAAGACAGGCTTGAGGACGCGGATGGCTATCCATTTCCGTTGACCGAGGCGATACGCATTCTGACTCAGGTTGGACTGGCGTTGCAGTATGCGCATGATCTAGATATTATTCATCGCGATTTGAAACCTGGCAATATCTTGTTTAATGCGCAGGATGATGCATTGCTGGCCGATTTTGGCATTTCCGTAGAACTGCATAAAACAGGTCACGTTGATAAAGTTGGCACGCCAATCTACATGGCTCCCGAACAGTTTAAAGGACTCGTCAGTAAGAAAAGCGATCAGTATTCGCTGGCCTGTGTCGCCTATGAACTGTTGACGGGCCGCCTACTGTTCACTGCCGATGATCCGTATGAAATCGGCTATAAGCACATCTACGAGCCACCAATTGAATTGCGTGCGATCAATCCCGCTATCCCTGATGAGATTGAACAGGTTGTATTAAAAGCATTGGCGAAGGACCGTGATGACCGCTACCCGAGTGTGGAAGATTTTGTGCGAGCCTTGCGCGAGGCGGTAGGTCTCTCTGCTGATATACAGGCTGAAACTCAGACAGCGTATACGCTTGATCAGTATCCTGTGCAAGGCTCTTCAATTCGCCAGGTCACTGGGACGCAAGGGCCACCAACGCCGCACCTGGATATGTATGGAGATGGGCAACGTTCTGCGTCGCTCCAGTCACAGCTATCACATCCGAGTTCCCCTGCGCATGCAACCGGACCGCGTTCGGCACAGGCTGGCTCCAGCTCTGGCGCGGGACGGAGTGTGCATCTGACACCCCTCTGGAATAGAGCAACAGGCCTAGATCACACTTACTACGCTGAGCCAGTGGTGAGCAATGGACTGATCTATGTTGGCACATATACCACGACTGAACGTAACGCCGAGGGGCATTTTCAAGTTCACTGCCTAGAAGGTGCAACAGGGCAGCTATTTTGGGCTTTCAAAGTGGAGCAGAGTGTATGGACTGCTCCTGTGGTCGCCAATGGAATTGTCTATGTCTGTGCCAGCCAGCGTGATGCCCATGGCAAGATTTATGCATTGGACGCGCTGACAGGTGAGAAACGTTGGGCATTAGGCACAAAAGAGGCACTACTCTCATCTCCCCAGGTCTTTGATGGATTTGTGTATATCTACTCACAACACGCGCTCTATGTGCTTAATGCCGAAAATGGGCAGAGACATTGGGCTGTTGCGGTTGATGAAGGGATTTTCGCTCCGCCAACTTTGCTAAATGGCATTGTCTATGTCAGTACGAAGAGTGGAAAGTGCTACGGTTTGGATGCTGCAACAGGCCAGCATCGTAGCGCATTCTCGGATGTGGGCAATATCTATGCTGTCGGACAGGCGCAGGATGGCGTCATCTGTATCGGTCTCTATAATGATGGGCTATATGGCGATGAGGTGGCCAGTGGCAAAACGCTCTGGTACTCCATGATTGATAAACAGCTTTCGGGTGCTGGTTTGACGATAGCACGCCAGACAATCTACGTGGCTTCACATGGTGGGCATAATGACTCGGCCCGTGAGCGGTTATTCGCTATCGATGTGAACACAGGGCAGCAAGATTGGATTGTTACCTTGCATTCTATCGTCGCCGCTCCACCTGTCGTTGTAGATGGCGTGGTGTATGTCAGCACGTTTAGCGGAGAGATACATGCGGTAGATGCATCGCAAGGGAAGCTGCTAGCTTCAGTACTTGTTGGCAGCAAAAAGCCGACCCGACCAGCGATCTCTCAGGGCTTGGTCGTGGTCAGCATTGGTGATCTCCATGCATACCATCTGTCATCATAACAGCGTGAGGCTCAATATCGTCTTATGAGCCAAGCGTGGCAACAAGCACGGCTTTTGTCGTGTGCAAACGATTCTCGGCCTGCTCGAAGACGATGGATGCGCTGGACTCAAAAACTTCGTCAGTCACTTCCAGTGCATCCAGACCATATTTCTCGTAGATTTCTCTGCCAAGTTTGGTCTCTGTGTTATGGAGTGCTGGTAAGCAATGCATGAATTTGCTTGCTGGGTTGTGGGTTGCCGCCATGAGCTTGCTATTGACCTGATAGGGAAGCATGGTCTTGATGCGTTCGCCCCAGAGTGTTGAGGGTTTGCCCATGGAAACCCAGACATCGGTGTATAAGAAATCGCAGCCCAGGACCGCCTCTTCAACATTCTCTGTGACCATGATGCGCGCTCCCGTTTCGCTCGCAATCGTATGGGCGAGGGCAAGACGATTGTTCTCAGGCCAGGTGCTACGAGGGCCTGCTAGGCGCATATCCATGCCCATTTTTGCGGCACCGATCAGTAACGAATCAGCCATGTTATAGCCAACATCGCCCAAGAAACAGAGCGAAACGGCTTCCAGCGGTTTATGTGCATACTCTTGAATTGTTAGTAAGTCAGCCAAAACCTGGATAGGATGAGCTTCATTGGTCAGGCCATTCCAGACGGGAACGCCAGCATAGCGTGCTAACTCTTCTATGTCAGCCTGGGTAAAGCCGCGATATTCGATGCCATCATACATACGGCCAAGCACGCGGGCAGTATCTTTCATTGTTTCTTTGCCGCCGATATGCGAGCCATTAGGGCCTAGATATGTCACATGCGCCCCTTGGTCTGTCGCTGCAACCTCAAAACTACAGCGTGTACGTGTCGAGTCCTTTTCAAAGATAAGGGCGATCTGTTTGCCTTTTAGATGCTGCACTTCGGTGCCTGTGCGTTTTGCTGTTTTGAGTTCAGCTGAGAGTTGTAACAGAAACGTGATTTCGTGTGGCGTAAAATCGTCTAGCGTCAGGAAATTCCTGTTACGCAAATTAAAGCTCATGCGACTGTCTCCTGTTTCCCCGTTGCACGAAGAAAAATGTGAAAAGAGCTGCAATAGTCTGTGCTGCATCTCTCTTATGCGCGATTGTTTGCAATGTTCCAATTGTGCAACAATCGGGGCGTATAATGCAATATGAAAAATGCATAAGAAACGGTGTTGCAGGTCAGCAACAAAATTGAAGGTAGCCGAGTGAAAACGGCGTATTTCTCATCGTAAGGGTAAGAAGGAGGCCTTGTTCGCAGGCAAGATCGCGCATCACACGAGTTTTCTCTCATGTGATGCGCGAGTGTATTGTAGTGGTTGATCTATGCGGTAGCTGTGCCACGACGTGCTATATCGCGCTCCCAGCCATGCGCGAAGGTGCGGTCCTCAATGGTTTCACCACTTGCCAGAGTGGAAGTCGTGATATCGCCTGGACGCAAGTCTGCTCCAATTTTGCAGTTGCGCCCAACGGTCAAGTTATCAGGTAAATGGGCGCGTTTGCCAATTAGCGTAATCCCTGTGTTCAGACGCGATGGTTCAAGCTTATTAGGGGTCATGTCGTTGCTATGCCCGATTTGACAGTTTTTGCCGACGATCACCTCTTTATCTAAAATAGCATGATCGATCACGCTGTTGGCCCCGATTACACAATCAAAAAGGACGATTGAGTCGCGGATCACGGCTCCTTCTTCGACAATGACGCCTGGAGAAAGCACGCTACGCTCAACATGACCTTTAATAATGCAACCGTGTGAGATAAGGCTACTGACAACCTGTCCATTGCTGCGCACATGAGCCGGCGGACGCTCTTCACTACGGGTGTGAATGACCCATGAGGGGTCATAGAGGTCAAAGGAGGGCTGATCGCTGAGCAGAGCCATATGCGCTTCCCAATAGGATTGTACTGTGCCGACATCTTGCCAGTAGCCTGTAAAGGGATAGGCATAGACGCGCTCGCCGCGTGCCATCATGGATGGAATGATATTGCGTCCAAAGTCATGTTGTGTGGAATTATCGCTATGTGCATCCCCTGTCAGCACGCGCATAAGTATATCGCGGTTAAATACGTAAATGCCCATTGAGCCTAAATTGCCACGTGGCGCACTGGGCTTTTCTTCAAAAGAAAGAACTTGTCCCTCCGTTCCCGTTTCCAGGATACCGAAGCGTGGTCCTTCTTCGATGGGGATAACGACGGCACCAAGGGTGACATCCGCGTTGTGTTGTTGGTGAAAGGCGATCATGGGCGTATAGTCCATCCGATAAATGTGATCGCCTGCCAGCACGAGAACATAATCGCAGGGTGTCTCCATAATGAAACTGAGATTCTGATAGACCGCATCAGCCGTTCCCTGATACCAGTCTGATTCCTGATGTCCGATATAGGGTTGGAGTAAGCGGATGCCGCCTTTTTGTCGATCTAAATCCCAGGGTTTGCCGATGCCAATATGATCGTGTAGCGAATGGGGACGATACTGTGTCAGCACGGCAACATCAGTGATGCCGGAGTTGACACAATTGCTTAAGGCAAAATCAATGATGCGATACTTTCCTGCGAATGGAACAGCAGGTTTGGCGCGTTTTTGTGAAAGGAGACTTAACCTCTCACCCTGCCCACCCGCGAGAATAATCGCCAGCACTTTACTCATAGCACAGCTCATCCTTTCTCTGTGTAGTGTCTATCTGCGTTAGGAAGATAAACACCTTGGTATTATATCTTATGAATGGTGTCTGTTTGTAGGTGAGAGCAACGACCGCTTTCTGTGCAAGCACGTGAGATGATATGATGACTGCATTATATTGTCTATTTAGAAGCGTATCAGGTCATCCTGACGGAGGAGGCGCGCTTGAATATTTTAATGGTTGCGACAGAAGCAGTCCCTTTTGCCAAAGAGGGAGGCGTAGCAGATGTGATAGGCAGTTTGCCGCAAGAACTGGCTCGTCTGGGTCATGAAGTGCGCATCTTTATCCCTCGCTATGGTGTCATCGATCCTGCCTACTGGGGCTTGCACGAGACGGGTATCACGCGAACCTTTTATTTTGCAGGACACGAACAAACGGTTTCGCTCTGGCAGAGCGCGCTGCCCGACTCGTCAGTGACTGTCTACTTGCTAGAGCATGGCTGGTTTTTTGGCCGACATCCACGCCTCTACCTCGGCCTCGATCAGCACGAGGAGCAGTGGCGCTTTATCTTATTTTGCCGAGGCTTGCTAGAGCTATTACCTCATACAGGTTTTGTGCCCGATATTATCCATCTGAACGATTGGCAAACCGCTCCTTGCGCTGCCTATCTACGTAGCACTTATCGCCATTTGCTACGCAAAGGAGCCATGCGTATTATCTACACGATCCACAATTTGCAATACCAGGGGTGCTGGGACCCGTCGATCCTGCACGAAGTTGGCTTAGACCCTGCACAGGTCTTTATCGCGAGCGGCCTCGAGTTTTGGGGCGATGTGAATTGGATGAAGGCGGGCATTATGTATGCAGATGCTCTGACTACTGTATCGCATCGCTACTCCGAGGAGGTTCAGTCGCTCGACTATGGCTGGGGTCTTGATGAAGTGCTGGCACAGCGTCGTTCGCGTCTGTTTGGTATTCCGAATGGCTTGGATTGGCAGGCATGGAATCCCGAAACGGATTCGATGATTGCGGCACACTATTCAGTGGAAACATCCCCTGAGCGTATGCAAGAGGCGAAAGAGCGCAATCGCAGTGCCTTACGGCAGGAGTTGGGTTTGCTGGACGCTCCCGCTTTGCCCGTGATCGGCATTGTCAGCCGTCTAGTCGATCAAAAAGGCTTTGATCTGTTGGCTGCCTTGACCGCTGAATTACGCCAACTACCCTTACAACTGGTGATATTAGGCAATGGGCACTGGCAGTATGAGCAGATGTTCCGTGAGCTTGCGGCCAGTACAGACACGGTGCGTGCGCATATAGGCTTTGATGTGGCACTCTCGCATCGCATCTACGCCGGCTCGGATTTCTTTTTGATGCCCAGCGCGTTTGAGCCGGGTGGTCTAGGTCAACTGATCGCTTTACGTTATGGAACGCTGCCTATCGTGCATGCAACCGGGGGGCTTGCGGATACTGTGACGGATGTAGATGTTGACCCGGTGCATGGCAATGGTATTAGCTTTCCTGATTATTCATCTGCCGCCCTGCTCGACGCGCTCCAGCGAGCATTGCGTCTCTATGGAGAGCGCGAACGCTGGCCCGAACTGCTTGTGCGTGCGATGGGCTATGACTCGCGCTGGTCTGCCAGTGCTAGAGCGTATAGCCAGTTATATCAGCGCGTGCTACGTTGCTTGCCGCGTTAATGGGTTGCGTCAATGGCGTGACAGAGAAATGGGCAAGGGTAGCCTGCATCCAGGGTGTGCGTTGGATCTGTTCAAGGGTCATGCTTGTTGGTAGTGGCGGACGAATATGCTCTGCTACGCTGGTCAGACGGGTACACGGCTTATGAAAAATGTCGCAGACGGCGTAGTAGTGGCTGAGTCCGGGCATGACAATTGGGGATGTGGCATCGGCGATGTGCGTGCGTCCATCTGGGAAAGTGAGAACGCGCCGTGAGCCTCTGGCCCGATGGGAACAATGGCGGCACATGGTGGCCAGCTGAAAGGTTTGCCAACCCGGGAGGAAGCGGGCCATCAGCAATACGTGGTGCATATGGGTAAAAGGGTCGGCTTTGAAATCGTAGTCAATGCCGTTCATGACGATAGAAAAACCTGCCTGCTGCAATTGGAGTAAGCCTGCTATGGCCTCAAGCGGTGTCTGTTCCGTGAAAAGCTGTATTTCGTCAATACACAGCAGATCGGTAGTCGCGGGCGTAATGCCTTTGGCGGCAAGTTGATCGCGTATGGCGTGCAGGCTGTTTGAGGTAACGACCAGGGCGGGCATTTTCTTCTGTGGAAAGGCACGACTGACGACAAAGCCTGCGTCTGGCGTTTCGCCACGCTGATGAGCATCACCGACGGCGTGGGCGGGCATCATAAACAAAGTACGCAGGCCGTATTGCTGCATCTGCCAGGCAAAGAGCGTCATGTTTTTAGTCTTTTCCGTCTGCATGCTTTCCGCATGAATAAACAAAACGGGTGTGATGCTACTGGTATGTATTTCATGATAGGCGCGAGCCAATTGGCTTTGTAGCATTGGTGGTGTGGGTGTCACTAATTTATGCAAGCTATTCGTTTGCTCATGCTGTAGATAAAGAGGATGTTTAGGAACATCCAGACTATAAGGGTCGTGTTGTTCCCAAGCAGGATGTGCGAACAGGTCAGATGTTTGAGCGTATTCTTCCACGTAAAATATCTCTACCGTTTCTCGTTGATCGTTTTTGACATAAAATATGACCCTTGCTGCTGCGCAATCAGCAATCAGTGGCGTGGGCATTCACGCTGTCCAGCATATGATGGCGGTAAATGAATTATAGCATGTCTCAAGCTATCGGTATAGCCCGGATGCTACCGCTATTTTTCGCATTCAAAATAGGTAAAATTACGCATGTGATACGCTCTTATTGAGGGTATTCTTCGGATAAGAAGTATACATACAGAACCTTATTCGTCCATATATCCGCAACGAAGGGAGCGTATAATAATGAATCAACTTCCTACAATCACCTCTTGGGTCATAGTTCTTTTCTTGCCAGGAATACTCTCTATGGTACTCTCTACGTTCGCTCCATGCGACAAATCTCTCGTAGAGGCAGGAGACAAGTCGCCCGCCTGGAAGTTCAGTGATTGGTCGGGAACACTGACACAAATGGGGACAGTTCTGGCAATCATTCTGCCCTTTGTGCAACAAAATCCGCTGATTACTGGTCTGAGTTTGATCTTTGGCGTGGTTGTTTTGCTGGCTCCGATGATCTATACCGCGGCATTTCCTGCTACGTACTCTCGCTGGCTCTTTCGCGTGTGCAGTATGCTTACGCTCTGGGCTGTCCTGGTTGAGCTCTGGGCGGCATATAAGGCCTGTGATGATCTCAGTCGCCAGGTGTTGCCTTTCCCGCTCTCTCCAAGTGTCCTGCCGATCTTCTCGTCGATGATTACGCTCTTCCGTTTTCTGCTTGTGGTTAGCATACTGGTGGTCATTTGCTATACGTTGAATACTACATGTGATCGGAATGTAATATGGGAGCGATTGACGGAGGCATGTCGGAAAGGGTGGAATCTTGCCCTTCGTCCTGTCATGCGACACAGCGTAAGATAAGCAGAAGTATCTTGTCTAGTGTATGATGGGCAACATACAGGGTCTTCTCCGATGCGTGCATCTAACGCGTGCATCATTTAGCTGGAGGACAGGTAAGGTGATAGAATGGGTAGCAGATTACGCACACTGTTTAAAAGGAGACCTGTATGCTTGATACGCCTGAGGCAAAAGAGATCTTCAAGTTCTGTAACCGCTTTTTGACGCATGATTATCCGAAAAATCCCCGGCAAGTTCTCAGTGAGTTGCTAGAGATGCTTGACCCAAATCTGGAGGCTGATCGGTATGGGCAGGGAGAGGTCATCACCAGTTTCGAGGAAGAGGTTGCTGGCTTGTTGGGCAAGGAAGCAGCGGTCTTTATGCCGAGCGGAACGATGTGCCAGCAAATTGCCCTGCGCATCTGGTCTCAACGGCAGCGAACAGCCAATGTCGCGTTTCATCCAAAATGTCATCTGGAAACGCATGAAGAGAAAGCCTACCAGAGGCTGCATGGATTGCATGGCATCCTGGTGGGATCTGCGGACCGCTTGCTGACGCTTGCCGATCTTAAAGCGATCACGGAGCCGATAGGAGCTTTGCTGATAGAGTTGCCGCAGCGCGATCTTGGTGGACAACTTCCAAGTTGGGAAGCACTGAGTGAGATCATAGCTTGGACACGTGAGTGTGGTATCCCGACTCATTTAGATGGGGCTAGGCTTTGGGAGTGCCAGCCATTTTACCAACGTGAGTATGCGCAGATTGCAGCCCTGTTTGATACCGTATACGTCTCTTTTTACAAAGTCTTGGGTGGAATAGCTGGGTCGGTTCTGGCTGGACCTACTGATGTGATTGCGGAGGCGCGTACCTGGCAGCGCAGGCATGGGGGAAATCTGATCCATTTGTACCCCTATGTACTCTCGGCACAAAAGGGACTGCGAGAGCGCGTAGGGCGTATGGAGAGTTATCGTGCGAAAGCAACGGAAATAGCGACACTCCTCGCACCGTTTTCAGAGATTACACTTGTGCCAAATCCGCCGCATACCAATATGATGCACCTCTACCTGCGCGGCGAACGGGCAAAATTGGAGGACGCCGCTCTTGAGGTCGCAAAGGAGACAGGCATCTGGTTGTTTTCCTGGCTTGCTTCCACTGCGTTACCCACTACTACTATGTTTGAATTGACCGTGGGAGAAGCAACGCTGGACTTGAGCAAGCAAGAAATCGTTGCCGCCTTTCAATTGTTGCTGGCTAAGGCTAGCGCATAACGTGACTGCTGCACTGTTTCACCTCGCATGATGGTGCGTTTTGTCTCACGCCGGTTATAAGCTCTCTCTCCTGATGGGATAACGAATGCTCTCCTTCTTTAGAGCAGAAACACAGAAGGATGGACGTGTATGCTAGAAATAGCCAGTTCGCCCAGCGCACACACACGGCTCTATGCCTTGCTGTTACGCTTACGTCCTTTGCGGCAGGGAACGCTCATGCCCTTTTCTGGTGAATTGATTCATGGAGCTTTTCTGACATGGCTCTTGCATACGGCTCCCGACGTAGCAGCCTGGCTACATGAGGGTCAGAAGCATCGCCTTTTTACCTGTTCCAACTTGCATTTTGCCCAAACGATGCAGCCACTTTTCAAGGCTGAACGTGAGAATATTCATCTGCCACTGAGTCCTGAAAAGACCTATACGCTGCGTCTGACGCTGCTGCTTGGTGAACTCTTCCCATTATTTCAGCAGGCATTACTCCAGGCCAATTATGCTGAGGACAATACCCTGCCCTTTATCCAGCTTGGCAAGCAGCTTTTTATACTTGAAGAGGTGGTTATTACCAACGACGATCCATTGGGCTGGACGGGCTTCTCCTCGCTTGATACGCTGATTGAGCGTGCTAGACAGACTCCCATTGCTAAGAAGCACACCCTCACGCTGGAATTTGTATCGTTGACTACCTTCAGTCGTGGTAATACCAAGACTGGCTATGGACCGCATCAGGTGATGTTGCCGCTGTCCCAGCTTGTCTTTCAGAACCTTGCTAGACGTTGGGAGAGTATTGCGCCTCCTGGACTGGCACACGTGGTACAGAAAGAGCGCATTGAGCAGTATCTCCTTGAGGATGGAGCGATCATTATCGACTATGATCTCAAGGCGCACCATGTCACCTTTACCACCCATCTGCAACGTGGCTTTGTTGGCTCTTGTACCTATCAACTCCGTGGCTCCGATGAAGAGACCAGCCCAGAAGCACCGCTGACGATTCGGCAACAATTGCTGCTAAAAAGGGATGTGCCTGCTTGCAGGATTGAAACAGCCATAACGTGCGTTGAGGAAGAGGAAGAGGCATTATTGACGTTTTAGCATGACGATGAGTTTTGTATCTTTCACATAGCGAGCATGGCACTAAACGATTTTCTCGCGTAGTTGCCATGCTCGCCATATTGTTCAATAGCTGTTAGGTGCGACAGGCGTGGCAACTACGTTACTCTTGCTGATCGCTGCTTAGCGAGAGTACTTCATCACCAACATGCAGCGTCGCCGTCCATGTGACAGTGATAGCGTCTTTGACACTTGCATGCGCGGGACATCCCTCTGGATGAACTTGTAATGCGCGAATCGCTGCTTCACGTGTATCAGGGGGAATAGTGAGGGTATAGTGTATGGCGATAGATTCAATGCGAATGGTTTTCCCGCTTCCAGCGATGCGCCCATCGGCTTCAGCGGTATAGCTCTGGCGGTCATAACGAATTTTGCGCCCTGACAGGGCACCGGCAAGTGTGCCGTACATTCAGCCAGCTACGGCAGCCACGATATGATCAAGCGTTGAAGCGATGGGCGGGCCTTCTTTGGCACCATAATATTCGCGTAATTTGCCCTGTACACCATAGACAACCGGTTCTGGTACGTCGCCGAGGTAGGCGTTGCGATAGCCGTCTTTATAAACAAGACGGGCATGTGAAATGTACTCGAATGGTTCTGCCATGAGATCCTCCTCTTGGTGTGTTCGCAGATAATCTTCATCGAGTATACCACATCACAGCTCATTCACGCACTCTATTTGCTTGTATTGTGGGTAATACATATATAAGGCATTGTCAAGCGTCATGCGATACGTTGTGTGAACGGACGGACCACAGCATCGGGTGGATGGGCAGGGCGTGATAATCGTGGTTAACAATTTAATCCGGTTACCGCATCCTTCGTCTCCTTTCGTATGGCCTCCCAGGCGGTTTCATGCACAGGGCGTGATAAATCACGCCCCTACTGCTCTGTCAAACTTCATTGCACACTTTTCGGACGGCACGATCAGCCTAG
>VFSW01003230.1_pt1 | contig 24449 bp, 18 predicted proteins | sample 5358111 | NCBI WGS metagenome assembly VFSW01 (sample SAMN11554181, study PRJNA540505) | mine drainage metagenome | isolation source: sediment from site ElyBrook_90M | place: USA: Ely Copper Mine, Vershire, VT | collected 2017
TCCCCACCGGCGGATTGGGTTATCTACACCCCCGCCTGCTTCAATACCAAACACGCCAAAATTTGGCCCCCCATGGGCCGGCCGCCACGACGATTCACCCAACATTACACTCCGCCACAACACGCGCCGCTCGCCGGTGCTACTGACCAGCCTCCCCGGCCATTTTGCGATGCGCCGCAACCATAGCGCGCTCCTCCTCGGCCGTTTTCGTGAGGTTAGCTGCGATGTTTTCGCAGTGCTTCGCCAGCGCAGCCTCGTTCGCCTGTGTGTACGCCTGGGCAAGATTCTTGTGCATCTCGGCCTTATTCTCGAGGCTCGAAGCTTCCTTTTCGTACTTCTTGGCAAGGGCCTCGTGATCCGCCGCGGTATGGGCTGCCCCGATCCACGCCGGCTCGATCCTCTGGCTTCCAGCAGCCCACGCACCACCTGAAAGCGCTAACGCGGCAAGGCTCACACTCAACATCACGACTAACGGTTTCATACTCTTACTCTCCTGCTTACTGACATAAGACGCCGACTTCGGCCTTGAGGTTAGACAATGGATCTTAGCGAAACAATTGTGGACTTTACCTACATGCCTACTTCGCGCCTTCGCAGTGAAATCGATGCTCTGCACGTCCAACTTCAACTTTGGGTGCCATGCAAAATGATGTGTGTGTGCTATTGCTCACAACGCGTGTCGCCGGTACGTGGCTATGGATGCGTGAACGTTGTACATCGCGTGGAAAACCGACCAGACGAGGGCGCCAGCCACAGCTATCCGGAGAACCCGACCAGCTTACGCGCGTGAGCAATTCGATTGTCGACTTCGGCTTCGGCTGCTAACCAATCCTCGACCTCATGGCCAGATTCGAAGTTACGTCGTTCGGCACGTAGATACGCCTCAGTTTCGATCATGGCGTGGCGGTTGCCGGCCGAGATGATCATCGGCGGACTGAAGCGCAGCGGGAAGATATTATGCATCGACTGAAATGGCCGGCGCGCGAATGTGCCGGACCTCGGCCCACCATTTCCACAAAACGTAGATCGCCGGATAGATCAAGAGCGAAAGAATGGCGGTCGTGACGATTCCGCCCACCATGGGTGCGGCAATTCGCTTCATCACGTCGGCACCGGTTCCGTTGGACCACATGATCGGCAACAGCCCCATCAGGATCGCGAAGAATGTCATGGTGATAGGCCGCACGCGCTGGACGGCGCCTTCCAAGACGGCTGCATCCAGGTCAGCCAAGCTTTTCATCCGACCTTCCGCCTTCCAGCGCTCATAGGCCGCATCGATGTACAAGAGCATCACCATGCCCATCTCGGCATCGACGCCCGCCAGCGCGATGATTCCCACCCAGACCGCGACGCTTAAGTGATAGCCGAGCAGCCACAGTAAGAGGAACGCACCGACTAAGGAGAATGGCACCGCGACCAGCACGATCAACACCTTAGCCAGCGATTTGGAATTGAGGTAGAGCAGCACGAAGATGAGCGCCAGCGTGATGGGGATGACGTACGTCAGGCGCTGCGCCGCCCGCTGCATCCCCTCATAGGAGCCGCTCCATTCCAATCGGTAACCCGTGGGCAGCTTCACCATCTTGGCGACCTCCCTCCGAGCGTCGTTCATATAGCTGCCCGTATCTCGGCCCGTCACGTCCACATAGACGTAGCCCACGAGCTGCGCGGCCTCGCTCTTGATCGAACCGGGGCCATCCACGAACTTGATCTCGGCGAGTTCTTCCAACGGCACTTGCAGACCGGCGGGCGTGGCGACGAGCACCCGTCGCAATCGCGTCAAGTCGTCGCGCAGCTCACGCTCATAGCGAACGTTTACGGGGAAACGCTGGCGACCTTCGATCGTCTGCGTGACATTGGCGCCGCCCACGGCGGCCATGATGGTGGTTTCCACGTCCATGACCGATAGCCCATAGCGCGCGATCGCGGGGCGATTGACGTTGAAGTCCAGGTAGTAACCTTGGCTTACGCGTTCCGCGAACGCACTGCGCGTCCCGGGGACGCCTTTCAAGGTGGTTTCCACTTCGGAGAGAATCCGCCCGATCACGGCCAGGTCTGGCCCAAAGACCTTCACGCCGATCGGCGTCCGTATACCGGTCGAGAGCATGTCGATCCGTCCCTTGATCGGCATGGTCCAGCTATTGGAGAAGCCGGTCAGTTTGGTGCGCAAGGCCTGATCGAATTCCGCAATCAGCTTGTCAGCCGTTTCCCCTTTGCGCCACTCGGCCGGCGGCTTGAGGTTGACCACTGTTTCGACCATCTCCACCGGCGCGGGGTCGGTCGCGCTCTCCGCCCGCCCGGCCTTGGCGAAGACGCCGGCGACTTCAGGGAATTGCATCAAAATCTTATCTTGCAGCTGAATGGTATGCGCCATCGTCTGGATCGAGGCTGCCGGAAGAGTGGCTGGCATGTAGAGAATGGTTTCCTCCCACAGCGGTGGCATGAACTCGCTCCCCAGGTGCATGTAAATAGGCACGATCGTGGCAATGGCGAGCAACATCAAGCCAACAACCACGTACCGAAACCTCAATGTCAGCGCAGCGAGCGGCTGGTAAATCCACCGCAGGAACCGATTGATCGGATTCTTATCCTCAAGCGGAATGCGGCCGCGGATCAGCAGGGTCATGAGGAAAGGAGTGACGGTGATCGACAGCATGGCGGCGAAGAACATGCTGAACGACTTCGTGTAGGCGAGCGGCTTGAACAGCCGACCCTCCTGGTCCTGAAGGGCAAATACCGGAAGAAAGCTGACCGTGATAATCAAGAGCGAGAAGAACAGTGAGGGTCCCACCTCCCTGGCGGCCTCGATTAAGACTTCCAGTCGTGGACGGCGCGTATTCTCCGGTTTGGCCTGCTCTCGCTCGATGTGCTTATGGGCATTCTCGATCATCACGATGGCCGCGTCGACCATCGCTCCGATCGCAATCGCGATGCCACCGAGGCTCATGATATTGCTGCTGAGGCCAATCCAACGCATGGCCAAGAGGGTCATCAACACCGCCAAGGGTAGCGTAATGATCGCCACCAGCGCACTACGCACGTGGAACAGGAACACCACGCAGATCAAACTGACGATGATGCTTTCCTCAATCAGCTTGCCGCGCAATGTCTCCACCGCGTGTTGGATAAGCGTTGAGCGGTCGTAGATGATGGTCAGCTCTACACCCTCGGGAAGCGAAGGTTGAACCTTCTCCTTGATCACCGTCTTGACGCGGTTCAACACGTCATAAACACTCTCGCCAAAGCGGACGATCACGATGCCGGCGGCCGCATCGCCCATGCCGTTGAAATCCACCACACCGCGGCGAATGTCCGGCCCAATCTGGACGTTGCCGACGTCGCGCACGAGAATGGGAGTTCCGTCGGAGCGCGCGCCAAGGGCGACCATCTCGAGGTCGGCCGGCGTTTGGATGTAACCGCGGCCGCGCACCATGTATTCTTTGCCCGTGAACTCCAATACACGACCGCCGACTTCCTGATTTCCGGCGCGAATCTGCTCGACCACTCTGTTGATCGGGATCTTGTACGCTAAGAGTTTGTTGGGGTCGATCGTGACCTGATACTGCTTGACGAACCCTCCGACGGACGCGACTTCCGCCACCCCCGGGACCGCGCGAAGCTGGTACTGGACCTGCCAATCCTGCAGCGTGCGCAGGTCCGCGAGGGAATGCTTTCCCGTCTTGTCGATGAGGGCGTACTCGAGCGCCCAGCCGACTCCGGTCGCATCGGGTCCCAGTTGGGGAGAAACGCCTTGCGGCAGCTTCCCACCCATGCCGCTTAGGTATTCGAGCACGCGGCTGCGCGCCCAATAGAGGTCCGTGCCGTCCTCGAAGATTACGGAAACCAAAGAAGAGCCATAGAAGCTGTTGGCCCGCACCGCCTTAACCTTGGGCGCGGACAGAAGCTGCGTGACGATGGGGTAGGTGATCTGATCTTCAATGATGTTGGGACTGCGGTCTTCCCAATCGGTCGAGACAATCACCTGCACATCGGAGAGATCGGGAATCGCATCGAGCGGTGTGTTGAGGATCGCCCACAGCCCACCGCCGAGCACGGCCACCGCCAACAGCAGCACCAGGAACGCGTTACGGGCGCTCCATTCGATGAGACGGGCAATCATGGGCGCTTGACCGCAGGCGGCTTGCCGCCATCCTTGTCGCCGCCGCCCATACCGGCCATACCGGCCATGCCGCTGCCCCCGGCTTCCAATCGGCTCTCCGAGTCGATGAGGAAATTGGCCGAAGTCACCACTTGATCGCCAGCGTTCAAGCCTTCGAGAACCTGGAAGCGATCTCCAAACCCCAAGGGGCTGATCTTCACTTCAACCGGCGCGAAGCGATCGGCGGCAACGGCCCGAAACGCGATATCACGCTCGCCGGTGCGGATGATGGCGGAGGAGGGTACGGTGAGGCCCGCGCCCATCGAATGGCTGATCGAGACATCACCAAACATGCCCGGCCGCAGCTGGCCTGCGGAATTAGGGAGCTCGATCCGAACCTGCACCGACCGGGACATCTCATCGACCACCGGATCGATGAACACGATTTTCCCCGCGAGCTGTTGCAACGGCAGGGACGGAAACAACACGATCACCGGCATGCCCAGCGCCACGTGCGGTAGCTCATACTCAAATACTTTGGCCTGCATCCACACCGTGGAGAGGTCGGCGACCACGTACAGGTCGCTCTGAGGCATGACGTACTGACCGAGAAACGTCTGCTTTTCCAAAACGGTGCCGGAAATCGGGCAGCGCAACGTGAGTGATTTTCGCGGTTCACCGGTCCTCTCGAGTGCATCGATCTCATCCTTGGGGATATCCCAGAGCTCGAGGCGCCGGCGCGCGGTTGTCACCACGATTTGCTGATCAGCCATCTGATCGAATCCGGACTTCGCCGCCTGCAACGCCGATAGGAACTCCCGCTGTGCCGCATAGAAAGCAGGGCTGTAGATCGAGAGCAGCGGCTCACCGGCCTTGACTTTTTGGCCCGTAAACGAGACGTACAGTTTCTCGACCCAGCCTTCGGTCTTCACGTGAATGTGCGCGACCTTGGTTTCGTTGGGCTGCAAGACGCCCACGGTGCGGATCGTCATGCTGAGAGGGGTTCGTTCCACCCGGCCCAGCGTGACGCCGATGCGCTGTTGGACCTCCGAGGAAACCGTGATTTGGGTGTAACCGGGCAGCGCTGCGCCGTTTGCGGCGGCGGGATTGGCCGGCCCGGGCATCTCCATGGCGGGCGTCATACCTGGGGCCGCCGTGGCCTTGGCGCCGGCGGCATCGGCCGGTTTTGAGGCCGGTATTGGGTTGTCTGTCCCCGGCATGCCCATCCCCGGCATTGTCTGGGCCGGCGTAGGTTTCTCTTGGCCATACACCGAGTGCGTGGTGCTGAGTACCGCCATCGCTGCCAGCAATCCCAAGAAGTTTCGGTATCCGTTCGTCGACATAGGAAGCCTCATCGTTCTGCTGACTCTTGCGGCGGACGCAGCGCCGGTTGCGCGCCGATAGCCGGCGGCCCGCCGAGCGTCTCGATGTCCACGCCCGCGAGCGCCTCGAGCTCGGCCAAGCGCTCCTCGCGTTCCACCTGGGCTTCGGCCATCATGCGGCGCACCGTGAGAAACATGCGCTCGCTGTCGACCAGGTCGGCGAAGCCGATCGTTCCCGCGGCATAGGCGCTTCGAGAACTGCTCACCAACTGCTGGGAGGCCGGAACGACACGCTGACGGTACAACTGCGTCTGTCGCTCGGCATCGCGCATCAAAACCAGGTTCGCCACAAAGCTTGCCGCACGGTCTTGCCGGGTTTGCCGCAGCATGGCCTCCGAGGAGCGCTTCATGGCCTGTGCCTCCGTGACCGCTGCCCGAATCGCCGGCAGCTTGGTCGGCAGCATCACCATGGTTCCGAGAGATTGTGAAAGACTGCCGTTGACGCTCAAGGAGGGGCTGAAGTCCGGCAGATAGGCGAGTCTTGCCAACTCGATGGCGTCCGTCCGTCCGTCCACCTGATGCGCCAGCGCAGCCAGTTCCGGGTTCTGGGCGACGGCCACGGCGATGAGCTGCGAATCGTCCGCCGCAACGGGGCGCGGTGGTGGCAGCGCGGGCGGAAGGGTGAGCGGCGCGTTGCCTTCGCGTCCGAGCATTCCATTGAGCATGCTGCGCATCGAAGCCGCCTTGGATTCCAAGCTAATCAAGTCATTCTCTGCGGTCTGTGCCTCGAGCAGCGCCTTGAACAAATCCTGCATCGGACCACCCGCCTCGGCACGGTTGGAGGCGGAGCTAGACACGAGCTTGAGCAGGGTCAAATTGTCATGCTCGATGCGAATGACCTCCTCGGTCAGGGCCAAGTCCAAATATGCCGAAAGCACTTTGCGCTGTAGCTCGAACTTGACCGCCCGAAATCTTTCGCCGGCTTCTCGCGCCGCCTCCAGCGCTACCTTTCCCGCGGTACGGGTCTTGACCGGCAGAGAAAGGTTCATGCTCGGATCGAACCCAAGCCCTAATGTGGTGCGATCCCAAGTCTTCATGTTCCCCGACGAGAACATATAGCTGAAGGAGGGCGCAAGGTTGCTGTTGGGCCACGTCGCCGCTTGGTCGATCCCGGCGAAAGCGGTCTTCCAGTCGAAGTAGGCGGATTCCAATTCGCCGTTCGCCAGGAATGCCCGATTGAGAACGTCGCGCCAGTCCGCCGCCGCGGGGAGCTCCGGGAGCTGACGGGCCGTAATTGGCGCCTCAAAGGGCGTCGATGCCGCCTTGAGCCTTGCCTGTTCGCCGGCCGTACCATCGGGTGTGAGGACGCACCCGCTCAGGCTCAACGTGATCATTAGCGCGATCGTGATCGTCCCGCGAGGGGCAGTCGGTGGCCCAAGTGTCCTGCAGTCCGGGTAATCCCCGGAGCAACGGTCACGGTGTGCGATCAAAGGCATGCTGACCACCTTGCCGCGATTGCTCCTGGTCGCATGAGTGCACTCTGTCCTTCAATACGATGACATTTTCATCGACCATTCCCGACAAGCGGATGCGACGCACACAGCTCTTGGGTGCGATGATAGATCCGTCCGATCATACTCGGCTGGAAACCATGGTCAGTGCGTTGGCGTACAGAACTCGACCGAACTGCAATTCAATCCTTCCCGGCGCCGCGACCTTGAAGCGCATATTGAGCTGGCGTCCGGCCGCGGTCTGTACGCGAAAACACGTACCGGCGGCGTAATCACCACACCAGGCCCAGGCAATCGAGTACAACGTCCCGAGTTGCGCGTACCTCAAATACTTGGCGGTTTCGGCTTTAAGGTGACAATACGCTTGGCACTATTGAACTGCGCGATCGCTGCTCACGAAGCTTAACCAACGCAGATAGTCTGTCGATCCAGCGACGCGACGTCGTTATTTGAGATCGCAATGCACTGGGGAGCAAGCCTCGGCCCGCAACATACCGCGGTAGGCGCCGGCGACGCTTGGCGCGGATGCTCCGCTTGGTCCACGTCGCCCAGGGTCGTAAGCTCATGGAGAAGGCTGGTCGTTGTGCGGCTCAAATGTCCGCCCCGTAACTCCTGTTTAGCCGACGAAACTCGAGGAACACACCGTATGGAAGTACAACACCCCCCAGGTTCACCGTTCTGGTGCACGGCCGGTGGACTTGCGGCAGTGGGTTTCGGTGCCGTGGCCGCTTTCTTCTTGGTCACCGAGCATCAGGCGCACCTGTTTGGCGTGCTGCCTCCTCGCATGTCCCCTTATGACGACGTTCATGCACCACGCGCAACTTGGCCCATCATGACCACTCGGCCGGGGAACGGGATCGGCAGCGTACCCAAGACAGGACGCCGCCATGAGCCACGATAGCGCTCCGGCATACGGTCTCTGGGGATTGGTGCTCATCAACACGGTTGTGTTTGTGGGGTTTGCCTTTAGTTTTTCCAGACCCTCCACGCCGAGGGACTGGCGCAGCTTCAGTGCCTTCTCGGCCTTCATCGTCGCGCCGTTCGCCGAAATGTATGGCGTCCCGCTCACGATCTATTTGTTGTCGGGCTGGCTGCAGACGCGCTACCCGGGATGGAATCTCCTTTTGCACGACGCCGGTCATTTCTGGTGGACCGTGTTCGGCCCACAGGGCGATCCGCACTTCAGCACATTGCGCGTGGCGAGGCTGGTCGCCATCGGCGCCGGCTTTTGGCTGCTGGCGGCCTCGTGGCGTGTGCTGTATCAAGCTCAGCGCCAGCACGCGCTCGCGAGCACGGGCCCTTACGCGCGCGTTCGCCATCCGCAGTACGACGGCTTTGTCTTGATCATGCTCGGATATCTGTTGCAGTGGCCGACGCTACTGACCTTGGCGATGTTTCCGAATTTGATGTGGATGTACGTGAGGTTGGCGATCATCGAGGATCGAGACTCGGAACGAGCTTTCGGCCAGGTCTGGCGCGATTACGCAGCACATACGCCGCGGTTCTTCCCGCGCTTCAGTACCGGCGAGGCGTCGCACGGTGGTGATTCCCATCCGACTTCCAAGCCGTAACTGATGAACCATCCTACGAGGTCGCAATGAACTCGCTATTCTACTCTGTTTAAGGGCAGATCCGTGGGCCTCATATGTTGATGATTGAGAGGCCACTTCGTTTCGCTGTGTCCGATCAGATAGATTTGTGCGACCACAAGGTCGCATCCCACCGCCAGTTGCGGATTTCCGGCATATCCTCGCCGTACTTGTCAATGTATTGCTTGTGCTCAATCAACTTGTCCTTGAGCTGTTGCTTCAGGTAGACACCCTTGTCGCGCGTCTGTGGCAGGCGGTCGATGATGTCCATCACGAGGTGGAAGCGGTCAAGATCATTGAGCACGGTCATGTCGAAGGCAGTCGTTATCGTACCTTCCTCCTTGTAGCCGCGCACGTGAATGTTCGCGTGGTTGGTGCGCCGGTAAGTCAGGCGATGGATCAACCAGGGGTAGCCATGGAACGCAAATATAATCGGCTTGTTGTTAGTGAAGATCTCATCGAAGTCGATATCGCTCAACCCGTGCGGATGCTCGGTCTGGGGCTGCAGTTTCATGAGATCGACCACGTTCACAACCCTGATCTTAAGCAACGGCAGATGCTGGCGCATGATCGACACGGCGGCTAGCGTTTCCAGAGTTGGGACGTCGCCTGCGCAGGCCATGACGACGTCCGGCTCCGATTCCTGATCGTTGCTAGCCCACGACCAGATACCGATACCCTGGCTGCAATGCCGGGCGGCGGCGCCCATCGCGAGCCACTGTGGAGCCGGGTGCTTCCCGGCGATTACTACGTTGACATAGTGCCGACTGCGCAGACAATGATCCATTACGGACAGCAAGCAGTTGGCATCGGGCGGCAGGTAGACACGCACGACTGACGCTTTCTTGTTGACGACGTGGTCGATGAAGCCCGGGTCCTGATGCGTGAAGCCGTTGTGATCCTGGCGCCAGACATGCGAGGCCAGCAAGTAATTCAGCGAGGCGATCTTGCGTCGCCAAGGCAGTAGTGAGGTGACTTTTAGCCACTTGGCGTGCTGGTTGAACATCGAATCGACGATATGGATGAACGCCTCGTAGCAATTGAAAAGTCCGTGCCTTCCGGTGAGCAGGTAACCTTCCAGCCAGCCTTCGCATTGATGCTCGCTAAGCATTTCCAGGACATGGCCGCTGGGCGCTAGAAATTCGTCGTTCGCCTCCGTTCTGGCCTGCCATTGGCGGTTGGTCACTTCGAAGACAGCCTGCAAGCCGTTCGACAGGGTTTCGTCGGGGCCAAAGAGACGAAAATTGCGCTGTTCCGTGTTGAGCTTGATGACATCGCGCAAAAAGCGACCCAGCACATGCGTATCGCCGATGCCGGGAACGCCCGGTGTCGGCACCTCGGCGGCGTATTCGCGGAAGTCCGGCAGTCGCAGATCACGAAGTAGCATGCCGCCGTTGGCGTGTGGATTCGCACCCATGCGCCGCTCGCCCTGGGGTGCAAGATCGGCGAGTTCGGGTTTCAAGCGGCCTTGGCTGTCGAAGAGTTCCTCGGGCCGGTAGCTCTTGAGCCACTCTTCCAGCAGCTTGAGGTGTTCGAGGTGCGTGGCAGGGTCGGAAATGGGGACTTGATGAGCACGAAAGGTGCCTTCCACCGGCAGGCCATCCACCGTTTTAGGCCCGGTCCAACCCTTGGGGGACACCAAAACGATCATTGGCCAGCGAGGCCGCGCGAAGTGGCTGTCGAGGCGGGCCGCTTGCTGAATTGACCGTATCTCCTCCACTACCTGATCGAGCGTCGCGGCCATGGCCTCATGCATGATTTCAGGTTCGTGTCCCTCGACAAAGTGTGGTATCCAGCCATAACCATGGAGCAACTGCTCCAATTCCTCGCGCGAGATGCGAGCAAGAATCGTCGGGTTAGAGATCTTATAGCCATTGAGATGAAGAATCGGCAGCACTGCCCCGTCGGTTGCTGGATTCAAGAACTTATTCGAATGCCATGCTGTTGCCAACGGACCGGTCTCCGCTTCACCGTCGCCAACCACACAGGCGACGATGAGATCGGGATTGTCGAAAGCAGCGCCGAATGAATGACTGAGCGAATAGCCCAATTCTCCGCCCTCGTGAATGGAGCCCGGACACTCCGGGGATGCGTGGCTTGGAATGCCACCCGGAAAGGAGAATTGCGTAAAGAGCTTTTTGAGCCCCAGTTCGTCGCGGCTGATATTCGGATAGATCTCGCTATAGGTCCCCTCCAGATACGTGTTGCCGACGACCGCAGGCCCGCCGTGACCGGGACCTGACACGTATATCATATCGAGGTCGTATTTCTTGATGACGCGGTTCAAGTGGACATAAATGAAGTTCTGTCCGGGAGTCGTGCCCCAGTGTCCGAGCAGCATGTGCTTCACATCTGCGAGCGCGAGCGGTCGTTTGAGCAGCGGATTGTCATAAAGGTACATCTGGCCGACTGACACATAGTTGGCAGCGCGCCAGTAGGCATCGATCTTATGAAGCAGTTCCGGCGTGAGAGTGCTGATTTTCATGATTTAAGTTCTCGAATAGACTGTATATTTAGAATGCGGATGACGGACCTCGTATCGTCTTCCGCATTCTCCGGTGTCAAGAGTTCCGGATCCATATAAAGCAGAGCCAATGGATTGGTCGATACTCAAAGCGCGTCCGTTGTAGCCCCGGCGGCGACACCAGAGGGCCTCAGCCGAATGTCAGCTTCCCGTGCATCAGTGCGTTGTGACCCGGGAACGTGCACACGTATGTATAGCTTTCGCCTTTCTTGAGAGGCGAAGTCGGAAATATAATGGTCACCGACTGCCCACCGCCCACGACGCCCGTGTGCGCGATCACACGCGTGTCGCCGGTCTTGATGTAACCATTGCTAATGCCAGCCGCGATACCGTCGTGGGCGACGCCCGCTGCATCCGTATCCTTGGTCAGAACCCAGTTGTGACCCATCGTCGTCGCGGGCAGCATACCCGTATGTTTGAGGGTGAGTTCGATCTCGGCGCAATCACCCGTGACTTTGAGTTCATTGCTGTCGTATTGCATTAGGTCATTGCCCGCGATGTCGAGATGTCAGACCTTCGCCGCCAAGGCCGCCTTATCCGTCCCCACAGCTGCCGATGACACAGCCAACAAGATCACCGCGAACGTCATGCTGCAAAGTACTTTCATGTCTACACGTCCTACAAACGCCGAATAAGTTTACGACGATGAGCGCGCCGGCCTATAAGGGAAAACCACCAGTCATCTCGTCGCCTACTACAAGCATGGCCGATTCCCAACACAGCGCCAAGAATCTCCTCATTTGCAGATTGCCAGAATCCCGGTTCATCCCTCGGCCAGCAGGGCTGGATACAATTGGGCGAGCCGCTGCGCTAGGTCGACCCAACCACTCGGCTGCGGAACCCCTACCATTGCCGTATCTACGACACAGCCTCTCGGCTGGCGAGCCAGCGTCTTCGCTACACGATGTGGCGTGCCGAGATCACTCCAGCCGCAACTGCCCACTGGCATCACGGCTACCCGGTGTTCCTGGCCCGATACGATGTCGCGCGAGAAATCCACGGTCGGAAGAACGCGATAGCATTGCAGCAGACTCGCGAAGTCGCCACCCTCTACCTCCTGCAAGACCGACACCACCTGCGGACAAGCGTGTATTAAGAGCGCAATCAGACTCTCCACGCGGCTGGCGACGATGAAACTGTTCCAGAGAGCCCCCTCGCTCACGAGACGACGCGCCTCCTCGGTCGGGGGTTTCTCGATGAACCGCTGCACGTCGTGCAGGCGGGGATGGCGGCCGGCGCGAGGTACGATATAGCCGAGTTCTGGGTCGGGTTCATCCGCCTCGATGCCAAGTAACGCAACACCTACATCGTGCGCACCTATATCCTCCAGGGCACAGCGCATCGCATGTTCGAGCACCCCTTCGTTGGCAACATGGTGATCGGATGGCAAGAGGAGAATTCGGGCGTCCGGATCTCGGGCGCGAATCCGCAACGCCGGCAACAAAATGCCGATGGCCGTACCCCGATCCTCCGGCTGTACGATGATATTATCGGCCGGGAGATCCCGGAGGGCAGGCACCCAATATTGGCTATGCGAGGCGGTAACAACTGCCATGATGCGCTCAGCGGCAACAATTGTCGTCGCACGAATCAAGGTCTTCTCGATTAATGACTGCGCTCCATCGAGGGAGCAGAACTGCTTCGGCACCGCGTTACCGTGGGCATCGCTCGTCAGACTGCTTAGCCTCTTGCCGCTGCCCCCCGCGAGCACGATCACCCAGATGTGTCCGGCGATCGGAGCTTGAGTTGCTGCACGGTATGGCATTGGTGACCGACACCTCGCATTGTTCTCTTAGGATACGAATACGCATAGGCACCATAGCACCGATCCGCCAGTCCAGGAGTCGTGGAAACTACTGATCGCACCGCGGTTCGCCCGACGATACAGTGCGTCCATGCAGATGCGATAGGCCCGAACGGATGATGGGCAATCCTAACATTGGCTGTGGTCGGATTTGGCGCGGCGCATCATTTGCAGGTACCATGAAAGCATTTATAAGAACATTTCCACGGGAGTCGGCGAGACCTTCCGCTGCTGTTTGCTCCGGAGAGTGCAGTTAACGTGAGCACCAAGCCAAAGGCCTATCTCGTAGGCGGAGGCATCGGATCCTTGGCGGCCGCCGCTTTCATGATCCGCGATGGCGGCATCCCGGGGGAGAACGTCTCAATTCTTGAAGCCGCGCCCGTATTGGGCGGCAGTCTGGATGGAGCCGGTGACCCCGAGCGCGGATATGCTTTGCGCGGCGGGCGCATGTTGACGACCGACAACTACGAGTGCACGTGGGATCTGTACAAATCCATCCCGTCCATCCATCACAAGGGGATGACGGTGTACGAGGAAACCGTGCGGTTCAATGAGCAGCACGTCTCCCACGCGATGGCGAGACTTGTGGACAGTCGCCGCGCCAAGGTACCGGTCACATCGATGGGGTTCTCCATGCAGGATCGCATCGAATTGCTGAGGCTCAGCAATGGGGACGAGGAAACGTTGGGCGCCAGTTGCATCACAGATTGGCTCTCGCCCGGATTCTTCGCGACCGAATTCTGGTTCATGTGGGCGACCACCTTTGCCTTCCAGCCCTGGCACAGCGCCGTTGAGTTCAGGCGCTACTTGCACCGCTTCATGCTCGAGTTCTCTCGCATTGAAACGCTGGCAGGCGTGAAGCGAACGGTCTTCAATCAGTATGACTCTCTGGTTTTGCCGCTGCAGACTTGGCTCGAAGCGAAAGGCGTGCGTCTGATAACGAATTGCCAAGTGACATCGCTTGACCATACGACCCGAGATGGTCAGTTTGTCGTAACGGGTATTCATTGTCAGCGGCAAAACAAGAGCGATGTGGTGGCCGTGAACGATAGCGACCTGGTATTCGTCCAAAACGGCTCGATGACCGCTGCCTCGAGCTTAGGCTCAATGTCGAATGCACCGAAGAAACTCACCAAAGCGGATAGCGGTGGTTGGACTCTCTGGGAGACGCTGGCGGAGGGACGCCCCCAGTTTGGCAATCCCGCGGCCTTTAACAGTTGCATTGCGCAGTCCTATTGGTCGTCGTTTACGGTCACACTCAAAGACCCCGCCTTCTTCAATCAAATGTTTCAGTTCAGCGGCAATGATCCAGGAACCGGCGGTTTGGTGACATTCAAGGACTCCCATTGGCTGATGTCGATCGTGCTCGCCGCACAGCCACACTTCGCGAACCAGCCTCCGGATATACAGGTGTTCTGGGGATACGCGTTATTTCCGGATCGGGTTGGTGACTTCGTCGCGAAGCCGATGGCCGAGTGCAATGGCGCCGAGATTCTTCAGGAGCTCTGCGGTCATCTGCGATTCGACATCGAGATCGTTCGAACGGCCAACTGCATCCCTTGCAGAATGCCCTACATCACCAGCATGTTCATGCCCCGCAAGCGCGGCGACCGGCCCCTGCCGGTGCCCAAAGGTTCAAAGAACCTCGCGTTCATCAGCCAGTTCGTCGAAATTCCGGATGACGTCGTCTTTACGGTGGAATATTCGGTGCGAGCGGCCCAGATGGCCGTCTACGAATTGTTGGGCATTGAGAGGAAGATCCCGCAAATCACGCCACACGATAAATCTCTTCGCGTGCAGTTCGAAGCGCTGATCAAGGCGTTTAAGTGAGATCGCGTCCGCGACTGCCAATGGCGCCTTCACGGTTCAGGCTACCGCGGGTCGGCTTCGCGGCCTCTCTACGCCTTTGAGCAACGGCGAAAACACGATGGTCTGCATGCCGAACATGACCAGACTATATTCGATGAACATCAGAGCGATCTGGTAGGGATTCAATCGGAGATGCCGCTTGCCACACAAAGCAAGCCCCGACTTCAAAGACCCCGGTACCGGTTGAGACGGCAAAGCTCAAGACGAGCAGCGTTGGGACACGCCAGTTCGCCTCCTCGATAGGCCGCCGGTAGGCTTCTGTGCCTGGCAGGGGCTCCCGGCCGAGGCACGGCAACTCCGACCGCTAAGGCCGCGAGAAGGGTCAATACGGCACTCGTCGCGAGCGGAGTCGCAATCGGTCGCCCCTGTGAGTTGAGGGCTAAGAACCGCAAGTTCTGCGTGGCCGTACCGCCGGTCAAGAGCACGAGGCGCATGCTCTCGAATGCTTTGCGGGGGTCGATTTTCTTTAGTTCGATGAGTCGCGAGCGCCAGAGCTCAGTGCCTGAGGTAACCACTACTGGCTGGCTAGTCCGTGAAGCACGAGTACAGAACGTGGCGCCACCCCAATCGCTGCCGCGTTTGAGAATCGCCGTGCGGACAGTTCGTCGGGCGCGTCATTGGGAGCGGCGTCTGCCGTGTTGATGCAGATCTTCCAAGATTGAACTTGCTCGCCCGGCAGATTGAACTCGCATGGCGCAACCGTTGCGTTGAACAACAAGGCAAAAAACGAAGCATTTTCTCGTATGACACAGCCAATGCGGTTTTGTTGCCCTTGCCACTCCGGCGGTTGTCCGAAGGCGCCTACCCACTCTATCTCATCTGTCGTATAGAACCGTTCTGCTCGCAGCACGGCGTGAGACTTACGCAGCGCGATCAGGCTCTGAACGAAGCGCACGAGACCCGCGTTTTCCTCGGTGAGGGTCCAGTCATACCAGGAAATCGCATTGTCTTGACAATAGGCATTGTTGTTTCCCAACTGGCTTCTGCCGAACTCATCACCGCCCAGGAGCATGGGGATCCCTCGCGCAAGCAGCAGAGTCGTCAATAAGTTCTTCGTCTGTCGCAACCTGAGGTCAGCAATGATTGGATCGGTTGCCCGGCCTTCAACGCCGTAATTGGCGCTGCTATTCTCATTCGCGCCGTCCCGATTCTGCTCGCCGTTGTCTTCGTTGTGTTTGACCCCGTACGAGACCAGGTCACGAAGCGTAAAACCATCGTGGCTCGTGACGAAGTTGACGCTCTTCAAAGGTGTCTGCCCATCGTGCTGGTACAGATCGGGACTACCGCAGAGGCGACTGGCAAAAGACCCGGTGAGGCCAGGATCTCCGCGCCAGAACCGGCGCACGTGATCGCGAAAGTGACAATTCCATTCGCCCCATCGCGACCCGGCAAACTGACCGACCTCAAATGCGCCTGCGGCGTCCCAAGCCTCAGCGATGAGCTTGGTGCTGCGCAAGATGGGATCTTGCGCAATCTCATCGAGCACGGGCGGGTTGACGAGCACTTTGCCGTCTTCGCCGCGACCCAACACGGCGGCGAGGTCGAACCTAAAGCCGTCCACGTGCAGATGGACCGTCCAATGCCGAAGGCAGTCCAGGATCATCGAGCGCACCACGGGATGATTGCAGTTCAGAGTATTGCCACAGCCAGTGTAGTCGAGATAACCGGGGTCGTTCGGTGAAAGCAGGTAGTAGATATCGTTGTCGAGACCGCGGAAGCTGAAGATGGGGCCGTCAACGCCGCCTTCACCGCTGTGATTGAACACGACGTCGAGGATGACCTCAATTCCCGCCCGGTGCAGCTCGCGCACCATGCTCTTGAAGTCGGCCGTCGGTGATTCGCTCTGGGGTTCCGAGCCGTACCCCGGATGGGGCGCAAAGAGCGCAATTGGGTTATACCCCCAATAATCGGTGACTTGAGCGGCAGGACCGGTAGGCCCTGGTTTTTGTCGCATATCGAACGCCTGTACGGGGAGCAACTCGACGGCCGTGATGCCAAGCGACTTGAGGTATGGAATCTTCTCGATAACACCCAAATACTGACCACGACATCGGACGGTCGAGGAGGGATGCATCGTCAGGCCGCGCACGTGAGTCTCGTAAATGATCGTGTCCGACCACGGATGCTGCGGCGACACGATCCCCTGCCAATCAAAATCGTTATCGACGACGATGCTGGTGAACGGACACCTGAACTCACCCGGTAGGTGTACATCGCCTGATTGGACTTTCGCTTCGGGCCGGACAGCAATGGCGTGAGCGTAGGGATCGAGCAGAAGCTGTTCTGGATCAAATCGGTGGCGCGCATCTGAACCGGGCGGTCCTAAAGCGCGAAACATGTAACAGCGTCCTCGAAGATTTACCCCGATTCGAACATGCCAGATATCTCCCGTGCGATGCGGCTTGGGAACCAGCACGATGAGGAAAGCGGGGATTCGAGCGTTCATATCCTCAAACACCCACAATTCCATGTGTGTCGCGTGACGGCTGAACACCGCGAAGTTGGTTCCATCACAACATGGATGCGCGCCGAGCGGCCAGGGTTCCCCGGCAGTCACTGCCAGCGCCGCACTTGATGGCAAGCGTGCTGGCACGGTGGACCCACATTCCACCTTGGCGCTCTCTAGTCGAGAACCGCCGATTTCAACGTTGCCACAGGACATGCGCGTTCTCCAGGGGCATGTTGACATCAGGGTGGGTAGGCACAATGCGAGCCGTATAGGCGTCGGGCGCGCGGCTAGCCGGTACCCTGGCGACATACAGTGTTCTGCCCTCGGGATCAGTCTCACCGTCGAGCCGCGTCATCTCCTGACGAAAGGCTCCGGCACCGGACTGTGGGTCCGCGTACAGTTCGACGCGCACCGCTTGTGGATCAATTGCGCCGAGAGTGACCTCCGCCGTAAATTCGTAGATATCTTCCCGCAGTTCGACCCCGATTCGACCAAAGCGCAGCGCCGGCCATCCTTGATCAATTGCACGATGCCACTGAGTAATCTGCAGTCCCAAGGCGCCGTTCCCTTCCGCTCGAGCGCAATACTCCGCGGCTGCGGGCAAATACACCTTCTCCACATATTCACGCACGCTGCGGTTCGCGGAGTATTTCGGCGTGAGCTTCGCCATGCTGTCGCGCACGCGTGCGACCCATACCCGCGGAATGCCGCTCTCGTCTCGCGCATAGAACTCAGGGACAACTTGCGTTTCCAACAGGTCGAACAATTGGGAGGCTTCGACGGCGTCCCAAAGGCGATCTCCGCCGTGCTCTTGGCCGTCTCCCAACGCCCAACCCACGCTGGGACTGTAGGCCTCCGCCCACCAGCCATCGAGTTCAGACAGATTGAGTCCTCCGTTGACGAGAACCTTCATGCCGCTCGTGCCGCACGCTTCCCACGGGCGCTGCGGCGTGTTGATCCAGACATCGACGCCCTGCACGAGGCGTTCGGTCAAGCGCATATCGTAGTCGCTCAAAAACATCACATGGGGACGGACCTCGGGGCGCCGTATGAATCGAATCCATTCCTGAATCAGTGCTTGGCCAGCGAGATCGGCCGGATGCGCCTTGCCGGCTAGAATCAGCTGGACGGGCCGCTGCGAGTTGGTTAGGAGGCGTATCAGCCGATCTGGATCCTCGAGCAACAGATTCGGCCGCTTGTAAGTCGCAAACCGGCGCGCAAATCCGAGTGTCAGCGTGCCGGGGCTGAACAACCGGCGCGCGCACTCGACCTCCTCATCGGCCGCCCCCCGGGAGGCAAGTTGGGCCGAAAGCCGTCCTCTGGCGAACTCGATCAATGACCGACGGCCGGCTCCTCGACACGCCCAGATCGCGGAGTCGGTAAGACCGCAAATACACTCCCCAAGCGACTCCATGTCTCCGCGCCAGCGATCCTTGCCGCAACAGGCAGTCCATAACGCGTCGGCTTCGGCACTGTCCCAACTCGGCGTGTGAACCCCGTTGGTGATGTGGCCGACAGGCACTTCCTCCGTCGGCCATCGCGGAAACAGCGGCTGGAAAAGACGGCGACTCACCTCACCATGCAGCTGACTGACGCCATTGACGAGTCCGCTCCCACGCATGGCTAGATAGGCCATGTTGAAGGGCTCTTCGTCGTCGCCTGGGTCCAGGCGACCGAGGGCGAGCAGTTCGCGTGGCGACAAGTGAAGCGCGCTATTCGCGTAGTTTGCGAGATAGCGCTTGACAAGATTCGGTGCAAACCGGTCGAACCCTGCCGAGACGGCCGTATGAGTGGTAAAGACATTCCCCGCGCGCGTGACGGTCAATGCAGTCTCGAAGGGCTGGCCAGTCGCTTGCATGAATGCGCGCGCGCGCTCCAAAACGGCAAACGCGGCATGCCCCTCGTTCAAATGGCACACTTCGGGCCTTATCCCCAGTGCATCGAGCAGCCGCCACCCGCCAATCCCGAGTACCAACTCTTGCTGAAGGCGAAGCTCCGAACCGCCGCCGTACAACTCGCTCGTGATGCTTCGGTGAGCCGGGTAGTTTGCCATGTCATTACTGTCGAGGAGATAGAGCATGACTCTGCCGATCTGCACCTGCCAAGCGCGCAACCACAGCGAGTAACCCGGCAGCGGAATTTCCAACCGCAGCCACTCACCGTTGGTTTGGCGCAATGGCGAGATCGGTAACTGACCAGGGTCGTTGTACGGAAAGAGTGCCTGTTGCGCACCATCATGGTCGATCACTTGGCGGAAATAGCCTTGGCTGTACAGCAAACCCACGCCGATGACGGGAAGCCCAAGATCACTGGCGGCCTTCAGCTGGTCACCGGCGACGTTGCCGAGCCCTCCCGAGTAGATCGGCAATGCTTCGCTCAACATGAACTCCATGCTGAAATATGCCGCGGCGGTCAGAGGGGATTGCGCATGCGTCTTCTGAAACCATGCCGGTGCCTGCCCCGCCGCACGACTGCGTTGCACCCTATCGTCGATGTCTTTGCGAAAAGCGGGATCCGCCAAGATTTCTCGGAGCTTTTCCCGCGAAACCGTCTGCAGTACGAGCCAAGGATTTTGCGTAAGCTCCCACAGGGCGGGATCCAGCCGGCGCCAGAGTTGGTCGGTGGCATGATTCCACGACCAGCGCAAATCCAGCGCCAGTTCGGTGAGAGACTCAAATCCCTCAACATCCGAAGACGCCGGGCGGCGCCGATCAATCGCGATTTGCGGTTGTCCGCTCATGCAGATGACAATGAGGTGACACTGCTCATAAATAATCGCCTCCACCTATTGTTGGGAATCCTCGGTCCTTGCCCATCGAGGAAGGATGCACCACCACTTGTACTACTGGGTCGTTGCCTTGGCCAGTTCGTGTTGGACGGCGGCGAGTTCCAGATTCTCCTTGGCCGCTGCCTTGTGCGAGCGCCGCACAATGGCCGCTCATCGTTGCATAGGCCCGTCTCGTCGTACCCTTGTAATTTTTTTGCTAGTTCCTGATGCGCATCGGCCTCCTTAGAGACCCCGGCCGCTTCATCCTCGTATGCCTTGGCAATAGCCTCGCTTCACTAACTGTCCGGGACTTGTGACTGGCTGATCGGACAGTGCGTCATCCGCCAAGGCCTGCATGCTGGAGCCAACAACGTTAACCAGTATGGGCAGATCATCACGCGATGGATACGATTCATTACGGTCTCCAATAGTAAGCCTAGTTGGCTTGGGATTAATCGTCAATGTAGCGCAGTGCGAGACCGACGCGCACAGTGTTATTCACTTTTCGGCGCGCCTCCATGGCCTGTCCATTGCCGCGGTCATCTCTTCGTTGACGGGGCTATTGCCTCTCGCTTGGCGAGAGCCGGCCATCTCGTGTGCGGTTAGTGCGCCGCAAATTCAAGGACGACCCGCGAGGGCACGTCACCATGCTCAAGGCGCTGTAAAACCGTGTTGACAGAGGACAGCGGTTGAAGCTCGATATCTGCCTTAACTTTGCCTTCCGCCGCGAAGCTCAGCACTTCGGCCATGTCTTCACGCGTACCGACAAAGGAGCCTCGAATAGTGATGCAATTCGCCACCACATCAAAAAGCGGCACGGGAAATTCTCCTGGAGGAAGGCCAACTAGCACGCAGGTGCCGCGCTTGCGCGTCATACCGATTCCCTGTTTGAATGCGATGAGCGACGGGGCAGTAATCAGAACCCCATGCGCGCCGCCACTCGTCGCCTTCTTGACGGCAGCCGCCGGATCGTCGCTTCTTGCATTCACGACTGCATCGGCCCCTAAGCGCGTGGCATGCGCGAGTTTGGTGTCGTCAATGTCGATTGCGCAAACGTGTAGACCCATGGCTTTCGCATACTGAATCGCCAGGTGCCCGAGCCCGCCTGCACCGGAAATCGCGATCCATTCCCCAGGTTTCGCCTGGGTTTCCTTGATCCCCTTATACGTGGTGATCCCCGCACAAATGATCGGTGCCGCCCCCTCGGGAGTAAGTCCGGCCGGTATATGAGCAACGTAGTTCGGATCGGCGAGCAAGTAGTCGGCAAATCCGCCGTTCTGAGTATATCCGCCGAACTGTGCCTCAGCACAAACGGTCTCCCGCGCGGACAAGCAATACTCGCAGTGGCCGCACGCGGAATACAGCCAGGGCACACCCACTCGATCGCCTTCCTTCACGATTGTGACGCCCGAGCCGACGGCAGTCACACGTCCGATCGCCTCGTGTCCGGGAACAAACGGCGGCGCAGGTTTCACCGGCCAATCGCCATGCATCGCATGTACATCGGTGTGGCAAACGCCACAGGCTTCGGTCTTGACCAGGACCTGTCCTGCACCGGGAGAGGGAATGTCCAACTCTCGAAATACCAGGGGTTTGCCGAATTGCTCGACAACCGCCGCCTGCATCTGGTGGGTCATTGTATTTTCTCCTTAGTCTAAATCAAATAATGGAATATCAGTGCCGGATGGTCTTGAGCTGCGAATTCGTCACGCCGCCGCATCGATCGACGCTACGCGAACGAGTTTCTTGTTGACAAACTCCTGGATTCCCATGCTCGAGAGCTCGCGCCCGTAGCCGGAGTTTTTGATGCCACCGAACGGCAGGTCCGGAGTGGTCCATGTCGGGTGATTCACAAACATCATGCCGGTATCGATGCGGCTCGCCACACGTTTGCCGCGCGCCACGTCTTTCGTAAAGACGCACCCACCCAAACCGAATTCCGAGTCATTGGCGAGTGCCACCGCTTCGTCCTCGTTTTTGACGGTAAAGTACAGCGCGACCGGGCCGAAGAACTCTTCCCGGAACGCGGGATTGTCCGGTTTGATATTGCTAAGAATAGTGGGCTGCATAAAGGCACCCGCTCGGTCGACGCGGCTGCCGCCCATGACGAGCGTCGCACCGTGGGCGATCGCCCGTTTGACTTGGTCCAGTAGCTTGACCAAAGCGGCTTCCGTCGACAGAGGCCCAAGCGTCGTCGCCGCTGCCATCGGATCGCCCGGCGTGAGTGCCGCTAACGCGCTTTTGAATTGCTCCAGAAAGCGATCAGCGAGTGTATCAACGACGATGAAGCGCTTCGCTGCCACACAGCATTGTCCCGTATTGTTCATCTTGCCCCAAACGGCCCATTTGACCGTCTTCTCGAGATCCGCGTCGTCGAGAACGATAAAGGCATCGCTGCCGCCCAATTCCATCGTCGATTTCTTTAAATTGACGCCCGCTCTTCCGGCGACGATTTTACCGGCCTCCACGCTGCCAGTTAATGCCACGCCCTTGATGCGCGGATCGTCAATCACGCGGTTGACCTGGTCGTAGGATATAAACAGATTGGTGTAAGCACCGGCGGGCGCGCCGGCGTCCCGCCACAGTTGCTCGAAGGCGAGCGCGCATTCTGGGACGCAGCCCGCGTGCTTCACCATGACGACGTTGCCAGCCATCAGATTAGGGGCCGCAAAGCGTGCGAGCTGATAGTAAGGGAAGTTCCAAGGCTCGACGCCGAAGAGAACGCCAATCGGACTGCTTTCCACTTGAGCGTCGCCGGAAGCGGGTTTAAGGCGTTCTGGGGCAAGGAAGTGTTCCGCATGTTTTGCGTAGTAATCGATGATGTCGGCGCTCAATACCACTTCCCCGCGGGCCTGCTCAAACAGTTTTCCCATCTCGAGCGTCACAGGGCGAGCGAATTCATCGACGCGCGAATGCATGATGCTGGCGGCTTTGGCCACCACGGCCGTGCGTTCAGCGAAACTTGTATGGCGCCAGGTCTCAAAACAGCTAGCGGCGGTGGCGATAGCGGCTTGGAGTTCGCTGTCGCTCATTTCCTTGAACGTCTTGCCGGCTTTGCCGTCGTAGGGGTTGATGCTCTGATAGCTCATGATATTTATCTCTATTGGCGATATGAGTGGAGAGTAGGAGAATGCCGATATGCCGGGTTTCTGAAGAGCACCTAAGTGGGCGACGCGTGCGCTCTCGGTATCGCCAGGCGTTAGATGAAAGGCTACGCAGCCGGGGCGGCGACGTCTGTACGTTGTCCCACGGACGGGTGAAGGCTGTACGCAATCCCGTCCGAGACAATCTCGGGGCATACCGAACCGGGATTAGGCTCACAGGGCAGAGTATTCTTGGCGCTGGGTCTTACTCGGATAGCGACTTTGGACACGCCGCGGTTGGCGACCCAATATTGCCCGTAGCGCGTTGCTTACTTCGATCTTTGCGCCGACCCTCTACTACATCCGGGGTGTATCGTGCGGACGGCGCGCCCAAACGACCCCCGTTTCTCGCCGTCCATTGCCTAAAATGTTTCGCCGAATCGCGTGAACACGCTCCCACCCCTTGGGTGCGGCTATCGTCGGGCCGTTTCTTAGAAGGGCACTATTGCATCGGGTTTTATAAATAACAAACATCTCGCCCCGACTTTTGCAGAAAAGGGCGAGTATGCAACGGGCGCGCTTGCGCATCGCGTGTTTTTTGCGACACTTTCAACAATGCCTAATGTCCTCAATTGGGGATTCTTTGCGCTTTTGCCCTGAGGGCGAAGCACGCACCATTATCGGGCAGCCGAAGCAATGAGTGTTCCGGCATCGTAAGGTTAAGGTTAGAAGCGAGCGCTTTAGTCTGTGCGGCAACGAACAGACGCACACACGTCGGGATGGTCTTATGCCTTTGCGCCAACAATTAGTTCCGGCGCGGAAGCGACGTATGCGCAATACCCGGAATGACGGTGGCAAGGCCAGCCGCGCGTGTGGTTATCGTATCCGAGTACCCATCACGGCCATCTCCACACAGCGGTCGGCGCGGATGTCAGGAACTATTCGACAGGCGGGACGCCCGCATTTACGTGGCGGTGAACGGGACGCAATGACATGCATTCCTTGATTGCCTATATCACGCGCTTTACGCCGCAGACCTGGGCGCTCGGCATTTACGTCGTCGCCGTATTCGTCATTGTCGGTCTCATGCAAGGCCTCGCTTGGGTGCTGGGCGGCCGTAATCATGGACGAGCAAAGACCGAACCGTTCGAGTCGGGCGTAGTGTCGCTCGGTACTGCGCGACTGCGCATCTCGGCGAAGTTCTACCTGGTGGCGATGTTCTTCGTCATTTTCGATCTGGAGGCGGTGTTTCTGTACGCCTGGGCGGTGTCGGTGCGGCAAAGCGGCTGGAGCGGCTTTATCGAAGCGGCAATCTTTATCGTCGCCCTACTGATCGGACTGATTTACATCTGGCGCCTCGGCGGACTGGACTGGGCACCAACCCAAAACAGTATCGATGCCTATCGCTTTCTGCGGCATCCGCGGGCGGCGG
>VFSW01003231.1_pt1 | contig 24447 bp, 18 predicted proteins | sample 5358111 | NCBI WGS metagenome assembly VFSW01 (sample SAMN11554181, study PRJNA540505) | mine drainage metagenome | isolation source: sediment from site ElyBrook_90M | place: USA: Ely Copper Mine, Vershire, VT | collected 2017
CCACCCTATTTGCACCCCCCACCCCGCCACGGCGAGATTCCGGTCTTGGGCCGAACCTTGTGCCTACCACCCCCCGGGCGCGGGACCCGCGCGCCGCTGCAGGCCGCAGGCCTGCTCCATTCGTGTTTTGACCGACGGCCTAACGCGCGACACGGTCCCGGCAAGTAGGTTGGAACCGGCAGCACCGCGAGCGTTGCCGCGACCAACAATACTGTCTGCCCGCCGGTCGATTTTGGCATTTCGCCAAAATCCGTGCATGGTTGCAGGTAGTGAGTCAGGGCGCCCTTCCGTCGTCCTCACTCGCTCAAAAATTGAGATGCGCCCCGCGTTCACCCTCGCCGGTTTTATTTTGCCGGCATTCCAAGAGCGATGAATATCAAGATAGAATGCGCTTGCGGCACTCGTTACTCCTTTGACGTGGAACCTCAGAACGGCCGCATGCCTTTCCCCGTCCATTGCCCCAACTGCAAAGGCGACGGCACTGACGCCGCCAACGAAATCATCGCGCAGACCGCGGCCGCCGCGCCCGAGGCCAGGCCCCGGTTGCGCGTCCAGGCGTCGCAACCGGCGGCGCTTGCGCAAAATCCCCCTGTGGACTCGACGAGCGAGACTCCCGTCGCGGACGAACCGGAGCCGGTTTTCTGCAATCGACATCCGGGCAGGGCGGCCGCGGATCATTGCATCGTCTGCAAAAAGCCGATTTGCGCCGAATGCATGGCGGGTTTTGGTTATCTGTGTTCGGTGAACTGCCGTTATGAAGCCGAGAGCAGAGGACTGCAAATCCCCGTCTATAAAGGGCAGCGGCGGCGCATCGAGGAAAGGGCGTCGCGTCGGGGAACGATGCTGGCCGGGGCCGTCCTGCTGCTATTGTTGGGCGGATTGGGAGCGTGGATTTGGTACAGTCTCGCCGGTTCCAAACCGCATCTTGTCGAGTCGCTGCTGCTGACGGGCGCGCAGAGCGGCGTGAGCGTTCAATTCATCGGCCCTGAACAGCTGCTGATCGTCAGCGCCGAACGGGCGGCGCTGCATGATTTCTCAACGCGCAAGGATTTGTGGTCCACCTCGCTGGAAGACAGCCGCCTTGGACAGGGCGTTTCAGCGGGCGCCGCCTCTCCTGGCGCAATGCCTCTGCCTCAGTTCCGCGTGGATAAGGAAAATATCTGGATTTGCCTGGGAAGCAGTGTCAAATGCCTGGACCGCGGCTCGGGCGCCGTCAAACAAAACATTTCCATTCCGAATCCGTTTGTCAGTTTTCAGGCGGCCGGCTCCAACCTCCTTGTGATCTCGGCGGCGGATGAAACGCGGCGCGTGGCCACGCGAATTGATCTTTCCAGCGGCGCTTCCGCAAGCCAGGAGATCGTCGTCCCGCGCGCCGAAAAACACGCGATGCCAAACGATCTGCCGCCCAACGTCCAGCCCACCGCCGGCGTTTTGCTCTCCCAGGCCCTTGAGGAGCAAAAATTCAACAAACCGCTGGATGCCGTCAGCAGCCAGTTTTTCTCCGCCGGCCAAAACCTGGTCGAATTGCGCGTCAAGTTGCTCGAGCCAAATGTGCGTTGGGTGCAAAGCATCAAGCCGCGCGGCCCCTCCCTTCTCAACGGCGCCACCAGCGTTTCGACCAGCGCCGCCGGCGTCGAAGAGGAGGTTTTCAACGATCTCAAGCGCGATCGCACCGGCGGTGTGCGCGCCGTGGATGCAAGCCGTTACGAAGTCAGGCTGCGCCGCTGGATTGATTCGCAGCCTGTCGAGTGGCGGGGCGCCGTCGTTGGCGCGCCGTCGTTTTTTTCGCTGGCGACCGTGGACTTGTTGGTTGCGGGAACATCGCTGACTGTGTTTGACAAGCAGAACAAGAAACTATTCGAGAGCACCCTGGCCTATCCGATCAGCGACCGTTTTACCTCCAACAACCCAGGCGGAATTTGTCCCGCCGTCCAGACTGCCGACGCGCTTTATTTTTTTGATCAAGGAGTGTTGCGGGCTTTCGCGCTGCCGGGCGGGGAACTCAAATGGACGTTGATAAGCATTGGAATCAACGCGGTGCAATTCGATTCGGGCGGGATGCTCTACGTGGATTCGACCACCGCCAGCCCGGAGGACGTGCAGTATTCCGACCAGGTCAAATTTGAACATGCCGCCCCCGTGCTTCTGAAAGTGGAGGCGAAGTCGGGCAAAATCCTCTGGAAAGCGGTGGATCGGGGCCGGCAATGTTTGCTCTCCGGGAAATTTGTGTATTGCGAAAGCGTTCGCAACGGCGGGATTGCGATGGCCAGCGCCCTGCGCGGCGCCCTGGGCGCGCCCGAAGGCGAGGAGCCGGTTTATTTTCATCTTTACAGGCTGGACCCCGCCGGCGGCGGGGTGATTTGGAATCTTTACCGCGAACACGCGCCCGATGAAGTCGCCGTTCAAGGCAGCTCCTTTGTCCTGCGCTTTGGCGCCGACGTGCAGTTCTTTAAATTCCTGGAACTATTTAGGTAGAAACACCGCGCCGCGCCGTCCGCGCCGCGTCCCGACCTCAACAGTCACATTCAAAATTCGGTGGGCCGCGACTCGAGCCGTCGAATCCAGTCACAGCTTCATTGCGGCTCAGGCAGCTTTTCCTTTGCGGACGGCCATTGCGAAGCCCATCAATGGCGCGGTCCCGTCCTGCCCCGCATGCCCTGCCGATACGGCGTCACCGCGGGAGGGATTGACAACAACACTCTCGCCAACGACCCGGACTGGATCTGGTTGAACGCCCGCACACCTTGCCAAAGCAACGCGCCGGCCGGGACCATCTCCCAGTAGTTGACTGCGCGCGGCATCTCGGAATTCCGCCTGCGCCGGCGGCTTTTTTGGCCGCGCCTATTTTTCTGATCGCCGCAAATTTACCGGACGGAAAATGCGTACACGGTGGTGCTCTTGAAGGTCTCGCCGGGTCGTAGGATCGTCGAGGGAAAGTTGGGATGGTGGATGGAGTCGGGATAATGCTGCGTTTCGAGGCAGAAACCGCGCGGGTTGCCGGTGTAGAACTGCACGGCCGGTTGCGTGGTTCGCAACTCCATCACACGACCGCTCTGCGGATCACGCACCCGCGCCGCCAGGACCAAAGACTTGCCGCCGCCGTTGATGATAAAATTATGGTCGTAAGCGCCGGGCTTGGGTTTTAGCCGGCTGGCGCGCGAGCCGATTAGCGCGGGGACGGTGAAATCCCACGGGGTGCCGGCGACGCTGGCGATTTCACCCGTCGGAATCAATTGTTCGTCCGCCGGCGTATAGTGATCGGCCGCCACCCATAATTCATGCCCGAAGACATTGCCCGATCCGGCAAGATTAAAATATGCGTGACTGGTGAGATTCACGGGCGTCGCCTTGTCCGTCGTCGCCTCATAGTCCAGGCGCAGTTGGTTGTCATCGCTCAGGGTGTAGGTCACGCTGGCCGTCAAATTTCCAGGATACCCTTCCTCCCCGTCCTTGCTGTTGTACGTGAAGCGGACCGCGGAGGCGTGTTCTCCCGCCTCGACCGGTTCGGCGTTCCAAACCCTCTGGCCAAATCCCCTGACGCCGCCGTGAATGTGATTAGGCGCGGCGTTGGCGGCAAGTTTGTATTCGACACCGTCGAGCGTGAAGCGGGCGTTGGCGATGCGGTTTACGACGCGCCCTATGACGGCCGCCGGAGTTTGGAATCCGTGCAAGTATCGATCGAGCGAGTTGGCGCCCAGCACCACGTTGGTCATGGCTCCGTTTCGGTCGGGAACTTCCACCTCGTTTATGATGGCGCCGTAGCTCATTACGGCGACCACCATTCCGTTGGTGTTCCGCAGGATGAACTGTTTTACGAGCGCGCCGCCGGGTGTGCGGCCCAGTTCGCGCTCCTGCAAACGCGCCAACGGTTGGGCGCGCGCGCCGAGCGGCCCACAGATCGCCGCCAATAACAGCCAAATTGAATACCACGAATACCACTTTTGCGGACGCATATTAGAACCATTAAACGGCAGCCGCGCCCAAATATACAGCCATTATCGGCTGCAAGAACGCGCTTTTCCCGCGCGCCGCGTTTAGTAATTATTCAGCACTAATGCCAGACGCGCCCGGCTGGACGCCGGGCTGACCGGCGGGCAGGATGCCTGCCCCACACCCGGTCGGCGACGGTGCTGAATAGTTACCCCGTTTATCCCTTATAGTCCCAGCCAGAACGGATGTGGCGCGACTGACTGTCCCAATCGCTTTCCCCGTTGCCGTTGGTATCGGACCAATCACGTTTCAGCTCCTTCTCCAAGTCGGCGTTCCAAGTGGAATACTTTTTGCCGTAATGTGCGCGGGCGCCATAGCCAAAGCGGTAAGCCGGTTCGGCTTTGTCATAAACAGGCCGCCCCCGCGGAGGAATAGCCTCGCTTCCCGACGCCTGTTTGACGGTGTCCTTGACGTTTTGATTCGTATCGGGTTTCTTGGCGCCCACATCGTGCTTTGTCTGGTCCCAGTCCCGCTGAAAAGCGGCTTTGACCCGGTCCCAGGAGGAATCGTTTTCCGTCGTCCACCATTTCGGATTTGAATGTTGTTTCATACTTTTTTTGTCCTTGTTTATTTTCCTTTGTTGACAAAAGACCGTTATCTTCGCTCATGGCTTCGAGCCGCAACGGTGCTTTTTTCACAAAGCGTCCTTCAGGCAACTCGAAAGTCTTTTTGTCAAAGCGTTATAAAAAGGTTAACCCAAATCCTCCGCATCGCCACCGAAAGACCGACGGAAACGCCCCTGTTGGCGTCTCGGTGAAACTCCCAAGACCCGGTGGGCGAATACCCTGCGTGGAATGGTTTAACGCCGAGCAGGATGCCCCCCGCAAAAGCCCGGAAACCGCGCTTGACAACCCAAGCCGCCGTGCTAAGCTATGAAGTGGCAGGCGGAAAAACGAAACCGCCGGCCCCTTTCGGCGTTCATCGCCGGGAGCAGGAGAGGAAGGGCGGCCGCGCCCATCCAAGCTCTTTGAAAGTCCAAGGGAGACCCGGCGGTGGTGGACGACCGGGAAAGAGGGAGTCGCCGGTGCGTGACAGGCGCGCGGGACTCACAAAACTTTTCGCGCCTTTTCGCGGCAATACAATTACGGCGCCGCCGGGACCGCGCGCGGGGAACGCCAGCCGACGCCCGCCGAGGTGTAAATGGGCGCCGGACAATTGCGACGGCCAACGATCTGGCGCAACGACTCGGAAAGGCAAACGCCGCAACACCCGAATCCCCCCGGTTTGCCAAAAAATACCGAGCAATACCGAGCAAAAAAACCAAAACTCTTCAGGCAGGGACGCCGCGCCGAGGCATCCAGAGAGCGATCCGTTGCGCCGCTGAAGGTGGCGCGGACCCCTCTCGCCGAGGGGCCCCTGCCAGAATAGTTGCGATTTTTCTTTGCGGCCCGATGCAAGCCGGGCGCGGGAAAATATGGGCGCTGCCGTTCTTTCGTGCTTAGTAAAGAAAATTCTCTTGCGCGGAGACGGCTTATATGCCAAGCATTTCATCGGCGGGCCGTTTCCCGCCCGGCGATTGGGGATTGTGAAACGAGGGCTTTGTCCGAGGCGCTTGCGCGCCCGAGTTCCTCGTCCGCAGCCGTTTGCGCCTTGCCACCTTGCCATTATGCAAATGCCCCAGCCAGCCAAAGGAAGATCGGGAGAATCGGCCCGGCCTCGATTGTCCGAGGGTCTCTCCAATCGCGCCTTTTCGCCCCTTTTCGCGCCAAAAAAAAGAAGGTTTTTCAGTCAGAGATGCCTGGCCGCGGCGTCCAGGGGGCGAAATCGGCCGCAAAATGTCCAAAGTCCATTGACGGGCAGGCAAGATGTGTGCCATTCGATGTCTGGGATAGGGCGGTGGCGGGAGGAAATCGTCCGCGAACTGTTCATGAATTGGCCCTGGCCGTTGGCTTACGCAAGGCTGACGGGAAAAAGTCCCTCAAACGCGACGCGGAAAACGCGGCGCGGATTCTGCCTGCGATGAATGGCCGCCTGTCCAAGAAGGCGATTGCCGGATGGCTGGCGATCATTTCTTTGCACGTCGCGTCGGTTTCCGCGCTGATTGCCCAGGAACGGCCCTACCCGCCGAGTCGAACCCTCACCGCCATGACGTGGCACTGGGACACCTACAAGACCGCGGCCATCGGCAGCGATTTATGGCCCGTGACGTGGGGGCCGGAGGACCATTTGTATCTTGCCTGGGGCGATGGCCGGGGGTTCGGCGGCTCCGATTCTGACGGACGGGTGAGCCTGGGCTTTGCGCGCATCGAAGGCGGCCCGCAAAATTTCCAAGGATTCAACATCAACGGAGGAAAAAATCCGGAGCATCCCGCGTCCTTCCCCAAGAAAGGCAAAACCGACGCGCTCCTGTTCGACCAAGGCGTTCTCTACGCGAACATCAATCTTCAGGACGGCAAATGGCCCGAAGTAAATCACGTCCTCGCCTGGTCCTCGAACGACGGGGCAAGCTGGATCAAGAACGATTGGTTGTTTGCCAAGGGACAGGACAACTTTCGGCCCGCGAAGTTTCTGAACTTTGGGAAGAATGGCGCGGGCGCGCCTGCGTCCCTAGCCGGATACATCTATCTTTACGGCGTCAAACGGGAACCGCAACACCAGGGGAATGAGAACCTTTATCTGGCGCGCGTGCCGCGGGAAAGAATTCGCCGGCGCATTTGAGTTTTTCAGCGGCCTCGACATCCACGGTCAACCGGCTTGGAACCCGCAATTCAATCTCGCCCGGCCCATGTTCAGCGATGCCAACGGAGTCGCGCCCGCCGGAATGGTTTACGATCCTGGATTAGACCTTTTCTTGCTAACGGCCTTTCATAGCGGGCCGGGTCAATTGGGCGTTTTCGAGGCGCGCCATCCGTGGGGGCCGTGGTCCACGGTTGCCTACTACGCAGCCTGGGGCGGCATGGGGGCGGCCGGCGAAGGCCTAAGCTGTGAATTTCCGCGGAAATGGATGAGCGCGGACGGCGCGACGCTGTGGGCCATTTTCAGTGTTTATGGCGACGGCGCCAAGAAAGGGATCAAAGCCCACGACCGTTTCAACCTGATCAAAGTAACTTTGTCGGTCGTCAACAACACCCAACGCCGGTGACGCCGGTTCGCCGGGCAATGCGCCAGACCCTTGATTTTCACGCTCCATCTACGTCTAGCTATCGAAACGACAAACGCATTTCAACCAGCGAGCCAAACACGCAACACGCAACCCGGTTTCTCGAAGCGTGCTCCGTGTTGCGTGTTCCGTTGGCGATAGCCTTTCCAATTCCCTAAGAGCGTCATGGACTATTTCAGCATGTTAGACGAACCGAGGCGGACGTCGAGCGGATCCGGCGGGAAACCGGCGAGGTCAATCCCAGGGTTTCATCAGCAAGGGTTTAATCGTTGACAGGCGGGTTTGACGATCCATTTGCTCTTTTCCAACGCCGATTCCGCGGCGGCGGCGCTGGCGCCGGGCGTCGCCTGGACGATGCGGATGGCGCGGTCGCGCAATTTGGCGTTGGAGGCGTTCAAGTCCACCATCAAATTGCTGATCACTTTGCCCATGCGGACCATTGCGAGGGTGGTGAGGATGTTCAGAACGATCTTGGTGGCCGTGCCTGCTTTCAGCCGGGTGGAACCGGTCAGGATTTCCGGGCCAACGTCCGCCGCGATCACCAAATCAGGGCGGTGCTCCGGCGCAATCCGCAAATGGGGGTTGAAACAGAGCAAAATCGTCGCCGCCCGCCGTCGTTTGGCGCCGTGCAAAGCTCCCCAGACAAAAGGAGTTCGTCCGCTGGCCGTAATTCCCACCACGACATCGCGCTGGCTTGGGCCACGATGCTCGATGGCCGCCGCGCCGGCCGGCCAATCGTCCTCGGCCCCTTCGACCGACGTGCAAATGGCCGCCTGTCCGCCGGCAATAATCCCCTGAACCTGGTCGGAGGAGACGCGGAACGTTGGCGGGCATTCCGCCGCATCCAGAATCCCAAGACGGCCGCTGGTTCCGGCGCCGACATAAAAAAGCCGCCCGCCGCGTTGAAAGGATGCGACAATCATCTCGATGGCGCGCACGATATGAGTCCCTTCCCTGATTAGGGCCGCGCCGATTTTCGATTCCTCATCGATCATTAGCGCCACCGCTTTGGCGAGAGGCAACCGGTCGAGTTTCATTGAACGCGCGTTGCGCTGCTCCGTGGGAGGCAAGCCGGCGGAGGCGGGAATAAGGGAACTGTGACTTTCCTCCGTCCGCCGGCTCGGATGCGCGGCGACCCGCCCATTTCGGGTGGGCTGGCGATGTCCAAAGTGCAGTTCGGCAAGTTTGATCGAACCCCAGACGCTCTGACCCTTAAGCGGCGTAACGACCGCGCCGGGCCACAATTGCGCCAGCCGCGTCTTGACCGCCCGCGCGAACGAGGGCTGTTTCAACAAAACTCCACCGGCCAAAATGAATTGGACCGGGCCGCCATGTTTTACGAGGCGCCGCGCGCAATCCACTCCATCTCTGGCCAGCGATTCGGCGGCGGCCGCCAGAATGCCGCGCGCAATCTTGTCGCCTCTTGCGGCGGCGGCAAATACTTCGATCGCCAAACCGGCGACCTGGGATTTTTCGGCGCTTTTGGCCCAATCGATCAGGTCGTCGGGTTCATTTAATTGCGCCGTTTTGAGAATTGCGCGGCCCAGCGGCGGCCATTTGCCATCGCGATCCAGGTGGTAAACGACCGCCTTCAAAGCGCGCATGCCGATCTCGTAGCCACTGCCCTTGTCACCCAAAATGTGGCCCCAGCCGCCATAGCGCAATGTCTTGCCCGCGGACGTTCGGCCAAAGCAACAGGAGCCGGTGCCGCTAAGGATGAGCACCTGCGCGGCCTTGACACCGGCGGCGGACTGCGCCGCAATCAACGCCGGTTCCAGGTCATTGGTCGCATACACCGGCACTTGGGGCCATACTTTGGCGGCGGCGGCGTTGATGCGTTGGCGATCTCCCTCGGTGCGCATGCCGGCCATCCCGATTCCAATCCCAGCCAGGAGAAGGGGCGAGCCGGCATGAAGGCCCTTGATGCTGGCAAAATGATCCCTCAACGAACGCTCATCGAGGAGCCGCAAGTTGGCCGGCCCGAATTCGGCGCGGACGGACGGGCTGCCGTCCAAGGGAAAGAAAAGAGCCGCGCTGCGCGTCGCGCCGCATTCGATGCCCAAGTAGGCGGCGTTCTGGGGTTTGGAATGCGCGCCGGGGGAGAATTGGGAATTGGCCGCAATTTTTGTGGCGCCGGCTTGTTTAGTGCGGGATTTAATTTTTGGATTCGCTCTTTTCAGGGTGGTTGCTTGTACACGGGACAGCCGGATTTAGCGATGATTAAATCATCAGGCGCTTTTCCAAAACTCAGAAAACTTCGAAACTCAAGGTTGCAGGATTCGATTTTTTTCTTCTCTGGTCTTTGATCGCAAACCAGATTAAGCTCAAATGTAAGGTTGAATCGAGGTGTGGCGTTGAAAATCTACCCGGCAATCGGCAGAGCATTTACTCTGATTGAGCTTTTGGTTGTGATCTCGATTATTTCGATCCTGGCCAGCATGCTTTTGCCGGCGTTAAGCAGGGCCAAGGACAAAGGCGTCAGCATTTATTGCGTCAATAATCTTCACCAGTTGGGTCTGGCCTTGCAAATGTACGGGGACGATTTTAATGACCGGATGCCAGTGTCTTTGGCGAACGTCACCAACTCCGGGGCGGGCGCGTGGGCCGGCGTCCCGATTCCTTGGACGGTCGCATTGCGGGACTATTACAAAGACACCAATGTCTTGCGGTGTCCGGCCCTGAACCAAAGGTACAATCAATCGGGTTACAGTTATTTCATGGGGTCCCGCGGGTTCACGGCGGTGTTTGACCCCCAACCGGATGTGATTTGGCGCAGCATCATCACGCCCTCCTTGTATGTCCTTTCCGGGGACTGCAATTATCCGGCGGATCCGCAAAATGCCGACCTCAACAACAACGACGTGGACACGCTCTTTGACGCGAGGTATCCATCCCAGATTCACAATAACCGGGTGAACGTATTGTTTGCCGACTGGCATGTGAAGACTTACAAAAAGTTCAACTATGGCGAGATGACTTTCTCGTTTAACGGTCCGGGTATTTCGTGGAACGGCGATTGAATCGCAGGCAGCATTCAGGGACGATGCTGCGCGCGGCGTCTTGCGCGCGGCGCGCCACGCGACGGTTGTTTCAGGATTTAGCCATTTTCCAACAAATTGCGTTGCCAATTCATCAACTGATTCCGCGTCTGGTCCCAATCGTTCGCAAGGCTCAGGAGCGTCGCCCGGCTGGCAATAAGAGTGGGGTCAACTCCCAACTCTGCCGCCCGTTGGTCGCGGCGCTTTTCAATCTCCCGAAATTGGCATCGTTCGGCTTCGGCTTGGCGGCGATGGGTTGGCCGGAGCACTTCGGGATGTTGCTCCGGCGCCAGCGATAGGCCCGTCTCGACGGCCTTTTGCAAGCCTTGCTGGCGCCGCGGGGAGAAGTAACGCGGCAGAAATCCGTTGGCCGGGCGTTGCTCGACTACCGCGGTGGCGATCCCGACCAGAGCCTCGTGGCTCAGCACGAAGTACGGCGGTTTGTTTGCCGCCACGGCTTCCTGCTCGCGCCAGCGCCACAGTTCGCGCAAGACCGCCAGACCGCCTCTTGCCAGCTTGTGGCTGCCTTTGACGCGCCACACCAAATCCGGCTCCGGCGCGGACGGAATGGCACATTCGGCGATCAGTCGATCACAGGACTCCCGCGCCCATTCCAGCCGTTGCTTGTCGCGCAACTGGCCCTTCAAAATGTCGGCCAGAGCCTTGAGGTAATGGGTGTCATTGCGGGCATAATCCTCCATGCGCGGGGTCAAAGGACGCCTGGCCCAATCCGCCTTTTGCGAACCCTTCTCCAATTCGACGCCAAGATACTTCTTGAGCAGGTTAACCAAGCCGAATTCGCGGTCCCCCAGCAACCTGCCGGCCAGCATTGTATCGAACACGCGCCGGGGGACAAATCCGTGGCACTTGCGCAACAATCGCAAATCATAATCGGCCCCGTGCAGAATCAATTCGTGCCGTTTAAGCTCGGGCCAGAGCGGCTCAAGATTGATCGGGGCCAGGGGATCAATCAACTGATCGCCGCCAGCCAGACTTATTTGAATGAGACACAGCTTCTCCGGATATGCGTGGAGGCTGTCCGCCTCGGTATCCAGCGCCACCCAGTGGGCCGCGCTCAATTCCGATAGGAAGCCCTCCATTTTAGGGTCTGAATCAATCACAGCCCCAATTCTATGAGGAAAATTGGAAATTACAAAGAGAAGGTTGGTGCGGAGTAAGTATCACTTGCTCGAACCGCCAAAATGCCGGTCCGCGAAATTGAGGAACTGGTCCCAGTCGTACGCGTTGATCAAATGCCTGCCGCGCCGCTCGTGAAAGCCGATCGTCTCGCCGACTGGCGTTTCGATTTTCGGCATTTCGTCCACGCCGAGGCCGTTTTTGCCAAAGAGCCGATAGACCGGTTCGGCGGCCTTGGCGGCCAGAAACGAACCGCGCGGATCGCCCCAGCGGTCCTCCTCGGCCGTGGCAATGTAAACCGGACGCGGCGCCATCAGCGCGATGAGCATGTGCCAATCCACAGGGAGATCGTTTACGCGATCGCCAAAGGTTGCGAAGTTGCCGTCAAACCAATATGGAAAATGGCTCGTAATGGCTTTGACCGTCTCGCCGTATTGGCGCCGCACAAGCACTGCGCCGCCACAGCCCGATTCGCAGGAAAAAACAATCGCAAACCGTTCATCTTGCGCTCCGGCCCACATCGCCACCTTGCCCCATCGCGAAAGGCCTTGAATGCAAATTTTGTCCGCGTCGATGCCGGGGTCGGTGAGGAGGTAGTCCAAAGCGCGGCTGGCACCCCATGCCCATGCTCCAAGGGCGCCCCATTCATCGGCGCGCGCGGCCGTTTGTCCGGGTGCGGCGAAGAACGCCCGCACACTGGCAGGGTAGCCGTTGGTGGCGTCCGGTTCAATTGCCGCGGTGTCAAAGTTCACCAACGCATAGCCGCTACTGACAACTTGCTTTTGGAATCGACTGCTTCCCGCGGGCACCAGGAATGCCGGCGCGCACTTTCCGTCCTGGGCCGGCAGCGCCATTTCGAGGACCATTTTGGGGCCGTCCTTTCGGCCCGCGAAGTAAATTGCCACCGTTTTGAGAATTGCGGGCTGTTGGCCGCCATTGGTGTCCGCCAAAACCGCGCGGCTCGTCGCGAGGACCTCCCATGTCATGTCTTTGGGCCGTCCGACCATCGTCCGTCCATAAACATTGGTTTCGAAGAGTCCGAGGATTTCGGGCCGCCGCTTTTCGCGCCAGGCGATGGCGTCGGCCACTCTGTGTCCGTTCAATGTCAATAATGTGTCAGGCAGCGTATAGGCGGGCACCTTGCTCTCGTCGTAGTTTACTTCGGCGCCGCCGGCATTTTGCGCGACCACCGCCGAGCACAATAGAAGGGACGCGACGGCAAATAGAACTTGAACGCTCATGGAACCACGCTGGCAATCAGCCGGATTAAAAGTGCGCGTTTAGTCTGTAGAAGGAAACGAAGCCGCCCGGTTGCGGCACCGTGAATACGCCCTCTCCATTGGCGTCCACTGTGGGAACATTCGTCAAGGTCTGCCAATTTGGGTTTGTCAGATCGGTCGTGAATTGAAGCTGGTAAACCCGGCCTCCCACCCACGGCGAAAAGATAACGGTTGCCGTATTGGCGCCGGTCAGACTCACCGACATGTTCAAATGGGACGCGGCGTCGTTGGGATCGGTTCCGAAGACGTACTCGGCATAATTGGAATAACCGTCGCCATCGGCGTCCGCGGACCCGGCGACGTTTGTGCCGAAGAAGAAGTTGGCCCACCATGCGGGCACAGAGCCGTTGGTCGGGGAATCCTGGCTTAGATCGAACGACCACCGCACGGCGTTGGCCACCACGCTCTTGTTGGTTTCCCCCGTGTTATTCAATATGATCAGCGTGTTCGACGAGCCGGCGGCCATGTAAAAGTTCGTCGCCAGCGTCTGCCACCCGCCGCCATTGGTTGTCTCATCGACGGTGGTGAAAAGTTCATTGGTGCCGCCTGTAATAAGGATTTGAGTGTTGGTGCTAAAAGCCGCGTCCTGAGGGTGCCAAATAGAAATTCCGTAACTTCCGGCGGCGGCGATATTGGGGCGGTAGGTCGCCGATGCCGTTACGTCCCCTTCGGTGGTTGCCGCATATTGATAGTAACACGCCGCCGGCGTGCAATAGACGCCTTTGGCTTGCGAGCTGGCCGTCCAAAGGCCGCTATAGCTGGCGTCGGGCGTGTTAAGAATCAAGGTCGCGGCGGTGGAGAAGGTCCCGTTGGAGCTGTATTGAACTCCGTTGACTTGAGACAGCACATTAAAGTAATAGTTGGTTCCAGGAATTAAGCCGCTGAGCAGGACGACATGAAAGTTGGTCAGCGCGGGGTTCAACCACGAGACGCCGCCGTACCCCGGCGTCAAGCCATAATCCACCTGGCCGGTGCCAGGAAAATCCGTGGTCCAAACGATCAATGCGCTGCCGGCGTAACCCATCGCGTGAACGCTGTAAATCATTGGCGGCGCCTGGGTGACGGTAGTGACGGCGATGGCGCCGTTATTGAGGAAGTTTGTGTCGAACGCGGTGTCTCCCACGGCGGATAAATTTGTAACTGTCCCCGCGAACGCGGGCACGGCGGTAAAAGCCACGCTTTCGGTTTGGTTGAGGCCCAGCGGCGGAAGGTCCACAACAAACAAGTTGTTGCTTGTGATGCTGTACTGAGTGTTGCTTGGGAACTGGGTCAAAGTGAACTGGCCGAGGTTGGTCGAAAGCTCGTTTATGATCACCACCGGTTCGTTGGTTGAAGGTCCAAAGTTGGTTACCGTCAAGAAATACGTAATAGGCAAGCCAGTCTGGGTTGTCGCCGGAGAGGAGGACATTCCCAATGCCAGGTCTTCTCCGGTGATGGTTGCCGTTACGCTGGCGCTGTTGTTGAGCAAGTTGGTGTCCACGTCTTCGCTGGAAACATAAGCGATGCTCGTGGCGATTGTCCCGGCGTCAAGCGTCGTCGCATTGACCGATATGGCGGCGCTCTGATTGGTCCCCAACACGCCCAGATCGAAGACCAGCGTGTTGTTGTAGTTAGTGAAGGCGCCCTGTGAATAGTTAACCGAGTAGGGCTGCAGGTTGCCGGAAAGGACATTGGTCACAATCACGTTGCCGTTCATTGACGGGCCAAGGTTCGTCACCGTAATGAAGTAAGTTATCGTATCTCCGACCAAAGCGTTCGTTTCCGACTCCGTCATGGCCAGCGCAAGGTCTTCGCCTGCGATCAATGTAACCAGGGAAAAGGCGTTGTTGGTCGGAACCGTGTCAGGCAAGGGAGAACCCACCGTCGTCAGGTTGGTGGCATAGGTCGAACTGGTGGCCGTGACTCGTATCAGATTGGTGACGCTGGAATGGACGCCAAGCACCGGCAGCGTGAAGATTACCGTTTGGCCGCTTACCGTGTATGACCCTCCGAGGGCGGGAACGGCCGATTGAAAGTTCAGACCGGAAGCGAGGATATTGGTGACGCTCACAGGACCGGCCCGGCTCGGTCCGTTGTTGGCAACGACTATTTCGTAAATCAGGACGCCTGCCGAAAGCACCGGACTGGGTGAATTGGTCACGACGACACTTATATCCGCCGTCGGAACCACGACAGGCGCCGTCGCGATGTCAAAATTCTTATTGGCGCCGTCGGGATTGTTGGTCGTTATGTCTGAGTTATCGGCCCATACTGGAAAGAAGTTGCCGTTCAAGAAAGCCAGGCCGGTGTAATGACCGAACCCAGTCGTGCTGGTGGAACCGCTGGTGGACGAAACGAAGCCTTGTGCTGGAGCGTTGATCGGCTGGGTGAAGACACTCAACGGCAGGTTGGTAACGAACGAGGCGCCGCCATTGAGGCTGACTGTGCAGTACGGAATGGGCGCCTCATCTGCCGTGCCTCGTGTAAATGCCTCGGGGAAAACGTTTGTTTCAATGACGGTAATGCTCACCGAGCCGCCGTTGGTATCGGCGTCCACCGTCACCGCCAGATTTCCGTTGTCGAAATTGGTCGTGCTGTTCCAACTGTTCGTCGAGGTGCTGGTGGACAGGCCGGAAATGTTGGCCAGCGCAAAGTTTGAGATGTTATTCCCCAGCACACCAACCGTAAAACTGGTCTGCGTCGAGTTGCTGGTGACATTAACAGTCAGATTATTGTCGGCATTGGCCACCGAGAAGTTGGTGACCGTCATGGCGCTGATCGTCACAGTGCTCATCGTGATATTGGTAATCTGCACGGAATTGGGGCCTTGGTCATTCCGGCAATCGTACCACGACGCGGCGATGATGCCGGTAATCGGATCCGCCGCGATGCGCGGGAAAAAGTGGTCGTTGACGCTATTGTCATTGATCTGAGACTGGCCGCTCCATGAGGCGCCGTTGTCGGTCGAAGACCGGAAATCAATCTCCAGGTTGTTGCTGACGCCGCTCCGGCCTGTGTAGATCAGGAACGCCTTCCCGTAAAAGCTGCTATAAGCGTCCATGTTCCATGCCAGTCCGGCGGCCGCGTTGACTCCGATTCCGGTTCGTTCGGCGGTGATGTAAGTAAACCCGCCCACCGCGTTCGCGGTGGCGGTGACAACCCGCGAAAACGCGCCGCCGCCAAAAGCATTCGTATTGACAGTGGTGAAGATGTGCGACTGGGCGGAATTGGTCGTGTTGTCCTGGAATGCAACCATCACCTGGCCCGCCGGGCCGACCGAAATGTCGGCGAAGCCGCCGTCGGCGGAACTGGGAATGTTTTGCGGAGTGCCAAAACCGCCAATGTTGCCCAGGCCCGTTGTTTGCAGTCCCTGCGCCACCAGCGGCGTATTGGCCAGCGTGTAATCCTTATAAACCAGCCACACGCTTCCCACTCCCGCGCCCGAAGGCGGACTGGTGATCTTCGGCAAATCCGTCGCGTCGAACGGCGCCAGGTTGGTGACCGCCGTAAAATTGACGCCGCCATTGGTGCTCACCGCCACCGCGACTCCCTCGAACGTGGCGGGTTGGTAGGCGACGAAAAGATTGCCATAGGCGTCCCACGCCACCGACGCCTCGCCGTAGGCCGGCGTCAATGAATCGTTGCCATTGGCGATGACGCGGTTGGTGGTGATGGTGATGTTGGTCGTATTGACGATGTTTGTGCTCAGCGCGTAATAATTCGTCCAACTGGCGCCCGAGTTGAGACTCCACGCCACATACAGGCCGGGGAAATTGGCATCGGTGCTGGAGGCGACAAAAAGGTTCGCCGGATTGAGAGGGTTGATTGCGATGGCCGGATCGGTTTCATTGCCTTTCAAAGTGCTGACATCGATTTCATTCGCATTTACGACAAAGGTTTGGGCTTGGGCGGCGGGCGCTCCCGTCAGACAAAGCGCCAGAAGCGTCAGACAAAGCGCGCGCAACGGCCGCGATGGGACAGTCCTTTGGCCGCCGACATTATTTTGAAAAAGCATAAATCAGTATTCAGACCTCCTTGCACACGGGCGGACTCGCCATTGAAAACAGACGATTAATCACGGCGGCGCCCGGTGACATGGAAACACATCTCATTGGATAATTTCGCAGTTTCATAACAGGTTTGCCGGCATTTACAACTATAAATTGCGCCACAGAACGAAGCGGATTTTTCGATCCCGCCCGAGGGGAAGATTTCGCCCACGATTTTCTCCAGGCTCTCCAGAGGAAGGGCTGCGCACTCTTTTGAAAATATATCGGGCGGTCTGCCGCGGCCCTGCGGCGGGCGGCGGAGTGCCCGCCCCGCCAGTTTCGGACAAGCGCGGAGCGCCGCATTCGGGCGGTTGCAAAATTGCTTTGCACCGGGCCTGGTTTGCGCGAGATTCTGACATGCCCGCGACGGAGCAGATTCGCAAGAAACTCAGTGAAATGACCCACAAACCGGGCGTCTATCTGATGAAAGACCGTTTCGGAACGGTCATCTACGTCGGCAAAGCGCGGGATTTGCGCAAACGGGTGAGCACTTACTTCCATCCCTCCCGCCGAATGGGCTGGGATCTGAAGTTCAACGCATTGATCGACGCCGTCCACGATGTGGACGTTTACACCGTGCGCAGCGAGCCGGAGGCCATGCTGCTGGAGGGCAAGCTGATCAAGGAATATCAGCCCCGCTACAATATCAGCTTCCGCGACGACAAGCATTTTCTACTTGTCAAGGTCAACCTCAACGATCCCATCCCGCGTTTCATGCTCGCGCGCCTGCGCCAGGAGGACGGCGCCCGTTACTTCGGCCCCTTCGCCCACGCCGCCTCCGCCCGGCATACATTGACGCTGGCGCGGCGCAAATTCAATTTGCGCGGCTGCCGTCCGTTGACGCCCGGCGCGCACGATTACAAACATTGTCTCTATGGCCACTTGAAATACTGCACCGCCCCCTGCATCGGCAACGTCGCGCTTGAGGACTACCGGCAACAGGTCGTCGCGGCCTGCGAATTTCTCGCCGGCCAGACCGAGGAAATCGAGCGGGAGCTGGAGGAACAGATGAAAAAAGCCGCCGCCGCCGAGGATTTCGAGAAAGCCGCCCAATTCCGCGATGCCCTGGAAGACCTCCGCCGCACGGTGCAAAAAACAAAAAAATTTCCGCGCCTGCCTTACACTCTGCCGGTGGCCATCGAGCCTCGCCGCGATTTGGCTGAACTGGCGCAAGTCCTCTCGTTGCCGGCCTATCCGGCGCGCATCGAGGGTTTTGACATTTCCAACATCAGCGGCACGTTTGCCGTCGCCTCGATGGTGAGCTTCCGGGACGGCAAGCCGGATCGTTCCAATTATCGCCGCTTTCGCATCAAGACGGTTGTGGGACAGGATGATTTCGCCTGCATGGCCGAGACTGTGCGCCGGCGATACTCGCGTCTCTTGCGCGAATCCGCCGCCGCGACGGCGCCGTCGGACTCCCCGGCCATCAAGACCGCGTCGCCGCGCCCAAACGAGCCAAGCCCGCTCGCAGCTCCAGCGCCAACAACCGCCCCGCCAATCCCCGCCATGCCGCAGTTGATCGTCATCGACGGAGGCAAAGGCCAGCTCAACGCGGCGGTGAGCGAGTTGGCGCAATTAGGCTTGACTCAAATTCCAATTATCGGGCTGGCCAAGGAATTTGAGGAAATCCATCGGCCCGGCGAAAGCGAGCCTTTGCGATTAAGCCGCGATTGCGGCGCCTTGAAACTGCTCCAGCGCGTCCGCGACGAATCGCATCGGTTCGCCAACACCTACAACGCCCGCCTTCGGCTCAAAAAAATTTCCGAGAGCATCCTCGACGAATTCCCCGGCATCGGCGGCTCGCGCAAAGCGGCGCTGCTCAAAAAGTTTGGCTCGGTCCAGCGTCTGCGCATCGCCAGCCTCGAAGACATCGCCAAAGTCCCGGGCTTCGGCGGCAACGCGGCCGAGGAGTTGATGAAATTCTTAAGGGCGCGCTCGGAACCCGCGCAATCAAGCGCCGAAAAAGGCGGCGGGTGACCGCACACGGGGCTCCTTTGTCGCCCCTTGGCTGGCGGGCAGATTACGGCGCATCTTGTGTCAACTTACTCTGGACGGCTCCTAAAGTTTTTTGTAGCTGGTTCTTTGCTTTAGCCACTCGAAGTCCGTGGCCGGCGTTGCGGGAAGCGCGCCGCCCACGCCGCCTTGCACCGGCGGACGGACGGTCCCCGCCACGAGCCAGCGATGCGTTTCGATGTGGCCGTCCGCAAAGGAAAGGCTCAGTCCGCCATTGTGATAGGAACCCGGCATGTTGCCCCATTGATAATCCTCGAGGCGATTCACGAAAAAGCCGTCGTTGATGGTGTCGCAGTGTTCGTCCAGAAAAACAAAGATGCCGGATGGTGTTAGTATTGTCTTCATCTTGAAGAATTGCACGTAAAGGGGGTTGAAATGGTCAACCAAATCTCCGGGGTCTCCGACCATGGCGTTCATCGAGACGCTGCGGATGCGCGGCCCGTTGGCGGCGGGCGCGCGGTCTGACGGGCATTTGAAAATCGGAGCGGAACGATTGGCGTAGGGGGACAAAAGCGTGTGGGTGACATAGATGAGATTGGTGTTGTCATCGCTATTGCTCCAATCCTCCACGTTGTTGGCCCAGGTGTTGCGCGTGGAGACGGTTTGAGGCTTCCCATAGTTATTGACAAGAAGGTCCCCGTTTTCAGCGGCGTATAGATACCAGGCCAGCGAGAGTTGTTTGATGTTATTGTTGCACGCGATGCCTTCCGCCGACGCCTTTGACTTTGACAACGCCGGCAGGAGCATCGCCGCCAAAATCGCGATGACTGCGATGACCACGAGCAGTTCAACCAGCGTAAACGCGCGTTTTTGGCATAGCAATTTCATTGGTCTGAAGGTTTCCACACATCGCCGTGGCAGCCGATGCCAAAAGTTCCATTGCCGATTTCGTATTCCATCCACATGCCTCCGGCGGATTCCATCGCCGGTTTAAATCCCAGCGCGCCTTCGCAAAACTGGCGGGCGCGTTTGATGTCGGTGACCGGCGTGCCAGTGAATGCAATTTCGATAATCATAATCCCAACAGAGTGTCCGTTTTCTGTGGAGCGTTCAATTCAATTCGTTTGCCATGTGTCGCGGGTATTTTGGCGGCTTTGCGGTCATGTCGCCGGCAACGCGGCGGACGTTGTCAGGCGTCCGTTTCGTGCTTGGAAGGCGGCAAAATTAATTTCGTCCTTTATTAACGACTGTAGTAGGGGTATAAACAGTTCCTCGACATGAACACGCGCGCGCGAACTGCCGGCTGCGGCGGCGATCTGGCATTCACCTTGATCGAACTGCTGGTGGTCATCGCCATTATTGCCATCCTGGCGGCGATGCTGCTGCCCGCGTTGTCGAAGGCCAACTCCAACGCCCTCCAAACCAAATGCCTCAGCAATTTAAAACAACTCAACCTGGCAATGGTCCAGTATTGCCAGGACAACCGGGACACGACTCCGGGCGCCGACACCGGGATGAATCTCCCCGGGGATGAGGTTCAAACGCAGGGGATTTGGTGGTGGTACAAAGAACTGGACAAAAGCTACGCGGGAATCACCCGGCCTTCCTCCAGCAACGATTTGGTTTTCCAATGCCCCATGGACCGGGGCGGGCAATCCCGGTGGCCGCAATGGCCCAACCATTTTTATCTGTGGCGCGATCTTGATTACGGAAGCTATGTCTATAATGGTTGCGATAGCGACAACACCAATCACCTGCTCAACATCAAGCTGGCCACCGTCCGGCATCCCTCGCGCACCTGGCTCATGTCAGAATGGGTCATTCACTGGGGCTACTCCTGGCACTACAGCCAGACCGGACAGAAGTACATTTCCTATAATTATGCCCTCATGAACGTCAGTTTCGTGGACGGCCACGCTGCTTTTATCAAAGGCTACTATAACGCCGTTGATGGCACCGCGCCCTATGCGTATCCAACCTACGAAATCCCCGGCGTGTGCGGCTACCAAAACGGGCCGGATTGATCGCGAGATTGAGCGCAAAGGGTCATTATCGCATTGGGCCAGACGCCGGTTGATCCTGGCGTCCCGCCAAAATTTCTTGCGCGATTTCAAGCTGCGATTTCAGGGCGCGCGTTCATCGAAGCGGACTCATTCAATGGCGTTGCCGCAAACTTTTGGGTTTTCCCGCTGAAACCGGTCAATCCTCAATGCTCCGCAACAGACACCGAAGTGGGGCGGCGCAGGAGGTCAACGTAATCAGCCAGTATGCGCTCGGATTCGTGGAGGACGGGGTCGTATTGCGACACACTTAACTCGCTGTCGTCAGTTTCATCGGCGGCGGAGGCCGGCACTTTGGGCGCCGGGGAATTTGTCGTGACGGTCGGGGCGGGCAGGCCCGCGGCGGCCACATTTTGGAGCGTGATTTCGTAGGTCGTGGGCTGGGTCTCTGTGCGGGCGACGCGCTCTTTCTTGCGGGCCGCTTCGCGCGCCTTATCCTCCGTTTTTTCCTGGCGGCGATCCGCCTCGTTCATGTCAACGGTTTTGGCCGCGAGGCTTTTCTTCAATTGCGCGATGTCCTCGCGAAGATAGCCGAAGTCCTTGTCGCCGGCGACCCGCGCGGCGGACCGGACCTGAAGATCGTGCAGGAATGGAGTGACATGGTCCTCGCGCGTGAAGTCAGAGGTGGGAATGCGGTCCCACGGCAACGGGTTTTGAAGTTCGGCTTCTCCGACCTCGGACGCATCGCTCAACGAGGGCAGCGTAATATCGGCGGACACGCCCTTGAGCTGAGTGGAACCGCCGCCGGGGCGGTAGAATTTGCGAATGGTGACTTTGAGCGCGCCGGGGTCGATGGAGTGTGTCAGGTCGTTCTGGTCCATTAAACCGCCCAGCCGAACAAGGGATTGCACGGTGCCCTTTCCGAATGTTGACCTGTCGCCCACGATTAAAGCCCGGCTGTAATCCTGGAGCGCGCCGGCCAAAATCTCCGAAGCCGACGCGCTGAAGCGGCTGGTGAGGACGATCAGCGGGCCCTCGTAAAGCTCGGAAGCATCCGTGTCCGCTCCGATGTCCGTGCGTCCATCCATCTCGCGGGTCTGCACGACGGGACCTTTGTGGATGAATAACCCGGTGAGGCTGATGGCTTCTTCCAGGGAGCCGCCGCCGTTGCGGCGGAGGTCCAGGACAAGGCCCTGGATGTGTTCGGTTTCGAGTTTGCCGATGAGTTTGGCGACGTCGGCGGTGGCGCTGCTGGGCGTGGGGTGCGACGGGCCGTCATCATAACTGTGATAGAACGAGGGGAGATCGATGACTCCCAAGCGCAGAGCGCCGCCCTTTGTTTGTGGCAAGTCCACGATGCGGGCCTTGGCTTGCTGGTCCTCCAGTTTTACTTCATCGCGCACGATGGTGAGGGTTTTGCGCGCGGACTCGTCGGCGGCGCCCGCGGGGATGATCGTGAGCCGGACGCGCGTGCCTTTCGGGCCGCGAATCAACTTCACCGCCTCCTGCAGCGGCATCTCGACGATGTCCACCGGCTTCTGATCGTCCTGGGCAACGGCGACAATGCGGTCGCCGGATTTGAGCAACCCGCTCTTGGCCGCCGGTCCGCCGGGGACAAGTTCAAGAATTTTGCAATAGCCGTCCTCCGCGCGCAGGGTTGCGCCGATGCCGAAGAGGGACAAGTTCATGGCGATGGAAAAATCGGCCAACAGATCGCTGCTCATGTAATCGGAATGGGGATCATAGACGTGGGCCAGCGCATTAAGGTACACTTCGAGCACTTGTTCGCCGGTGAACTTTTTCATGGACTGCGAAAGGCGCGTGTAGCGGTTCGTGAGAGTCGTGACAATGTCCGCGGGTTTCTTGCCCGCGAGTTTTTCCTGCAAATAATCCGCGCGGACATTTTCGAGCCAAAGCTGATGGGCGGCATCCACGTCCTTGGGATGCGGAGCCTTCTCGCGATCGAATGAATACATGTCGTGCCCGGTAAAGTCGAACTTTCCCGTGTGCAGCGCGTTTGTCGCAAAAGCGATGCGCTGGTCCAGCCGTTCCAAGTATCGCTGGAAAATGACGCGCTCTGGAGTGATGTCGCCCTCGCGGCGCGTCATCTCGGGAAGATGCGAACGGAAGGCGTCAAACTCCTGCATATCGGACTGAAGAAAGAGCAGGTGGGCTGGATCGAGCGAATCAAGATAGCGGTCCAGGAACCTTGAGGCAAGTTCCTCATCGAAGCGATGATGGGAGAATTGGGAATTCTCCAGCAAATCGGCCGTCAGCCGCGTGATGTTGCCGTCGGTCGGATCGTTCGTGGTAGTCGCGATCAAAGCGCTCCGGCCTACCGACGCGGCCCCCGCGAGAAAGCAGGCCAGAACTAGCGAAGTCAGCGCGGCAAACGCCGGACGCACGGGATTTTTTAATTTCATAAGTTTCAAATGCTATTTGCTCGCGCTCGTCGGCGCGTGTGACGGCCTCGACACGCCAATAATAGAACATCATCGCGTTGCATGGCACTTTCTCGGAGATTACAAATTTGTAATTGAGGAAACCATAGCATCGATTGGCAAAATTATCGAAATGTATTTCCTCCCATTTTACGCCCGTGGGATGAAAGCAAATTCTTTTCCCGGCCATTCGGTGTTTTTTCAACGGGCACGGCGGCAATTCTCATTGGGAGTCCACCCTATGGCGAAGGGCCGCAAGCCGGGCTGGATTTTCGTGAAGGCCGGGGATATTTTGCAATCAACGCCCCGCGCCATGAGGCGGCAAACGCAACGAGCGCCTCCCATCAGCGCGTCAAGTCGAATCGATACAACAATTGGAGAAAGACGATGCCAATAGGATTGAGTGAAACAAAGCTGAATAAAGTGGTGGAAATCCGCCTCAGCGGCAGGCTGGTGCATGAAGATTTTCAACATTTTGCGCCCGAGTTTGATCGCATCGTAAGGGAGACGGGCAAAATCCGCCTGTTGCTCGAGATGGCCGATTTCCACGGTTGGACGGGAGTCGCGCTGTGGGACGACATCAAGTTCGATTTGAAACATTTTTTCGATGTCGAACGCCTCGCCATGGTTGGCGAGAAGAAGTGGGAAAAGGCGATGAGCATTTTTTGCAAACCATTTACCGCCGCCAAGATTCGTTACTTCGACCGCGCAGCCATTGACGAGGCGCGGATCTGGCTTCGAGAGAATTGAGCCGCAAATTGACCAATTTGAGCGCTACCCCTGGCATCCGCAATCATTCCCGGACGCCGCCATGATCCGGACTGTCACACTGCGATTGCTGGCGGTTTTCTTCCTCGTGGCCGGTCTTAATCACTTTCTGAACCCGCGCCCTTATTTGTCCATGATGCCGCCCTACCTACCGTGGCCGGCCGCTCTCAATATCATCAGCGGAGCGGCGGAAGTTGCCGGCGGCATTGGAATTCTTATTCCAACTCTGCGCCCGATTGCCGGTTGGGGACTTCTCGCGCTTCTCGTCGCCGTTTTTCCCGCCAATGTGAATGTCGCGCTTCATGGCTGGAAGGGCCAACACATCGCCCCCTGGATTTTATGGGCGCGTCTTCCGTTTCAACCATTGATAATGGCATTCGTCTATTGGGCGTCCATTGCGCCACATCCTCAAAACAAGGGTTGAAAAAACACGATTCTCCCCGGCTGCGAAAGGCCAGAACCGATATTGACACGACAAAGGAATAAAGCCACTTTCTTCAAATGAAAACTGTGAATTTGACAATTGACGACCAAACTTGGCGCACCGCCCGCGCCCTTGCGGCCGAACGGGATACCAGCGTGAGTGCGCTCGTGCGGGAAGCGCCGGGCTATTTGACGAAGACGGACGAGCGCCGCCGTCAGGCTCGCGCGGAGATACTGCCAAGACGGTGGGATAGACGACACTTGGTCACGAGGAATTTGGTTCTCCGGC
>VFSW01003232.1_pt1 | contig 24445 bp, 24 predicted proteins | sample 5358111 | NCBI WGS metagenome assembly VFSW01 (sample SAMN11554181, study PRJNA540505) | mine drainage metagenome | isolation source: sediment from site ElyBrook_90M | place: USA: Ely Copper Mine, Vershire, VT | collected 2017
CGGCATCATATTTTTTAATGTCGACCGATCAACGGCCGCCACCGCCCATGCCGCCACCTCCACCGCCCATACCTCCACCCATTCCACCTCCAGGACCCATACCGCTACCCATGCCCCCGCCTCTGACTGGAGGCTCATCGGGAATGGACACTCCGCGTTCCTTGGCGCGCACCTTCATCTGCTCGTGATGCTCATTGCGTATCTGCTCGCGTTCCTCGACCGTTTTCGCATCACGCATCCTTGAACGATACTCAGTACGTTCCTGCGGGGTCATCAATTGACTGCCGTATATGCGCGTCTGGGTTTGGTCCTGTGTACGCACCTGATCAGCGGACCAAACATTCGAAAACGCCACCACTCCAGTCAATGCAGACGCCATTAATATTTTCTTCAACATGATTTCCTCCCATGAAACAGACAGTTAAATCCCCCGGAAAAACCGGGGGGATTACTTTGGTCTACGAAATCGGGATTTCCCTGCGGGCTGATCCGGGTTTCTTGGGCAGCGTAAGTTCGAGCACGCCGTTGTTGTATTTGGCCTGGATCTGCCCTTCATCCACTTCATCGGCAAGCGTGAAGGTGCGCGAGGCCATGCCGTAACCGCGCTCGCAGCGTATCACCCGCTCGCCTTCCTTGGCTTCTTTTTCCTGCTTGATTTCGGCACTGATGGAAACTCTGTTGCCGTCGACCGTGACATGGATATCATCTTTTTTCACGCCGGGAATTTCAGCGTTGATCAGATACTTTCCATCCGCCTCTTTCACATCCATTTTGATCTGCGGCTCCAGCTCCATTCCTTCGCGTAACAGCGAGAGCGGACGCATAAACGACCTGTTCATTCTTTCAAACATGTCGTCGAGGTCCATAAATGGATCCAGACGTGTGATCTCGCTGGCAAGTGGGGTATATCGCGTAATTCCGTTCATGATCATTCTCCTTTTAGATAAATGAAACGTGGTTTAAATCAAAGCGCGCCTGACTAAATGGCTGCATGGAAACGGCCCGTCTGTTTAATCATGGTTAGATCGACTGATTTAACCACCATTTCCAATATCGGCATATTGTCCCGATTTACGTGTGTGCACTATCAGAGGAGGATGATTTATACCTCGATATATGTGATGTTTAAGAAGGAATTTCCCTAGCTGATCGCAAACTATGCCGAAATCACCAAAGCACCTCCGGACAAAACGCATGACACGCGCTCAACGCCTCACGGTATAATTGCAAACTATGCAGATACTACGCGGACTCCATTGCCCTGAATACGATCCTGTTGCGCTGACCATCGGTAATTTTGATGGTGTGCACCTGGGCCACCAATCCCTGCTGAATGAATTAAAGACGGCAGCAAAGGCGCGCTCACTTAAAACGGCGGTAGTGATTTTTGAACCACACCCGCGCGAATTTTTTACACCACAGGACGCGCCCGCAAGGCTTTCCAGCCTGCGCGAGAAACTGGAGATGTTTGAATTACTGGGCATAGATCGCGTGCATATCTGTCGTTTCGATGGCGAATTTGCCCAAATGAGCGCGGCATATTTCATTCACGCACTGCATGAAAAGCTGTTTGCGAAGTATGTGCTGATCGGCGACGACTTTCGCTTTGGCAGCAAACGCGCAGGCGACTTCGCACTGATGGAAAAAATAGCCGAGCAGCATGGTTTCGAAGTTGAGGCAGTCAAGACGGTCAAAAACGACGGCGTGCGAATTTCCAGTACAGCGGTGCGCGCGGCGCTCGCAGCGGGACAAATGCGCCGGGCACATGATTATCTGGGGCGACCCTATAGCATTAGCGGCCGCGTGGTGCATGGCGATGGCGTAGGAAAAAAACTGGGTTATCCGACCGCGAACGTGCAGATGAAACACAACTGCCCGCCTCTGTCCGGCATCTTCGTGGTCGAAGCACATGCGGCAGAGTTCGGCGTTTTGCAGGGCGTGGCAAGCCTGGGCGTGCGCCCCACATTAAAACACGATGCAAAACCTGTGCTGGAAGTTCACCTGTTTGAATTTGAGCAGAATATTTACGGCAAAAAGCTGCGGGTGGAATTTTTGCAAAAACGCCGCGAAGAATTGAAATTTCCCGATGTGGCTGCGTTGACAAGGCAGATCGCATTGGATGTAGAAAATGCAAAAAAATGGTTTGAACAACATGAATGATTATAAAAAGACCCTGAACTTACCCGACACCGCATTTCCGATGCGCGGCGACATGGCAAAACGCGAGCCGCAAATGCTCTTGCGCTGGCATGAGTTACAGCGCTATCAGAAAATACGCCAGGCGAAACAGGGACTGCCAAAATTTATTCTGCACGACGGCCCACCCTATGCGAACGGCGACATTCACATCGGCCATGCGGTAAACAAGATCCTCAAGGACATCATCATCAAGAGCAAAACGCTCTCGGGTTTTGATGCGCCCTATGTACCGGGTTGGGATTGTCACGGCCTACCCATCGAATTGCAGGTGGAAAAAAAGCACGGCAAATCCATTCCCGCAAAAGAGTTTCGCGAGCTTTGCCGCGCCTACGCAAAAGAACAGGTCGAGCGCCAGAAGAAAGATTTCATACGACTGGGTGTGCTGGGCGACTGGGAGCGTCCTTATCTCACCATGGATTTCAAAACCGAAGCCGACATCATTCGCGCGCTGGGCACGATACATGAACACGGCTATCTGTATCAGGGCTACAAGCCAGTGAACTGGTGTCTGGATTGCCAGTCGGCGCTGGCAGAAGCCGAAGTGGAATACGAGGACAAGACGTCCAGCGCAATCGATGTGGCGTTCGAGGTGAAAGACAATATCGGCTTGGGAAAAGCATTGGGCGTGTCGCTGCCTGGCGCCGCAAAAATCTACGCGGTGATATGGACCACCACACCCTGGACTTTGCCTGCCAATCAGGCTGTGAGCGTGCATCCCGATTTCGAATACACGCTTAGCAAAACCAACAAGGGATATCTGCTGATCGCGTCGGACTTAATGAGCAATTGCCTTGAGCGCTACCAGCTTGAAGGCATTGCGGTCGGCACCTGTAAAGGCCACGCGCTCGACATGCTGCCCTTGCAACATCCGTTTCAGAATCGCATCGTGCCCATCATCTGCGGCGAACACGTAACGCTGGAGGCTGGAACGGGCCTGGTACATACCGCACCGGCACATGGTCTGGACGATTACTTCGTCGGGCAACAATACAGCCTGCCTACCGACAATCCGGTGGGTGATGACGGCAAGTTCCTGTCATCCGTACCAGCCGTGAGCGACGTTGCACTGGCGGGCGTATTCGTCTGGAAAGCCAACGATATCATAGTCACTGCATTACAAGAGAATGGACACTTGCTGTGTTTGAAGAAAGTGCAGCACAGCTACCCGCATTGCTGGCGACACAAAACGCCGATCATTTTCCGGTCCACCCCGCAATGGTTCATCGGCATGGGGAACAGAGGGCAGGAATCAGAGAACAGAGGACAGGCAATAGAGAATCTGGTGAATGAAAAACGTCACACTGCACATGACGGGATCACCTTGCGTAATCTTGCGAACAAGGCCGTCGATGAAACGGTTTTCTTTCCCTCATGGGGTCGCGCGCGCCTTGAGGCGATGATCAAAAACCGGCCTGACTGGTGCGTGTCGCGTCAGCGCAGCTGGGGCGTGCCGATGCCGTTTTTCGTGCACAAGGATACGGGCGAGTTGCACCCCCGCACACCGGAATTACTCGAACAGGTCTCAAAGCAAGTTGAACAGGAAGGCATCGAAGCGTGGTTCAGCCTGAACCCGGCAGGCCTTCTTGGGTCTGACGCAGACCAATACAAAAAACTCACGCACACGCTGGATGTCTGGTTCGACTCTGGCGTCACTCACGCATCCGTTTTACAGCGGCGCGAAGAGTTGCGCTCCCCCGCCGATCTGTATCTGGAAGGCTCTGACCAGCATCGCGGCTGGTTCCAGTCCTCCCTGCTTACAGGCTGTGCGATCAACAGACGCGCGCCCTACAACGCCCTCTTGACGCACGGTTTCGTTGTAGACGGCAATGGTCACAAGATGTCAAAATCCAAGGGCAACGTGATCGCACCACAAAAAATCTTCGACACACTGGGCGCAGACATATTGCGCCTCTGGACAGCATCAACCGACTACTCGGGCGAACTTACCATCTCGGATGAGATCCTGAAGCGCGTGGTGGAGAGCTATCGCCGCATACGCAACACGCTGAAATTTCTGTTGGCCAATATTTCGGATTTCGATCCGGCGCAAGATACACTGCCGGTTGATCAGTGGCTGGAAATCGACCGTTATGCGCTATACCTCACTCAGAAACTGCAAAGCGAAGTGCGCGCAGATTATGATCGCTATGAATTTCACCTGGCGGTGCAAAAGCTGATGGGCTATTGCTCTGAAACACTGGGCAGTTTCTATCTGGACATCCTCAAAGATCGTCTTTATACCGCAGGCGAAAATTCAAGCGTACGCCGCTCCGCGCAAAATGCACTGCATCACATTGCCCACGCGTTGACCCGACTGATTTCACCCATCCTGAGTTTCACCGGCGAAGAAGCCTGGACGATATTGAATGCTGGGGACGACATGAGCGTGTTCGAAGGTCTGTGGCATGAGCTGCCTGAATCAAAAGTAACGGGTGATGAAATCAGCGCCTGGCTGACCATCGAGACATGGCGCAATCGCGTCAACAAGCAACTTGAAGAGGCACGCTCTGCCGGGCTGATAGGCTCTGCACTCTCCGCCGAGGTGGATGTATTCGCATCAGGTGATGACTATGAGATCCTCGCACGTCTGGGGGACGACCTGCGTCTGGTGTTCATCACTTCGCGCGCCACCGTGCATCGCGCATCAGGTGAACCCCGCATCGACGTATCGGCAAGCCTGCACGACAAATGTGAACGCTGCTGGCATTACCGCGAAGATGTCGGTGCCGATGAGCAACATCCGACACTCTGCGGCCGGTGCGTGAGCAACCTGTATGGCGAGGGTGAAACGAGGCACTATGCTTAGCCGCTGGCTCTCGCTTTCCGCGCTGGTCATCGTGCTCGACCAGATCAGTAAGTTTTTTATCGTTCATCATTTTGCCGATCAGGAAAACCTTGCAGTTTTAAGCGTGTTTGATCTTGCACTGATACATAACCCGGGCGCCGCGTTCAGCTTCTTGAGCGATGCGGGCGGCATGCAGCGTTGGCTGTTCACCGCCATTGCAATCATCGCCTCCGTTTCCATCACCTGGCTATTGCGCAAACACTCGAAAGAAATTCTATTCTCGCTTGCGCTGAGCCTGATCCTGGGAGGCGCGCTTGGCAACCTGATAGACCGCATCAACTACGGCTACGTGATCGACTTTTTGCTGTTCCACTGGAACGCACATTATTTCCCCGCCTTCAATCTTGCCGACTCCGCGATCACCTGCGGCGCAGGCTTGCTGATCTGGCAAAGCCTTATGGAGAAAAAACATGGATCTGCTGTTAGCTAACCCGCGCGGCTTTTGTGCCGGCGTGGATCGCGCGATCGAGATCGTGGAACGCGCGTTAAAACTGCACGGCGCACCGATCTACGTGCGTCATGAAGTGGTGCACAACAAGTTCGTGGTGGACGGCCTGCGCAGCAAAGGCGCCATTTTCATCGAGGATCTGGACGACGTGCCCTCCGGCAGCATCCTGATCTTCAGTGCGCACGGCGTCTCCCAGGCGGTTCGCCGTGAAGCAGAGGCGCGCAATTTCACCGTGTTCGATGCGACCTGCCCGCTAGTCACCAAGGTGCATGTCGAGGTCTCTCGTTTGCGCAGCCAGGACAAGGAGATCATCATGATAGGCCACAAGGGGCACCCCGAGGTGGAAGGCACGATGGGCCAGTCAGATGGCGGCATGTATCTGGTTGAATCGCCTGAGCAGGTGGCCCTGCTGCATGTAAAGGACGAACAGAACCTGTCTTATGTCACCCAGACCACGCTGTCGGTGGACGACGCGAGCAACATCATCGCAGCGCTCAAGAATCGCTTCCCGTTCATCACGGGACCCAAGAAGGACGACATCTGTTATGCCACGCAGAACCGCCAGGATGCGGTCAAGCTGCTGGTTACGCAATGCGATGCGGTCGTTGTCGTGGGCTCCCCCAACAGCTCAAACTCGAACCGGCTGCGCGAAGTCGCGGCCAATGTCGGCGTGCCGGCCTATCTGGTGGATGATGCCGACGGCCTGCAGGCCGCATGGTTTGCCGGCAAAAACAAGGTAGGCGTGACGGCGGGTGCATCCGCTCCTGAAGTGCTGGTGCAGGGTGTGGTCGAAAGATTGCAGCAGTTCGGCGCAGAGCATGTCACCGAGTTGCAGGGCATTACCGAAAACGTGACCTTCCCATTGCCCAAGGCACTGCAAATTTGAAAACGGATTTTCTGATCATCGGCGGCGGCGCAGTCGGCATGAGCAGTGCGATTGTCCTGCTTGAGGCAGGCTTTAAAATCACGCTGCTTGAGCGCGGCAAAACGGGAACCGAAGCATCCTGGGCGGGTGGGGGCATACTCTCGCCGCTGTGTTCATGGGATTATACTGACGCCGTCACGAATTTGACCGAACGCAGCATGGGCATGTTCGAGAAAACTACCACCGTGCTGTTTGATGCCACCGGTATAGATACGGAATACCAGAAAAGCGGCATGCTGCTGTTGCCGCCGTATCAGGATCAAATCGCCACTGCATGGTGCAAAGCGCATCAGGTTGCCTTGCAGCATGTAGCGTTAAATGACCATATCTCCGGCATGCAAGGCCCGGGATTATTCATGCCACACATCGCCCAGGTGCGCAATCCCCGATTGTTGCAGGCGCTGCGCCGTCGCGTGGAGATGCTGGGCGGCACCATCCTCGAACAACATGAAGTGCAGCGCTTCGACATACAGGGCGACAGGATAAGCGCACTGCAAACTTCAAAGGGCAACTTGAGCGCGGATGCCTATATTGTGGCGGCCGGCGCATGGAGCCGCACCTTGCTCGGCGAACACGCGATGGGTATGGAAGTGCGCCCGATACGCGGCCAGATATTATTGTTCAAATTTGATACCCCGCCCTTCTCCAACATCCTGCTTCAAAAAAACTTGTACTTCATCCCGCGCAGAGATGGTCATGTGCTGGTCGGCAGCACGCTGGAAGATGCAGGTTTCGACAAGAACACCACAGACGAAGCACTAACGTATCTTTTGCAACGCGTGCATGCACTGTTCCCCGACTGGAAATCGCCTGTGCGGCAATGGGCAGGATTACGCCCGGGCTCACCAGACAATATCCCCACCATCGGACGCCATCCACATTTTGCCAACTTGTACGCCAACTGCGGACACTTTCGCTACGGGGTGACCATGTCGTTTGCCAGCGCAGAGTTGTTGCTGGATGCGATCAAAGGTCATCCAGATATTGCATATCGCTGGTTAGAATGATCTACAAAATATCGCCATAAACCCCAAACAACCCATCAACCAAGAGTCTGTTCGTCCCGTTAAGTGAATAAACAGTAATTGTTTTGAATAGCCGCTTCACGCAGGCATTTAATGAAGTCGACTACCTCCTTACGAGAAGCCGTCGTTGCAACATGACTTATCAAAGTGCATCTTCGTAAAGCGACAGCCGAAAAAATTGGGGCACTCTATATACATAGGAGATATTTAGAAGTAACAAACAAGTATTTAGTATGCATAAGAAATTTCGCTAGACTGCTTTCCTGCAAGTTGTGTTTAAATCAAACAGGAGACAAAAAATGTTTAAGCTGATCAAGAAAAATCACATCGTGACTGATGAATGGAAAACCCTGAAGCTCGCCAGAGGCGATACGCCGCATAACGTAAGACTACCTGTTGGTCCATTGCTGGTGCCGCTTTCGGTTTGGCAGGCGCGCCGCGCTGAACTGATACACCGTGAATATGAACACGGCTGGCCACTCGGTATCTGGCTAGCCGCAGAAGAAAAGGCAGAGTCTATAGCAGCTGACATCGATGATTTCACAGTGATTGCCATCGAATTCAGCCAGTACGCCGCAAATCAAGGGTACGATACAGCTAGTCAGTTGCGTGAACATTACGGCTATTCCGGCGAGTTGCGCGCCATCGTGCAGGAAGACGATGTCAACCAATGGAAAAAAGGAGGATTCGATGCCAATATCGTGATTGATTACAGCAAAACTAATCGTACAATTCCTTCTGATTTGTTAAGTCCTTTTCTAGCCTTAACCTAAGGAAACGCGCATCACGCACCTGCATTTTCCTCCGGTCGGTTTCTTTGTCCGCATCAGCCAGCGGATAATTCCGACAGGCCCGCTTGCTGGTGAAGTCTTTCGCGTTTCCTTGAGCACGTCCTTCCGGCCGATATAGGCGCTGTCACCATAGATCCGTGTCTCTTTACCATGCAGCAGGAGTCGCCAACAGGCAACCGCGTCCTTTTCTTCCGGACAGGGGCTAAGCTTTCGCCGCCATCAACTGTTCATATTTGGCCTGCAATTCAGCACGACTTTCGACACACCCCGGATCTTTGGGTATGCAATCCACCGGGCACACTTCCACGCATTGCGGCGTATCGTAATGACCGACGCATTCGGTACATTTATTCGGATTTATCACAAAAACTGTATCGCCCTGCGAAATGGCGTCGTTCGGGCATTCCGGCTCGCATACGTCGCAGTTAATGCATTCATCGGTAATCAGCAATGCCATGTTTCTACTCCAGTTAAAATCATTTCAAATCGTTGGTTTTTTGTTGCAGGCGAGCAGCAACTACAAGCGGTATAAACTTGTCCGCATCTGCATACCCGCCTTGGCTCGATGGCAATTATGCAATCATACCTGCCGCAACGGTATTGTTGGTCGCCTCATCGATCACGATAAAGCTGCCGCTCGCGCGGTTGCGCTGATAATGGTCAAATACCAGCGGCTGTTGCACCTTCATGCTCACATGCACAATATCGTTCATGTTCACCGCAGGGTTGGCCTGTTGTTCCAGTGTGTTGATATCCACGCGGTAGTCAACGCTCGCAAACAGGCACTTCACCGTTTTCGTGGTGTGCTTGACGAGGTATTTGTGATTCTTGTCCAACGGCGTATCAGACAACCAGCACAACATTGCTTCGAACTCCTTGGCAACTTTCGGCAGATAATCCGCTTTAACAAACATGTCGCCTCGCGAAACGTCGATTTCATCACATAGCCTAATCGTAATGGATTGCGGCGCATAGGCCGTTTGCAAGTTACCGTCATAAGTGACAATTTCGCGTACCCGACTGGTTCGACCCGATGGCAATACGGTGATCTCTTCACCCAGCGACACCTCTCCCGCTTCGATGCGCCCCATAAAGCCTCTGAAATCATGATGCTCTTCGGTTTGCGGACGGCATACCCATTGCACGGGATATCTAAAATCCGTAGTGTTCACATCACCATCTATCTCGACATTTTCCAGCAACTCCATCAAGGTTGCGCCCTGATACCAGTTCAGATTCTCACCGCGATCCACCAGCATGTCCCCTGCCAACGCGGACAATGGCACGCAACTGACGTTGTGCAAACCGAGCTGTGCGGAAAATGCAAGATACTCGGCACAGATTTCGTTGTAGCGCGCTTCGGAATATTCCACCATGTCCATTTTATTGACTGCCAGCACAATGTGCGGGATGCCGACCAGACTCGCAAGATAGGTGTGGCGCCGCGTCTGCACCAGTACACCCCGGCGCGCATCGACGAGTACAATCACAAGATTGGCGGTAGACGCCGCTGTCACCATGTTGCGTGTGTATTGCTCGTGCCCCGGCGTGTCGCCGATGATGAATTTGCGTTTAGGCGTTGCGAAATAGCGATAGGCTACGTCGATAGTGATGCCCTGCTCGCGTTCAGCCTGCAAGCCATCGGTCAACAGTGACAGGTCAACCGATGTCATGCCGCGTTTTTCACTGGTTTTTGAAATCGCCAGAAACTGATCCTCAAAGATTGATTTTGAGTCATGCAACAGGCGTCCGATCAGCGTGCTTTTGCCGTCGTCCACGCTGCCAGCGGTGATGAAACGAAGTAGTTGTGACGTATTTTTCATGATTAGAAATATCCTTCTTTTTTGCGCAACTCCATGGAGGCGTCAGATGTTTGATCGTCCATGCGCGTCGCACCCCGTTCAGTGATGCGCGTGGTTGCGGTCTCTTCGATGATCTGCTCAACATTGCTTGCGGTGGATTCCACGGGGGCCGTACAGGTCACATCTCCCACCGTGCGAAAACGTACCGAGAGTACCTCCATTTTTTCGCCCAGTTTTGGCTGCACAAGATCCGACACGGGAATCACCGAAGCACCGCGGCGGATTACTTCCCGTTCATGTGCGAAATAGATACTTGGAATGTGCAGGTTTTCGCGCCCGATGTATTGCCAGATATCCAGCTCTGTCCAGTTTGAGATCGGGAACACGCGGATGTTTTCACCCTGATGCACGCGGGTGTTGTAGATGTCCCACAGTTCGGGACGCTGATTTTTCGGATCCCATTGGCCGAATTCATCACGAAACGAGAAGATGCGTTCCTTGGCGCGTGCCTTCTCCTCGTCTCGCCGTGCGCCCCCCATGCAGGCATCGAAGCCGAATTCCGCGATGGTTTCCAGCAGCGTGACCGACTGATAAGGATTACGCGGCAAGTCAGGATTCGCAATCACGATACTGCCGCGCTGGATGGAGTCTTCCAGCGAACGCACAATCAGCCGTTCACCTAAATCCGCCGCCAGCTTGTCCCGTGTAGCAATGACTTCCGGGAAGTTATGCTCGGTGTCGATGTGCACCAGCGGAAACGGAAACTTGCAAGGACGAAACGACTTTTCCGCCAGGCGCAACATCACAATGGAATCCTTGCCGCCGGAAAATAGCAGCGCGGGATTTTTGCACTCTGCCGCGACTTCACGCATGATGTGAATGGATTCCGACTCCAGCGTATCCAGATGGGTAAAGATATGACTACTCATGATTTCTCCAAAAAAATTGGCACACGTTGCTTTAATACGCCACTTGATGCTGAAACGCCAAAGCCGTGCGCCACTTGTGTGCCTTTACTTGTGTGCAATCCGCATTCCCTGCTTTCCGGATCCTCCCACCACCAGCGTCCGGCTCGTATGTCTTCCCCCGGCGTCACCGAACGCGTGCAGGGCGCGCAGCCGAGACTGGGATAAAACTCGTCATGCAGCTTGTTATAGGGAACATCGTTGTTTCTGATGTAAGCCCACACATCCTTGTGTGACCAGTCCAACAACGGGTTGAATTTCTGCAAGCCAAAATCGGCATCAAATGACGACACCTCAAGATTGCCGCGCGTGACGGCCTGAGCGCGACGCAAGCCGGTCACCCATGCACATTTACCGTTCAATGCACGGCGCAATGGTTCAACCTTGCGCACAAAGCAGCATGCCTTGCGCGACGCTATGCTGCCGTAAAATCCGTTCACGCCGTTTTGCGCAACGTAGTTCTCAACAGCTGCATTGTCCGGAAAATATACTTTCAACGGAGTGCTGTAGCGCTCAGATACCGCCTGCATCAGACTGTAGGTTTCCTGAGGAAGGCGTCCGGTATCCAGGCTGAACATCTCGATACCCAGCCGATGTTTGTCGATCAGATCGGTCAGCACCATGTCTTCCGCACCCAGACTGGAGGCAAAGCACACCTGCGGAAAATCGCGTACCGCCTGTTGCAACACGTCCACTACCTGATCAATTTTTTGTTGCATGTTTTTCTCCTAAATCAGCAAACTGCTTTCGGTCAAATCCAGCTGCTCATCCAGTTCCGTGGCATATGTCGCCACCTTCACCGTCCAGCTATCCACCGCCGCACTCAGATGCGAGAGTTCCTCGGCGCTGATATCCGCACAATCTGCAAGAGCCTCAACTGCTCTTGCGAACTTATCGGCAATCGGGCCAGGTACCAGATGCCGCAACTCATCTCCCAGCTTTTCAAGATCATCCTGGCGCTTGCCACTCAACAGCTGTGCAAGTCCTGAGCCAAGTAAACGCAGGATGGCCTCGTTGCACTGCGCCGCCTCGAAATACTTACGCTGGAACACCAGCGCATTGCGGTATGCACGCTCATGTGCAGCCTCAAAGAAATTCGAACCGATCAATACCTGCGTAGCTCCCGCACATTCACCGCCACCCAGTTGCAGCACACGAAAATCGCCCTCTTCACCATAGTCCTTCATCACCGACGACAACTCTTCCGCTTTTACTTCGGCAAGATCAGCCAGCATCAGTTTGAAATAATCCGGCTGCTGAGCTCGTGCCCAGGAATAGAAACTTGTATAGCCGCTGGCAAGATGCGCCATCTGCACCCGTGCGATGGCTTGCTCGATACGCGCAACGGGCAATGTCGGGCCTTTAAGCCCCAACCCGCCGCCGCCCATGCCATTACCCGCGAAGTACATCTGATAATGTGGCACCAGCTTGCCGTGCATCCGACGGCCTTCGCCGTAGATGCCGATGTCGCCCGTCTCGGGTTGTGCGCAACCGTTGTGGCAACCGGACACGCGAATGCGCAGATCGGCACGACCGCCCGAGAGCTTGGTTGCGGCCATCATACTGGCGGTAATGCCAAGGCGGCAGGTCGATGTGCCGGGACACGCCACAACGTTATCTCCGACTGCCGGCTCATACAGGCCAAGTGACGCTAGCCCGACACGAAGGGTAGGCAACTTTTCCTGTGAGACATTTAGGATGGCGAGATTCTGATCCTGTGTAGTGTGTATCTCGTCAAGACCATGTGTACGCAACAAACTGGCGATACCGCGCAATTGCACTGACGAAGCGTCTCCGATCGGCAACGCTACCGTCAATACGGACAAGCCTGCCTGACGCTGCGCAAACAGTTTTCGCGGTGCGCCCTGCCCCGGGAATTCTCCGGTCGTCTGCTCGCGCCATTCACCTTGAGGATAGGGTTGGTCAGCCAGCGCCAGTTTTGTGCGTGCAAATTCCTCGCGATACTTTTCCAGAAAACCCTGCTCGCCAAATCGTTCCACCAGATATTTGATGCGCGATTTTGCACGCTTGGTGCGATCCGAATATTTGTTGTGCAGCGACACCAGTGCTTCCAGCGCAAACAACAATTCACTTTCCGCAATAAATTCCTCCACCACGATGGATTCCCTCGGCTTATGTCCCAGACCGCCACCGGCACGTACACGGAAACCGTGTTGCCCATCTTTTTTAACCGCAATCAGGCCGCAATCATGCAACAGAGCCTGTGCGCAATCAGCCTCGCAACCTGAGAAGCTGATCTTGAATTTGCGCGGCAATTGCTGATTGAGCGGGTTGCGCAAAAAATGCATGACTGCACCATCCACATGCGTCGCTACGTCCACATGCTCCTTCGGGCAGACCCCTGCCAGCGAGCAGGCGGTCATGTTGCGTATGGTGTTGCCGCAAGCCTCGCGAGTGGTCATACCGACTTCTGCAAGGCGGCGCATCGCAGTCGGCATTTCTGCCAGCGGAATAAAATGCACCTGTATCGCCTGGCGTGTTGTCACATGTGCAATGTCGCGTTGTGCATGCCGCTCGACCACATCCGCGACCGCATCCAGTTGCGCAGCTTTCAATCGGCCGCCGGGTATCTTGATGCGCAACATGTTCACGCCTGCTTGGCGCTGACCATACACACCCTGTTGCAAACGTACTGAGGTGAAACGCTCCGCATCGATGTCACCTGCATTGAAAGTGGCGATGGCCTGTTCAAAGCGACTGATCTCTTCCAGATCAGATAAATTTCCTGTATTCACTTTCATTTCTCCTATGACAAAATCATTTTTCCGCCAATCAGCATAAGCATGATCGCAAGCAAAGGACGCAACACTTTTTCAGGAATTTTGGTACCCAGATGACTGCCGATGTAAATGCCAGGCAATGAACCCAGCAGCAGATTTGCCAGCAGCGCCAGATCAACTGTGCCCAGCGCCAGATGGCCTATCCCTGCAAACGCAGTAAGCGGGACAGCATGAACGATATCGGTGCCGACTATTTTTACAGATGGCATACGCGGATACAGAAACAGCAAGGCCACTGTACCCAGCGCACCGGCACCGATCGAAGAAACCGTCACCAATGCACCCACTATTACGCCTGTGGCGATGGTCGCAGCAGGCAGATAGCGATGATGCAACTCGTACACCGCATCATCACTGTGTTTGGCGATTTTCCTGATTTGCTCTTTGAACAACAAAGTGACAGCCGTCAGCAGCAACGCCACGCTCAGCACACTGCTCACCAGGCTGCGCAGTGTCTGTTCATCGGGCGCTAGATACTTCAGCAACAAAACAGTGACGAGTGTGGTTGGCAAACTACCCAGAGATAACAGCCCAACCACTCGCCAGTCCACTGTACCGCGTCTGCTGTGTACCCATGCACCCACCGTCTTGGTCAACGAGGCATACAACAAGTCCGTGCCCACTGCAGTCACAGGCGAGACACCAAAAACCAGCACCAGCAACGGCGTCATGAGCGACCCGCCACCCACTCCGGTAACGCCGACAACCAGCCCGACCAAAAATCCAGATAACGCGTATTCCATGATGCTCATCCAAAAAATTCCTGAAACACATTCTAGCCAGCATTGTTTATGCAATTAAATACTTTAATGTTAATATCTTATAACCAATTGAGATTAAGGATTTGACATGAATTTGCAACAGCTGCGTTACCTCAATGAAATTGTGCGTCAGGGACTGAACATTTCCGGCGCAGCGGAGGCTTTGTTTACCTCCCAACCCGGCATCAGCAAGCAGATCAAACAACTGGAAGAAGAACTGGGAATCGAGATTTTTGTGCGTAACGGCAAACGTATCGTCGCCATTACCGAGCCTGGAAAAGCAGTTTTATCCATCGCCCAGCGCATGTTGCACGATGCGAATAATCTCAAACAGGTCGGACAGGAGTTTAGCGCCCAGGACACTGGGCTGTTGACTATCGCTACCACACACACTCAGGCACGCTACGCCTTGCCACCGGTAGTGAAGCAGTTTATGAAACGATATAGGAAGGTTCAACTTAGCCTGCATCAGGGTAGCCCGACACAGATTGCCGAACAGGTATTAAACGGAGATGCCGATCTATGCATTGCAACTGAAAGCTTGGCACTTTACGACGACCTGATTACAGTGCCCTGCTACGAATGGAATCATTGTGTCATCACTCCGCCACGCCACCCCTTGCTCAAGGAAAAAAAGCTAACGCTGGAAGCACTCGCTCAGTATCCCATCATCACATATGACTTCGCCTTTACTGGACGCGGCAAGATTAATGAGGCCTTCCAAAGGGCTGGCATAACACCAAATATCGCACTCACCGCGATTGATGCAGATGTCATTAAGACTTATGTTGAATTGGGTATGGGTATCGGCATTCTGGCACAGATGTCCATTATTCCAGAACGCGACAAGCACCTGCGCATGGTTGAAGCGGCGCATCTGTTTCAGTCCAGCACCACGCGGATTGCGATACGCAAAAATGAATATCTGCGCGCATATACTTATGACTTTATCGAACTGTTTGCACCGCACCTGACCAGAAAAATAGTGGCCGAAGCCATGCACCATCAAAGTGCTACGCCGCCAAATAAATAATCAGGTAAACGAAACAACAATCCATATTTTGATTTTTTATATGCGCATCGTGTCGTGACTCAAATGATCAATCTTCCTCGATGCTACTTGCATTTTTCTTCTGCGGGAGGGGATTGCTCTGCTCACTCTTGACCGGTTTCGATTTCACAGTGCGTGATTGACGCGCTGCAGGTTGAGGCGATGCCTGAACTGCAGGTTGCTGTGCCGGCTGCGTTATAGCTTGCGGCTCAACATGTTGAGTCGCATCTTTAATAGTTGCCTGATGACCGCTCGCACAGGCAGTCAACAGCAGGACAAAAAACAAAAATTTCACGCCACACCCTTTGAAAAAAATTAATCTGAAACAGCTCCGTCATGCTGTGCTTCGAGATAGCGCTCTATAGAGGCTAACACCTGCTCCAGATGGCTCGCCATCGTCTCAACCAATTGCGAATATGCACTGCTATCGTTTGCATGAATCGCCTGTTCGAGCCGCATGGCAGACTCCGTCAGATGAGTCGCACCCACGCTTGACGCAACACCCTTGAGCGAGTGCGCTAACCGCTCTGCCCTCACCGTATCATTCATCGCAAGCGCTTCTTGTATAGTGCATACCGCCTGCCCTTGACCTGATACAAATTCGGCCAGCATGGCATGATAAAGTTTTTTATCTCCCATCCTGGCCATTGCATTCTCCGTATCAAGAACAGGCGACACTTGAGGTACTGCTTCATCATGTACTAGCCCGTCGCGATGAGTCCAACGGGCAAGCGTGGCATACATCTCCTTGTGATGCAACGGCTTGGAAATATAATCGTTCATGCCCGCAGCAAGACAGTTTTCGCGATCACCTGTCATCGCATTGGCGGTCATCGCAATGATAGGCAGACCAGCCCATACGGGATTTTCTCTGATCTTGCGCGTAGCCTCCAGCCCGTCCATTTTCGGCATCTGCATATCCATCAGAACTGCATCAAAATTTTCCCGTGGCAGCGCAGCCAATGCATCCAGTCCATCTTCAGCGATGCTGACTGTTATTCCTGCACGCTCCAGCAACGCCTTTGCCAACTGCTGATTGTATTTGCTGTCTTCCACCAGCAGTACATGCAAGCCGGAAAGATCGGCGTGCCTGTCGGCAGGCTGCGGAGACAGCTTCAAAAGGTTCAGCCCTGATGCGCACGCCACAATCGCATTATGCAACTCGGATGTCATGACAGGCTTGTGGACCACTGCATCAAACAGATTTGCAGCCTTGGAAACATTGATCATTTCGGTGTGCTTATGACCTGAAAGATAAATGACCTTGGGTTGCTGCTGCAGCTTTTCCTTGATGCGCCTGGCAGCTTCCAGCCCGCTCATACCCGGCATGCTCCAGTCAAGCACCACACAACTGAACGGCCGTCCGCATTTATCGGCCTGTTCCAGCATGTTCATGGCCTCTAGGCTGTCGGACGCCGCAATCGCTTCGATGCCAAATGATTCCAGCATGGACAGCATCAGACGGCGCGCGCGCTCGTTGTCATCCACCACCAGCATCCTGTACCCTGCAATATCCGGCGCATCAACGACCTCATCGGGCAAAAAAGCAAAGGGTATGTCGAAGCTGAAAATACTGCCATGACCCAATATGCTTTCCACCCATATCTGCCCGCCCATCATCTCGACGAGGCGTTTGGAAATGGCCAGCCCCAATCCGGTGCCGCCGTATTTGCGCGTCGTGGAAACATCGGCCTGACTGAAAGACTGGAAAAGTTTCCCGACTTGTTCATCTGTCATGCCGATACCGGTATCGCTCACCGTAAACCGCAACATGACCTGATCAGGATGTTCATCCTGATCAGGGTTCTGATTTTTCCTCCTGATTTTAATTACCACCTCGCCCGCCTCGGTAAACTTGACGGCGTTGTTGGCAAGATTGCTCAGCACTTGTCCTAAGCGCAACGAGTCTCCCACTAGCAACTTCGGAATCCCGTATTCCTCGTCGATCAAAAATTCCAGCTGTTTTTCATCTGCGAGTATGCTGGTGACGGCGGCCACGCCCTTTAACACATCATCCAGATTGAAAGGGGATTTTTCCACATCCATCTTGCCGGACTCGATCTTGGAAAAATCCAGAATATCGTTGATGACACCCAACAGCGAGTTCGCCGACAGAAAAACTTTTTCCAGATAATCCCGCTGTCCGCGCGTCAGTCTGGTTTCCAGACACAAATGCGTAAACCCTATGATCGCATTCATCGGGGTGCGGATTTCGTGACTCATGTTGGCGAGAAAATAACTCTTGGCCTGGCTGGCCTGTTCCGCGTCCTGCTTGGCGGCGATCAGCTCCTGCTGGTTGCGTTTTCGCCGGGTAATGTCTCGCACCATAGAGGTGTAATGACGCTGCCCGCCCAGCATCATTTCGCTTATCGCCAATTCCAGCGGGAAGGTGCTGCCATTCTTGTGCCGTCCCGCAATCTCGCGCTCGCTGCCGGTTACGCTAATATCCTTGCTCGCTCGCAACACATCGCGCAGCCAGTTGTCAGACTTCGGCATCAACATGCTGATATGCTGCCCAATGACCTCACTTGATGAATAACCAAAAATACGTTCTGCGTTGGCAGAGAATTCTTCTATGATGCCGTTCTCGCTGAAAGAGATAATCCCGTCTGCGATGGTATGAAGTATCGCGTATATGCGCGCTTCGGAATCGCGCAATGCCAGTTGTTTGCTGTATTCTGTGGCAGCGACACTCAGATCCAGCTGGGCCTTGAGCTTGGAAAAACGCATCTTGATGAAATACCAGCAACCGACCAGCAGCAACAGTAGCATGCCTGACGAGTAGAGCGCGGTGGTCCACAACACCTTGGAGCTCAATTCCCATATCTGTTTTTTCGGGACAAATGAAACGACTTTCCAGAAGTACTTATCAGGATCAACGCTGGTGCGCACCGAAAAAACAGCTGGCGCGATCTGTTGTGATTTCAACGGATAGACTGTGCCAAAGTTCCATATCCCGCTGCTGTCTTCAAACTGACCGCTGTCGGTTGCCGAAATTCTTTTCCAGACAGCGGGGAATCTCTCGCCCAGCCTGCTGGGTTTGTTGAACATGAATCCCCATGCGTCATCCTGCTTTTCACCTTTGAGCCAGTAACCATCGCTATTGAGCAACATGTTCTGACTCTTGGAAACGTTATTGTTGGCGCCTATACGTGCCAGCAGATCAGTCGCTGCGACGGTGATCACCAGCACTCCCTGACGACGTTCATGAGCATCAAACACCGGTGTAGCAATGCGTATGATGGGTCGGTAGGGAACGATGACTTTTTTGTTTTCGATTTCAAGTTGCATGGGAGAAACATACACCTTGCCAGGATCCAGCGTGATGCTACCCGTAAAATAGAAACGGTCGCTCTTATTCCCCAGATGGCTGGTATCTGTAATGCTGATATGCCCATCGATATTGTTAATTCTTAACATCTCATGGCCCGTCTCGTCTATCCAGCGCAACCTGAGATAGGTCGGATGTGTAAGACAAAATGGAATGAAATTTCTGTACAGAGATTCCATGTTGGCGCGGGTGATTTTTCGTGCCTCAGCCCACTCAGGAATACTGGCAAGATAAAGTGCATCCTGTACGGTATCGTCCAGAGAGCGTTCGATTGCCCGTCCGCCGGAAACCACGCTCAGCAAGGCATCCGATTTAAGCAAGGCTTTTTGATCATCGACCTCCTGGTGAAAAAGATAGGCTGCGGCCAGCACAACCAGGAGTGCAAGGGGAATGAATAGCGTCAGAAAACTTCGCCGGAATTGATTGCTCGTGTTATTCATGGGAATAGTCACGTTCCTTCCAGACGCTTAGCTACGCGCCTGGAACAGATTTGACCTCGGTTCAACGCCTGGAAAACGGCGTGGTTCGCCACATAAAATCTTTCAACTGCTGTAGCTCTGCCGATTTTTCACTGGCATTTGCCAACAGCATGGAATTTTCATTCCGCAAGTAATCCTGCATGAACTTGATTTTCAGGTGTGTTCTAACCCGCGCGGTAACGATGGGTGCGCTGATGGGCTTATGAATAAAATCCGATGCCCCAACAGAAAACCCAAGCTCTTCATCCTTGATTTCATTTTTTGCGGTGACAAAAATAACCGGCACATGCATCGTCGCTGCGTTTTCCTTCAGACGACGACAGACCTCGAAACCATCCATAACGGGCATCATCACGTCGACCAGGATCAAATCGGGAGGGTTGGCGAAGGCAAGTTCAAGTGCCTCAGGACCGTTACTGGCTTTCACAACGTCGTAATTTTTGTTCAGCACTCCATCCATCAGACTCAGATTGAACTGCTCATCATCTATCACCAACACGGTTGGGCGTTTAGAATTTATTGGCATTGCATTTTCCTTTTCTGACCGAAAACTTGCGTAAATGTTGACCAGTTGCAGCCGACACCCGCGCTGCAGCTTCCTTGCAACATCCGGCTAACCACGTGGCAAACCATCGCACTGAAGCCTCAACACCTGACTCCTTAATTGCGACGATTGTATATAGGAAGCCATGGCAACACAATCGGAAAATACTGCTTTTGAAATTGACAAAATACGCGGTCGCGACAGAAGTCGCCCTACCATAAAAGTCGAAAAAGCGCGCCCCCTGCAGCTTTTTGGCCACTACCAAAGATGGCACGGCTGTCAAACCCGCTTCAAGTGCCAGCGGTTACATTAAACATACGGGGCAAATCGAATTTTGGTACAATCGGCATCGCTCATTCTGCATCCGCAATAATAAGTCAGAATGTAAGATGCGCTGGAGTAGCTCAGTCGGTAGAGCAACGCACTCGTAACGCGTAGGTCGGAGGTTCGATTCCTCTCTCCAGCACCAGCACTCAATGGGTTACACGATCTGCAACCGCTTTTTCCCGCAGACCACACCGCCACATTCTATGCGGTGTTAAGACTGGCGTCAAAATCGTCATCATTTTCCCATCATCATTTTCACAGCAATAAATGCGCTGATCCACCGCGGTCTCTCGATACCACCTGCGGCGAATGATATGGCGCAACCTCACTCAGTTACGCTTGAGTCTAGTTGCGTCGTTCAAGTGCCAGCGCAGGGATTTTTTTGGCCAGAAATCCTGATGTGTGCTTAGGATGCTTTTGATTTACGGCCGGGTTTTGACACTGGTGTAAACCCAGATAATCGGCAACGTATTCCTTCGATCTTCTGCCCCTCAAGAAATCGAGTTGAGTGATATGTCATCACCTCGCCCTTTGCGGCAAGTTCCGTCAAATAGAGGCGTGTTTTTGCAAGTGACATACCCGCGGCCTCAGCGATCTCGGCATCAAGTTTCTCGCCATTCTTTTTCAAATATTGCAGGATTTCATGCATTGCTATCTCCTTAAAAATCACCGTCATTCCAACGATTAACGCGACATCAGACTGAATTGGTTGAGGATAGTTCCGCTAATGCCTTTCAACGCCAGTACTGTTGACAACTCGTTCTACCTCCCTGAGCGTATTATCTCAACTCCCCCTTGTTAAGATATCTGTATACAAAAGCTGTCCCACCGGAGGAATTCGAGAAATATCTTTTGGCTCACAACTGATAAACTGCCGGTAATAAAATTTTTCATAGGAGTTCGCATGACGGTTGCTCGGCACGAGAAGCGCAATATCTGGCGCAGAGCCCTCCTCTGGCTTGCAGCAGTGATGCTGCTGGCGGGGGCAGTCTGGTATTTCACTCGCCCCGCCCCCCCTCGCGTGCAACTGGTTAAAGTCGAACGCGGACAGGTTCAGGCGACGGTCAACAACACGCGGGCAGGAACCATCAAGGCATGCCACCGCGCAAAACTCTCTGCGCCTGCGGGCGGTCAGATCGCGCATCTTCTGGTTAAGAAAGGCGAACGCGTCAAGCGCGGCCAGATACTGCTTGAACTGTGGAACAAGGACTTGCAGGCGCAGGCGAGCCTTACCAAAGAGGCGCTTATCACGGCACAGACACAGGCAAAGCAGGCCTGTCTTCAAGCAGACCTTGCACAGAAGGAAGCCTTACGCGCTGGTCAATTGCAGCTAAAGGGTTTTATTTCACCTGAAGGCATGGATCAGAAAAGTTCGGCGGCACGTGTCGCGCGTGCCGGATGCGATGCTGCAAACAGCCTGATCGAGCAAAGCAAATCGCGCATCAATGCAGCTCGTGCGGATCTTGATCGCATGGTGCTCAGAGCGCCTTTCGACGGCATCGTGGCCGAGATCAGTGGCGAGCTTGGCGAATACGCGACCCCCTCGCCGCCCGGCATTCCGACACCGCCCGCGATCGACCTGATCGATGACCGCTGCCTGTTCGTCAGCGCGCCCATCGATGAAGTCGATGCGGCCAACATCAAGGCGGGTCAAACTGCGCGCATCACGCTTGACGCGATCAAGGGCAAATCTTTTGCAGGCCGCGTCAAGCGCGTCGCACCCTATGTGCTGGAGCTGGAGAAGCAGGCGCGCACCGTCGAAGTGGAAGTGGATTTCCTGCAAGCACCGACCACCGAAAACCTGCTGGTGGGTTACAGCGCGGACGTAGAGATCGTCTATGCTGCACACAACAACGTCTTGCGCATTCCGACGCAGGCATTGCTGGAAGGCAAACATGTACTGCTCTACAGGCTGGATGGTGTGCTTGAAGAGCGCACCGTAAGCACGGGTCTTGCCAACTGGGATGAAACAGAAATTGTTTCAGGGCTCAATGAGGGCGATCAGATCGTGCTGAACCTCGATCAGGCAGGCGTGAAAGCCGGCGTAAAAGTACAGCCTGAAATTGGCAAGATGGCTAAATGAACCATCGCAAGCTAAACTGTGACAATAGCGAAAGGATAGATAATGCCAACGATCAGCATGTTTTACGGGATTATGGTGGCGATATTTTTTGAAGATAATGATCGGCATCATTTACCTCATATCCATGTTCGTTATTTGGGCGATAAGGCATCCATTGCAATTGAAGATGGCCGGTTGTTGGCGGGCAACTTTCCGCCAAAGCAATTAAAATTAGTTCAGGCGTGGATCGAGATTCACAAAGACGAATTATTTGCCGATTGGGAAATGGCCGTTGCTGGTGAAGAACCCTTCCGTATCGCACCGCTGCAATAAGGAGAGCAAGATGGAAACTTTATTGGATGTAGTCAAAGTACAAGTTGAGCCAGGCTACCTGTTGCGACTTGAATTCGAAAACGGCGAGAAGCGTGTTTTTGATATGTCACCTTACATGGAAAAACGTCCGTTTGTGAGATTAAAGGACAGCGCTTTGTTCGCGCTGGCAAAAGTTGATTATGGAACAGTCGTCTGGCCTGGCAATATCGATATTGCGCCGGAAACACTTTATGACCGATCTATTCCGGCATAAGAACATCTCAAACAGAAAAATCGGGAGACAAAAAGTGATTCTTCATTTCCCCCTGTCACCACCCATCCATTTCTGAATGGTGTTTGAATGATCCGACTCGATAAAGTCTGCCGCAGTTTCTCTGTGGGCGACCAGCAGGTTGCTGCACTGCGCGACATCGATCTGAATATCGCGGCCGGCGACTACGTCTCCATCATGGGCCCATCGGGTTCGGGAAAATCCACGCTGCTCAACCTGATCGGCCTGCTCGACCGCCCGACTTCCGGCATCTATAAACTGGACGGTGGCGATGTCACTGCGCTCAACGAAGAACAGCAGGCAAAAGTGCGCAGCGAAAAAATCGGCTTTGTGTTCCAGTCCTTTCATCTGGTGCCGCGCCTTTCGGCCGCGATGAACATCGAGCTGCCGCTGATGCTGGCAGGTATTCCTGCTGACAAGCGCAAGGCGCGTGTCGAAGCGCTGCTGAAAGACTATGGCCTTGTTGACCGCGCCGATCACAGGCCGGATCAGCTCTCGGGCGGTCAGCGGCAACGCGTGGCGATCGCGCGCGCGACCAGCATGCATCCTGCAGTGCTGCTTGCCGATGAACCGACCGGCAACCTTGATCAGAGTACAGGCCGCGAGGTGATCGGCTTGCTTGAGAAATTGACCGAACAGCATGTCGCCTTAATCCTCGTCACCCACGATCCTGCTCTGGGTGGTCGTGCGAAGCGCCAGTTGCACATGGTGGACGGACAGATCGTTTCAGAAACGTAGTGATGAATCGATATTATTTGATAAATTCCAATCCGTTCGTGGTGAAATTGTCGAAACATGAACGGCCCTTCGATGGCCTCGGGGTGAACGGATTTGTAAATAATTTGTTGGCAGACTCTATAGCAAGAATTAATGCAGCTTGAATTACGGTTTTAAAGACAGACCAAATCTGGCAAAATTTGTAATCAATGTGACTGACGATTCATCTGCTGCAATTATTTCATTCATAAACGGTCACGTTTGATGAGCCGCTGGTATGCACAGGGTCGCTGCAGGCGATCGCATGAGCTTCTTCCATGCTGGCAGCAGAAATCAGATAAGCGCCGCCTGATTTGTCGGAAAACGGGCCTGACATTTCAAGCTTACCCTGCGCTCGCAACTCATCCAGAAACGCGTGGTGCGCATCTATGACAGACGCCTGAAATTGTGGCATGCGCATTGCCATCACCAGATACCGAGGCGCGCTCAAGTCAGCACTTCCACCATCGCCGCGCATACCCTTTCGACATCGGCCATTGTCATCGCATAGAACATCGGCAGCGAGACAATTTGTTTTCCGACATGCTCAGCGATCGGGAACATACCTTCCCTGAATCCGCGTTCACGATAAAGTTTGAAAAGGTGAATGGGCGCGTAATGAAAGCCGATGCCGATATTGCGCGCTTTCATCTTTTCCATGAATTCAGGACGCGTGATGGTGTCAGGCAGCACGACCTGAAACAGGTGCCAGTTGGTGCTTTCAAAATC
>VFSW01003233.1_pt1 | contig 24438 bp, 24 predicted proteins | sample 5358111 | NCBI WGS metagenome assembly VFSW01 (sample SAMN11554181, study PRJNA540505) | mine drainage metagenome | isolation source: sediment from site ElyBrook_90M | place: USA: Ely Copper Mine, Vershire, VT | collected 2017
CGCCGCGCTCATCGCCGCCCTGGCGACGGAGCCCATCACCGACGACGAGCGCGAGCGAGCCATCGCCCGACTCGAACTGTCCTTTGTCCGTGGCCTTGAGACCGTCTCGGGACGGGCCGAGCAGATCGGCTTTTACGACACCGTGATGAACGATCCCGCGGGCGGTGCCTCCCGACTCGCAGCACTACAGTCCGTGACCACAAGAGCCCTCGGTGATGTCGCCCGGCGGTACCTCCAACGCAGCGCTCGGACCACCGTGATCGTTTGCGCCGAGACATCGGCGAGCGAAAACCAGGTGTCGGCATGAGCACCCCCACCGTGGTTCCTGTTCTACTTGAAGAGGCCCATGATCTCCCGCTGGTGGAGTTGTACCTCGTCGCGGGATCTGGCGCGTCGCATGACACGGTTGGCCGCGAGGGCGCGCTCAACCTCGCCCTCCGTTCTCTCCGCCGCGGAACCGCCACGCACGACCACACCGCCATCGACGCCCAGATCGATCGTCTCGGGGCGGAGTTTGGCACCTCGGTCGATGCAACGTCAGCCATGGTCCACGCCACGGTCATCCGTCGCAACCTCGACGCCTTTGTCGACATGGTCGAAGATCTCGTGCTTCGCCCGAGCTTTCCCCCCGAGGGCGTCGCACAGGTTGCCCGCGAAATCCGTGCGGACATCATCGACTCTCGCGACGACGACCGCACGCTCGCCGGGCGGCACTTTCGTCGCACGCTCTTTGCCGGTCATCCCTACGGTCGCCCCACCGTCGGCACACCCGCCACCCTCGACCACCTCACCCGCGCCGACGCCGTGGCGGCACGGGACCACACCTTTGTCCGTGGCAACCTCCTCGTCGCAGGCTCCGGGGACATCACCCACGACCAACTCAACGCCATCGCGCAGCGCCTCATTTCGGGCTTTGCCGACACACCCGCCCCGGTCACCGATCTCCCCGAACCCAAAGCTCCCCGCGGACGCAACCTGGTCATCGTCGACAAGCCCGCACGCTCGCAGACGCAGGTGTACATCGGCGGCCTGGGCACCCGCGCGCGCGACCGCGACCATTTTCCGCTCATGGTCGCCAACACGATCTTTGGCGGGACCTTTACCGCCCGTCTGATGCGCGAGATCCGCTCCAAGCGTGGATGGTCGTACGGAGCCTCAAGCCGTCTCGCCCGCGACCGCGCCCGAGAAGCATGGTCCATGTGGACCTTTCCCGCTGCCGCGGACGCTGCCCGGTGCATCGCACTTCAGATTCATCTCCTTGAGCGCTTCATCGCCGACGGGGTCACCGCCCGCGAACTTTCATTTGCCCGTAGCTATCTCACCCGCAGCCACGCCTTTGAGATCGACACCGCCGCGCGGCGCCTGTGGCAGCAGATCGACACGCGAATTTCAAAGCTCCCCGCGGGCTACCCCCCGGACTTTGTCCATCGCATCGAAGCCGTCACCTTGGACGAAGTCAACGCCGCCGTCCGCCGTCGGTTGTCCGCGGACAATCTCGTGTTCACCGTGGTCGCCACGGCCTCGCAGTTACGGTCGGCCCTTGAAACCGCCATTCCAGACCTCGCTTCCGTGCGGGTCATTCCCTTCGACGCCGACTGACGATCGGTTGATCGCGGGCACGAGAACTCCGGGCACGTTGGTGATCACCGACGAGACCCCCATGGACGCAAGTTCCCGCGCCGCGTCCAGGTCATCCACGGTCCACACGTTGACCTCGGTGCCCAGGGCGCGCCAGTGCTGTACCCAGGCTGGGCGTACATCGCCGTACCAGGGATGCATCGCGTGTGGCGCGACGGCTGCCGTACGAGCAAGAATACCTCTTGCCGCGGTGGGATAGCTTGCCACCCTGGGGACGAGCATCCCGCGGCGCAACGTCGGTCGCATCGCCCGCAGCCCAACAAGCACGTCGGGATCAAACGACGACACCATGACCTCCGTCCTTGGCTGAGCTTTCACCGTCTCGACGACCGCCCGCGCCAGCGCGCGCCCGTCGCCGTCGTCGGTCTTGATCTCGATGTTGACCGCACCGTGCCCCGCCCAGAGTTCCAACACCTGCGACAACAACGGAATCCTTGCGTCGCCTCGGAGGGCCATCCTCCGGAGGGTGTCCCACCCCGTCGCGCGCACGCGCACGGAGGCACCCGCAAGGCGCAGCAACGTCGCGTCGTGGCACACCACCAGTTCTCCAGTCGCGCAGAGACGCACATCGAGTTCAACACCGTCGCATCCTGCACGCCGCGCCGCTTCAAAAGCACCGAGGGTGTTCTCGGTCGCCTCCCTCGGCGCACCGCGGTGCCCAAAGATTCTCATCGCGCCTGCGTCACTCCATCCGCGACGCCGCAGCAGCGGCGCCGAGCAGCCCCAACCGCTGGTTGGTCACCACCCACACCGGCATCGACCCCACGAGCCCCGACATTCTCCCCTTGGCGAGGTATCCCCGCACAAAAGCCCCGCGCTGGAGGCACGGCAACAGCTTGGCTGCAACGCCGCCCGCGAGATAAACCCCTCCCCTGGCGAGCACCTTGAGCGCGAGGTTGCCCGCTTCTGCACCGTAGATCTCCGCAAAGACATCCACCGCGCGCACACACAGCGGGTCGTCCCCGGCGACCGCGTGGTGGCCAATGACCGCCGCGGGATCCTCATGCGTCATCGCATCACGCACACCCGGTGACTCCGGAACGATGCCCGCCTCGCGGAGATAACCATAGATCGCAACGACGCCCGGGCCCGAGACCACGCGCTCGTACGACACGTGGTCGTGACGGGCCAGGAGATGTTGCAGGAGGCCGATCTCGGTGGCATCCCGAGGGGCAAACTCGCAGTGGCCGCCTTCGCTCGCGAGCACTTCGTAATGGCTCTCGGTGCGGTACATCAAGGCCTCGCCAAGACCCGTTCCCGCACCGAGGACGGCCCGCGGGGCGCCGTCGACGGTGGGCGCCGCGTGAAGGCACGCAAGGTCGTTTGCGCCAAGGCACTCGATCCCGTACGCCGCAGCCGAAAAGTCGTTGACCAATCGCACCGGCCCACCGTGCGAGCGCGCCATCGCCCCGGCATCCATCACCCAAGGGAGATTAGTGGCTTTGCAAACGCCGCCTTCAACCGGCCCCGCGATGCCAAAGCACGCCCGGAGACCCGCGCCGCCGTGTGCGACGGTAAAGTCTCGTACGATGGTGTCCAGGTCGGCGTAGGCATGACTGTCATACCGTTGCTCGGCAAGTAGCTCCACGCGCGTGCCGTTCACCTCGGCCACCGCGATGATGGTCTTCGTGCCGCCAATGTCCCCTGCGAGAACCTTCATTGCACGCGCATCCTCCTGAGTGCCAAGTCGTCTCACGGACGGACGTCGGCGTCCACCGTGGATGCTTGTCACCCGCCGTCACCCGTTCGACACTCCCAGCCGATGGCTACTTCCCCCTGGTTTGCCAAGCGGCTTCGGCCAGAACTCTCGGGCTTGCGCGCGTATGTCCCCGCGAACGCCCCACCCGACGCGATCCGCCTTGACGCCAACGAGTGCGCCTACGACCTCGACGCGGACACCCGCACGCACCTCGCCGAAGCGCTCTCCCGGGTCGATCTCCGCCGGTATCCCGACGTGCGTGCGACCCGCCTCCGTGAACTCATCGCCGATCGCGCCAACGCGCATCCGGACAGCATCGTCCTTGGCGCGGGCACGGACGAAGTCATCGCACTGGTGCTCAACGCCCTCGCCCGCCCCGCCGCGGAGGGTCAACCCGCCACGGTGCTTTATCCCGATCCGTCCTTTGTGATGTACCGCGTGAGCGCCCTCGCCCACGGAATGTCTCCCGTCGCTGTTCCCTTGGACGACGCCTGGGACCTCGACGTCGCGGCCTTTGTGCAAGCGATCTCCCAGCACGACCCATCCGTGATTTTTTTGCCTTCGCCCAACAACCCCACCGGCAATGTGTATGCACTCGACCGCATGGCCTCCGTCATCGCCTCCGCGCCCGCGAGTCTCGTACTTTTGGACGAAGCCTACGGTCCCTTCGCAAAGGTCTCGTACACCGATCTCCGTCGCGCGCACCCCCACGTGGGGCAGCTACAAACCCTCTCGAAAGTTGGCTTTGCCGCCGCGCGCGTGGGCTGGGCCATCCTCCCCGTGGATCTCGCCCGTGAAGTCGACAAGGTCCGCCAGCCGTACAATCTCAACGCGCTCTCCCAACGCGCGGCCGAACTCTTTCTCACCGCGTTCGCCCCGTTCATGGAGGATGCCATCGCCCGCACCGTGATCGAGCGTGGACGGCTCTCCCGTATCCTCGCTGCCATCCCTGGCGTCACCGTGCATCCCTCGTCCGCCAACTTTGTGTGGGTGACCGTCCCCGGCGAGCCCGGCGCCGTCTACACCCAGTTGCTCCGCAAGAACATCGTCATCCGGTCGTTTCACACCGCAGGGGGGCGCCTGGCCCATCTCGCGCGGATCACAGTGGGCACCCCCGACGAGGACGACGCCCTGGTCTTTGCCCTGCGCAACCTCCTTTGATCGTCCGTCGCGGGCTTTTTGCTCGCACAGAATCTCTCGCAGCGCCATGCTCCCTCCACCGTGTCGACCCTGGCGCACCCCCACGATCCCAGTTTGCAGGCGCACGACCATGATCACCCCCCCCACCACCACCACCACGACCACCACGACCACGCCCCGGGCTCCGCGTCCGAGCAGCGGATCTCGGGCGCCCTGGCGCTCACCGTGGTCTTCATGGTCGTCGAAGTCGTCGCGGGCTTTCGCTCGGGGAGTATCGCCTTGCTCGGAGACGCCGGACACATGCTCGCCGACGCGGGCTCCCTCGCCCTCGCCCTGGTGGCCCAGCGCGTGGCCTCGCGGCCTCGCACGTCGGCACGAACCTACGGCTACCGCCGCGCAGAGACCCTCGGTGCGTTTGCCAACGGCGTTGCACTCGGGGTCACTGCGGTCTGGGTAGCGTACGAAGCGATCTCACGCTGGCGCCATCCCACGCCCATCCACGCCGGGTGGATGCTCGCGGTCGCCACCGTGGGCCTCGTCGTGAATCTCATTGCCGCGCGTTTGCTGGGCGCGGGGGAGCATGGACACAACGCCAATACCCGCGCGGCGCTGGCGCATGTGCTCACCGACGCCGCGGGCTCGGTGGCGGCCATGGGGGCGGCCGGGGCGATCTTGATGTTTGGGTGGCGGCGCGCCGACGCGGGGATCTCGTTCGTACTGTCCGCGCTGATCCTCTGGGGCGCATGGCGTCTCATTGCGCAGACCGTGAGCGTGTTGATGGAGAGCACCCCGCCCGGACTGGATCTCACGGACCTTGCGCACACCATCCGGGAGACGCCCGGCGTGGCCGAGATGCACGACCTCCACGCCTGGACCATCTCCGACGGCTTTGACGTGGTCACCGTGCATGTTGTTTTAGATGGCAACCAGCACGGCACGGACGTCGCCCGCAGGGTGTGCGCGCGGGTGCAGCATCGTCACCATGTCGGGCACGTCACGGTGCAGCCCGAAGCGCCTGCGCCGCTGCAACCGGCGTCGACGCTCGTGCGCCGTCAGGGGACCTGAAACGTAGTCCTATGGCCGCGGGGTGTGCAACGCCGCGAGTTGGTTGATCGCCCAGGTCTCGGCCGCCCGCAGGGGACCAAACGCGAGGCCCATCCCGCCCTGTACGTTCCACCGTACGACGCAGCGCATGCGGGCTGGGGTGTCGAGCGCTGGGAGGTGCAGGTCCAGGGTGAGCACGGTCCCGTACGGCACGGGGGTAGCGCCTTCGACAAACATCCCGCCAAGGGACAGGTCCCGCGTTCGCGCCTCGACGCTCTTCCCCGCAAGATCCAGCATCACCCGGAGCTTTACGGGAAACCTCGCGTGTGTCCGCTTCTCAGTGCCCAACATCGACCTCCAACGGTAGACTCCGCCGCGGTGCCTGTCCTACGCAAGGCCGAAAGCGTTCCTCGCGGAGATGTCCCGACGGTTCTGGTCGTCCCGATCGTCGCGTGGCTCTGCGCGTTGTTTTTGCCCCTTGTCGCGCAGCACGGGAGCTTTCCCACCGAGCTTCCGCCCTTGCGGTACACCCCTGCCGCCGTCGAACGCTCGCACCACGGAGTCTCCTCAGCGCCACCGCTCATTCCTGCCGCCCCCGAGATCATGGCTGCCTGGAGCATTCTCGCATCCGCCCAGTCCTCCAACGATCTTCGTCACGTCCCCGAGGCGCAAGAGCGCTTTGGGGCTGTGCTCACGGAGGCCGCCGAAGGAGATCTTCGCGCGGCCCACGCGCTTCGCACCGCTGCACTGCGGGAGTTTCTAAGGGATCTCAGGGTGCCCGGCGCGCCGATGACCGTGCTCGCGACCCGGCATTCACTCGTCGGCCCAAGGGTCCCACCGTACGTCAATCCCGCGGTGCGGATTGCCTGGTTCGACGCTCGCTGGGAGCGGCTTGCACTCCGTACGCCCATCCGCGGCGCGCTCGAACCCACGATCAGTACCCTCGCGAGGATCCCCTACGCCGAGCGTCGCGCCCTCGTCGCGTGGGAACTCTCCGCCCGCTGCACAGAACTCCTGGGTACAACCACACTCCGCCCTGGCGACCCTGCGCGGTGTGCGCGCTTACGCCGAGAGTCCGTCATGGCTGCGCGGGATCTGGATCGAAGCTACCCAGCCGACGAGGCCCTGGCTGCCGTTGACGTCCTCGAAGCCCTGGGCGACGAGAACCTCGCGGACACCCTGGAGTCCCTCTCGTCCGACGGTGACGCCCCCGCGGTGCGTTCCGAGCTCCTGGCGCAAGCGCAGGACGCGCTCGTGCGGGCGCAGTCAGCCTATGCAGCCATGCTGCGCACCCGACGGTCGTACCGTATCGAAGCCTACCTCCGCGGCGTCGTGGCCGAACTGCAACATCCCGCGGAGTAGCCCGTGGGCAGCGCACAGGGGCGCCACACGCGATCGTCAGTGTCCCGTGCGTACCCGTTCCATCCACGGGGCTTCGGCGACCTGGTCGGCGCGGGAGCCCGTGAGCCTCGCCCGGGTGCGATCAAAGAGACTTACCCACTGGGCGCGTTCTTGCGGGGTCTGCTCGACGAGTTGCATCCCACGGTCGCGCATGGTCTGTAGCGAAGTCTGGTCGTCCCGGTCGACGTTGTGCGCCATGAGTCCGTTGAACTGCGCGATCACCTCGCGAAGAATGGTCTGGTACTCGGGCGAAAGAGACTCAAACGCCCGGCGCGAGAACACGATGCCACCGAGTCCGTAGGCATTGGCCGCGTCGGAGACAAAGTGCATGCCCGTGTACCACTGGAGCGCGAGGCACGCGAGCGGCGGCGCCACCACGGCGTCTACCCGATGCGTCTGGATCGCACCGAGAACCTCCGGGAGCTGCAACGGAACACCCACCGCGTGGGCTTCGGTGTACAGCGCCGGGAGGATGATGTCGTCGCGCCAGATCCACGGATGCACCGTGCGCAAGTCATCCGGGCCATGCACCGCAGTGGCCGAGAACATCCGCGGCGACGCGCTCTCGCCCCACGCAAGGAGTTCGTACCCATGGTTACGAAACTGTTGTTCGACTTCGGGCGCGAGGGCACGGCGCGAGGCCTCCATCGCGGCTTGCGAGGCAAACATCCCAGGGAGCGCAAAAGCCAGGATGGGACGGTAGATGTGTCCGAGACCGATGGCGGTGACGACCCCCGCGTCGAGCCGCCCTGTACTCATCTTGTGGATGACTTCGGACTCGTCGCCCTGGACCCCACCGGGGTAAAACTGCAACGCGAGCCCCTGGGTGGTACGGCGTCGGAGTTCCCGATTGGCAGAGTCGAGCACGCGCATCCAGGTAGACCCGGCCGGGGCGAGTGTGGCGACGGAGAGCGTCCGCTGCTGCGCCAGGGCCGTCCCGGGCACGACGAACAGCGCGGCCATGACAAACGTACGCAAGGCGCCTGCAATGGAGGTGGACATGGGCGCGTACGTTGACGCAGGACGGGCGCAGGGCGCAACGGTTGTCTGCGAGCCCTGCAACGTCGGTTTGTGGAGGCGGCAGGATTCGAACCTGCGGATGACTTACGCCATCAACGGCTTAGCAAGCCGCCGGCATAGGCCACTCGGCCACGCCTCCGTCGCTCGGTGAGCGGTGGGGGGATCCGTACCATGCACGGTGGGGTACGACAAGGGCGAGACACGTTCGGGATGCGGGCGATGGGGGGCGCGGCAGTGCTCGCCGGGTGCGTGCTTGTGGGGTGCGCAGAAACGACGCGTACCATGGCCGCGGATGCTGGAGCACACGACCTCGCCGCGGTCGACGCCGGAATGGGTGACATCGCTGGAGGCGGCGGCTCTTGGGTTGGCAGCCCCGGCGGCAACGGCGGCGTCCGTGTCATCTGGCGCGCTGGCCGGTCCTTTCCCGACCACGCCGGGCTGATCGTGCCGGACGGCGGGTCGTCCGCAGACCTCCGCACGAGGAAGCCCCCGTACGGCCCTCTCGCCACGACCGTGCGCGCACAAACACCCGCGCCCGCGGCCGAATCCAGGCGGCCCCGCGGCTTTTCAACGGCCATCGCACTTGTCGCGAGTTCCACAGACCGTACCCTGCGTTTTACAAACCAAAGATTTCGCTTTACGAATGCGCTTCCATGGTCTACATTCACGCCATCATGGTTTGTAGCCGTGCGTCCTTTGTTTACAGACAATAGGACGCTGTTTATAACCACGACCCCTTTGCCTGTACGCCATGATCTCTTGTTTGTAAGCCGTCTCGCGTTGTTTACAGACTCGTTTTCTTCGTCTATAGGCAAAAATCCTTGGTTTGTGGAACTTCAATCCACCCCCACAGGCAGGACGCACGCCGTGAGCGCGATCAAACCTCCCCCTGGCGCTCCGAACACCAGCCCCGCAACCGCCACGCCCGTTGCAGGCCCCGCGCTGGTCGCCCACGCCCCCCAAGTTCTCACAGCGCTCCAGTGGCGTGTGGTGGAGGACGCGGCCAATGCTTTTCACGACAGCTTTGTGGTGCTGCAGCGCGCGCTTCAACAAGCGATCGTCGGTGTACCGGGCGAAGCCGTGCCCCGAAAGCCCACGGTGTCTGAGCGCCACAAGAAGGCCGCGGGGCTCTACGCGGCGCTTGTACGCGACTTTGCCGACGTCGCCGCCACGGTCGATCCCGATGTGATCGACGCGGGACTCGCGGTGGAGGCAGCACTGGCCGTCGTCCGGCGAGACCTCGCGTCTGCAATCCCGTCGGTGGAGGCCACCGGGCGTCAAGCCGCGCGGGCCGCGTGGTCCCTCGCAGGCGTCGTGCGTTCGGCCGAAAAGGCCCGGCCCGTAAAGGGCGTTGCCCTCGCCTCGAGGCTCGCGTTGATCGAGGCGACGCTACGCCAGGGCCCGCGGGTCACCACTTCGGCAAAGGTCGCAGCAAAGGCGCAGACCACGGCGGCCAAGGCCCAGCAGCGTGCGACACGGGCAAGGATCCAGGCCGAACGGGCCGCCCAGGTGGCCGAGCGCGTGGCGCAGGCCCACGCGGCCAATCATCTGCCCCTGGACATCGTCCCGGTGACGCCCGCGGACACCAAGGAACCGACGACGACGGACCCTGCAACGGCCAAGGATACGAAGCCCAAGACGTAGGTGGGTGGGCGCGCGGACGTCAGCCGGCGATGTGTCCCTTGAACAAGTCGACGATGCGGGACTTCGGCGCCAGTCCGACGCTGCGCGCGACTTCGTGGCCGTCTTTGAAGAGAATCACGGTGGGCACGCCGCGGATGCCAAAGCGCGTGGGCGTCTGGGGCGAGTCGTCGATGTCGAGCTTCGCCACTTGCACCTTGCCGGTGTACTCCTTGGCGATGTCTTCGAGAATCGGCGCGAGGGCTTTGCAGGGGCCGCACCACGTGGCCGTGAAGTCCATCAGGACGAGCTTTCCGGGCTGGGCGACGTCAGCTTGAAAGCTCGCGTCGGTGACGGTCTTGACAAAGTCTGACGCCATCGGATGCCTCCGTGCCGTCTGTGCGCCCGCCGTGGGAATGTTTCGGCACGGGGTCAGACGGAGGAAGGGCAACATGGCGCCGCCATCGGGGCGTGTCAACGTCCAGTGATCGCGCGTGGGCACGCCCTGTGTTGTCTCTAGACTTCCCCCGCGGCCCCGTGGTGCTAGCATCCGTCCCCGTGGAACTCATCGGCCGTGGCGAAGGCGTGGCGATCTTGCTCAATGCACACGCAAAAGGTGTACGTCGCATCGCCACCACGGCCCTTTCGCTCGCGCTCCCCGACGCCATGATACTTGTCTCGCAGTCGCGGGACGACGCGCGGGACCACGTGCGCCGCGCCATCCGTGACCGCGCACGGTTGGTGCTGGCCGGCGGTGGCGACGGCACGCTCGTGGGACTTCTCAATCTTTTTCGGGATGAAAACCACGGGACGATTCCCACGTTGGGGATGCTGCTCCTTGGGACAGGCAACGGCTGGGCGCGGGCGACGGGCGCACCGTCGTTGGTCTCTGCCGTGGCCGAACTCCCGATGCTTGCGCGCGAGCCTCCGACGCGGGGCTACGACCTCATCGACACCGAGGGTACCCTCTGCCATTTCGCCGGCGTGGGCTGGGACGCGAGCATCCTCAACGAGTACGCAGAACTCGGTCGCAGTGTGAACCCCGCGAACCGCTGGTGGCGCACGGGGGTGATGGGGTACATGACGGCGACCTTTGGCCGCACCGTGCCCAAGGAGTACCGACAGTTGCGTGCACAGGGTCCGACGGAAGTCGAAGTCGTCAACCTCGGGGAGCCCGCGTGGACCGTGGACGCTGACCGTAAGATTGTTCCCCTGGCGGGAGACAAGGGCTTCGGGTCGGTGCTGTACCGTGGGCCGATGGGCGTAGGCGGCGCCGCGACCGAACCCAACTGGGGCTTCGGCTTCAAGAGCTATCCCTTTGCCGGCACAAAAGCAGGCTGGATGTCTGCCCGGGTGTACACCCGCCCCGTGCTCGAAGCCGCGTCCAACTGGATCAATCTCTGGCGCGGCAACCACCCGCAGCCCGGAATGCTGGACTTCATGGTGCAGCACCTCCGAATGACCTTTTCGCGTCCGATGCCGTTTCAAGTCGGCGGCGACGCCATGGGGCTGCGCGACACCGTGGACTACCGCGTGGCCGACCAGCGGGTCGAAGTCGTAGACTGGAACGCCGCGCGCCGCGGCGTGCACTGACCGTCGCCGTCGTCCCTAGTACTTTGCCAGACGGCGGATCTCCGCGGCGATGCGTTCGCGGCCGGGCAGGAGTTGGCGTTCCAGGGCCTTGGCGTAGGGCGACGCACGATCGGGAAAGGTCACCCTGCGAATGGGGCCGTCGAGGTGTTCAAAGCACAAGTCGGCAAGCCGCGCGACGAGTTCGGCGCCGTAGCCCGCCGTGGCCGTGGCTTCGTGCACCACAAGAATCTTGCCGGTCTTGCGCGCGGACGCAAACACCGTCTCTTCGTCCAAGGGTACGAGCGTGCGAAGGTCCACGACTTCGACGCTGACCCCCTCTCGCGCGAGATCCTCGGCAGCCGCAAGGGATTCCTGCAAGGTCCACCCCCACGAGAGCACCGTGACGGTCTCGCCTGGACGCACGACCGCCGCGCGCCCGAGGGGGGTGAGCAGTTCGCGCCCCTCCGGGAGATCCACTTTCTCGCGGCGGTACAAAAATCGATGTTCGAGAAAGATCACCGGGTTGGAATCCCGGATGGACGACTTGAGGAGACCCAGGGCATCCCGCGGCGTGGACGGAGCCACCACGGCGAGACCCGGCGTGTGGGCAAACCACGCCTCGGGTGACTGGGAGTGAAAAGGCCCGGAGCCCACGCCGCCACCGTACGGCAGCCGCAAGACCATCGGGACGGGAGCTTCCCAGCGGTAGTACGTCTTGGCAACGTTGTTGACGATCTGGTTGAAGCCGCAGGAGACAAAGTCCGCAAACTGCATCTCGACGACGGGACGCTTGCCTGCGAGGGCCGCACCCAGCGCAGCGCCGATGGCGCCCGACTCACACAGCGGGGTGTTCACCACGCGGAGGCTCCCAAAGCGTTCGTGGAGTCCCTTGGTGGCACGAAACGCCCCGCCAAACTTTGCGATGTCCTGCCCCATGAGAAACACCGCGGGGTCGCGGTCCATCTCTTCGAGCAACGCGCGGCGGATCGCGTCGAGGTAGGTGGTCTCAGCCATGGTGCACCTCGGCGTACTGCCGTCGCACCGCGTCTTGAACTTCACCGGGTGCGTACATCGTTCGCCAGGCTTCGGCGGGATCGGGTTCGGGTTGGGTGAGCGCGCGTTCGACGGCGCCTTCGATGATGTCTCGGGCGGTGGTGGTGACGGCGGCGATGCGCGCGTCGTCGGCGAGGCCCAGAGAGCGCAGACGGGATTCCATTTTCGGGAGCGGATCCTGGGACAGCCACGCCGTGCGTTCGTCCGGTGCGATGAGTTCGTACGAGCCGTCGCCCTCGGCGTGACCGCGCATCCTGGGGAGCATGCACTCCAAGAGCGTGGGGCCACGTCCCTCCCGCGCGCGGGCGACGGCGTGGGTCATGGCGGTGTGAACCGCTTCGAGGTCGAGTCCGTCCACGGTCTCACCTGCCATGCCGTAGCCCAGCGCGCGGTCGGAGAGACGGGCGCAGGCGTACTGCTCCACGGTGGGGGTGGTAAACGCATAACGGTTGTTTTCAACGACGAGGACCAACGGGAGCTTCATCACGGCCGAGAGGTTCAACGCTTCGTGAAAGTCTCCCTGGGAGGTGGCGCCCTCGCCGATGAAGCCCAGGACCACGGCGCGCGTGCCGTCTTGCACCGCCGCGAGGGCGAGCCCGGCGGCGACGGGAATCATGGCGCCCAGGTGCGAGATCATCCCGACGTGACGGATGCCCCAGTCGGGACGGAGAAGTCCGTAGTGAAACGACCGGTCGACCCCGCGGGTGAAACCTTCGCCGCGACCGAGCACTTGACACGCGAGACGGTCGATCAGCGCGAGGGGATCCGGGCGAAGGCGGTCCCATGGAGATTGTTCGCTGGGATCAAAGAGCTTGGGGGCAAGGCGAACGACGTCGAGGTAGGTGGCGAGGATGGCGCCGAGATCGCGGTGCACGGTGGAAAGTGCGTCGTTGGCGTCGAGGGCCAGGGCGCAGCCGACGGTGGTGGCTTCGTTGCCGACGGCGCTGTACCACCGCCCAATGGCGCCGGCGCGGGCCATGGACTCGAAACGGTTGTCCCAAGCCCTGGAGAGCCGCATGAGAAAATGCGCGCGGTGGAGGACCGAAGATGAAGTGCTCGTGGGAGACATCGCGAGCGGGATGTACCGTCGGGTGCCGCCCGGCGCAAGGTCGAAACCCTTGACGTACGGCGCTTCAGTCCGTGTGGGCACCGGGAACGAGTCCCCAGTGGATGCGTGTCCAGATGCGTTCGTGCACAAAGTACCCGACGGTGGTGTACACGTTGCTGACGATCATGAAGCCAACGGCCATCTTGATCTTGCCCGTGAGGAGGTAGATCGAGAGAAAATCGAGGCAGACGATGACCACCCGGTAGGTAAAGGCTTTTACGGCGGAGCGCTTGCCGGTCTCTGCGCGAACAGTTTTCATCGAGCGAGGGTCAGACAGCGGGACGTGGGTTGCAAGGGGTGGGGTTGCCTGCGGAGCGCGGAGTCCGTCGGGTGTGAGGCCTGCCAGGATGCCGACACGAGGACCCGTTGGATCGTCCCTGGGGCGATCGCCACCCACGTCGAACAGGGGGTTGCCGATGCGCCGCGCAGTCCTACGCCTTGAGATTGGGACCGACGAGAAGTACAGGAACCCCCGCGCGCTGGACCACGCCCGCGGCAACGGAGCCCACGACCAGTTGTTTCACCCCGGTGCGTCCCGCAGAGCCTAGCACCAGGAGGTCGCAGTTCCACAGTTCGGCAAAGCGTACGAGTTCGTCCGCGGCGTCACCGTCGACGACACCGTGCTCCACGGTGAGCCCCGTGCCGTGCGCGTATCCCGCGGCTTCTTCGGCAAGGCGTTGCTCAATGGCCACCCGCGCCGAGGGATTGGGCACCACCGCGGATCGAAGCTCGGCCCCCATCGGACGAACGTGAACCAGCACCACGGACGCCCGCGTCGCCCGCGCCAGATCCAACGCAACCCCAATCGCCCGGTCACTCAAGGGCGTGTAGTCAACACCCACTGCAATCTTCTTGAACACTTCAGCTCTCCATACGCTTCTCGCAGCCAGGTTGTCAGGTACGGGGAGGGTCATCCCCTGACGGTGGGTCCGTCGGGGGGCGCTCCGACGGGGTGTTTCCCTCTGCCCTGTCGCTGATGGCCCGAAGACGGTCTGCCAGCCGCGCCGCGACGGCAGCGACTTCTTTGCCCACTTCAACCGCTACGGACTCGCCCCCGCGCCCGAGCTTTTCAAGCAGTCGTTCAGCATCCTCCAACGGTTTGTGCACATGCGGCTCCACCGTGCGGGCGGCTTTGCGGGCAGCAGAAAACAAATGCGAGAGAGCCTCGCGGAGTTCGTCACCAGGGGTCTTCGGGTCCTTGTCTTGCGTCATCGTGGGTTCCCTTCGATCGTCTTGACCGGCCGCGTGCGTACACCATGGACGAGCGTGCCGACCCCTGTGATTTCGACTTCGACGCGATCCCCGTGTGCCAACGGCCCGACGCCTTCGGGCGTCCCGGTCAGCACCAGGTCCCCTGGCTCCAACGTCATCACGGATGAGATGTACGCCAGGAGTTCCCCGATGGGAAACACCATTTCGCCGACGGTGCCACGTTGTCGAAGCACACCATTGACCCGGGTAACCAGCACCGCGGTGGGATCTGCACATCCGGCGTCGGTTTCGATCCAGGGCCCCACGGGGCAAAACGTGTCAAAGCCCTTGCCCCGGGTAAACTGTACGTCCTTGCGCTGTAAGTCCCGCGCCGTCACGTCATTCGCGCACGTGTACCCAAAGATCCCCGCGAGGGCGTCGGTGGGAGACACGTCAAACAAGCGACGACCGAGGACCACGGCGAGTTCGCCTTCGTGTTCGACCCTTGCGCTCTGCGGCGGCAGGGCCACGTCCCCACCGGGACCAATCACCGTGCTCGGTGGCTTCAAGAACAACAACGGCTCGGTGGGCACTTCCTGCCCGAGCTCTCGGGCGTGCGCCCGGTAGTTTCTCCCGACGCAGACGATCTTGCCGGGACTCACCGGGGCGTCGAGCCGTAGATCTTTGCACGCGACGACGTCCCCCGTGGGCGCAAGACCGAGCCAGGGCGCGTGATGGAACAACCGTGCCGACGCGCCTTCGAGAGCCGCCCAGAACAGCGCGTGACCAACGTGTACCCGAGCGTACCGCATGGAGGGTGCAAACCCCGGACGGAACCCTCAGGGCGCCGTGGTGTTGAAGTTGTAGGTACCGATCTCTCGCCCGACAAGAGAAACAGGAAGGCGCACCCGCTCGGCGATGGGGGCCATGCAAGGTTGAAACGCTGCGGGGATCACGGTCACATGGCTCACCGTGCCGTCGCTCGCGTAAAAAAACTCCATGCGCACCTGCGCCGGGCGTGAGGGTGCGTTGTCGAGACAGGCAAGCAGAGCCTCGCGCTGCGGCGCAAAGGCGTCGTTGATGTCGTCACCCGAGAGTTGCGCAGGGGGGACGTGAAAAGTCGGCGGCGTTGGATCGTGATGCACAGGCTCGCCGTCGGGCGTCTCTTCGGTAGTTTCGGCGTGGCCTCCGCGGGCGTGCGCCGTGGCCACGCGAACGCTCTGGGGGGTGTTGGGGTCGGCGAGGAGATCGTCGAGGACGCGTTGATCGGCCGCACTGCCCATGTGGGCGATCGCTAGCACGGCCTGCTCCATCGCCGCAGAAAGAAGATCCTGGTCGGGGCCTTGACGGTCGTCGATGGCGTCGCCGCCGCCCACGGGGGGAACCGCACCGACGTCGGCGTGGTAGAAACGTACGAAGTCGACCAGCGCCGGGAGCGCCGCGGGGTCGTTGAGTTCTCGGAGGGCGGCGACCAGCGGAGGAAGCTCCGCCATCGGGGTCGCAGGGTCGTCGAGGTGGGACACCAGCGCAGCGACGCCGTGGGTGTCGTGCGCGGCGGCGATTCCGCGCGCGAGGAGCCCCACGGCGGGGGCTTCGGTCTGACGGACGTAATTGTAATGGGTGTCGAGCGCTTCGATCATGGCGTCCGCGCCCGTTGTGCGGTGCGCGAGGGCATCCCCCGCGGCGGCCCGGAGATCCCTTGGAAACGAACGATGATCGACGATCGCCACGAGCGCGCGTGTCGCCTCGGGGAGGTCCATCGCTGCGAGCGCGCGCACGGCAAAGATCTGCGCGGGCAAGAGCCTCGTGTCCGTCCCTCCGGCAGCGTCCAGCAGTCCGTCGACACGCCCACGGGGTGCGTCACCGCCGTTGGATGGCGGAACAAACTCCAGCGGGAGCTGAAACACCGCTTGTGCGACCGAGGCTCCGAGGTCCGCGCGCCAGGCCGCCCGTCCATCGGCCGCAGCGAGCATCGCGGCACGGCCCTGTTCGTCCACCAAGACGAGGCCGCCGTGGACGACTTCGACGCCGGCGATGTCCGTGGGGTGGACGTAGGCCCAGCGCACGGCGCCCGAGGCCGCATCGAGGGCAAAGACATCGCGGTAGAACACAGCGTACACGGTCGCGTCGGTGACCCCCGCGCCCGCAAGCGAGGGATCTGGCCGCCACGCCAGACGCACCCTCCCCCGGGCGTCGATGCCCCCGCGCGCGGCGATGTATCCATCACGCGAAAACGGTGGCGTACCCGGGATGCCTTCATGCGTAAAGGTATAGGGCACGGCGGCCGCGCGCTCGCCGGAGGCGTCGTCCGGGGCAAAGCGGTAGAGCGCCCGGGCGCCAAAGTACAGCGCAGGGCCCTCGCGGCGGGCAAAACTGATGACGTCGTCGCGACTGCGCACACGGGCCACTTCGGCGCCACCGTCGAGGTCAAAAAGGGAGAGGTTTTGACCGTCCCAGGGGACAACCGCGTAGCCGCCGACGGCCGCGGGCGATCCCAGGGCGTGGACGACCCGGAGGCGGGTGGACGCCGCGCCCGTGCGGGCGTCGACGATCACCAGCGCGCCGTCCCGCTGCGTGACGCCCATCCCGCCGAGGGTAATGACCACACGGTCACCGTCCCGTGCGGCACCGTCGAGCGCCAGACCGCCACCGTCTGGAACGCTCCAGCGCTGGATACCCTCCAGGGACCAGGCTGTGACGGTGTTGTGGACGTGCGCGAGCACGAGGTCACCCAGGACGACGGGGCGTCCGTCCACCGGCGCGCCGACCTGACCGAGCCGCCTCCCCGATGGGAGTTCGACCACGGTGAATCCCTGCGCGGGCGGGGTGGGGAGCAATACGGCGACTGCAGAGGTTTCTGCAGTCGGAGCTGTTTGCACACGGGCGAGGACAAACGCGAGGGCCGCGGAGGAGGACGCCGGGTACTGAAGGTCAAAGGCGGGATAGCGGCTCGCTGTGCCGCAGCCGACGAAGACAAGGACTGAAACGAGGGCAATCGCACGCGTCATGGGGATGGCTCTCCGATGTGGGCAGCCGCGGTGCGAGCGGCCTCGGCGAGCGGCGCCGGAGCATGGCCGCGCGGGTTGGCGTAGGTGAGTAGAAAAGCTCGGGCTTCGATCGTCGCGAGGTCACCCACGGATTGCACGATGCGGAGCTTGGTGGCCTCAGGGATGTCCTGGCGTTCGAGCGCAGCCCGAAAGGCATCTGACATCGTGCCAAAGGGAGCCCGGCGGAGGTATCCCAGGAGTCGGTCGATGTCCTCGACCGTACCGATCTTGGCGATGGATACGCAAGCGTTGTGGGCGAGTTGGCTCCCGTCCGGGCGCAACGCTGCGTTGAGATCCCGGTCGAAGGCACTCCAGAGGGGCGCAAGCGAGGCGTGGTCGCCCACATCGTGATCGCCCAGCGCCGCCGCGGCCTCGGCACGGACGTCGGCGTCACCGTCGCCGAGCCGTGCTTCCAGCGCGCGAACCAGAGGACGGGAGTGGATTCCCGCGGCGGCGGCGACGGCGTGACGTCGGAGGGATGCACGGCGGTGATCCAGAAAGCGAAGCACGGCTTCGGTACCTTCAACCCTGCCCAACGCGCCAAGGGCGTCGAGACCCGTTGCGGCGACCCTGGGGGTGACACCCGAAAGGAGGGTTCCTGCGATGGCCCGTGCGGCGGGTCCTGGGGGTCCAAGGGCAGCACGTTGGATGTGCGCAATGAGCTCGTCGGAGTCCGTGGTGTCCCAGTGATTGACGGGATCGATCGGCGGGATGGACCCCTCGGGGGCGCCCGTGGACGTTGCCCCGCCGGGTGGCGCGGGGGAATGAGCATGGACAGCGGGACGCCGCGACGGCTGCGCGGTCACCACGGCTGGGGCAAGGGCCACACCCGCAGCGAGAACAAGCATAACAACGCGCATGGTGGATTCCGGGTATACACGAATCTGGCGCTGACGTGGGAACCACGAAGGGCGAAGGACCGCGGAGATGCACGGTCGATTGACAGCGGGATGGAGTCTGGTAGGTTGCGCCGCCCTGGAGAGCTGGCCGAGTGGTCGAAGGCGCTTGACTCGAAATCAAGTGAGCCCGTGAGGGTTCCGTGGGTTCGAATCCCACGCTCTCCTCCCCGTAGCGGGAGTTTCTGACAGTTGCCCCGCCTCGGATGGAGAGGTGACCGAGTGGCCGAAGGTGCTGCATTGGAAATGCAGTGTGCCCCCAAAGGGTACCGCGGGTTCGAATCCCGCCCTCTCCTCAAACGTACGCTCTACGCCAATGGGCGTGTGACCGTCCCGACCGGCTGAAGATCTCTTCGTCCGGGACGACGGTTGGAGCTCGGGCCCCCTTGGGCTTCCTTGGACCCCCATGGGGCAACCGGCACACGACGCAGGCGCGGAGACCGTCGGCGGACCGGCGATGGACCGGCACTGGAACGGATTGAATGGATGAAAAGGGGGATCCGAGCCCGCGACGCGCACCACACGGCGCGGGCTGGAAACGGTGAGGGTGTTAGCTGGGGAGGGTGAAGTTGACCTCGACCGACCCGCCCGCGGGGACGTCCACCGCGTGCTCGTGGGTCACGGGCGGACCGAAGGCCGGGTGGCCGTCGGTTGACGGGCGCGACGTCCAGCCTTCGTGCCACATCTGGATGTCATGGTGACCCGCGGGCACGTGCTCGATGCGGAACGCGCCGTGGCTGTCGGTCACGACGTGGAAGGGATCGGTCACGACGTGGACATAGGCGTGCATCCACGGGTGCCCGGCGTCGCACTGAAGGTTGATGAGTCCAGGCGTGGACAGCACCTGATTCACTGCGAGGTTCTGGATCGACGCGACGTTGAACAGCGAGGTGCCGCCGTGGGTGGCGTGGACGTTGTGCAACAGCGGGTCGTGGTTGGCGATGGACATGGACGAACCCACGGGCGCCACGAGGACGTGTGGAAGAAACTCACACCCGTGCTGGGCGAGCGTGACGTGCGTGGGAGACGCGTGGCCGGTCGCTCCCTCGACGGAGATCTCGGTCCATGCCACTCCTTGGTCCGAACCGACCTCCAGCGCCTGAAACGCCATGGAGGCCCCACAGGCGGCCATCGACGGCGGAGGCGTGACGCTCGGACGCGCGGGGAGCGGTCCGTGCCAGGTCACCCGACCGGTGATGGTACCCGTCGCGGCTTCACCCGTGGCGGGGGGGGTCTGTGCGCCGCGCTGCGCGGTGCTCGGGTGCGAGGTGGCACCAAGGCCAACGCCCGCGGCAAGGAGAAGGCCGGTGATACCCGTGATCGAAGCGGTAACGGTACGCATGCGTGTGCTCTCTTCTCTGGGGGTCAACGCCGCAAACTGCGGACGTAGTGAACGAGGTCCCAGGCGTCATGTGGCTCGAGGGAGGCCGCGAAGGATGGCATGGGGGTGCCGTCCATCCCGGTCATGAAGGTACGGTAGAGGTCTTCGGGACGGGAGCCGCAGTGCAACTCGCCGTGGATGAAGTTGAAGGGCGCAATGGGCTGGCCGGTTTCGTCTCGCAGAGAAGACGATGCCGGACCGTCGCCTTCGCCGTGATCGCCGTGACACGCCTGGCACTGTACACGGTTGAAGACATCCCGGCCACGCGCCTGGGACTGCGTGTCATCCTGAGGCTCGGGGGGAATCACCAGGGGAGCAGCCACCTGCTCGGTGGTCCACCGGGGCGAAACCGATCGGATGTACTCGGTGACCTCGAGGATCTGGGCGTTGCCGAGAATCTCCCAGGCGGGCATGGCGGTGGCGTGCAGCCCCCGGGAGATGGTCGCGGCGAGGTCGGACGGCAGCGGCAGGGACCCGCTGACGGTGGATCGGCAGTTGTAGATGCCCGCAACAAAGTTGCGCGGACGCGGAACCTCCTGGGGGCCATTCATCATGTCCCGTCCATCGGCGTTTTCGCCGTGGCAAGACGCACAGTTGCGCTGGTAGATCACCCGACCCTCGCTGGCGAGGACAGGATCCACGGGGACGATCCCGGGCAGCGAAGCGCGTGGGAGGACACCGGGCCGCAAGGGCACAGCGTCGGTACAGGCGCCGAGCGCGAGGGTCAGCCCCAGCGCGAACGGCAACACCGAAGCGTCAAGGCGGTTAGAGCGCAACATCGAAACCTGCCGAGAAGATGGTCTGTGTCACGTTGAGGCCAGCGTCCTGGGAGGCCGGTCCCCAGCCCAGTGAGGTACCCTGGGTGTTGACCCAGCTACCCTCGAGATGCAGCGCGACGGAGGCAACGTAGGACTGAAAGATCCAGTACCTCCCGCCGATATCAATCCCGTCGACGTCACCGATGGTGACATCCTGCGTAGCCACGCCGGCTTGCAGGCTTCGCACCCAGTTGTAGGTACCAAAGATCGTGCCCCGCAGGACGGGGGTGTACATGATCTGCGCAAATCCACCGAAGTACGATGCATTCTGCGTCGCGCCGGCGACCAGCGCGGCGTCGTCCTGGCCGTAGGCTCCCACGACACGGACGATGAAGGGCGTGGCGAGCGGACCGAAGGTGAAGGACACCTCGCCGCCGGCCAGCATGGTCGGACTCATCCCGAAACCCGTTCCAGGAACGGCCGCGGGCGGTCCCGACGGCATTGCGGGCATCGTGCCCATGGGTGCGGCATACGGCGTGAGGGTCGAGTACCCCGTCGGCATCCAGCCCACCGTACCAAACGCTCCGATCCGAACACGGGTAAGACCGTGCGCGTACGGATGCCAGGTCTCTGTGACGTGCGCGTACACCGTCGGCGCGGACCACACCGAGTTGGTACCCATCGTGCCCTCGCCGTTGAGCACCGCCACGGAGTACCGGAATCCGGCCCCGTTGGTATGCCCCATGAGTTCTACGCCCACCTGGTTGTCTCCCATCGAGAAGCTGTTGGCGCTCCCGACGGGGTGATAGTGGTAAAAAGCGTACGGCGTGTTGAGCGCAAGCGCCCTGTGCTCAGAAGCCGGCAGGTCGAGCTCCATGAGCCCCGCCCGGAGATTGAGCCAGTTTGAACCAAAGATGTTGGAAATACGCGCCCAGGCGGACTCCAGGGCAACCTTTCCGTCGCTCGCAAAGCCCGTGGCCAGGATCAGCGCCGACACGTTGTCGGCAAAACTCCCGCCCATGATCAAGTCGGCCGAGGAGTCTCCAATCCCGCCGCTACCGATCGTGGTCGACCCGGAGTCCGTGGGCTGGTGCGTCGTCGATGTGTAGTTGTACAGCAGCGCACTGCGCACTGAAATCGGCAGACTCGGATCGCGAAGGATGGAATCCGTCCTGCCCGGGAGCTGATAGCCGTTGTCTCGGTACAACTCTCCAAAGTCGTTGAGCTCTCCCCACGAGTCGTGGCACGAGGTGCATTGCATCCCCGTACGGTTCGCAAACGCGGGGACGGCGAAGGCGCGCGAAGGCGCCAACAGGGCGAACACGACCGCGGCCAGCGCGACGAGCGCGACGGGCGCGCGTATCGGGGGCCTGGGCCGGTTCCGTGGATCTGGACTCTCTCGCATGGGACAGTGACTCCGTTCAGGGCGCTGGGTGTAGCATGAGGCACGGACAAGATCGCCAGCGCGGTATGACCGAGGCAACACAAAGCATCCGACGCACGGGGCGTCATACGCACTCGATGTTGTCTCCACCAGGGACCGCGTCCCTCATCCCGACCTGCTCGGCGCCCATGTCCGACGCAGGCGGTTGGCAAGCCGCCCCCTTTGCACGCTCCGTGCTCACCTCGTCCGCCGCTGGATTATTACCGCGAGCGGCCTCCCTGCGCACCAATGGCGCGAACGGCACGAACGGCGTGCGCGATGGCCACCTGGCTATTTTTACCCTGCATTCCCCGTACTCCCGGCGAAATCTACGCGCTGCGCCGCATGATCGACACAATCTTGCCCCCCTGCGGGCCGTGAATCGAACGCAGGATGGCCGTCCGACGAACACGCCAATAGCCCAATTCACGGCGCTTTGAGGGTTGGTGCGGCCCTTGCTCTATCGCCCTGACAGGAGACGGACAATGCTGAAGCTTACGATGATCTGTGTGGCGCTCTCGATGTCAGTCGGCGGTTGTCACAGGCCGGACACCACGATGGGCGAGGCCACCGGCGCAATGACCGAAGCAGATGCGGCTTCCGAAGCCCCCGTGGCCGCTGCACCTTCGGCACAGGACGAAGCCAATCAGCTTTACACCATGCGTTGCACCCCCTGTCATGGTGCCGAAGGCGGCGGCGACGGCGTCGCAGCGGCAGCCCTTAACCCGCACCCGCAAAACTACCACGACCACGCATGGCAGGCCGCCACCACCGATGCGCAACTTGAAAACGCCATCGTCAACGGTGGCGCTGCGGTGGGCAAGAGCCCGTCGATGCCTGGCAACCCAGACCTGAGCACACGCCCGCTTGTCGTTGCGGCACTCATCGCCAAGATCCGCGCGTTTGGGCACTAGGCCGACGTCGCCGCAGCGGCGCAAGCGGGTCATTTCTCTCAGTCTTCGTGGCGAATCGTAATCACGGGGCAGGTGGCATGGCGCACGACGGAATCCGCGACGCTCCCCATCAGCATGCGAGCCACGCCCCCCAGTCCGCGTGTCGCGACCACCAGCACGTCGGCGTCCGTCACATCCGCGAAGCGTACGAGGGCTTCTGAGACGCGGTGGCCACGGATCACGTGGCTCGCGACTTCGGGCCCGGCGTCGTCGGCTACGGTCGCCAGGTTCGCACGAGCCGTGGCAATCCCAGGGTCGTCGTCGCTGTCAGCCTCGACGACGTGCACCACGGCCACCTGGGCGCCGAGAGCCCGCGCGAGCTCCACCGCCCACGCAAGCGCGTCGTCGGCCGGATCCGAGAAGTCGTAACCCACAACCAAGCGTTTGAACATCCGGGTGTCTTACCCGCCATCCAGGGCTTCAAGCACCAATTCGACGCTCACTTCATGGACGCCCGCGTGCGCGGCCACTTCGGCGATCGTGGGAAGCCGTCCCAGTGTCCCTTCGAGCACGCCCACCGCCCGAGCGATGGGGCCCGCGACGGACCACCGACGTTTCAGCATCGTAACCGGGTCCGTGCGCTCTTCGACCCGCGCGCTCACCCGGAGCAAGCGCTCGACTTCGTCGCGGGTCCACCCAAGGCGTCGCGCGAGGGCCGCGGACACTGCCCCGCCCTCCGAACGCGTGGACATCTCGCGTACCGCGGCCGAGAGTTCCCGCAACCGCGCGAGGTCTCCCATCGGAATCTCAACGCGGGTGCCCAGGACTGACTCCGCCCACCCCGAAGCCGATCGCTGCCAGGTTGCGACGTAGCGCCCCAGGTCACCTTCGTTGCCCAGGGCACACCATCGGTCACACGCCTCCCCCAGCGCCAGCCGCGAGGCGGTACGAAATACTTCAACAGAGCTCTCTGGCAGCCCAGCGCTGTACCACGCGTGATGGGCCCGTGCAGAGCCTTCCCACGGCGCCATGAGTTCGCACCGAGCATCGACGGCGAGGTCGATGGCTTCGCAAAGGGTGGGTGTCGCATGGGTCAGGAGCCAATCCGTGACGGATTGCCCCAGCCAGGACATCAACGCCACCACGCCCGCATCCGCCACCGTCCCTTCCCGCACTCGAAAAACAAAGTCCACCCGGTCGCCATCGGCTGGGACGACCGACAGTCCTTGGGCCATTGCGAGGCATGGAGCGCGGAGCGCGGGCGGGAGCGCGTCCATGGCAACAAGGCACTCCCCGAGATCTTCCATGGCCAGGGATAGCCTCCGGCCGGCATGAAGGTCTCGCGTCGCACGCGCGTCCACCGAAGTCGCCTTGGGCTTTGGCTTCGCACCCACCATTGGAGCGCGTGTACCATAGCCCCGCTGGCCCGCCAGCGCATCCCTGGGCCCGGCCCCGACCGACGCTTTCGACCGTCGCCCAACCGCGGGTGCACCCGCCCCCCCGTGGGTGCCTGCGACGTGAAACATGAACGCCTCGGCCTCCCGGGGTAGACTC
>VFSW01003234.1_pt1 | contig 24435 bp, 28 predicted proteins | sample 5358111 | NCBI WGS metagenome assembly VFSW01 (sample SAMN11554181, study PRJNA540505) | mine drainage metagenome | isolation source: sediment from site ElyBrook_90M | place: USA: Ely Copper Mine, Vershire, VT | collected 2017
CTGTTGAGTTTTCAGGTATAGTTTACCGAATTACTTTTGCGGTTGGCTATAAGCAGTCGTATTTCATCGGAGTTCTTGATGCCCTTGGCGACCTGATCCCCTATTGTTTTATTAAGGAGCTCGAATTCTTCCTTGGCCTGATCTATGAATACGACCCTTGTTGGTCTGTTGTCTTTCATAACTCTAGACCCCTATCAATCAGTTTGTTAAGCTCTTCTCTGGGAGTATATGTCCAAAGAACCCCTTTTGTACCTATGACTATCTTTCCACTCCCCTGCAGATAATCCAAGATCTCGATTAGGGTAGAATGCATTACCTTCTTTGGTAACCTGCGCTTTAACTCTGCAATCTTTATCACTTCGCCGGCATCTTTCAGTGTCCTTTCTACCATAAGTACAGTTGCAAGACGCGGAGAGTGCAAGGCTTCTATTTGTATAGTTTGTGTCTTCATACTTTTTATATATAGCAAAAAGATATATAAATATATACTTTGAGGATATTTATCACTTAATAAGGGATCGTATGAATAACAATCATACATTTAAATCCATATTATAGTATAGTTTAGGATATACAAAAGTAAAACATACGGCCGTGCTTGTCTGTGTTTTGGTCTTTGCCTGATTTTCGGCCTAATCGTTTATGTTTATTGCGTACGTGCCGTTGACGCTTATTCCGAGCTTCTTCGCCGCTTCTGATTTCTCGACGTTCAGCACAACCACGTGCCCGCTCCATTTAGTGGTCAGGTTGGACTGGCCGCATATTGGGCATGTGTTGCCCTGCGCTATTATGAGTTTGTCGTTTCTGCATGCAGATTCTGCCATATATTCACCTTCTACCTCCTTTTCTGTGCCTGTTGTCCTTGCCCCGCCTGTACTCCCTCTTGACTTCCTTTGCCCATTCCGGCTTTCCTAATCCGTCAGGCCTCATTGTAAGCGCTATCTTTGTGTCCTTCAGGCCGCTCTTCAGGCTTATTGATGACACCTTTGCATAAACCGCATCGCCCTTCTTCAGTGTCTTTCCGGTATTCTTTGAGACGAACGCGCTTGCCTTCTTGTCGTAGCTTATGAAGTCGCTCGCTATCTGTGACAGGTGCACCAGACCATCTATAGGCCCGAGCCTCACAAAGCATCCGAAGTCCGCAAGCTCTGATACCTCTCCGATCACCACCTCGTCTATGCCCAGGTTGAATGAAAGCGCGTTGAACTTCAGGCTGTGGTGAGTGGACGGATCCCCAGGCATTATCATGCCGTCGCTTATGTCGGACACGTTGAAGACCGCTACTATTATCCCGATCTCCTTATCAAGGGTTCTCTCGTACTTCTTCCTCAGCACATCTAGCGCAGTCTTCTCTATGTCCTCCCCGAAGGAGCTTGGAGGTATGCTTATCGTATCCTCTATAGTGTGTATATAGTACAAGTTATGCACCAACTAGGAATGTATGGTTATTATCAAAAGCAAGGTATATTAGCATTTCTGTTGGACCGAAAGCGAGGCCGGTTGCGCATTTGCCCATTGGAGATATGTATGGCTCCTTCCCACCAATGAATGGGTGGGATTTCCCGCTATGAGAGGTTAATTCTGCCTCCTGGCTTCCATAGAGACCTGTGCCAGCGATCCTCCTGCAAGCTCAGCAACCACTGGCGCATCTGCAACAGATCCCACAGGCTGCACGGGCCGCAGGATTGTTTTGACCTCTGCAGTCTCGCCGTCATTCTTTGTCTCCCTCCCCGCATATGCAACCCCGAACTCGAAGGTGAGCTTCTCTCTGCCGAGGTTGAGCGGATGGTTCAGGTAGACATTGCGCCATCTGTTTTCGCAGTAGGGTCCTGAGCGGCCGCGGAAGACTGGCGAGACCGAGGCGTATATTGAACGCATAAGTTGACGGGCATGCTGCGATGTCTCTGGGACTTGCTGCCACATAGGAATCCCTGTTTTATCTTCTGTAAGATACCATCCATTCTCTGCTGGAAAATCGTAGACAACATTCGTTATCTTCCCTTTTAGCACGTACAGGCCATTGTCCTGCTTTTCTATCGTGAAGTTTGGATGCGTGAGGACCAGCGCGATGTTTGGGTTTTCGCGGTATCGCTCCGGGATCTCAAATACCAGGTTATTGTTTTTTACCAATGCTTCGAATGGCCTGTTTGGGGCAGTATAGACCACGACTGTTCCAGTCATAACCAGTTGGAACGGATCTGATGGATTGTCATATTTCTCATGGCTGCCGGTCTTGAACAGGTTATCTGCGGCAGTATTGTTTATGATGGTTCTTCCGTTCGCGTTGGACACTGCCTGAAAGTAGTCGAGATCTTTTGCAGTGCCGGTTATTTTTACAGTCTTGGCTGTGGTTGCCACAATATTCACAGCGTTTATGGAGTTTGCCGCATATTTAAAGGCTTTCTGCAAGAAACGGGATTTTTAATTGGGCTGCACTAATTACTAGCTGCGCTTCAGCTTGTCTAGCTCTGAAAGCGCCTCGTCGAGCGAGAGTCCGTTGTGCTCGAGCGTAACCTTTAATCCAGACAATGCGTGCGTAGCTTCGTCCAGATGCAGCTGCCTGTCCCTGGCCAGTGCAGAACGCTTCTCTGCGGCCAACCTGCCGTATTCTGTGCCGCTCCATATTACCATTATGAGTGAGGCCCTCTCGAAATGTCCGGCTATTGCCTTGTTGTATGCGTGCTTTTCGGCATTTTTAGTAAGGGATGGATAGTACTCGTTAAGTATGCTTGCCGCCTCCTCGGCCATGGCCGCTGCCCTTGTGCCAAGGTTTCTTGCTCTGCCGTTGTCACCTGACAGCGCTGCAGCCCTGGCTGCAGTCTCGAGATGCGGATATGCAGTTTTGAGGCATGGAACGCGGTCCTCAACCTTTACACGCAATGCAGATGGTTTGTCCGAGACTGCAAGGCCTGCGGATCCCAAAAAATCAACTGCTCTGCTTATAGCCCTGCCCTTCCTGCGCCGTCCCTCCATGACCAGCGACTTCTCTGCCAGCTCTTCGTAAATCTTCGACACGTTTGCAAGCTGCTCTTTGCTCAGGTTGCTGCCGAATTTACCAAATTCATCAATAAGCTTCCTGTTCTCCCGTTTCTGTTTGAACATGCGGCCACCTTGCATTGGCTATTTTGCTTTAGGTTGGCGTGTTATTTAAGCGTTCCGCCTACAGCAATTGAGTATGCTTTAATGCCGACTGCCTTCAGGATCCTCTTCAATTTCATGTCGTTGGTGCAGACGCTGCCGTATTTATGCGCGCTTGAGGCTACCCATCCATCTACGTATCCAGTATCCTTATCTATCTCTGGCTTGTGCTTTTCTATAAGCGCAAGCGCAGCTGCAGCATGCTTGCGGTATGTGCCTTTCTTTTGCGATATTGAGGAGAGCTCCCTTAGCACGCCCCTTGATATGACTGGCTTCAGGCTCAGCTGCCCTTCTATCGACTCAAATACATCTACCTTTTTTGAAAGACCGAACAGTATTGAGCTTGTATCGACGATTATGCTGCCCATGAGATTACGCTTATATATGAGGTATTACACATTTATACGTATATTTCTCTTTATTGCAAACCGGTAAGCGAATGAAAAAGGAAGCGATATTGGGCAGGAGCCTTGGAGGCGGGAAGGTCGAGTGCTACGCATGCGCAAGGAGATGCAGGATACCGGAAGGATCTCACGGATTCTGCTTTGTGAGGCAGAACGTCGGGGGCAGGCTCTGCCTCGTGAACTACGGAGTCGTGTCTGCGATGCAGATAGACCCGATAGAGAAGAAGCCTTTCAGCCACTTCATGCCAGGATCGTACGTATTCGGCATAGGCACGTCCTCATGCAACTGGGGATGCCTGTTCTGCCAGAACCACAACATATCAAGGGACAGGGAGATAGAGGGTGAATACATATCCCCGGCCGAGATGGTGAAGAAGGCTGTGGACGGCAATACGCAGGGCATAGCATTCACATACAACGAACCTACGATATTCATAGAGTATGCGCTTGACGTTGCAAGGGCTGCCCACAGGAAAGGACTGTTTACGGTCTTTGTCACCAACGGCTACATGACGCCTGACACCGTAGCGGAGATGAAGGGCCTGATAGATGCGGCTGTTGTGAACTTCAAGGGGAACGGCGAGGAGAAATTCTCGAATAAGTTCGAGGTAGTGCAGTCGGATGGACCGATAAAGGAATCGCTTATGGCAATGAATGATGCTGGAATCCATCTGGAGATCACTGATCTGGTAATACCAAGGGTCGGGGATTCGCTTGGCTCATGCGATTCGCTGACAAGGTGGATATCGCAGAATCTGGGAAATGACACGCCTGTGCATTTCACGCGCTTCCATCCGGATCATAAGATGATGGACTATCCGTCTACGCCCTATGGGGCGCTGAAGAGCCATTATGACATGGCAAGGAAGAACGGGCTGCGTTACGTGTACATAGGCAATGCGCCCGGGAATCCTTATGAAAACACATACTGCCCGGAGTGCGGCACTATGGCAATAGAGAGGGATAACCTATATCTGTCAGGATGGCATCTTGATTCCGAAAACCGGTGCAAGAAATGCGGAAACGCTATTCCGGTGTCCGGAAAGTGGAGAATTGACGCCGAGCACAGGGAAATAATATCAGTTTATTAACCTTCACGGAAATACCTAATCATGGATCTTATAAGCACCATTAACGGCGATGCGTTCGGCCTCGTCAACCACGTGGCAAGCCCGTTGCTTAATCTTATAATGACTTACTGGGCCGAAAGCTTCTACGTTGTGCTTCCGCTGCTCGCGCTTTATCTATACCTGAAGAAGGACAACAACCTGATACCGTACATCGTCGCAATAGCCGTGCTGTTTGCAGTAAGCGAGATTGTGAAGGACATAGTGCGGGAGCCGAGGCCGTGCTCTCTCAGCGACTATTCGTGGATAAACCACGTGGCATGCGAGTCTGGTTATGCGTTTCCGTCAAGCCACGCGACTACGTTGACAGGGCTCTTCTTTTTCCTCAGGAACTTCAAGTACATAAGGGCGGCATTCATAATATGGCTTGTAGTCATACTGTTCGGGAGGGTGTATCTGGGGCAGCACTACCTGACAGACGTAGTGGCAGGCGCGGTGATAAGCGTAATTGTGGGCTATTTAATATACAGGTACAGAGACGCGGTGAACGGATTTGCAAACAGGTACTGCGGCCCTATTATCAAAATTGTGGGTGTTAACGCTGGAAATTCCTGAGATACTGAAGAAGTACAGGACAATAGCTGTGGTCGGGCTGTCAAGGGACGGCACGAAGTACAGCAATTTGGTGTCAAGGTTCATGCAGGGCGAGGGATACAGGATAATACCTATAAGTCCAGTGGCAGACGAGCTGCTCGGGGAGAAGGTCTACAGGAGCCTTGCTGAGATTCCTGGCAGTGTGGATATAGTCGATGTGTTCAGGCCTGGCGAGGAGGCGCTGGAAATAATGAAACAGGCCGTTGCAAAGGGAGCGAAGGTTGTGTGGCTTCAGGAAGGGATAGTAAACGATGACGCAAGTAAATATGCGAAGGACAACGGAGTGGAATTCGTCCAGGACAGATGCATAATGAAGGAATATGTAAAGTGGAAGGAGGAGGATAAGCATGGATCTTGACATGTATGCTGAGGAATTGATATACAATTACGAGCACCCGAAGAATAAGGGGGCGATAGCCAATCCGAGTTATGAGATGCAGGAGGAGAACATATCATGCGGCGACAAGATTACAGTGTACCTTAAGATAGAGGATGGGAAGGTTGCTGACCTGAAGTTCGAGGGATCGGGATGCGTCATATCGATGGGCACGTCAAGCATACTCACTGACGCGCTTAGGGGAAAGCCGCTTTCGGAGGTAGAGGCGTATGGGAAGGATAAGCTGCTGAAGCTCATAAATGTGGATCCGGGTCCAGTAAGGATGCACTGCGCGACCCTGTCTTTGAGGGCGATAAGGAAGGCGGCGCTTGCATACGAGCACAAGTCTGTCGACTCTGAGACAAAGGAGCTCTGACTACTTTATCTCAAGCTTCAGTTCCTCTATAAGCGAGACGTCAGTAGGGCTTATCTCCCTGAGCACGCCCAGGTGGTAGGTTACATAGTCGCCGTAGTGCAGCAGATAGAACATTTTTTCCAGCGCAGTGCCGCCTTTTGGGGTTATGAGATGGAATTTGGCCTGGGTTATCTTTGATGTGACCTCTATCCTCTTCCTTATCCTGCTGTCTTCAGGCTCGAACACCATGAAATACATGTGCTCGCGCTGGTACGTGTGGGCTATTGCCATCGTGTCGTTGTGGTTAAGCTCTGGGAAGCTGTTCGAGTATCCGATTACCTTGGAGTTCTCGTTGAACTGGGTCTTCCACCTGTACGCTATGCTCTTGAACGGCGCGGATCCGTATACTATGGGTATTGCGCTGTCCTTGAATATGGCCTTTGCGTGTGCGAGGCATTGGGCATTGTTCTTGTCGAGGACTGAAAGCAATGCGTAGGCGCCTTCCTCGCTGCCCTCGGGCATAATGCCGAACCCCCTGAGCAGCGGCATGAGCATGTATCCAGTGGCTGACCTTGGCTGCAGGTCGCTTCTTGGTATGAGTATGCGCTGGTTCCCAAGGACGTGCAGAAGCGCTCCGGAGCTTATTGTTGTTATGTGCGCGCCCTTGGCCTTGGCCTCTCTTGTCGCTGTCACCGTCTCCTCGGTGTTCCCAGAGTAGCTTATCGCTATGAACATTGTGGACTTGGATACGAAATCCGGTATATTATAATCGTCAACAAGGTAGACGGGCATGCCGGAATAGAACTCCCGGAATATCTTTCCTGCAATCCCTGATCCGCCCATTCCTGCTATTACTATATTGTCTGTGCCGCTCGGAACGCTGACCTTCTCCTTGAACTTAAGCTGCTCCTTAAGGAATTTCAGTTCGTCTATGAATTTCATGCCATTACCCTATCTCAAGCGTCTTCAGAAGCCTATCCTTAAGGTCGAAGTACCTTACAAGATGGTTGTCCGTGTCGGCTATGTATAGTTTGTTCCCAAATATTTTTACATCGTTCGGTTCGAAGAGGCCGAGCGTGTCGCAGGCAGGATCGTCCACCCTGCATACCGATTCTTTGCCCTTTCCTGATATAATGCTGTATGTGGACTTCTTGTTTATGTCCACTGCCTTTATTGAGCCGTTGTATGTGTCTGCGATGTAAAGCGTGCCTCCCTTTCCTGATATGCCTATTGGATGCTGGAGCAGCGTATCGGACAGGCTACCTGTCCTGTCGCCGAATACGAACAGACCCTTGCCTATTATGGTGCTTACGAACTCCTCCCTTAGCGATATTGACCTTATCCCCGAGACCTCGCTGTCTGCGACATACAGGTTGTCTCCGTCAAGCCACAGCCCGCTCGGCTGCGCAAACTCGGCGCTGTCCAATGAGCCGTCGCTTATGTTCTCTGAGCCTGAGCCTGCAAAAGGCGATATGAGTGCGTCCCTTATCGAGTACTCCCATATCTGGTGCAGCCCGGCCATGGCGATGAACAGCCTCTTGCCGTCAGTGGCAAGGTCCCACGGCGAGTTGAGCTGTGTTGAGAGCGCTGGATAGCTTGAACCATGCCTTCCGTACTGACCAGCAGATCCGTCGCCTGCGATTGTCTCAACGCGCTTATCGCTGAGCGAGATCCGCCTTATGGCATGATTCTCCGTATCTGCAACATATATCGTGTCCTTGTGCCACAGCACGCCTTGCGGCCTGAAGAATGACGCCTCCCCGAATGCGCCGTCTGTCAGCCCTCTCTTTCCGCTGCCTATTGTGTGTAGTATCTTTCCGCTCTTTGCATTTATTACCAGTATCCTGTTGTGGTTTGAATCGCTCAGCGCGAACTCTGAGCCCTTTTCCGAGAATGATATCTTCCCGGGATATGAAAGTGTGCCCTTTCTCTCCTGTTGTTTGACGGATATGTCAGCCCTTTGTCTGGAAAGACTGCCGGACTTTCTTGCGTCCTGCAGTATGCCGGATATGAGCTGGTCAAGCTGCTCGAAGTTCATCTCTCCCGCAGTCTTGTATTCGATCCTGCCAGTAGGGCCTATTATTACGAGCGTGGGCCATGCGCTTACCCCGAACCGATTCCATATCTGCATCTTCCTGTCCACCACAACTGGATGGCCTATTCCATACCTTGCTATGGCCTCCGATATGTTCTTCGGGTTGTTCTCGTTCTCGAACTTTGCGGAGTGCACGCCTATGATTATGACCGGATCCTTCCGGTATTTGTCTTCTATCTTTGAGAGGACGGATATCATGTGCATGCAATTTATGCAGCAGTACGTCCAGAAGTCTAGTATTATTATGTTGCCGGATAATCCTGCAATGGACAGGGGTTTCTTTGTATTGGGCCATTCACACCCTTCCGGAAACTCGGGAGCGTTGTGGGTTATCAGCCCCATCAGATCTCCAACTGCCATGGATTTATTTCGCCACGAGGCTTAAAAGCGTATCGCGTTTGTTGCGCGTTTACTCGTAATGCGAATAGTTGAACACAAGTCCGTGCTCGGCGCCGTATACCGCAGTAGCGTCCTTTGGGATATGCGTGTCTTTGAATATGACCGCATTTCTTGAGACATAAAGGTGCGGACTGGCCTGCTGGCCTTTCTCAACCCATCCTCCGCCGTTTGCATGCCTCTCAAAATTCAGCATCCTGCCATTTGACGCTATTGAATGAGTCTTCTGGGAGAGGGGCAGGGCGATGAGCGCTGCCCTTGTCTGGGCGTTGTTTGTCTCTGTCCTCTTGATCGCGGGCAGGCCTATTGGCCTTGTTTCCAACATTACCATTTCAGCACCGGTAATGGTCTTGAAACCTATGTTTAAAAAGGCGAAGTAGGGAACGTCTAATGTCGAATTAATCTGCCGATGGCTGCTGCTGCGTTATGCAATGTATTGCGCCCAGGCCGTACACAAGCTCCCTGCAGTTTATTCCTATTACCTCCCTCCCGGGGAATAGGCTCTTCAGTATACCCAGGGCTTTTACGTCGCTGCTGTCGCCGAATATCGGGACTAGCACAGACTTGTTTGCTATGTAGAAGTTTGTGTAGCTTGCAGGAAGCCTCAATCCATTGAACATGACAGGCTTAGGCATAGGGAGTGGAATTACGTTTAGGCCGCCGCCGTTCTGATCCTTTGCAGACTTAAGTATATTGAAATTCTCGGTTAATGCTTTGTAGTTCGCATCGCCCGTATTTTCCTCAAGCGCACAGACAACCGTATTCTCATTTACAAACCTGGCAATGTCGTCAACATGGCCGTCCGTGTCATCGCCTGCAATTCCCTCCTTCAGCCATATTACGTTCGTTGCACCGAGGTAGTCCTTCAGGCGCACCTCAATCTCCGCCCTGTCCATCTGCGGATTCCTGTTGGAATTGAGCAGGCACTGCTCTGATGTAAGGCAGGAGCCCATGCCGTTCATGTCTATGGACCCGCCCTCAAGCACCATGTGCGCTTCGAACTTTTTGATGCCTGCCAGCGGCATGTCGTCCGGTACGTGCGCATCCAATTTAAGATCGTCGTACTTGTTCCCCCATGCATTGAATGCCCAGCGCGTGTATGCGACCTTGCTGCCTGGCTTTTTGATGAATATCGGCCCGTAATCTCTGAACCACACATCTACAGTGCCTATCCTGTGCATCGAAATCCCTTCTTCCCCAACCCCATGTGATTCGAGCAACTCTTTTACTCTGAGTTCGCAGGCTCTGTCGTCCACAAGCAGATGGACATTCTCGTTTTTGTGGAGCGCTGCCATGATTTGCAGGTATGCGCCTTCTACTTTTGGCAGTATTGCGCCTGGAAATGAGTCGGAATTTTTTGGCCATGCAAGCCACGTGCCCTCATGCCTTGACCACTCTGCAGGCATCCTGTATCCGGACTTAAAAGGCGGTTCTTCCATGGAAATCAGCACCAGATTCAGTCCAGGAACCTGGACGTTATGCCCTTGTATGCGTCTATCCTCCTGTCCCTGAGAAATGGCCATCCGTGCCTCGTGTCATCTATCCTGCCAAGATCGCACCTGGCAAGCAGTATCTCCTCCTTGTCCGGGCTGGCCCTTGCAAGCACCTCGCCGAATGGGCCTGAGATGAATGATGACCCCCAGAACCTTATCTTTCCCTCTGTGCCAACGCGGTTTACTGCTGCTACAAATACGCCGTTTGCAATGCCGTGAGACCTCTGTATGGTCTCCCATGCGCCCTGCATCTCCTTCGCAGACTCCTCTTCCTCTGGGAACCACCCTATCGCAGTGGGATAGAAGAGTACCTGGGCGCCCTGCAATGCGGTGAGCCGCGCGGCCTCCGGATACCACTGGTCCCAGCATATGAGCACGCCAAGCTTCCCGTGCGCAGTCTGGAACGCCTTGAACCCGAGGTCTCCTGGCGCGAAATAGAACTTCTCGTAGTAATGCGGGTCGTCTGGTATGTGCATCTTCCTGTATGTGCCAACCAGCCTTCCTGAACCGTCTATCACTGCGGCCGAATTGTGGTACAGGCCGCGCGTCCTCTTCTCGAATATACCTGCAATCACAGTTGAGTTCGCGCTTTTTGCAGCCCTTGAGATTGCGTCCGTGGTGCCTCCAGGTATGGTATCAGCAAGCTTGAAGTTGTTTGCGTCCTCTTCCTGGCAGAAGTACCTTGAACTGAAAAGCTCTGGAAGGCATATGACGTCTGCGCCCTTCTTCGCAGCGTCGCCTATCATTTTGATTGCCTTTGCGATGTTTGACTTAGGGTCTTCTGACATCGCCATCTGCACAAGGGCTACGTTGATCTCGTCTTTCTTTGCCATAGCATCACAGCTTTTCCAGCCTTGCATTGAAGTTCTTCGGCCTCCTCTGTCTCCATGCGCCCTTATGGTATGCATATGACGCAAGCAGCGGCAGCGCTATCGTAGCCTCAGAGAAGACCATCTGCGCATATGACGTGTCTACCTTTCCCCACGAATGCGCCTCCTTGAGCGTGGAACCGGAGAGCGCGCCGTCCCTCTCGTCTGCCACAGTTATCTGCACTGCGTATTTGTGCATGTGGACCTTTTTGTTGAGCGTCTCTGCCGCCACAACGGTATCCTGCGCGAAGTTCTTTGGAACTCCGCCGCCTATCATGAGCAGGCCGCTCTCCTTTGAATCTATCTTTACTTTTGTCAGCTCGAGGAAGTCCTTTGCCGAGTCTATGGAGACGTGCCTCTTCGGATTTTCCCACTGATGCATCACAAGCCCGAATCCTGCGCTGCAGTCCGAAAATGCAGGGACGAATATCGGCACGCCCTTCTTATATGCCTCGAGCACCACTGAATCGTCCTTCTTTCCGTGTTTTTCCAGGTACTTGCCCATCTCAATTATGATCTCCCTTGAGGAATACGGCCTTGGAGCGAGGCCGTCGGCTATCCTCTTTATCGTGCCGTCGCACTCCCTGAGCTCGTCCTCGCTTATGTATGTGTCGTATATCCTGTCCACCGCGTTCTTTCTGAGATCCTCATCGTCCACAAGCGGTGTGCCTACGTAATGGCTGAAACCGAGGCCTTCGAAGAAGTCCTGATCAACGATTATGGCTCCGGTAGACACTATGGCGTCCACCATGTTGTTTGAGACCATCTGATAGACAAGTCTCTTCAGCCCTGCGCTGAACAGGGAACCTGCAAGGCAGAGGATTATTGTGCACTCCCTGTCCTCGAGCATCTTATTGTATATCTTTGCGGCATTTGCAAGGTTCCTTGACTGGAACGCCATAGATGAGAATGAATCGATTAGGTCTGGGATGCTTCTAGTCTCTATGCCAATGTGATTTATCCTGTTGCCCAGGTATTTTGAGGATTTCAGTTGCGACACCGCGTATTGGTTGCTCATCGAACTCTTTTATAGTTTTCTTCGTGCGACGCGCGGCTCAATGCATGCTAGGACAGCCTGTCCCTATAGTCCTTGTATCCGAACTCCCTGACCGTTCTGATTCCGCGGCGCCTGCCGTAGAGGATTATGGATGGGTGCTTTATTCCGTTGAAGGTCGTGGTCTTCACCATAGTGTAGTGCGCCATGTCAAGGAAGACCAGCCTGTCTCCAGGCCTGAGTCTTTTGTTGAATGAATAATCCCCGATAATGTCCCCTGCAAGGCATGTGAGGCCCCCAAGCCTGTATGTGTACTTCAGTTCGCCCGGCTTTCCTGCGCCTATTATGTTGGGTCTGTAGGGCTGCGCGATGACGTCAGGCATGTGGGCCTCGGCCGACGTGTCCAGTATGGCTATGTCAATCCCGTTGTGAACTATGTCCAATACCGTGGACACCAGTACGCCGCAGTTCAGCGCAACGGCTTCGCCAGGTTCGAGATGAACCTGCACCCCGTATCTTTTCTTGAAGTCGTTTATTGTCCTTACGAGAAGATCGCGGTCGTAGCCCTTCCGTGTTATGTGATGTCCCCCTCCGAAATTAACCCATTTCATCTTTGGTATGTAGCTTGAGTAAAGTCTCTCAAATGACTTCAGCACGCGGACAAGCACGTCCGCATTCTGCTCGCACAGAGCGTGGAAGTGCAGCCCGTCTATCCCTTCAAGGTCCTCGCCCTTCAGGTCCGCGGCAGTTACCCCAAGCCTTGATCCAGGGATTGCAGGATTGTAGAGGTCTGTCTTCACCTCTGACCAGCCAGGATTGACCCTTAACCCTACCTCTATCTTCTTGCCGCTTTTGGCAATGCGCGACCTGTACTTCTTCCACTGCGCGATAGAGTTGAATATTATGACATCTGAGTACTTTATTGCGTCATTCATGTCGCTGTCAGAGTATGCGACTGCAAAGGTGTGCACCTCCCTGCCGAACTTCTCGCTGCCTAGCCTTGCCTCTATTGGCCCGCTTGCACATACGCCGTCAAGGTACCTTCTGGCCGTAGGGAATGTGCTGTGCATTGCAAACGCCTTGAGTGCGAGGAGTATTTTTGCTCCAGTGCGCGCCCGGACATCGGACAGTATCTCGAGGTTCTTCTTGAGGAGGTCTTCATTCACAATGAAGCATGGAGTATCAATCCTGCCTGTGACTGATCTCGGAAAATTCTTAAGCTCACCTAGATAGAGATCGCTTTCCATCGCACGCACTTATTCCGGGAGCTTTCCGTTGAAGTCGACGGCCTGCCATTTAAGCCCCTGCTTGTTTAGCTCTTCCATGAACGGGTCGGGATCAAGCTGCTCCACATTGAACACTCCGCTTCCCTTCCAGTCCCCCCGTATCATGAGCATTGCGCAGATCATCGCAGGCACACCGGTGGTATAGGATATGGCCTGGGCTCCGACCTCCCTGTATGATTCGGCGTGGTCGCAGACGTTGTATATGTATACTGACCTGCCCTTCCCATCCTTTGTCCCAGTTATGATATTGCCTATCACAGTCTTGCCCGTATAGTTCTCTCCGAGTTTTGCGGGGTCAGGAAGCAGCAGTTTCAGTAACTTTATTGGCACAACCCCCTTTCCCTCATAGTTCACGCTGTCTATCCTTGTCATCCCTATGTTCTGCAGGACTCTCAGGTAGTTAAGGTAATTGTCCGAGAACGTCATCCAGAACCTTATCCGCCTGAGACCTTTTATGTTCTTTGCAAGTGATTCGAGCTCCTCGTGATAGAGGAGGTAGCTTTCTTTGTCCCCGACAATCGGATAGTTGAACGTGAAATGCACGCTTCCCTGGTCAAGTATCGGCGGCGTCTCGATCCACTTCCCGCCGTCCCAGTGCCTGACTGTTTGCGTCACTTCGCGTATGTTTATCTCGGGATTGAAGTTTGTTGCGAACGGGTGGCCGTGGCTGCCTGCGTTGCAGTCGAGTATGTCTATGTAGTTTATCTCGTCGAACAGGTGCTTCTGCGCATATGCTGAGAATATATTAGACACGCCGGGGTCGAATCCGCAGCCCAGCACTGCCATCAGCCCTTTGGCCCTGAACTTCTCCTGGTACGCCCACTGCCAGCTGTACTCGAAATGCGCCACATCCCTGGGTTCGTAGTTTGCAGTATCCATGTAGTTGGCGCCTGCCTCGAGGCATGCGTCCATTATGTGGAGGTCCTGGTATGGCAGCGCAATGTTCACTACGACATCGGGCTTGAACCCCTTTATCAGGGAAACGAGTTCAGGCACATTATCTGCGTCTATCTGGGCAACGCCTATGTCCCTCCCAGTCCTTTCCTTTATCTCTTTTTTGACCTGCTCGCATTTTGACAGCGTAAGGCTTGCAAGCAGTATGTCAGTGAAGACCGCGGGATTCTGCGCGCACTTCTGCGCGACAACTCTTCCGACTCCGCCTGCGCCGATGATTAGCACTCTCCCCATATTCGCCTCCCTGTAACATCATAACATTGCGTCGCAAATTCTTAAATCTTCTCGTTATTTGCTGCCAGTTGAGGACATGGAACCGCGTCTGCTTTTGGTAACCGCAGTATTAGAATATTTATTTCCGTGCGGTAAATTTGGGGAACACCTTTTTATTTGTGATTATTCAAATTAAATAGAAGATCCAATGATAGTAATGAAGTTCGGGGGCACCTCTGTAGGAGGCGCCGGAAGAATTCGGGGCGTTGTTGGAATAATAAAATCAAAATTACCCAGCGAGCCGGTGGTTGTTGTCTCCGCGCTGAGCGGGGTTACGGACAGCCTCATAGCGTTAGGCAAGGCTTCGGCAGCGCGGATCGACACAAGCCGCATGCTTGAGCAGGTAATAAGACTGCATTATGACGTGATAGGCAGGCTTGGCCTCGACAGCAAAATAATTGGTTCTGAGACTGAACAGCTGAGGAAGCTTGTTGAGGACATATATATGCTCAGGGAGCTTACGCCCAGGTACCTTGACCACCTCATGTCGTTCGGCGAACGCATGTCAGCAAGGATAGTGGCTGCGTACATGCTGAGAGCGGGGATCCCTGCGTGCGCATACGATGCCTATGACATTGGAATGGTAACTACGCCGAATTTTGGCGACGCTGACCTGCTTCCTGGCACATACAGTGAGATAGGAAAGTTGCTTTCTGGCAGAAAGGGCATGGTGCCCGTAATCACTGGATTCATAGGGAAGAGCGCCGATGGCAGCATAACCACGCTTGGGAGGGGAGGCAGCGATTACACCGCCTCGATAATAGGCGCGGCCATAGGCGCTGAGGAGATACAGATATGGACAGACGTTGACGGCATAATGACAGCTGACCCCAAGATAGTGAAGACGGCAAGGAGCATAGAGACGGTGTCTTATAACGAGGCCACGGAGCTCGCAATGCTCGGTGCAAAGGTGCTCCATCCAAAAACCATACTTCCCGCTGTGGAGAACAACATACCTGTAAGGATACTCAATACGTTCAACCCTAGCCAGAAGGGCACGCTTGTGCTTGGCAACGGGGTGGGCTCAAAGGTCACATCCATAACGTACAAGAAGCATGTAGTTGCGATAAGCATAACAGCAACAGGCAAGAACAGGACAGACGGTTTCGTTGAAAAAGTGCTCGGAATATTCGATGCGCGGGGGATAGAGGTGGACCTGGTGTCGAACTCCAGGATTGGAGTATCTGTAATCATAGACGAGGAGGACGAGACCCAGAACCTTATCGATGACCTGAAGAGGATGGGAAGCGTCAAGTCAAGGAAGAACAGCGCGCGGGTGTCCCTGGTAGGGAGCGACCTTTCGGACATACTCGATGACATGTACTCGTCGCTTAAGAGCATACACATCGAGATGATGACCCCGGACGCGTCTGGGAAGAACAAGAGCATGCTGATGGGGGAGAGATACGTAAACAGCGCGGTAAAGAAGCTGCACACGACTTTTTTTAGTGGATAAACATGTCGAAGATCTCGGTAGGCATCCTTGGAGCCACCGGTATGGTAGGGCAGACTATTGTCCAGCTCATGGAGAAGCACCCGTGGTTCGAGGTCACGGAGCTCGCGGCGTCAGACAGGTCTGCAGGATTGAAGTATGGAGACGCGATGGTGAACAGGTGGAATGCCAGCGCCGAGATGCCGGATTATGCAAAGTCGCTCAGGATAAAGGAGTGCAAGCCGAATCTTGATTGCGATATAGTGCTCTCTGCGCTTGACTCCGGAGTTGCAAAGGAGATTGAAGAAGATTTCGCAAAATCGGGATATGCGGTATCAAGCAATGCAAAGAACCACAGGATGGACCCTGACGTGCCGCTGCTCATACCTGAGATAAATGCCGAGCATGTTGGCCTAATTAAGAAACAGCGCAAAGACAGGGGCTGGAAGGGATTCATAGTCACTGACCCAAACTGCTCCACAATACACATGTGCCTTGCGCTGAAGCCCCTGTTTGACTCGTTCGGAATAGAGAAGGTGATGGTAACGACAATGCAGGCACTGAGCGGTGCGGGATATCCTGGAGTGCCGTCAATGGACATAGTGGACAATGTGATACCGTTCATAAGCGACGAGGAGGAGAAGGTAGAGACGGAGCCGCTGAAGATATTCGGCAGACTGTCAGACGGAGCAATAAGGCAGGCGCGCATGTGGATAAGCGCACAGTGCAACAGGGTGGCGGTCAGGCACGGCCATACTGAGTGCGTAAGCGTCAAGCTGTCAAAAAAGGCGAACAGGGATGAGATAATAGATGCATTTGAGGGATTTGTCCCGACCAAATCAGCTGCACTTCCATCTTCACCGAAGCACCCGGTAGTGTACATGAAGCAGGACAATCGCCCGCAGCCGAAGCTTGACGTGAATCTAGGCGGGGGAATGGTGTCTGTTGTTGGCAGGCTTAGGCCGTGCAGCATACTTGATTATAAGTTCGTTGTCCTCGGCCATAATCTCGTGCGCGGCGCTGCTGGCGCGGCCATACTCAACGCGGAATTGCTGAAATCTGCAGGATACGTTAGGTAGGCGCAGGTTGCAGCTGCTTATCCGTCTTCCCTGAACGAAGTGACTAACTCAGTATATCTTTTAGCTGCCAGAGATTCGTAGAACAGGGACGGCCTTGGAAGCCCAAGCTTGGCCTGACATTCCTTTGCCTTGCCGTATGCCCTGTCTGATGCAAAAGTATCCCTGTCCATGTATAGGAGATGCGCCTCGAGATAGTTCCTTAGGCCGAGGAATAGCGCATCAACTGCAAGCACTGCGCTATTTGACCTTGACGATAATGCCGCTACAGCGTCACCTGAACGCTCATAGCAGCTTGCAGCCATAAGCACGTCGCCAGCCTGCAGGAACTTGGATGCTGCCTTGCGGTACATGATTGCGGCTTCGGCCTCGTAGCTTTGCAGTGATGTGCAGAATGCATACATGGATGCCCTCAGGCTCTTCTTGCCTTTGGACCGCAGTTCAAGGGACTCCGCGGTCTTCAGGAACCCGTGTGCGCGCCTTTTCAGCCTGTGCACAGATGAGTTGGAAAGTTCAGTGTTATGCGCATGCGATTTTTCCATGGCTTCACGTTGAGGACTTTACGTGGTCATTCTGCTCCTTATTATCCTATCGAGCTTCTTGGCCAGGCCCTCCCTTTTACTGTTGAACCTCAGTATCTTAAGCTCTTTCTGCGAAACCCTGACCCTGAACGACTCTCCGGGTCTGAGCTTCTTTATTTCTATGCCGTCGTATCTCAGCACGCCGTTGTACTTCACTATCTCTATCTCTATGGTCTTTGACGAGTCCACGACTATGGGATTGCGGTAGGGACCGTCTACATTAAGGAACGTCAGGCACATGACGTTCGGGACAAGAAGCAGCGGGCCGCCTGCCGATTTGTTATAGGCTGTGGAGCCTATTGAGCTTGTTATCAGTATGCCGTCGCCGCTCATTACGTACGGGTATACTTCCTCCCTCTTCCCTTCCCTTATCTCGTATATCTTGAAGCTCACCTCTTCGAGCACGTTGTGGAGCAGCGCCTCGTTGACAGCGTAATAGTGCCTTCCGTTGAACGAGACCTCCATCTTGTTCTCAAGCTTCTCGACATAGAAATTCCCCTTCTTCAGGTTCTTTATCGCGAAGTCTATGTCGTTCAGGTTGAGGTCCGAGTAGTAGCCTATGCTGCCCCTCTCGCCGCTCCTTATGGGAAGTATCGGGCCCGGGTGGCCCTGCGCCGCCCTGACGAAAGTGCCGTCCCCTCCGACAGCAATGCATATGTCTCCGCGGCTTGACACCTTGAAGGCCTTGTGCAGCTTCCTCAGCTCCTTGTAATTCCTGTTCTTCACTATCTTTATCCTCATATAATCACTTTTTGCCATAATAGAAATGCACGGGCCTGTCGAGCGCTGCCTCCGCGACTTCCTGCATGAGCTCTGAGAAAGTCGGATGCGGATGTATGGTATCTGCGATGTCCTCTATTGTTGCCCCCATCTCTATTGCCAGCGCTGCCTCGGATATCATGGCGTTGGCATCAGTAGAGACTATCTCCACACCCTTTACCATCCTATTCGTATCGTATGCTATCTTTATGAATCCGTTTGTCCTGTCGAGCGCTATTGCGCGGCCGAGCGCCGTAAGCGGGAACTTCTTGACGCTTATGCCCTCTCCTTTGATTGTGCCTGCAATCGCTATCTCAGGATCTGAGAATATGACTGCCGGGATCACAGTGTTGTCGAATGCCGCGTTCTTGCCTGACGCGGCCTCTGCTGCGACCTCTGCCTGCCTCATTGCCTTATGCGCAAGCATCGGTTCGCCTATGACATCGCCTATGGCAAAAATGTTCGGATCGTCTGTCTGCAGCGACCCGTTTACCTTTATGAATCCTCTTTCGTCCAGCTTTGCCTTGGTATTCTCTATGCCCAGGCCTTTCGTATACGGGACAAGGCCTACTGCGGATACCAGTACTTCAGATGCTATCGATTCCCCGTTGTCGAGTTTTATTGAGGCGCCGTCATGCGATACGGGATTTGTGTTTTTATGTATGGTAACGCCAAGCTCCTGCATCCTCTTGCTGACAAGGGCCGTTGCGTCCGGATCAAACCTTGAGAGCAGCTCTGAGTGCGCTATTATGTCCACCTTTGTCCCGAGTTTTGCGTAGAGCGCCCCAATCTCAACCGCTACGTATCCTGCGCCGATAATCGCCATGCTCTTCGGTATTGTGCGCAGCATAAGTGCTGTCTTGTAGTCTAGTACACTGTCTCCGAACTCGAAGCCCTTCAGCTCCTTTGGCTCGGATCCAGTGGCCACTATCGCCTTCTTGAAGTCGAGCTCCTCGCCGTTCTGCATCTGCAGTACGTTTGACGATGTGAATGTGCCTGTGCTCTTTATCACCTCCACTCCGTTAGACTTGCAAAGGTATTCGACGCCGTTCTCGAGCTTCTTTGAGACGTCCATGCGCCATTGGTACATCTTCTCAGGATCAACAGACGCACCTGCGGACTTTATTCCGAATTTCTCGGAATGGGTCATGTCGTAGAAAAGGTTGGCTATATGTATAAGGGTCTTTGAGGGTATGCATGCGTAGTTAAGGCAGTGGCCGCCCATCTTGTTCTTCTCGACAACTGCAGCGCTCATGCCGAGTTGCGCAGCCCTTATTGCTGAGATGTACCCGCCAACGCCGCCGCCCACTACCGCGACATCGACATTCTCAGGAAGCGATCCCATCACCATGCCACTCACTGCCCATCGAGGAAACCCGCGTCCTCCAGGTATTTTTTGACCGAATTCACGAACATGGCCGCCTCAGCGCCGTCGAGTATCCTGTGGTCGAATGATAGAGACAGGGGAAGCTGCTTTCCGACAACTACCTGCCCGTCCTTCACCACAGCTGCATCCCTTATGAGATGGACGCCGAGTATCGCAGCTTCATGCGGATTTATCAGCGGAACTGATAGATATCCGCCGCCCAAACTCCCTATATTTGTTATCGTGAATGTGCTGTCGCGCATCTCTTCTATGGTTATCGTGTTGTCAGTGAGCTTCTGGTGGAATGCCTGGATCTCCTTTGCGATGTCCACTGCCTTTTTCTTGTCCGCTTCTTTTATGACCACCACCTTCAGGCCGTCCTTTGTCTCTGCAGCAAGCCCTATGTTGTAGTATTTCTTCAGTATTATCTCCTGCCTGTCCGGATCATAGCTTGCGTTCAGGCTCGGATTTTCCTTGAGCGCGGCTACTGTGGCCCTTATTATAAATGGAAGGAACGTGAGCTTTATCCCTGCCTTTGCTGCATCGCCCTTTTTCTTCGATGTTGTCTGGTACAGCGGCATTGCGTCTATGAGATCCATATGAACTGCACGCGGGATAGACTCTGACAGCTCCATGTTCTTCGCTATGGTCTTCCTTGTCTGGGACATCGGAACCCTCTGAATATCACCTGCGTGCTTCTCCTCAAGCACTTCGGAGAACTTTGGCGTTGTCTGCTGCGGCAAGGCGGACTTGCTTATGTAGCCCTTTACGTCATTTTCCAGCACCCTGCCCCCAGACCCGGTGCCGACAACTTTTGAGAGGTCTATGTTGCTGTCCCTTGCCAGTTTCCTTACAGAAGGCGTTGCTATTATCTCCGCAGGATGCTGGACTGCAGGCGCTGCCTGTGCCAATGGCTGAGAGGGCTGCAGTGCTGCTGGAGCGGATTGGGCGGCCTGCCGCGGCTTTGCTGCTTGCTGGACTGTTGAAGTCTGCGGTTGCTGCTGCACGGATTTCAGCTCCTGCTCCTCGCCTATGTAAGCAAGGACATCGCCGACATGCACTGTTGAGTTATCGGGCACGTTTATCCTTATCTTGCCAGATATGGGCGACGGGACGCTTACCACAGCCTTGTCAGTATCGACCTGCACTACGGACTGATCCTCCTTCACTGTGTCCCCGTCCTTTACCAGCCATTTCTGCACGTGGCCTTCGGTTATTCCCTCTCCCACGTCCACAAATGCTATAGTCTTCAATGTATCACTCCGACATCAGTTTGTCTATTGCCTTTGATACCTTTATCTCATTGGGTATATAGAACTTCTCATATCCTGGAAAAGGATAGGGAATGCTTGCGCTCGCCACCCTCATTATCGGAGACTTCAGCTCAAACATCGCCTTCTCCGCTATCCTTGCCGATATCTCTGCTCCAACGCCGAAGCTGAGCGGCGCCTCGTGCACTATGATGACCCTGCCAGTCTTCTTTGCGCTGTCAAGTATCGCCTTCTCGTCAAGCGGGTTTATGGTGCGTATGTCTAGGATCTCCGCGTTTATCTTCTTCTTCTCCACAACATTCTGCACTACATGAAGCATTGTGCCATATGTTATGATGGTAAGGTCGCTGCCCTCCTTCACAATGTTCGCCTTGCCCACCTGGACTTCGTATGCTTCGTCCGGTATCTCCTGCTTGAAGAGCCTGTACAGCCTTGTCGGCTCCAGGAACAGCACAGGATCCTGCATCCTCGAAGCCTTTATCAGCAGACCCTTTGCATCGTATGGATTTGATGGCTCGACCACTATGAGGCCGCCTATGTGCGCATATAGCGCCTCTGGGCTCTCTGAGTGATGCTCCAGCGTCCTAACTCCGCCGCTAACAGGAGTCCTTATTGTCATCGGTATCTTGAACGCAGACCTTGACCTGGATCTGTACCTTGCCGCGTGGTTCACTATCTGGCTGTAAGATAGGTACATGAATCCGGCAAACTGTATCTCTGGAATTGGATGCATTCCGGAAAGCGCCATGCCTATTGAGGAGCCTATTATTCCGGATTCTGCAAGAGGCGTGTCTATGACGCGATTCTCCCCGAATTTGTCAAAAAGTCCCTCAGTAACCCTGAACACGCCGCCGTCCTTGCCTACGTCCTCGCCCAGTATCACTGCATCCGGGTTTTCCTTCAGTATGAGCTCAAGCGCATTGTTTATCGCACCTACCATGTTAGTTAGCATTCATTGCTCACCCTGCCAGAAGTTGTTTGCCACGCCGTCCTGCAGCTCGTCATTCAGGACTTCAGGAATGAAGCTGTACAGGTTGCTGAACATGGACTTCGGATCTGGCTTGAAGGCCTCGGCCTTCTCAACCTCCTCGTCTATCATCTTCTTCTGCTCATCGTTGACCTGGCTTTCTATCTGTTCGCTCCACAATCCCTTTTTGGTGAGGTAAAGCCTCATCCTAAGTATCGGGTCCTTTTTCGCCCACTCAGCCACTTCTGCATCGTTGCGGTATTTTGTAGGATCGTCGGAGGTTGTGTGCATGCCCATGCGGTATGTCACGCACTCTATGACTGTTGGGCCGCTCTGCGCGTTCTTTATCGCCTCAGAAGTTGCCTTGTACACCGCAATCGCGTCGTTTCCGTCTACTTGCACCCCTTTTATCCCTGCGGCAATTGCCTTCTGCGCCAGCGTCTCCGCGGCGCTCTGCTTCGACCTTGGGACTGAGATGGCCCACTGATTGTTCTGTATTATCACAACTAGAGGTACCTTGAATACCCCTGCAAAATTGATGGCCTCGTAGAAGTCCCCTTCTGATGTTCCTCCGTCACCTATATATGCAACTACCGCATTTCCTGTCTTTTTGTATTTCTGTGCATATGCAACTCCTACAGAATGAGGCATCTGTGTGCCTACGGGCACTGCCATTGGGAATCCGCGCACCTCCGGTGGTATGACATCTCCTTCTTCAAAACCCATCCAGTAGATATATAGGAGATGCAGAGGCATGCCCCGTGCAATATAGACCCCGTGCTGCCTGAATGCCGGGACAAAGATGTCGCCTTTCCTCATTGCTGCAGCTGTGCCTATGTTGACCGCCTCCTCACCGAGCGTGGGCGCATAGGTTGCGGCCCTCCCCTGCCTCTGGAGGCTTACGGCTTTGGCGTCTACATTTCTGGTCAGGATCATGAGCTTAAGCATCTCGACTAGCGCCTGGTCGTTCAGCTCGCCTGGAAGCAGGGAGGAGTCGATGTTGCCCGACTCATCCATAACCTGGATGTACTCTATCTTTCCCTGAAACACGTCCCTGATCAAACATACCGCCAATAAGCGTAGGCAGAATAAGAATTTATTGATTGTGCATGATTTTGTGTATTTGCAGGCACTGATAGCATGACTGAGATCCCCGCAGTTTGGCGCACTGCCAACATTTAAATTACTTGACTCAATACCTTTATTGAAACAACGAGTGGGTATCTTGGATGCTTTGATATTATGCGGTGGGTTTGCAACACGTCTGGAGCCGATAACGCTGTTCGTGCCCAAGCCTCTGCTGCCAATAGGGGGGAGGCCCATAATCGACCACATAGTGGACAGCGTTGCGAAGGCAGGTGCTGACAGGATAGTGCTGTCCACCAACAAGAAATTCCATGACCAGTTCAAGTACTGGGCTGACAACAAGGCAGCAAGCGGCTTCAAGAAGAGGATAGAGATAGTTGTTGAGCCTACAATGCACCATGGGGAGAAATTCGGCGCAATAAAGGGCATAGGATATACCATAAAGTCGGCGAAGCTCAACGAAGACCTGATCATAATAGCTGGGGATAACTATTACACGTTCGACCTTGCAAAGACTGTATCGCATTTTGGGAAGTACGGAAAGGTCACGATAGCCCTTCATGACATAAAATCCGCTGAGGATGCAAGCCGATTCGGGGTAGTTGAGACTGATGGAGATAGGATAATCGGGTTCCAGGAAAAGCCTGAACACCCGAGATCGTCGCTGATTAGCACCGGCATATACCTGTTCCCAAAGAATACGCTGAAGAAATTCGAGGAGTACCTAGGCGACGGCAACAATCCTGACGCTCCGGGATATTTCCTGCAGTGGCTGATAAAGAACGAAGAGATACACGGAGTGGTGTACAGGGAGGCGTGGTACGACGTTGGCACAATAGATACTTACAAGAAAGTCTTTGACAGCCACATCGGCTGATGAAAAGTTTCGTCTGGCTTTGGTCGACCTAGAGTTTACTCACTGAGATACCTTGACTTGATCTGGTGCAACATGTCCCTCCGTATATTCATTGCGGTTATCCCGACACCCGCACCGGGAGCTTCTACCGAGTAATGCTTGTCGCCGTATATGTCCGCCTCTATTATTATTTTGTTTGCGGTGCCTTTTAGGTTTGCAAGCGGCGAGCCGGATGCAACGCGCTCGAGGCCTACTGATATTGACGGGGCGCTGCCTTCAAGCGTGAATCTCGCAACGTATCTTAGCGTGCATCCGCCGTATTTTGCCATCTTCATCGTAGAGTCCAGGTATGCATCTACACCAGACAGGTCTGCAGAAGGATTCGCAAAGCTGACAGGATGTGCGCCTTTATAAGAGGAGGGCGGAGAGATGGGGGATACGAACGGCGAAAGTTTTATGTCAGGAAGGCTGACGTCGAACCCCGCAGTCCTGACCAGTATGAGCATCTTGTTTGCGACATCGCCGCCGCTCAGGTCGATTGCAGGATCAGGTTCGGTATATCCCTTTTCCACTGCGCTGCGCAGCGCTGTTGAGAATGCAGCGCCCCTGTCCATCTCTGATGTTATGTATCCACCTAGCTTTCTGAACTCGAGTTCAGAATAGTCTTCACTACATTGTAAGTCACGA
>VFSW01003235.1_pt1 | contig 24432 bp, 34 predicted proteins | sample 5358111 | NCBI WGS metagenome assembly VFSW01 (sample SAMN11554181, study PRJNA540505) | mine drainage metagenome | isolation source: sediment from site ElyBrook_90M | place: USA: Ely Copper Mine, Vershire, VT | collected 2017
GATCTCAGTCATGTTAGTTGCCTCCCTTTATGTTGTGCGCTACTACGTTACGCCCAAACGTGATCTTTACTGCCCGGTCCTCGAGGCTGTCCATGTCAAGCTTGTCTCCGTCAGTACACTCAATGTCCTCGACGTACCATTCACCCTTCTTACCCGGGAGCTTAGCCATCTTCACCAGGTCACCAAGCTCCACATTGAGCGTGATGCTCTCCTGCCGCCACCCGTACGCCATGCTTACCCCCTTTTGAGAGCTTTCTCCATCTCTCCTCTGAGTTTGGCCCATCCGCCTCCCCCTGCCGGAATCTCGATCTCCTGAGGCAACGCCTTTGGGAGCCTGCTACGGATCACGGTATTGGCTGCCGGTGCCGTTGCCAGCCACCGCCTTACCGTGGTGGGACTTACAGCCTGAGCCCGCATGACGAATACGAAGTCAAACTGGCCACCTACGCCCGCCGCTTGCCGACCGGGCATGTCGGGAGTTAGCGATGTCTCGCCGCTGATCTGGTCAAGGCTGCGGTCTGAGGCGCTTGCCATCACAATGACGGGAGCCACCAGACGCAGCGAGGCAACGGTCAACTCAAACTCACGATGAATCCGGCTCCAGTCGTCGGAGCCCTTACCCACAGAGGGGAGCTTGTCCCCGCATACGGACTTGATGATAAGCTGGCCAAACTGCTTACCCCCGTCGATTGCGACAGCCACGGCGCCTTTCTGTTTTAGATCACCTAGCGCGGCCTTGAGGTCCGGGAGTGTGTCTACAGTCTCGCCTACTTCACCGAGCCCGATGTTTGCCAAAGAGAGATAGCCATCCTCCCCGGCGATATTGATGTAGCCAACTGGGCCGTTCTTGCTTTCGTGTTTCAGCATGTCCCCAAGCAATGCCGACTTTCCCACTCCGTAGTTTCCGTGAATCAGCATGGTGAAACGTTCTAGGGTGGCCAGGTCCAAGTTTAGCCTCGTTCTCATACTCCCTCCATTCGTCAAGTTCGTAAGCTGTGTCATCCCCACCAAGCACCGCTAGCGCATGGCACTCGTCGCACTCCCATTCTCAGTCGGAGCCGGGCGGCGCATAGCGCCAGTAGACCGATTGGGTCTTACAGCTACGACATGTCGGTTGACTTGTCGGCATTGGCTAGTATCCTTAAGGTTTTACAGGGTTCGCATTCCCAGAAGTGTTGACCGTCCCGTAACGACGTTACCACCATGTCACGACAGCCAATACAGTACGAATACTGTTGGTCATGCCTAATCGGCGGTCGGCTCTCATTTGGAGTCTCCGGCACGCGCTCTATATAAAGGTAGTCTCTTACCATGAGCGCCGGGTCGTAGTGGTACTCGAAACATGCCTTGTAGTAAGGACACTGGCCGAAGTTGTCCGCATGGTTATTACTCATCCAAGGAACAGAGTCACCGGCATCCTCCCGCTACATCGTAGCCCAGGCGGCAGGCGTAGTAGCGGCCCAAGTCTTGAGGGTTTCGCTATTATAAGGATAGGGCACCCAGTCCACTCGGAAACGTGGCTCAAAGACGGAGAGGCCGATATAGTATCCCGCCAGATCCTCCCCATAGTGCAGTTTCCCGAAATGTCCGTAATGAAGCATCTGATGGGAGTTAGCATAGTCGCCTTTCGTCTTGGCCTCGTACCGGGCAAGCAACTGAACCTTGGACTTGTAGTCAACCATGTGCAATCCTTGAGGATTTCGGATCACGAGGTCGGGCCGCGCATTGCCCGCCGCCTCGCCCAAGGACTCCTCAATGTCCACGATCTGCCAATCGTCGGGCATCGGGTCCTCATAGACGTAGGTGCTTACGGCCTTAACGACGCGCTTCTCCATCTGTGTCATGTACAACTCATCTTCCTCGCCAGACGTCAGGACAAACCCCAATTTCTCCATTTCTTCCAGCCTGCGGTGCATGACCGCCTTGGCCACATCCACAGACGAGACGGCGAGCCTGGTACGCTCAACATTAACACCTCTTACTGGCATAAGTGGGTTCGTCTTGCGGAAGTTGTTGTACGTGCCCACACCCGCCGCAAACGCTTGCCCAATGGTAGCGGCTAGGTCTCTCTTGGCTCCCCATTTCGATACCCATCCCTCTTTACGCAGAGCCCGCATCATGGGGCACCGCATCCACTCGGCTGTCTGGCTAGGACTATAGACTTTCATTCGATCTCCTTTCGGTGCCTTCATACTTATAGGGTGACCAGGTGGATACCGTCCGCCACCCCAAATAAATGGCGGTTAAACGCTGTCCCATCGCCCTATACCAGTGAAGGGTATAGCACCCTTCCCCCCGGCGGGGGTAAGTAACCTGAGACCCCGCTAGCATGAAGGGGATGGGGAAGACCAATGAATACAGGGGGTTAGCACCAACTCTGTCCAGGATGCCCAACGCACGTAGGGCAATTTTGAGTCCAGATTGAGTGCATTTCCTCCCCTGCCAGGAAGGCCAATGCAGCGCAGTCATCACATAGTGGTTTAAACCCAGTCTCCAAAGTCTCCAAAACCGCCCAGATCATCGGGCTTACCAAGGAGCAACGCTCACATGGCAGTCCGTACGGTTTGTCCGTCCGAATTCCTTGCCGTGCCCCGGCCCCAGCTTGAATGGCTCGTAACGGGTTTGATCCCGAAGCCGGCATATCTACTCCTCCTTGGCCAGCCAAAAGCCGGTAAAAGTTTTCTTGCTTGGGACATCGCCACCGCCGTCGCGTCAGGTAGCAGTTTAATGGGTCATTCATGCCCGGCTCCTCAAAAAGTCCTATATATCCAGCTAGACACCAAGGAACACGCCTGGACCGAGCGTTTAAAGGGATTCGCGGAGGCGGGAATCAACCTCAACATTCCCAACCTGCGACTCGTCCACCAGGACGACATGCTGCTCCCTCTTACCATTACGACCCAAGCAGGCCAGCACTGGCTCAAGGAGTTACTGACCCAAGAGGACCCCGCGCTCGTCATCATGGACGTCCTCCGAGAGATGCACGGTGAGGATGAGAATGACTCGACCGTAATGAAGAAAGTATTTGATGCTATGGAGCCTATCTTTAAGGGTCGCACAGTGTTACTCGTCCATCACACACGTAAGACAAGTGAGTCCGACAGAACCTCGCCGGACCCGGTTTCGATGGCTCGGGGCTCCAGTTACATAACTGGGCGGGTTGACGGTTACTGGCTCCTCTACGGTGAAGCTCCTCTAAGGAAGCTCCGTTGGGAGTCCCGCTTTCAGGAGGCATCCACGACAACGGCGCGCCAGGACCCAAATACCGGATTATTCTCTTTCCCGGACTTAGTACCTGACGCTGGCCTCCTAGCTGATCTACTAAAGCTCTGTACTCAGAATCCGGACAAGACTCATTCACAGTTATGGCGGGAGGCATCTTCGAAATTCGGGATCTCGAGGAGCGTTTATTACCGGCTGATTTCCTCCGCACAATGTATCCATCGGCAGCTTCCCGTACCTCCTGCTCCCGCACCTCCTCCGGGGTCAGGCAGTAGCCCGCTCTAGCGTCACGGAACCACTTAGGGCGCCCAGGGCGGTCCCGGTAAAGCTCAAAATCCGGCGCACGACGAATTTCCGCATTACAGCCCTTACAGACCATATACCCGTCTATACAAGGCTCCCCGCATGAGATACAAGCTCGGCATCCACTGAGGAGGGTCATGCTTACGATGGTCTCGTCAGGCAGCCGGGACATCGGCTTGATTTGACGGCCAGTTAGTTTGTTAGGCATTCTTACTCTCCGCCTTTTTACGAATGAACCTCACGACCACACTTGGCCCGCTATAGGGCGCCCAATCCGGCCCGCAAGACTCGTACCCCTCGCCCACGTTAAACAGCTTACGCCAAACCTCAGGAGGATAGCGGAGGGTCAACTTATCCTCCACATTACGATCAATCTTGACCCCCTCATTGGCCAGTGCGTCTAAACCCCTTACTGACTCGTCCTCCCAAATCTTATTGAGGTCCATCTTACACCCCCTTATAGCCCTTGCGGCGCATCTCTTTGTTTAAACCAGCCTTATAGCGTTCTAGTGATCGGAGCGTTACTCCCGCCTTTACCGACGTCTCTTCCATTTCCCATCCCTCGTAGACATTCATCCACAATGCAGATTGCATCCTTACGCCACTAGAGACCGTCCTGATACCCCGCTCTAGGTCAATCCTCCAGTCTAGATGCTTATACGGATCATGCCCCCGTGCGGTGATTACTTTGAGAGTGCGTTTAACCGCCTTACGTCGACCTTTCTCCTTACGGATAGCGTCGTTCATTCCTCGGATCGTCGTATGCCTCAGCCACTCCCATACATGCCCCGCGTTTACAAACTTGTCTGCCCGCATTGCCGCCCTAAGCATAGCCGTCTGAATTACGTCCTCAGCCTTACTCTGATGATCGGGATAGTCCCCCTTTAAGGTAGACTCCAGCTTGTCTTTAAACGCATTCGTTTGTACGATGCTGCCGAATTCCTCGCTTGTCATCTAGTCCTCCCCAGCATAATTCCATACTCCTGCAATTCCTTTTGTGAGAAATACCCCGGTTGAATCGTTTGGCTGCACCATTGGCAGGAGCGTTTAAAGTGATAGTACCGTCCTGCCACGCCTATCTCTTTACGGGTCTGATATACTCTCTCCCCCTTACACTTAGGGCAAGGGTGATACCCTTGTAGGATAAGCAACGCCCGTTCGGCCTCAGAGAATTCCTTACCCCTAGCCTTGATAGCCTCTAACTCTTTCCGCCCAATGCGTTTATACATGGGTGATAGTCTTTTTACGATGGCACGCACAACCCGGACGGCTGCACTCATTCATTACCTTATAATCTCCCCCTAAGACTAACTCGGCTGCCTCGGCCTCTGTTACGGGGTGAAACGTACCCTCGAAATTGTAACGGTCCCAAATCAGCCATTCTTCGCTCATGTTTAAACTCCTCTGACGACGAACCCGCTGGTATCCTTACGGGCCTTACCCTTAGCCCGGAGCCCGACGATTACCCCAAGAGGGTCCAGGAACCGGAGGTCATGCTTATCCCCGTCAATGACCGGGTAGCCGCCCCACTCGGCAGGCAAGGGCTCGCCGCGTTTAGTCTCAAACACTACCGCGACATTGCAGTCTGTCGGCTTTAGTAGTAGATGCTGGCAGTCGCCCACGTTGCACTCTGACCGGGAAAACGTGAGGTGATAGTTAGGCTCCCGAATGACATACCGGAACCTATCCACGCGAGCCCTGATCTTAGTGTAGTCATAGAATTGTACCCCCGGAAAGGTATTCATAAGACTCTTACCATTGGAGCCCTTGATAAGCTCCCATGGTAGATCGCTCGTCCCGTTTAGACGCACGACCGGAATGAGCTTACGCTTGGCAGCTCTCTTGCACAGGCTTGTGATTTCTTTCACAAGCTGGTCTACAAAAAGAGTATGATTCTGTTTAAACTCAATCGTCCGGTTAATGCGTGCCTGCCTGACCTTAGGGAATACCCCGCGCCCCGCCGTGAATAGGCAGGTAGCGATGCAGCCGGGGGTGGCGTGGGCGCACACATTCATAACGCCCGACTCCCGGTGAGGGGCCAGGTACAGGATACCTGTGAGGTAGCCTTTCTTTTGCCCCTTGACTGTCTTAGCGTCCGCCGATACACTCAGATATTTCATTACCATACCCTTTCCACAGTTTGTAGGATCATATCACCGGCCGGTGACTTTTCATACATTATCCACTTCCACTACTCTAATCCAGCCGGGCACACTGTCAGGCTTTGCCCGGTTAGGGCCAATCAGGGCCGCGATGATGTTTACACCATACGAGGCTTCCGGCCACGGGGTATATCCGTCAGTCAGGATGATTACCGCATGCGGCTTCACGGGCCGGTCTAGCGCCGCTTGCACGCCGATACGCATATCCGTACCGCCCCGCCCGGCAATGGTAATCTGATCGGCTTTAAACACTCTCTTAGCCGAATGGACCGCCGCATCGCATACGATGGCGTCTACCCCCTGTCTCTGGCCACACTGTTTAAGCACGCCATTGACCTCCCCGAGCACCATAGCCAAATCATCGTTAGACATGCTTCCGGAGGTGTCTACCACTACCGCGATATTCGGCACTGGCTGCCTGAGGCTAGGCAGAATGACCTTAGGCACCGTGCGTCGGGACGGACGCTGGTAGGTAAAGTTTACCTGCCCGGCAATGTCCGCCATCGCGTGCCGAATAGCCGACCTCAGAACCTTGCGCCAGTCTACACGCGGATTAAGGATAGCCTCTGCCCACTCGGTTAAATGCCCTGGCACGTTGCCTTGTGTCTTGGCATGCTCCCGAATGTCACTGGCCACCTTATGCCTGACCGCCTCAGCCTCAGCCGGGGAGAGTCCAGGCATGGCGTCATTACTGCCGCCCGCAGTCGGGGGCGCGGACTCCTCCCCCTCGTGGCCATTACCGGCGCAACCTCCGCATGATCCGGCGCCCGGCTTAGGCGTACCCTGCCCCTTGCCGCTACCCTGCCCGCTCATGGGAACCTTAGACTTAGGCGGATTCATCTGCCAATACTCCTCCGCGAAGAGTCCATCCTTCCACCCCATACTATGCGGCGTCACTACCTCAAAGGGCCACTTGTTTAAACCCTCTGCGATAATGTCGTCGTTAATTTCGGCATCGGCTACCGTGTTCCAGTCTCCTGCCTGCTCGTCAGTAATTCCCAAATTCTCCCCGCGCCCGGCATGATCTCGGAGCAAGTGGCAACATTCGTGGTACAGGACGTTAGCGTACACTTCAACGTCCCAATTGCACTCGGGGTCAAAGTAAAGGCGGGCAAACTTATCCACCGCCATTGTCTTTAAACCCTTTTGCTCCACGGGCGTCAGCCGGTACAGTAGCCCCGCCAGATAGGGGCGCTGCTGGGCAAGCCGCACCCTAGCAGCCTGAATAATCTCCGGTAGGTCCGTATGCTTAGCCAATGTGTGAGTCCTCCCACTATAGGGAATTCCAGCCTAGTCCATTCCTACCATCTTTCCGAGTAGGTCAATGCAGTCTAGCGTTTCCACCTCTTTATGCGCCTCAGGGTTAGCCAGGACAGCCTTAACCGCCGTCCGTAGCCCACCCTTGTCTCCCCGGTACATACGGGCCAGCTTAATAAACTTGCTAAACGGCACCTCAGGCACAGGGGATTTAAACACGTAACAATGCTGTAGAATCTCGGCGTCCACTTCCCGGCTTGGGGGCATCGGGCCATTGTTCCATTGCGCTCGCCTAATCTGATACTTAGACGGCGGACGCATGATCTTTTTTGTCACTCTGAAATAGCCATGCCGTACCAATTCGGAGCGTCCCATTTCGGTAAACAGGTTGCGTAGAGCCCTAGCCTCGCCTCCCCCGATTGGCCCGTGATAGCCAAGCCGCTTAAACGCGGCAGACTGTGCATCCCGCACCCCAAACTCGCAATTGGTAGGAGTCAGGACGGCATCGGCTACTTCCTGGTCGTTTAAATGCCGATAGCTCCACTTGTCCCGCTCCTCATTGCTCGGATAATGGCGTACAAACGACTCCACGGTGTCTCCGTTAATCTTATGCTCGCGTACCACGTCAAACGAGTGATAGTCGGGGCGAGGCGTCCTCTTATTCCACTGGACACCCTCGTTTTCCTTATTCCATGCCTCGTCCGCCTTGTGATACTCCTTAGTCTTATGATCCGTTTCGTACTTATAAACGATGATGCCATACTTTTGAGAGGCGGGGTCCCATCGGGTTTTCACGGTTTATATTCTCCTCACTATAGGGAATTAAAGGGTGGGGTGCGGTCCCTGTAACATCGGAGGGTGCCGCGTTTAAAGTAGGCTTTATGTGCCTACTCCCCACCCCGTTTAATCCTAGAACAGCCCGGCTTGCTTGAGAATGTCCACGAACGGCTGAAGATTCTTTATCATCTTAGCCCTGACCTCGGCGTCCTGCATATAACCCTGCTTCCCGGCAGCCTGCGCCAGCGTCCGCACGGCAGCCGTCGCAAGGTCTTTCTTACCGGCATCGGCAGCCATCTTAAACAGGGTCCAGGCATTGATATACCGGACCTTATTCATATTGCCGGTGACTGCCGACGCAACCGACGCGAGGATAGTGTAAGTCTTATCTCCCCGGTCAGGTACTTTAAACGACTCCGGATTCTTAATGAGTGTCTCAGGGTCAGGCAGGTCCAGGGTGTCGCGCCAGTTAGTGAATTCGAGCGCGTGGCCATCCCCGACGCACCCCGACACTAGGGGCAATTCCAAGTCTAGCGGGGCGTTTACACTCTTACAGGCAGCCGCCAGCGTTGCCGCCATCGTCCACGAACGCGGGCTAGGCCATGGCTTACTGGCAGAGGCGTCGTCCTTTGGGCACTGAAACAGGGAAGTCTGCTTATGCTGTATAAACGAGGCGACTAGCACTCGCATGTTCTGAATCCCTGACTCCCACCCCTGAGGCAGCATCGGGAATTCGGGCTCAGGAAAGCCCTGCATCATGCCGTCAATCCACTCTCCCACGTTTAAACCCCATGGGAGGTGGCAGAACCGATTGGCAAGAGGCGGGCTCATTTCCCATCCCCCGGCAGCCTGATCGGGCGGATTCATTGCGGCGATGATACGGACCTCGGCGGGCAGTTCCAGGTCACCCACTACGCGGTCCAAGACTACGCGGAGCAAGGCAGCCTGTACAGCGGGTGCCGCCGTGCTAATCTCGTCCAGAAACAGGATACCCTTGCCCGCATCGTGCAAACGCTTTGCCCACGCCGGGGGCGCCATCGTGACGCCATGCTCCCCGACTATCGGCAGCCCGGCGAAGTCACTCGGTTCCCGCAATGAGGCGATAACGATCTCGAAAGGCATATTCATACGCCTCGCAAGGGCCGAAATGCCGGAAGTCTTACCGACTCCAGGCCCGCCGATAGTGACTACCGGCTGATTAGCCTGCGCCGCGATGCCGATTGACTTGAGACTCTTGACGCTCATTTAAACGTCCTCCCCCTTTTTAGCGGCTTTTGCCCGCGTGGCTAGGTACTTTGCCCCGATCTTTTGGCACTCTTTCGCATACTCGGAAGTGAAGTCTTTATTGCCGCCCGTGTAACTGTTCGCTTCCTCGCCATCGTATCTCATTCGGTCCTCCCACTATAGGGAATTAAAACCGCGCCCAAACAATCCCAGTCGGGTTACAGACAGGCACCCGCATACCGTCAGGATACCGGATAGGCTTAGCCTGAGGCGGGCATACCTTATCCTCATACTTGACGCTATCGGGCGTCAGGATAACCGCCCACTCCGCGATACAGGCTAAGACCAACGCGGCCAAGAGTAGTTTAAACATGATTAGCCCGCCAGCGCCGCGATAGGCGCCGATACATGCGCCTCGGCATGCGGATACTTGCCTTTGATACCGTTGTAGCAGTAACGCTTACCGTTGCCACGAGGCTTGTGATTGTTCACGATAGCCTTACGCTGTTCGGCCAGGTACTCGTGGTGTTTAAACGAGGTGGCAGCCTGACGAGTGTTAGCCGACGCACTGGACGACGACTTACCCTCGCTAGGCTTCCCATGCTGCTGTTTACGTGCGCGCCCCATTACTTGCCTCCCCCGAAATAGTGTAGAACCGCGTACACTCCCACGATGATTACTACCCACGGTGCCAGTATCAGAATCAGGGCCAGTCTATACGCTGCCTTACGCATTTAAACGCCTCCTAGTCAAATAGGACTTGCGCTAGCTTATACAGCCCGTAGATTGCCAGAATCAGAATTACGTAATGCATTAGATGCATCCTCCCATTGGCACGCCATTCGGTTGATTGCTGGTAGGCATGCACCCATACACCGGGGGCGCCACATGCCGTCTAATTGCCTCCCCACGAGTAAGAGGCGCGCCATAGGTTACCACGTGCGGGGTGGCGCATGCCGTCAACATGAGGAGCAACATGCTTATACCTATCGCCCACAGTAGTCGCGCCATGATCGTTTAAACTCCTATCCCTGGACCTTGACGCGGGCAGCGTCCACCCATGCGCTACCCTCGTTAGGCTTATCGCCAGTCACGAGGTAATGCACCCGTCCATACGTCAACCGGGCGTCCGTAATGGTGACGGCTAGCCCAAAGGCGTTACCCTCTACCCTGAGCATGCCGACCTTGCCGATATTCGCCGCCATTTCCCGCGCAGTCATTTACCGATCCTCCCCGTCGTAGTATGTGCATCCTGCCTCGTGAGTATGCGCCCCGATACACTCCCCGCACGTCACAAGGTAATTGTCCACGAGGCGGCAATGAGCGTTGCGCGGCAATTCTCCCGCGTCCATGCCTAGCCCCTCCCGCGTCAGATACTCCTCCCAATGCTCGGGATACCATTCGCTCCGGTCCACCGGTAGGTCTCCCGCCACTAGAACCTTTCTAGGTCTGCCTCTCTTAGCCATTGGTCTCTCCTCACTATAGGGAATTGTTTTGGGTTCACTCCCGGTCCAGATACCTACTTCCCGCGATACTCAAACTTGCTCCCGCAAGTGTCGCAAGTAGCCTTGAATTCGTCGCTGGCCACGCGGACCTTGACCGGGCTGGGACAGGCACACTCCCAAAGGCGGAGGCGACTACCGGACCCCGGACCCCGCGACTTACCGCCACGAGTGCCGCGCCCCATGGGGCAGGGTTTAATGTTGACCTTAGGCGCTACTCCGCCCCGCGTGGCTAGGAATGACGGGCGCCCGTCGTTAGGCTCGCCCAGGGCTTCGATTGCCGCCAGTAGGGCGGGCTTGAATCCGTCCATCGTATAAACGTGACCCGTTGCCTGTGCGTCCACGAGTCCAAGCACGTCGCAAGCGTTCTTCCATTCGCCTTTGTGCCCGGCGCTAGGTCCGCCCAATACGTGCCCCAATTCGTGAACCGTGGTGCCCGCCAATTGGACCGCCGACTCCTCCCCCGTGGCGGCAATCTCCACGAATGCGTGCCCCTCGTCGCCATTCTGCCATGCACCATAGTAGCAGATACCCCGATAGCCACCGTCCCCGGCACCATAGACAAGCTTGGCAGAGGCAATGCGGGCCCGCTGGGTCTCGTCAAGGGGCGCGGTGGCCAAGACTGCCGCCCGCACGGCATGGACGAACGCTTCCCGGGTCAGACCTTGTGTAAACGCTTTGGGGGCTGGGCTCGCCCCGCTAGGCTTCACTCCTGGGTCACCCCACGTCATCGCTAGGCGCATCTAGTGCCCCCTTTCCTCGGTGCGGCTAACTTGTCCCCTCACTCTATGGGAGCATGATCGCCGCAAACCGTGTTTTCAGCCCTAAGTGTGCGTATATATGAGCGAAACGGGCGTGACAAATTCCCCTTTAGAATCAAAAGGATTGGCCGCACGGCAAACTGTAACAACTTGTTAACAAATCGTGTAATTCCTACATAGCCGCATGGATACTACGCATCCCGGTAGGGAATTGCTTTGCCCAACATGGCATAGTTTATGCTATTGCAAGACTAATACCAGCCCTACAGACGCAAGAACCATGCCAATGTCAGCTCCGTGACAGTGTCCACTCCGTGACGCGGACCCCCTGGAGCCCATGACGCGCTGACCCCGGTTGCATCGGAGGACCCGCTACCCAACCGCATGCATACTACTTAAAGGTACTTAAGTACCGTACTGCGGCTAGTACAGGTACCCGCACTATGAAATAAAAATAAAGTGGCGGCTGGAGGCACTTTCATCGCCCTATACTAGTGAGAGCCGAGCGGGCTCACAGGCCCGCGAGGGCTCGGTCTGAATGTAGACCGAGCTCGCTTGCGGTTGGGCGACAGCGAGCTCTCAGTAAGGATTAGAGTCAAAGAATAGGGATCCTCGTATGCCTATAGGGGCCCGCCAATACGGTTCGCCCGGCTAATCAAGCCCGAGCCCGCCGCCCCTACATCCCGGAGGATGGATCATGCCCATCACCACGCCGCACCCTGAAGCCGACCGCCTGAAGGCCTTTGAGCTGTACCTGGAGGCTGGAGAGAACGGGCGCAGGGTGAGTTACCGCTCCATCAGTCAGAAGATGGGGGTCCACGAGGCCACCATCAGGCGCTGGGCCAGGGTTGACTCCTGGAACGAGAAGCTCCAGAAGAACCTAGGCCAGGCCGCCGCAACCGCCGAAGCATCCGGTAGCCTGATCAAGCGCCGCCTCCGGGTGGGCCTCCTCAGTGGCATCCAGGAGCTCGAAACGATCATCCTGAACGCCGACAAGGACGCCGACCGGATCGCCGCAGTCAAGGCCCTGGCCGAGATTGCTGAGCGCATGGACGCCGTAAGCCACAACATCGATGCCAGCCAGAAGGACGAGGCGGGCACGGTAGAGTTCAAAGACGACATCAAAGAGGCAGAGGAATGGCAGGAGAAGGCGGATTCGGAAACGCAGCCATCAAGGCAGGAACCTCTTTCGGAACCGGCTTCGTAAAGCCGTACATCGAAAACTGGCTTAGTGGTGGGGCGAATAGTGCCCAGACGATGGGATCAGGTGCGGCTACTGGTGGGCTAGGTGCTGGCCTTGCTGGCGGTGTAGGTTCCCTCGTAGGAGCTATTCCTGGCATCCTGGCTTCCGCTCTGACTCCTAAGGATGCTGATGCCAAGACTCAGGCCGTCAGTAATATTGGCGCCGCTGCTGCTGCCCCTGCTGCCACCGTAGCTGGCGGAGCCACTGCTGGAGCTATGTCTGGCGCGGGCGCCGCCGCTGGAGCCGCTGCTGCCCTTCCCGCAGCCGGTCTCGCCCTCCCCGCGCTGGCAATGGCCATCGGCATGTCCATGGACGCCATGCGCCAGGAGAAGAACGTCAAGGCCGCTGTGGGTCGCCTGGAGACCTTTATGTCCCAGCAGCCCGAGCTCCGCAAGCAGTGGGAGCAGCAGATTGGCGACGTTACGGGCACGCTGAACCGGCTCAAGACCATGAGCGACTCCGAGCTGAACCAGGCAGTCAACCAGTCCAACGAGGCCATCTCGGGCCTGGCTACGGCCAAGAGTAACGCTCTGTCTGGCGGTGGTACGACCTCTGCAGCCTCAGCGCTCTATGGCGTCCCCCACCAGGTCTTTGGCGGCACGGCCATGTCCAATCCAATCGACCTGCAGCGTCAGGCTCTCCTGGACACCATGGCGGGCCTGGACGAGACTTCACGTCGTGGTCAGACGGCTGCTACCAATCCCTACTTCACTCCCTCGGACGTAGCCTTAGAGTTCGCCCCTGACTACTTTAAGCAGCATCACACCTTCGACACGCTGACTCAGCTTCCGACCACAGGTGGAGGCGCAGACGTACAGAATTGGCTTGCGGACCCGAAGAATCAGTCTAGCCCCTATTACCAGTTGATGAAGGATTTTGGGGCCAGTGGTGGCAACCTGGACGAGCTGACCAACATCGGCCGTAAATATGGTATGGCTACGGAAGACCTGACGAGCTCGCACACCCTCAACCAGGGCGACCGCAACGTATGGGACCCACAGTCCCTCGCTCTTCTCCAAGGCATGAAGCCTGGCAACTACATCTCGACCCTAGAGGGTATGGGCTTCACGCCCGGTGCTATGTCTCAGCCAGGTGGCCCTGCCACTCCCGCAAGCGGCGGATTTGTACCAGGAGCCGACCAAGGTCCCTCTGGTGAGGCTGGCAAGGCAGTAGGCCGCCTGCAGCCCCGTAACGTCATCACGGGTCTCCAGACGCTTCCCAGACCCGAGTCTGATGCCCGCACCGAAGCTGTCTTCGGTATGCGGCGCCCCGGCGTCCAAGGCCACACAGACCAGTCTAGTGGTCCTTCCGCGCCTCCCCCGGTCCCCGGTACCACCCAGGCTGAGCCCCGCTCATTCGGCCATGGCAGCGGGTTCGCCGTGGCTCCAGGAGGGAACATTGGTACAGGGGGGTTGGTAACTCAGCTTCCTTTTGGATCGGGGCCCAGCCGGGCCAATAACGGAGGAATGTAATGCCCGACATGGGTGGCTTTCAGTTTGAGACGATGCCTCAGGACTATAGTTACGTTATGCCCAATCAGGGTATGCCTAACCAGTCCTTTGATTGGTCCCAGCCGTCGTTTGCCTCGATGCAGGATTTCGGGGGCGCCAAACGGCAGTCTCAGCCAAACGGCTTCGACTACCAGAATGCTCAGTATAGCACTCAGATGCCGCAGGGTTGGGGTGTAGCCAACCCGAATGGGCCGGGGCTGCCCGCTCAGACCGCCGGACAGAACCAGATCTTCCAGGAGCAGCAGTTTTCTCCCTCCACTGGCCAGGCGACTGGCTCTAGCGGTTCAGCACAAGGTAAGTCCAACGACGACGACTGGAAGAAGATGCTCATGAAGATGGGTATAGGAGTAGGTGTGGGTGCTTTGGGTGAGGGTGCCAAAGCGCTCTTCTCGGGTAGCCAGAACCAGCCCAAGCAGCAGTCTTCGCCGCTTCCCCAGGCTCCTTCGTCCGCTATCCCTCAGGCGGCCCCCTTGGTCCCCCTTCCGGGCACCCAGGCGTCCCCGTTGATCAGTGGCGCCCCCACGAGTGTCCAGCAGTCGATTGGCCTCCAGACCCAGGACCGTATGCGTCGGGGTGGCAACACCGGGGGCCTCCAGCTCTACTAGGAGTTCTCATGCAGGCTTCGGAGAAGCTAAGCCTCAGTCATCTACTCGGGAAAGAGTATAACAAGATTCAAGCGGACCTGATTCTCGCCCGCGAGTTTGAAGTAGCTGCCATCACGGGCATGGGAGCTGGCAAGACCTATGCGCTCTGTGTCGCTGCTGCGCGCCATGCTCTCAAGTGGCCTGGTGCTAACCTACTCATATCTCGTCTCACGTTTAGGGAGCTTATCGACTCCACTAAGCGTCAGTTCTTTGAGATGTGCGAGAACAAGGGTCTCCGTGACTTCATCGACCGACCGCAACGCTTCGACTACCGTGAAGGCACGAACAACCTCCGCTTCAAGAACGGCTCGGAAATCACTTTCGCCAACCTTGAGCCGGGCCGCCTCGACAAGATCAAGAACCTCGAATACTCGTTCATTGGGATCGACCAGGCAGAGGAAATCGACTACAGTACCTATCAGATCCTCCTCCTCCGGTGTCGTCTCAACAGTGTACCACCCAGCGACCGTCATGTCGTCTCGATTGCCAACGACGAAGGCGATAACTGGCTAAGAAAGCGCTTCCTGACTTTTGAAGCACCACACGGGCGTCCTACAGCCCAGGCAACACGTAGGCTACTTCGTGGTAGCTCCCTGGATAATCCACATTTGGATGAAGGAGCTCGCGCCCAGCTTCTCAGTCTTCCGAAAGAGGTGCAAGCGCGTTATGTCTACGCCACGATGGCTGCAGGCTCAACCAGACTCATCCCGGACTTCGTTATGGTCCCTCATTTTGAGCCTCCTGCTCATTGGCCTCGTTTCCTTGGTGTTGATCCCGCTAGGTCTACTGGCGTTACTTGCGCGGTTTGGGTAGCAGTCAACCCAGACGACAAGGAGTACAAAGGAGTCAAGCCGAATGCCCCATACATCTACCAGGAATACTGGGCTGAGGGACGTGAAGCAGAGACTCACGCGGAAGCTATCATGGCAGCTTCGGGGCGGTATCCCATACGTACTCGCATTATGGACCGCTCGGCTTGGTCTTCTAGCTCTATTAGTCGTAAGATGGGCAATATCAACGTCGCTCAGCTTTACGTCAACGCTGGACTGGGTGTCGCTCCGTCCGACGGGGATGAGTGGGCTCGCGTCGGTCTTTTCCAGGCCATGCAGAAGCGCGGCTTGGTCGTTGCATCGACGTGCTCTTCGATCATACGTCAGGCTCCTGAATACCGAGTACGCGGTCAGGCAATTTTTGACCACACTGGATCTGCTAAGAACCTGAAGATCGTAGGCAAGCAGCACTTCCACGCCATCGACGCGGCCGGGTATGCGTTCGCAAGCATCCCTAGCCGAGTCAACAAGGTCGACACCGACGAGATCCTAGACGCCTATCCCATCGATGACACGATGGACCGCCACACTGTAATGCACTGGACCACCGCCCGCAAGGAACTTCCTAAGATGAAGGGCGGCCAACCGGTTATAACGTGGGATGCTGGGGACTTCTGGCCCGGCAACGAACAGCCACAGGGCATGCAGCCCGGGGAGTTTGAGGATGAGGATTATTACTAAGGCCGAAGATCAGGCCAATCAAGTGACTGTAATGATGTTGAAGGTGGAACTGTCCAGGCTAACCGCTCAGTTGGAGGCCGAGGTGAATCGGCGTGAGCGCGCAGAGCTGGACTTGAACCGCCTTCAGGACGATTTCAAGGGCTTAGTAGCACTCACGGCAGGCCGGATTCCGCCGAAGATGGCGCCCGAGTTCACCAAGGACTTGTGGAAAGAAGACGAACGCCTCCCGGAGACATTCTTGACGCCTGGTGACGAGGAGATTTACGGCCAGACGGCAGAGGAACAGCTCTCCAATAATGGATAAGAAGGCAGAGAACGCCACGTCCAGCGACGTGAGTAACATTCGCCACATGAAGCAGCGGCTTTCTAACCGCCGCTGGCTCATCGAGCGCAACTGGTGGGGGTCGCTACTGTTCTATCTCGGACAGCAGTGGATCGTCTATGACAACAACTCGCGGCGATGGAAGCAGCGGCGTATATCTCCCTCCGTCCCTACGCCAATCACCAACTATTTTAGAAGCACTATCGACACCGTTAAGTCTGCTATTGCTCAGCATGAGCCTCGTTATGTGGGGGTTCCTACAAGGGACGATGCCCGTGCTGTTGCTGCCGCTTCAAGTACAGACGCACAGCTCCAAATCATCCTCAAGGAAGGCCGATTCGAGCGAGCCAGAGCTCGCGCCCTAGACTGGATGATGTTGACGGGCAACTCCTTCATGGAGACCGTCTGGGACAACTCAGACGACACCGGCCTGCAGCCTGTCCCAAAGGAGATCTGCCTCAATTGTGGTAAGATGTACTCCGCTGTGGACCTCGATCCTGAGGTTCCGACCTGCCCCAAAGACGGAGGAATGCTGGTTGAGAGCGCCACGGAGTATGAGTGGATTCCGCGTGGGGAGATTCGCTTCGATGTCTTCTCGCCCTTCGAGATCTTCCTCGATCCAGTCATCGAGGATCTTGAGGAGCAGCCTTTTATCATCGTCGCGCAGTCGTTCACTGAGGAACAGATTAAAGCACGCTGGAATGTTGACGCTAAGGGTGGTCTAGCGACCGCCACTGAGGGGTCCAGCCTACTCAACAAGGACTCCATCGCGGCCATCATGCCGGGTGTAACGCCCGGTTCCCCGTACAGCATGTCCGCTGGCGGCGACATGATGACTAAAAGAGTCGTTGTGTATAGGGCTTTCATCAAGAATCACCCGGAGTACCCCAAGGGCGCCTATATCGCCATGACCACAAACGGGGTTCTCCTGGAAAAGAAGGACGAATACCCCTGGCGGCGTGGCAATGGGCTCGGCCGGAAGTACTATCCGATCACCCATTTCAAGTTTGGCACGGTTCCAGGGCGGGCGTGGGGCTTCAGCCCGGCTGACGACCTACTCCCGAAGCAGTATCAGTTGAATAAGGCTGAATCCCTCATGACCATGATCATGTCCCGGATGGCTAACCCCGTCTGGATGATCCCGGCCATGTCCAATCCGTCCAGAATCACAGGAGACGTAGGTGTCCAAATCGAGTACACCCCTGTCGGAGGCGCTAAGCCCGAGCGTATGGGCGGCGTTGAGGCACCTCAGTCACTCGTCAAGTACATTCAGGACATCCGTCAGTCTTTTGACGAGCTCTCCGGTGCGTTTGCGGCCATCCGTGGGCGGCCGATGGGCTCCAGAACGCCTGTTGGCACGGTCCAGCAGCTAAACCAGGCTGGATTTGGCCGCTGGGCGACCGTTTTCAACCAGTTGGAGCTCGGCTATCAGGAAATTGCGGTAAAATCGCTCGAAACTTGGCGCCAGAACGCCCATACGCCCCGCGTACAAGCAATTAAGGACCAAGTTGGCGGTTATACCTTCAAGGAATTCCAGGGAGCCGACTGGGACGACGGTGTAGAGGTCGAAGTTGAGGCCGGAAGCACCCGTCCGCACAACCAGCAAGAGAAAATGCAGATGTACATGCAGCTGGCCCAGGTTGGAGTGCTCGATTTCATGGACGAAGCCCAAAAGGTCAAGATGTTGGAGGACCTTGGGATGATCAACATGAAGCCTGGTGTCGAGGAAGATACCAAGCACGCCTACAAGGAGAACCAGCAGTTCATGGAGTGGGCCCGCCAGGGCATGGAGCAGCTTTCCATGGTCCAGGACCCCATGATGAAGCAGATGATGGCGCAGCAGATGTCGGCCCAGGCCCCCATGATGGTCATTCCCATCGTGGACGACCATGCGGTCCACTTCCTGACGCACCGCCGTCTGGCCATGACTGACGACTTCAAGACCCTACCGCCCGAGTTCCAGAACATGTGGTATATGCACATGATGCAGCACAAGATGGACATCCTCGGGTCCAAGATCCTCAACATGCCCATGAACCCGCAGGGTGCGGGTAGCCCAGCCGCCATGCAGGGTGGCGGGCCAGGAGGTGGTGGTGGCCTCCCTCCGCAAGGTCGTAACGCTGAAGCCCAGAAAGGCCAGGGCGGCACGGGCCGTCCGCCGGGCTCTGGTAAGCCGGGCTCTAGTCCGGGGGGCGGCAGCGCTCATGCGGCCTCGACTAAAGAAATGCAAGGCGGGCAATCAAACCCGAATCATAACACATGACAAGACAAGAGGCTCAAGAGATCGCTCAGGGCGTAAGGGATAAGCTTCCCTTCTCGGCCCGCCAACGGCTCAAGGCCATTGACGTTGTCCCTAAGCTACATAGCGGCATGCTGACCATCCGGGTCTACATGACCAACGTAACGGCTGAAGAGCCGGAAGCCTTCGTTTTCAAGGCTGAGGAGATCGAGAATGGCTAGAAGTAAAGACGACGCTGAGAACCACGCAGAGACGTCCAAGGCGGTCAAGGCGGCCCTTAAGTCAGCCAAGACTCCTACCCCCGATCCGGTGAAGCCTACTGGCGTTCCTGGCCTCCCCACGGCCAAGCCGTCCAGCAAGTCCATGATCGAGGCTGCGGCCTCCCGGGCGGCCAGCAAGGCGAAGTAACATGGCCCAGTCAGATCAGGATTGGGTTAACGACTACGCCAAGGGGGAATCTACCTCCAAGACGTGTACTAGCTGTGGGCAGGCTATGCCCAAGCCGAAAGACGAGGAGAAGGAGCCATCTACCCTTCCCGCTGCCAGGAGATCGTTGCCATCGGGTAACTATCCTCGGCCCCGGCTGGGTGGTATGACGGTGGCCCCGAAATAGCATGCCATACACCGAGGTCATGCACAAGTGGAAGGAAGGTAAGCTTCACTCTGGATCCAAGACCGGTAAGAAGGTCAAGTCCCAGGATCAGGCCGTCGCAATCATGCTGAGCGAGAAAAGGGCCGCCAAGAAGGGCAAGAAGGAATACCAGCCCACCGGTGGCATGGGAGTCAAATAATGGCATTCGTACCCCCGCAGGCGGCACCGGTTAGCCCCTTGGCTAAGTCGGCGCCAGTCCCGCCAAAGAAGAAGAAGAAGGCTCCCCCGAAGCCCGCAAAGCCGAAGGGGCCGGTTGCACCAATGGGCGGCATGGGCGTTGGCCCGGTCGCACCTCAAATGCCCCCAATGATGGGCTAAGGAGATCACAATGGCTGGTTCGAAGGCAGAGGGACGTCAGGAGATTCGTAAGGGCAGTGACTGCGGCGGCAAGGCGGCCTACAACAAGGCTGCGGGCCCCGCGAGTGCCAAGCAGGGCGTATCTGAGCCCGTTAAGTACAAGCATCGGTAAAAGGAGCTAACAATGACCGTCCCCGGTGAAGTGATTGGTCAGCCGACAGAACAGCAGCGTGCAGCGGCCGGTGCAGGCCCCCAAGGATCGAACCCGTGGGCTGAGTATGGTCTCATGCCCGATGGGACTCCGATCCCTGAAAAGAAGTCAGATGGCCCAGCGGTGCCGGATCAGAGCACGCTGGAACAGAAGGTTGCCAAGCTCGAAGCTCAGCTGGCCCGCCTTCCTGAGGGCTTTGAGGCTCTCTCGAAGAAGGTCAGTCTGGTCGATAAGCTCGTTGGAGCCCTTAGAGGCGACGACGCCCAGCCCGCTGGCGGCCAGCAGACGTTGGAGGTCTGGAAGGACCTGAAGAAGGTCGCTCGAGACCAGGCTCCGGGTGTGGAGCGTCTCCTCAGTCTGCTTGAACAAGACCCGCAATACCTCGATAAACTCCAGGCCGCTAACCAGGCCATGGTGGCGCAGCATGTCATCGGAGTGAACGAGAAGGCCCATCAGCGGGTGCTGGACCTGGCGAAGAAGGCCGGGTTTAGGGGCGCGTCCGACGGGGACCTGGCAGAAATGGTCTTCCCGTTTGAACAGTCTATGACCGTCATGATCAACGCCAACCCGGAGCTGAGGCAGGCGTATCTGAGCGGAAATGTGGCTGTGGTGGACGACATCTTCAACCGTCTGATCAAGCCCCACGTAGGGCAGCGGCTGAGGGAGAAGGCGTCTCGGATTAACTCCGTTCGCCAGACCCCCATCAGAGCCCCCCGAGGTGGTGGCCAGACGGGTGCTACTGGTGAAGAGACGGGCAAGCGCCCCGATCTTCGATCCCCACAAGGCAAGGCCAATTTCCACAAGAACGCCGTGGACCGCTGGCTTGGTAGACAAGCAGCGGCCGCAGGTGACGAGTAAGGAGCTTATCTCCCATGATGGACCTTAGTGCAATTAACCCCCTCCTGAAGGACGAGTACGAGGACTACGTTGTCGAGTGCGTACACACCGAGACCGTGGCCATCGACCTCTTCCAGGATGGTGACACGTCTTCGGCTGACGGCCGTCGCGTGATCCTCCCCGCCCACCTTCGCCGCGACCACGCTGGCGTAGGCTTCGTCGGTGAGGGCGCGCAGCTGCCTACCCCGGCTGCTGAGGGTAGCGGTTTCTACACCATTCCCTTCCGCAAGTCGGCCGCTCGCTTCCAGGTAACCAAGGAGTCCATCGACCAGGCTCAGACCAATCGCGGGTCGTTCGTCCGCACCCTGAGCTACATCATGGACCACCTGGTCGAGAACCTGACCGACATCCGCAACAAGGCGATGTGCCACTACGGCGCGGACGTCCTGGCGTATGTCAACGGTAACCCGGCCTCCTCGGCTACCGCTATCACCGTGGACACCCCGGGCGGAGTCGTACTGCCGACCGGTGTGACCAACGCCACCCGCTTCCTGCAGGTGGGGCAGCTTCTGGCTGCCATCCGTAACGGTGCTATCGTCAGCAACTTCGGTGGCATCGCGGTATCGCAGATCGCTCCGGCTGGTAACTACGCTAACATCACCGTGGCCGCAAACTCCGGTGACTTGGCGGACAACGACATCCTGGTGCGTGCCCACGCGGCCAGCATCACGGACGTCGCCAACACCTCCTGGTACCAGGCCCCGATGGGTCTGCTTGGGATGATCGACGACGGGACCTACGTGTCGGACTACTTCGGCCTTAGCCGGGGTACCTGGGACGTGATCAAGTCGTACGTGTTCAGCTCGGTGGGTGCCCTTTCCTCGGACATCCTCCAGCAGGGCATCGACGTTGCGTATGCCCGTGGTCGCGGCCACATCACCAAGTTCCTCTGTGAGCAGGCGGTCCGCCGTCAGCTCCTGGCCCTCCGCGAGGGCGACGTCCGGTACAGCGCGGCCACTCACGGCAGCGACAACCTGGACGCCGGTTCGAGCATCGGTCAGCGCGGTGGTCAGCTCACCTGGTCGGAGATCCCGGTCCTGGTGGACTACAACTTCCCCTACGGGATGCTGCTCGGTATCGATGTGGACACCCTCGTGCGCTACAACGTGGTCCCCGGCAAGTTCGAGGACTGGGGCGGTAGCGTGCTGGTGCCTGCGGCTCAGACCCACGTGGCGACCGGTCTCTTCTACATGGTCGATAACTTCTTCCTCGATGCGCCCAATAAGTGCGTCCGGTGGGACGGTATCGACGTGACCGTCAACAATATCCATGTCGAATAGTTGAGTAATTAACCTCTAACCCTGGTTGCCGAGACGCTAGTTAGTCTCCCCTTCCAGCCAGGTGCTTTATGATGCACAAAGTAGTAGAATCCGTAGTTCCCTTCTTGATCTGGTATAGCCTCTGGCATACCGCAGACTTCTTGATGGGGCTGCTGGGATATAAATAAGGAGCGAATATGGCAGCGTTTGGCCTAGGACGAACGGTGAGGTTGGTCAATAGGGTCACGGATGAATCGGGTCAGAAAGTCCCACAAGAGTTCATGGTCGGCGGTGAGGCCGTTTGGGTTCGAGACACCCTCGATGTCCCTGTGGGGCTGGCTAGGATCATGGTTCACCAATCCATGTACAAGCTCGATGCGGCGACTGGCACCCCGGTCTACAAACTGGGGTGCCAGAGCTTCGAGAACTGTCCTGTGGATGATCTGCCCGTCAAAGAGCTAGATCGTGATGAGCTCATTGACCGCCCAGAATCGCAGAAAGCAAAGATGAGGAAAGAGAAGATTCATAACCCAATCGCTCCCGGACAGTCTCGGGGCCCCGCGCCGATCAGAGCATCAGCGGAGGGAGCCCAGCCAGGCGAGTTTGGCTTCCGGGATTAGGAGAAACAAATGAGTGCAGGTAACTGGGGTACTGTAGAGCATCTGATCCAGGGCTTCCTCGCGTCGTCCTTCAACAAGGACAGCAACGGGGTGCCCGTGACCACCAACCCGTCCGATCAGGGCGGAACCGCGTCGGTCTTCCTTGACCAGATTCGGCTGGTGGCCACCCGTGCGGACCTCACGCAGGCCAACATCAAGGTGGCGGCCCCGCAGTGGTTCGATGGCACCAACGACGTAGACGTATCGACCGGAGCTTGCGTCCTTCTGGGCGCCGTGGCGATGTCCACCGCGACCGAGTCGGAGGACGAGTTCATCACCTTCTACAACACCAACACCCCGACTGAGGGTACCACCCGGTACCTGGCGGGCTTCAACGTGGCGGCTGGTTCCAGCGCTGCGACGGCTCGCATGGCGTCGGTGGTGTATCCGGTCCCGGTGCCCTTCGACACGGCCCTCACGTGGTCGGTCGTAGACAACGGTTCGGACACCGACATCGAGGGCACCTCGCTGGGTACCGCGAACGGCGTTCTCGTGATGGTGGTATACGCTGTCTAATAGATTCATGAGAGGGAGGGGGCCCAACAGCCCCCTCCCTCGGTAGTCCATACCGGGGGCAAGGTATCTAGGTACCCCCCTACCCCACAGGAGATATTCCGATGATTCGTGACTTTAACATTGAGTGGCTTGCTGCACGCAAGCTCATTCTCGCTCAGGAATTCCAGACGTTCGTAACCGGTGCCGGTGTGGCAACCGGTGTTCCAGTAATGGCCGAGATCAACTCGTCCGGCATCACGGGTGCTCAGATCAACCAGGCCGGTGACTCCATCGCAACGATTATCTCGTTGACGGATGTCGATATCACGAAGGAGATCCGGTTCCGGGCGCTGCTGTCCAAGAACTCAACGGATGCCGACGCCGAGACGGCAACTCTGCTGTACACGCCTCTCGTGGCTGGCACCACGGTTCTGATCGCCCCGGCGACCGCCCTTTCGACGGCTATCCCGGCGCTGACCTATGGTACGGTGGCCAACGTCCCGACGTACACCGACTTCGGTAAGATCAACCGCAACACGCTGTCGGACACTGTGTTCGCTATCTCGGTCGATCTGGCCGTGTCCATGACGAACGCATCGGCCGACGAGCAGTTCATCGTTGGTCTCGAGATGAGCTATACTCCGCGCCGCACCGCCGGTCCTCGCCGGAACATCCTCGGTGGCCGCAGACTCGTTGTGACTCGCCCGCTCGGTGTGCAGCTCCACACTTCGCAGGAAGGGCTCTAGTACAATGAAGAACCCGTACTTGGCTAAGTGGCGTGCCAAGAATCGGGCGGCTGTAGATGCTTTGAAGGCAATTCCGTGCATGGATTGCGGGGAATGTTTCCCCGCAATCTGTATGGACTTTGACCACCGCCCGGGTACAGATAAGCTTTTCGAGGTTGGAGATAAAATCTTCTTCCTTGGAATGAAAAAGCTTCTAGATGAAATTGCCAAGTGTGACGTGGTGTGTTCTAATTGTCACCGCATCCGCACACAAAGCAGGCTGTAACTCTAATCTCCTATAGGATAGCCCTCCTGGGGTCAACCCCCGGGAGGGCAGGAGCCTACCAATGGCATCTCTTCTCAATTGGCGTACAGTCCAGTCAGACTTGTCTGTGCGTCTTCGCGGCACCAACCAGCAGACCACCACGGGTCTTCTCCACGTCAACGCGCTTGTCTCGGGAGGTAACTCCTTTGGGACCCCTGTTGGCTCGGACACCTCCCCCTTCGACTCCCGGCGTGTACAGGGCTACCAGCTCAACTACATGCGCTTCCTGTCGGC
>VFSW01003236.1_pt1 | contig 24431 bp, 30 predicted proteins | sample 5358111 | NCBI WGS metagenome assembly VFSW01 (sample SAMN11554181, study PRJNA540505) | mine drainage metagenome | isolation source: sediment from site ElyBrook_90M | place: USA: Ely Copper Mine, Vershire, VT | collected 2017
CATTGGCAAAGAAGCGGGAGCCATAATCCTGGGCGGCCAGGGCGCCGCCGATGCCATTGCGGGCGAGCGCAATCGGACTCAAGCCGATGATGCCGTCGGAGGAGAGCCCCCGCAGGTGCCAGATCTGGCCCCGCGGGTAAATCTGCTCAGTGCCGGTGAGGGTGCTGTACTTGTAGCGGTAATCCCCGTTGGGCAAGAGATCGATGGTGATCCGATCCGGATGCAACGGGATCAGCGCCGTGACCTCGCCTTGCCGGTTCGCCACGATCTGGTTGAAGGCGTTGCCCCGCAACACCAGGTGCCCCGCCATCATCTCGCGCCACTCGAAGGCGTTCTGGTAGGCATTGGGGCGTCGGGCGAGCAGCTGGTACACGGGATGATCCGTCACCCGCTTTTTGCCCCCATCCCGGCGCGTGCGATAGAGCACGAAGGGCAGGCTCGCAAACTGGCTCGCGATGATGCGCACGCAGGCAAACACGGCCGAGAGCTGCAGGGCATTGTCTGCGGTGACCCGCATGCCTGCCGTAGTGTGTACGCCCACGGGCTCGAACCAGAAACTTGACCATGGAGAACGGTCACCTGAGGCAAAAATCCTCGAGAACAAGGACTTTATTCCCATAACCGCCCCCACTCGCATCTAGATCGTGCAACCTGCATGAACCTTACGCTTTGCGCTAAGGTAAGCGTCATGCGCTTGTATTGCTGAGCGAAACGCTCCTACACACTTTGTCCTGTTTTGGACGCTAATGTGAGCGACATAGCTCTTATCTTTTCTGCTCCAACTGACACCCAGAAACCCACTCGTGTTTGTGGACATAGGGCGACGGATATTCTGCGCGTTGATCGGATGAGGGACATCTCTGAGGTTTTCGATGCGATTGTCTTTGCGGTCGCCATTGATATGATCTATCACATGCTTAGGCCATTCTCCATGTACATACAGCCAAGCCAGACGATGTGCCAGGTAATTCTGCCCATCGACATTGATCTGGGTGTATCCGCTTCCATGCGTTGACCCAGCCTCCTGCCCAACCTTGATACGATTTGATGCGCGCGATTTCCATACAAAGATTCCCCGACTCGGATCATAATCAAGAACCGCACAAAGGCGATCTGCCGTCAGATTATTCATTCGTTATACCTCGCGCCGCGCAAAAGAATTTTTGTCCCGTTGCCACAGTCACACCACCATCAGTTGGTAATCTGAGCCAAGGATGGGCGTTTGATCGTCACTCGGCGCCATCTGGCGCCCCAGGGCCATGATGAGCGCCACCACCCCGTCGATCTTGTTCTCCTCGCGCTCCTTTCTGGGGTAGATGTTGTCTTTCTGATCGCGATGACAGACCACATTGCTCACCATCCAACTCAAAATCGGATCTCCGTTGTGGATGAATCTTTTTTGTAGCACCAAGGCCTCCAGTTCTTTCATGGGTTCCGAGAAGTTGAGCACCGTGGGGCGCATTTCCACCATGGGAAGCCCCTCGGCCAGCATGTGACTGGACAATTGGGTAGCCTGAAAGGGATCGAACGGCACCTCGACGATCTGGAACCGGCTGGCATCCGCGATCAATTCCGCCTCGATCTGGTCGAAGTCCGTCACGTTGCCCGGGGTCAAGGTCAGTAATCCCTGGCGGGCCCACCCGGAATACTGGCTGTTGCGACCATCGTCAGCCGCAGACTCCGGCAGGTAGTAACTCAGGAAGGCGTAGAACTTGCCATCGCGTCGGAAGAGCTTGGCCTTGGCGGCAATGTCCACCTTGCTCGCCAAGTCGAGCGCCACATAGCACTCCTCGCCAATAAACTCGTCCTCGTTGAGGGTGGGATCCGCACAGGCCTCCCACGAGCGCATGTCCATCCAGGCGGTGTCCGCATTGACCCATTCGTTCAGATGCTTGGTCTTGAAATTATTGATGGCGCTCGGCATCTGCATGGCCTTGGCCTGCAGAGGCAGTAGCACCTCGGAGCGCACCGATATCCCCCAGTTGGGATTGGCCTTGATCAGAGCCTCCTCGGTGGTCCAGTCATCGGTGTCATCGAGCCCATAGATGATCCCGAACTGGGTATCATCCTCAAAAACTCCCTCGAGCAGGCGGGCCACAAAGGTGCGGGATTCGTAGCAGATGCCCGCACGGTTTGATCCGGCCGTGGTGATGACCCACAAGAGCGAATTGTCGCGCTTGCCGGTACCGGTTTCCACCACATCGTAGACAGTGCGGGTTTTATGTGCGTGCAACTCGTCCACGCAGCCGAAGTGGATGTTCAGACCATCCAGGGTGGACCCCTCCGCAGAGAGCGCCTCGAATTTCGAGCCGGTGGCGAGCACATGCATGTTATGTGCACCCACTGCGACACCGAACCGGCTTCGAAATCCCGGGCTCTTGCGCGCCATGGTCTGGGCATCCCCAAACACGATGCGGGCCTGGTCGCGGGTGGTGGCCAGCGAATATACTTCGGCACCACCCTCGCCATCGGCTGCCAGCATGTAGAGCCCCACAGCAGAGGACAGCGTGGACTTGGCATTGCCCCGCGGCACCTCGATGTAGGAACGCCGAAAGCGCCGTTTCCCATCGGGTTTCACCCAACCGAACACCGTGGTCAGGATAAAAACCTGCCAGGGTTCCAGGTGAATGGGCTGCCCTGCCAACGGTCCCTTTACGTGTTGAAGGCGCTCAATGAGGGCGCACAGGTTATCCGCAGGATAGAAACTACGACCATCCCGATTGAGCACCGGGTTAAACCGGTACGGGCTCGAGTTGCCCTTGAAACGCGCCAGGTCGTTGAGTTGTCGTTGGCAGGCCAGTTGTACCCACTTGCACGCCGGAATTTCGTCCGCTACCACAGCCTCGGCGTAGCGCCGGGCAATGGTGGTGTAGCTTTCTGCCGCCATCAGCCAACAATATCTGCCCAGGGGTCCAGGTCATCCCCAGCGGCCTCCATGGGTAATGACACGCGAGAACGAGAAGCTGGCGTGAATCCCATTTCGGTTGCGGCTTTGGTCATGATCTGTGCCTGCTTATTGGCAATGGCCAGATACGGTGATTGCATTGGCACCCCTGAGTTGGGTGCCTTGATGAGTATTCCGGTTTTGGTGATTCCTGCCTGCGCCTTGCGATAGAGATCCGCCGCGTTGGCCCAGGTTTCCAGAATCGACATATCCAATCGTTTGAGCAAATGCGGTGGTGAGCATTCCAGGGCGTAACGCCACGCAGACTTTGCCCCCTCGGTCATATACTCCGGCGGTTCCACCAGATCACCGGAGGGTTTTGGTTCCCGAGGGTTGACCCGATGTTTGCGCAGGGTCCCCTTAATGGTTTTGAGAGCCGTGGGTAATGGTTTGCGTCCCGCCATGATTATCCCTTGTAAGGGAGACCCCCCCTAGTTCATTTTGGCCGCGCAAAAATCTGGGCACGCGCGCGGTCTGGCGCCGGGCAGCCCGAAGGAAATGACCTCCCCCAGGGAGTTATTGCTCTGGTTTTGCTCAGCTTGATGCCGCTGACATGTGTTTGATGTACTGCAAATTCTTTCGCTAGATCCGCCTGTTTCTCCCCAGCCAAAGCACGGTGGCGTATTTCATTCACTTCCGCATCTGTCAGTTTTGCTCGTGGATGTATCTCACCTTTCCTTATGCACACCGCCGTCCCGTGCCGAATCGAATCTCTAACATTGTCAACGACCGATCCCCATGCGAGATTGTCCGGAGAGTTATTCATTGGGTTACCATCCAGATGCCTACAGACATAATCCGCATGAGGACACCATCCCTTGTATGCTGCCAATACAAGTCTATGCACTGGGCATCGCCGTCTCGCAGCTTCGCCCACACCAAATCTGACCCACACATGCAAGTACCCCTTGTGCATCGCAGCCGACAGTTCGCGGGGTGGGTTTGTGCGAGTAGTTATGATCCTTCCATCTGACATTGCAAAATAGCCTCGGCATCCCGGTATCTCTCTAAACACCATCTTTCCTTTGGTTGCCAAAACCGCCGTCCTCTTTGACAGTTTTGATGTCATGGTGACGTTTACAGAGGGACTGCCAGTTGGTCACGCCCCAAAACATTTCTTGATTGCCACGATGCGGCTGGATGTGGTCCACCACGGTCGCGGGCGTGAGGGCGCCTTCACGCGCACATTCCTCGCACAGTGGGTGTTGGCTTAAGAACACCGCCCGCGCCCGTTGCCACCGCGAACCATAGCCACGCGATGCGGCACTGCCGCGCCGATCGTCGTACTGCTTCCGATTCAATCTTTGATGCTCAGCACAATAACCGGGGATCTCAAGCAATACCCGGCAGCATGGGTGACGACAGGGTGTGGGTGCGCGCTGGGCCATGACGTTTACAAATACAGCAAAAAAATGATGTTTCTTGACTTGGCTTCACTCTCGAACAGCGCGTTAATGACTTCAACGTCAATCAACGCAGAGAGCCACGAAAATGAAAAACCAGGCCAACGCCGTCGCCACCTACATCAGCAAATCCACAGCAATCCAAAACAAGATCCAACAACTGCAACAACTGGCAAACGACCATTTTGGTCACAATCCCGATGCCATCCATTGGGGTCATGTGGGCGATCTGGATCGGGTGCAAGAACTTTTAGACGAACTGCTGACGACGTTTGGCGACCAGAAGTAATGCAAATGACCAACAACACCCATCAGGAGAACACCATGAAAACCAAACTCACACCTGCACAACACGCCATTTTGGCTCATGCCCACAACCACACCGACGGCAAGATTGTCTGGTTCCCCGACAACATCAAAGGTGGCGCGCGCAAGAAGGTGATCGACAGCATGTTCAACCACGCGCTAATCACGCCGCTGGGCAACGACTGGTTTGTCGCTGCCGAGGGCTACGACGCACTTGGGTTACCTCGTCCGGGACCGGTCAGCATTGCTGAGCCGGAAATCAAATCCACTGTTGCCGCCATCAAGCCGCGCACCCGCGACAACAGCAAACAGGCGCAAGTGATCGCCATGCTCAAGCGGCCTGAGGGAGCCACCATCGCGCAAATCTGTGAAGCCACAGGCTGGCAACAACACACCGTGCGCGGCACCTTTGCCGGTGCGTTCAAAAAGAAACTCGGCCTCAATCTCACCTCGGAAAAATCCGAAGGTGCCGAACGCATCTACCGCGTGAATTGATCCAGGGAGGAAACTGACGATGAAACCCGACTTTCAAGAAATCGAAGCCTTGGGGACCAAGCTGGGGCAGGCTGCATTGTCCGCATTTGTGCAATTATGCCCCGAGGTCCACACAGCCACGCCTGAACAACTGGAAGCAGCCTGCGCTGCCATGCGTGCCAAAGGCGGCGACGCCTACGATCGGCTCATTCAGGATGCCAAGGACGCCCCGTGGATGGCCCAGATTGCTTTCAACACTGCCGTGCTAACCCTGGCTCACGAGGGGATCAAGGTGATGCGCGGAGTCTGAACCAACTGCCGTTTCACCGAATTTCGCGCCATCACTGGCGCGCTTCCCTTCTTGCCCGGTAAATTCCTGCCAGCGCCGAACGATCACGTCCACATATTTCGGATCGAGTTCAATCAACCGGGCACGACGCCCAGATTTCTCGCAGGAGATCAAGGTACTGCCTGATCCGCCGAACGGGTCTAGGACGAGGTCCCGGCTCTTGCTGCTATTGCGCACCGCACGCTCCACCAGCTCCACCGGCTTCATGGTCGGATGCAGGTCGTTCTTCTTCGGCTTTTTGATCTGCCACACATCGCCCTGATCGCGGACACCGCACCAGTAATGATCGGAACCCTCCCGCCAGCCATACAAGATCGGCTCGTATTGGCGCTGATAGTCGGCCCGACCCAGTGTGAAGGTATTCTTAGCCCAGATGATGAAGGTGGACCACTTGCCACCGGATGCACGAAATGCCGATTGCAGGGTATCCAGTTCCGAGGAACTCATGGCGATATAGACCGCACCCTTGGTGACCGCCAGAATGTTCTGGCAAGCTGCCAGCAGGAATACACCAAAGCCCTCGCCCATATTGTCATTCAAAATCGGGCGGTTTTTGCCGCGCATCTTGTCCTTGGCGGTATTGGCGTAATTCACATTGTAGGGCGGGTCGGTGAAGGTCATGTCCACCAGTTCATCACCGAGCAACAGCTTGTAGTCCTCAGCCTTGGTGGCATCGCCACACAGCACCTTGTGCTCACCCAGGAGCCAGATGTCGCCCGGTCGGGAAATCGGGTTTTCGGTGACTTCCGGAACCGCATCCTCATCGGTGAGCCCTGGATTGTCCGGCTCATCCCCATTGATGAGCGCATCCCATTCCTCGGCCGAGAATCCGGTAAGTTCCAGATCCATACCGGCATCCTTGAGTTCGGCCAATTCCAAGCCGAGCAACTCATTGTCCCAGGTGGCATTCTCACCGATCTTGTTGTCGGCCAGAATCAGCGCCTTACGCTGGATGTCGCTCAGGTGCGTCAAGGGCACCACGGGAACTTCCGACAGGCCCAGTTTTCTGGCAGCAAGGAGCCTTCCGTGGCCAGCGATCACATTGTTCTGTCCATCCACCAGGATGGGCGCACCCCAGCCAAACTCGCGGATACTGGCGGCGATCTGTGCCACCTGCGCATCTGAATGTTGTTTGGCGTTTCGAATGTACGGAATCAGGGAATCGATGGGACGCTGCTCGATTCGCAGATTCGAGAGAATTTGAGCCGCCTCAGCCATGAACCGCATCCCGTTCTGCCTGAACCTGCTCGAAGGTTTGTCCGGTTGCCGCCAAAGTAACGGCAACATCCGGGTGATTCTGCTGGAAGCGGCGAACCGCCACATCCACGTATTCTGGTGCAATCTCTACGCCGTAACATTTGCGGCCAGTGCGCTGGGCGGCTAGAAGTGAAGTGCCGGAACCATTGAACGGCTCGAACACCACGTCACCAGAGTTTGAAAAGGCTTCCATGATGTGCGTGGGCAATGCCACCGGAAATACGGCTGGATGATCGATGTCCTGCCCGATCTTGCCCTTGTGCCGCATGATCCGGATCACGCTATCTGGGATGCGGGTATCTTGGGTGGGCTGTCCCGCGTGAGACCAGCCGCCCACTTCGCCATCCTTTTTGCGCATTGCGGTGGATGAGCCATCAGCGCGCAGGTGGGAATCCTGGCCTGCGTGCTTGCATTCCACGATCTTGTTGGGGCGACGGGACTCGCGGTTGAAGTGGAAGACGAATTCGAAGCTGGGCGCCAAGCGCCCATTCCAGTCGCCCGGCATCCCCGGTCCCTGGTCCCAGACATACCAGGCGAAGCGCCGCCAGCCGTGTTTCTGCATCCAGACTAGCCACTGGTCCCAATAGGGGACCACCTCGTTGTCGCGATGGATCAGCCCGAGATTCACGAGCACCTGGCCATCCTGGACCATGGGCAATTGGGCGAATACACCGCACATCAACTCATCCCAATCACCGATCTCACCGGTGTAATCGCGCTGATTGCCATAGGGCGGGCTGGTAAAACACAGCATGGCACGCTCGTTACCCATCAGGGCGTTGACCACAGTGGGATCGGCGGCATCCCCACAGATCAGACGATGCCCACCGAGCTTCCAAATGTCGCCAGTGCGGCTGACCGGTTTTGCCGGCGTTTCGGGCACTTCATCGGAGGTATCGTCATCCGACTCAAATTTCGGCTCAATCTGGACGTCGAGCAACGATCGGATTTCACTGTCATCAAAACCCGTAAGTTCCAGATCAACGCCGGCGGCCTGCAGATCAGCCAGTTCCAGGGATAGCAGCTCGCTATCCCATCCAGCCCGTTCCGTGAGCTTGTTTTCGGCCAGGATGAAGGCACGTTTCTGGTTATCTGACAGGTGTGCCAATTCGATGACCGGTAACTCCGTCATCTCGAGTTGGCGCGCTGCCAGAATCCGGCCATGACCTGCAATCACGCCACGCGCACCATCCACCAGAATCGGGTTGTTGAATCCGAACTCCCGGATACTCGCCGCAATCTGGGCGATCTGTTCCGCACTGTGGGTGCGGGCATTACGAATGTACGGAATCAGCGACTCGATGGGACGATAGTCGATGTGCAGTGGGCTCATGGAATCCGGAAATAAAAAACCCGCCAGGCGGTGGCCGGGCGGGCTCAAAATTGATCGTTGTTCTCTGCTCAGACAACTGTCCTGAGGATAGTTAAAATTCTACCGAAATCCCGGCAAAGTGTTGCATCCCAAAATGTCCGGTTTCTCCGCACATTGGCGCAATTTCTGAAATTGCGCAGCCCCATTACTCTAAATTCCTCACAAACACGCATGACCATTTAACTGTTCTGCGACATGTTGCAGTGAAAGCCTCCAACGGCGCCAGGCGGTAGTCCTGCAACAACCGAATCGCCGCCCGATATCGTTCCAGTCGTATTTTTTGGCCCGCATCCACAGGAGTTTTCGTTGATCCACCTCGAGCCATTGCATCCACCCCATGACTTCCAGCATGCGCTCCACCTCGGCGGGAGATGGCGGAAACCGGACCACGGGAGAATCCTCACAGGACATCCGCTCGAACTCGGTGCGGGCAAAGGGCGGCCAAAGATTGAAATACCCTTGCACCCTCACGGGCGGCAACCGGTGGGCGGTTTTGGCAGCCTCGAGAATGCGCGCCGCCACTTGGTCCTGGGCCCATTCACTCATGAGTGCCACCCTTCCCTGTCGGGCCATAGAGGCGATTGCCGATGCGACGCACCACTTCCCGTTCCAGAAAATCCAGGCGGGCGTCATCGTCCGACACCACCAGGATGTGCTGGTCTTGCCAGCCTAGTTGTTTCACGGCTTCCACATCCATGGCGACGGGCTGCAGGCGTCCCAACGATGAAGCGATGCGAGGAGGAGAGATTTTCATGTCATACCTCCTGGGTTTCGAGGGCCCAGTGGAGCAGCGCCAGCGCATCGGCTTCGTTGTCGTCCACCACGGGATGGCCTTTGGCCCGCACGGCGGCGATCACCTCATCCTTGCCGGCGTTGCCACGGCCGGTGGCGTGTTTCTTGATGGTGCCCACCGGCACCCCCTGATAAGGGATACCGTGGTGTTCGCACCAGGCGGTGAGGGTCGCCATCAGACCGCCGTACACATGAGCCGCATCCACGCCCACGTGGCGGCGCACCTCCTCGAAGTACACGGCGTCGACGGGCTCAGCTACTGCCTTGAGTTCCGTGAGCCAGCGCTTGAAACGCAGGAAACGCATGCCGCCGCCTTCAAACCGCTGCGGCTTGAAGTGCTCGGTGCCACTGGTGATGGTGCCGTCCAGGTGGTGTAGCGCCCAGCCGGTGGCGGTGCCCAGATCCAGGGCCAGAATTGATGATGTGGTCATAGTCCGTCTCTCCAGTATTTCGGACTGACGGATTTGACGGTGTTCTACAGACTCTTTTCTTACCTGCGCACGCGCACGTGTAGCAGAAGTATGTAGAGCTTCGTCAAATCCGTCAGTCCGGCCATTGTTGTTCAGTTGTTGTCCATATACGGGTAATTGCGCGGCTCCGCCGGAACCCTCAAGCCGATGCCCTGCAGCCCTCGCAAGCCGCCGCTGTTGCGCCACTTTTCTATGCCGCGCGATTGCAGGAGCTCGGAGAGCCGCTTTTGGGTGCCCACATATTCCCCGGCCATTTCCGCCCATTGCTTCCAGTCTGCAAACAGCTCGTTGGTCAATGACCGGGCGCTGGGAGTCAGGACGCAGCGCTCTTCCATCCACCGACCCAGCGAGTCCTCCGCCTCGAAATATTCGTCGGTGGCCTGGCGAACGATCTCCGGTGGACGCAAACCATCCCGCTGCCATTGGATGCAGCCTTCCAGCGCCCACTCGAAAATCCCGTCACGTTCCCGCAACAGCTTCCGCTGCAGGGATTTATCCCGCTTTTCGGGGGGGATGGTGATGATGAAAGGGATCAGGTGAAAGCGCCGGCGGATCGCCTCATCGATGTTGCGCAATGCCGGTTTGTGATTGCCGGTGAGAATGGGCTTGAACTGCGGGGGATAGGTAAAAAACGACTGGTAGAGATCCCGCGCGGTAATCAGGTCGCCCCCAGTAAGCTCCTTGACGCGGGACTCGTTCCAGCTGCGGCCCTGCTCGGTTTCAGCGGCCACCACTAAACGTGCGCCGCGCAGCATGGCCAATTCCGCCGGGTGGCGGTCATTGCGCGAAGACATGAAGGTTTCCATGGGCGCATTCATGCCGTAATCGCCCAATACGCCCAGCAGGCTGTTGACGAACACACTCTTGCCGTTGGCGCCGGTGCCATACAGAAAAAACAGGGCATGCTCCAGGGTGGCGCCGGTGAGGCAATAGCCAAACACGCGCTGCAGATAAGCCACCAAGGCCGGGTCGTGGCCCGCGATTTCATTGACGAAGCGCAGCCATACCTCGCAGCGGCTGCCCGGCGTCAGCGTGCCGTGGGTCATTTTGATCATGAAATCCTCACGCCGATGGAGCCGAATGGTGCCCGTGCGCAGATCCACTACCCCCTTGGGAGTGTTGATCAGCCACAAATCGGCATCCCAGATATCGGTGGTCGCGGCATGGCGCCGGTCCATGCGCGCCAGGCGCTCCACACTGGTGACGGTGCCGGCACTGGCAAGTTTTGAGGCCGTTCGATGGGAATCCGCCTTGAGCGCCACTTCCCGCCCGATGGACCGGATCAGGTGGCTCACCAGCAGGGTGTCGTCGTTTTTCCAATGCTTGCCGGTCCACATCAGCCACCGGCTCCAGAGCGCGCAGTAGCGCCAGTCCTCTCCGTAGCGGCTGGTGAACTCGAGCGCCAGCGCATCTTCCGTGGCCCACACCGACGACTCCTGAGCCGCGATGCCCTGGTTGGGCTTGATGCTCATGCGCGGGCCGTTCTCGATGAAGGCTGCTACATCGAACCCTTCGGCCATGGCGTCGGCCGCATCCCATCCTTCGGGCCTGTCATCTGCCGGGAGCAGCACATGGCAGTCAACGGCTCCCGCTGCCAGGGCTGCCTGTGCTACAGCCATGGCGTATTCCCATCCGGGCTTGTCGCAATCGGGCCAGATCAGCACGGCCTTGCCTGACAGCGGCGACCAGTCGGTTTTATCCACCGGCGCATTGGCCCCATGCATGGCGGTGGTGGCGCAGATACCCAGATCGATCAGGGTCTGAGCGCATTTCTCGCCTTCGACCAGCACCACCTCTTCCGCCCTGGCCATGCCAGGCTGGTTGTACAGCGGTCGGGGATCGGGCGGCGCCATCTTGCGCCGTTTGGCATCCCACGGCCGAAACTCCTTCTTGCGCCCGGGCGGATCGTAACGATAGACCACGGCGATCAGCTGGCCGCCCGCATCCACGTAGTCCCATTTGGCGGTGGCGGGGCCCAGATCATCCACGGCGACTTCCGGTTTGCCCTTACGGGCGGATAATGGTTTCACTTCAGTGCGACCAACAAGATCTGCGCAAAACGCCAGGAGGCGCGGGAACTCCGCTTTGGCATCGATGCCCTGATTGAGGGCGATGACCGTAAAAACATCGCCCCCATCACCACTCTCGCGGTCGGTCCAAAGACCTGCCTTTGCTCCCGTCAGAATGATCTCCAGACTATCGCCCGGACTCCCCAGAATGTCCCCGATATAGAACTTGCCGCGTCTCACTTTGCCCGCGGGGAACAAGGTAAAAAGCACCGATTCGAGCTTTGCCAGCAAGGCGGCCCGAATTTCATCGCGCCCGGCACTTCGATCCGGCTTGGCGGACACCGCGCAATCATTGAAATCCAGCGGGTTTCGGCTGCCTTGTTCACTCATCGGAAACCTCCCTTTCTGCCGCGACCTCAACGGATGTGCTGCTGCCAAGTAGCCGCTGCCATTCGGTAAGCTCTGAGAGTTTGAAGCGCACCAGCCGACCGATACGGTAATGTGGGATGCGCAGCTTTTTGCGCTGCCGGGCATTGGTCAGGTAGTACATGGGCAAATTCATGGTGTAAGCCGCTTCGCGAGCATCGACGAAGCCTTCCCTTACAACCTTGGTCTGGGGTAGCGTGGTTTTCATGGGGTGGTCCTCCAGCAACGGTCTGCCCATGCGCAGAACTTGCATTCAAAATGGGTGGAATCGGTGAATGACCGGGGCAGCAACTCACCAGCCTCGGTGGCCTGGATCACCCGGGCTGCGCGATCCGACATGCGTTGCGCCAACGACGGATCAAAAGGAATCAACTCGGCGTAGATTTCCATCGTGTCGGCATTGACCGCCGTAAACAGCGCCGGATGTTCATGCAGGCTGAGGTAGCTCTGGTAGAGCGCGATCTGGGCGGCATAGACGGGTTTGGAGACTGCGAGTCTGTGCTTCTGGACTTCGCGCCAGGCTTTCGAGCCCAGGCATTTGTTTTCCCACAGGGCGGGGTATGCAAAACCATCAGGCCCACCCACCAGCACACCATCCACATGACCGCGCAAGCGACCGCCGGCTACCGAGAAACCGAACTGATGGCCATCGGCGTCCTCAGTCTTGAGCGTGAATCCCGCCAGGCGCAGCCAGCGAATCACCATCTCCTCAGTCCGATGCCCACGCTCAAAAATGCGCAGGAGTCGCCCCGAGAATCCCCTGCCGTGATCAAACGGTGCCTTGGCGTACTCATACTGCAGCTGTCGCTCGCAGGAAACGCCCAGTCGCGATGCCCCCAGATACTCACGGGGTGGTGTTGCATCCCTCTCTGTCAGAAGCGCTTGATCCAGGAACGCTTCGATCTGTCCGGAGAGGCTGGCCGATGAATTGAAATCCATCATGGGCTGACCTCCCAGGGCAGATCGTCCTTGAGATCTGCCAGGGCATCACCCTTTGACGCCTGAACAGCATCGCGGATCGGATCATGGATGGCGGTATCCGGTTGCGGCATATGCACCGGCGGGAATTTGGTGGCCTCATGTTGAACGGCCATCTCTTCCACATAGCCTGTCACGATGGCTTCGATCACCACCAAGGCCTCAATCTCGCTATAGGCGCCGAGGGGTTTGTCAAAGCCGATGGTTTCAGCCACCTCCCCAAAAAACCTGAGGCATCGGCGCATGGCCGCTTTTTCCAGAGGAGTGGCATCAATCATGACAATCTCCTCGGGCATCCCGTCGTCCTGCCCCCGTTTCCAGTTGCCGTAGAGTATGTGGAACGTGTCCTGACAGCGGCGCGAACAAAACGCCCAGTCGATGGGATAGCGCCGGGGATCGGCAGTCTTGTAACGGATGTCCATGTGCCCGAATCCCCGGGCCTGGCGTGAGCAAACCCAGCATTTCATTGGCGCTCCCCATTACTGTGCCCACGAGGGCTTACCCGTCGCAGACGGTTGGGCAGCACGCGCCGGCGTGGCGAACGCAGGGGCGGTCTGTGCCGGCGCACCGGAATGGCCACCGCCTGTCCCAACCTTAGGGATACCCCCCATCAGGGCGGGGTAATCCTTGTGGTCCGGCTCGATGGCGAGCTTCACTACGTTGCGGTCTTCGCCCTTGGCGTCCTTTTCCACATCGATGCGGGCAATGAACTCGATGCCATCCAGATCCGCGAAACTATTGATCCGGCGGGCAGCCGCTGCCTGTGGCGAGTTGTCCTGCGGGTGGACGTTGCGTGCGCTGTTGAGAACCGCACGGATAAAACTGCGCCCCATCTGACCCCAGGTGGGCCCTTTCCTGGAGTGCAGCCCCACGTTCGACCACAGTTTTCGTTTGGCGAAAGGGCCGCCAGTCACGACAAATTCGCAGGCAAGATAAACCGCGCCAGTGTCAAATGACTCGGTGGCGTAACCACCGATCCATCCCTGCGCTGGATCATCAAAACCACCGGGTTTGATGGTCATGCGTACCGGGACGATGGTGCCCTTGGGGATCAGGTCAAACCCACCTTGCTGGGTATCAGCATCATTGAAGTCATTCCAGTTGTTAGTCGTGTTCATGTGCATTTCCTTGAATGTTAGGGATTGGAGGGTTCAGGGTTCTGGCCCAGGCACTTGGCGATGAGTTTTCCGAGATGGGGCTCCTCAATGGCATCCAGCCGACCGCTGCGGTCCTTGGAGGGATAGCCGAAGGGGTTATCGGCACGGGTGACGAAACCCCGGTAACTGGTGCCGTCGTCGGCCTTGAGAACCGCGAGCGTGACAACCTCATCGAGCACACCGGGCAACTCCAGTGCGGTCTTACTGCCTTCCAGTTGCAACTGGTAAAAACGCCGGTTGAAGTCGTCGGTTTTTTCTTCCAGGATGGCGACATAAATCACGTGCTTGTCCCGCACATGCTGCAGGTGGGTCAGTGCCGTGATCATTTCCTGACCCAAGAGACCATACGCACCCCGGTTATCAGGCTTACCGGTTTTTTCAGAAAAGGCCTGGGGCTGGGTTTTGCACCAGGCAAAGCACAGACGCGAGAGCACCGTCAGGCTGTCGACAAAGTAGGTGTCGTACTTGGCGAGCTGCGCCGGATCACCGAATTTGGTGCAGACATGCTGGAAATGCGGCTCGGAGAATGCCTGCTCGGCACTGGCGGTAGGCATGGGACCGGCAAGGAATACCACCAGATCACGGAACTCCGGCCAGGTGCGCGGGCGCACCGTGTCACCGGGCCAGTCCCGCACCGACAGGTCGCCCGCCTCGAGGTCGACGAACAGGGTGGTGTCAGCCGGCAACGTTTTGATCTGGGTAGTTTTGCCCACGCCCGGAAACCCCACCAGCCCCACTTTGGCGCTGTGGCGTTCCTTGAGCCGTTCTTCGGCGGAGATGATGGGAAGCATCACGCCACCTCCCGGATCACGTTGACCACGTCCGGATTCCAGAGGATCTGGTAACCGGAGTGCCCGTTTCGCGAGAACGGCAAGGCCTCGGCCCAAGCTTTGCCGGATTCTGTCAGTTCCCACTCATCGCGATCGTTCTTGAATTGAAAGCCCAGGGACTGCAGGCGCATGTTGATGGCGCGTGCCGACAGGCCGACCCGTTCTCCGATTTGGGTCGGGTTCAAGCTGCAGATGGGATCATTGGCAGCCGGCAACACTTTGCGCAGGGACTCCACGGCTAACCCCGTGTTTTCGTGGATCACGGTCAAGGTGGCAGCCATCGCGATACCGGGTTTAACGCCAGGCACCCGGGCGATGGCTTCGCCGATGGACAGGATGGCGATCACCTTGTCCTGGGTAAGCGCAGGTAGCGCGGCCACAGAACCGGGCATGCCATAGGAACCTGTCTTGCGGATCGATGGCAGCACCTCGTGCGTGACCCAACGCTTGAAGCGTTTCGCTTCGGGTTTGCGGCTTCCCAGCACCAGATTGAACAGGCCGGACTCATTGACCACGGTCATGTCCTGCGCACCGCCGGGGGTGTGAATTGAACTCACCCCCTTTTCATCATCATCCAGACGTTCCAGCGCCTTGCGATCCAGACTCAGGGTGGATAGGAGGTCGGCGGCCACGAACATCGGTTCGCCATCCTTGCCGATGACGACGCGCACGTCGTGCGACTCGAAATCAAAAGCAACGATCTGGTTCATTTCGTCACCTCCACTGCGATCGCGCCAACGGTGTTAGCACCGAGGAAGCCATGATCCCGTGCGAGTGTGTAGAGACTATCCAGGGCGCTGCGGCGGCGGTGAATAGCGCTTACCTCTGCGCTGAGTGTTTGGATGGCAAATGCCACTTCGTCCAGGGTCGCGTCGAAAAGGGGTTTCTCGACGATATAGCCGTTGTGGTCCAGGTAACGCAGCGTCGTGGCCAGATGTTCGCCGGTGTAGGAGCCGAGCTTGATTTGCAAGGCTTGATGCAGGCTAGAGGTTTTCATGCGGGGTTCTCCTGTACAAAGGCAAGCCGATAGCTGGTCTTGCCGGGTTTGACGGTTCGGGCCTTGGCAAATGTCTCCTTGAGAGTTGATGGCCAGGCGTTGAAGCGGCTCTCTGGAATCGCGTAGTCGGTGTCGATGTAATCGCCGACCTTGTCGCCAGCAGCGGTAATGCGTTGCGCGATCTCGGCCAGTTGCGCCTGATCCCATATGACCTTCTTGGGAGCATCGACCGTAATGCGCAGCGGCCCATCGGTGAAATGACAGACCCCGAAATCGCGACCGTTCGCCTGCCGGGCGGCAACCACCTGTTCCGCATAGCGCTGGTCGAGCGCGGCGTTGAAGCGTTCCAATACGCCCTTGATCGCCGATTGCAGCGTGAGCAAATTGATGTGCGCCTCCTGCAATTGCGCAGGTGACATCGCAGCAATCTGGGTAACGCTCATCTCGACCAAGGGCATGGCTTGATCGAAATCGACCGTGGTAATGGGAGAAGTGGTCATGTCCGTTCCTCCGCATTAGCCACGCGCTCGGAGGTGGAGACGTGCAAGGCGTAGCGCTCATACTCGGTGATCGCTTCCAGCGGATAGGTCACCCGCTTGGAGAGCTTCAGATACTTCGGCCCACGCCCTTCGGTTCGCCATCGCTGCAACGTCTTGGGACTCACGCCCCAGCGATGCGCCAGTTCGGTTTCAGATAGCACACGCCGCTCGTGCGGTGCCGCTTGTGCAGACATGTCGGGCAGGCCGGATGCACTGCGATTTGCGGATTTTTTTTGCAGCATTGATACCCCTTTCAGTCAGTTGAGGAACAACGCTTGCAGTATCGAAATTGAGTGGAGAACTGTTGATGGGCGGAGTGGCGAACTCGGCAGGAACTTTCAGTTCGCTAATGACCGCAGAAATGAAAACGGCGAACCGCAGTGGCTCGCCGTCGTGGTGGATAGATGCGTCTGTCAGGTGGCCGCTGATGCCGCGCAGGGCAGCGTGTAGGTGCCGGCTCTCCGGTCAGTGTCAACCAACGTCCTGTAGGCGTGAAGCGGCCCCTCGTATCTGGAATCGCCTTTGTTTTGCGTCTTCACCTTGAAGACGTCGATCGGCTTGGTGCTACCCAAGCCAGCCTTGTCCATGATGCGCTCGGCAGACTGTGGAACGCCCTTAAAGTGCCAGAGCGATTTGAACACTGCCGCCTGCGCCTCCGAGAGTGTGATCGGCCCTTGCTTCCAGCCATCCACATGGACGGTGCGGAAGTCCTCCGAGAATGGCCCGTTCACCGCAATTCTGTTGCCCTCATCGGACTCAAACAGCTTGCCCGGTTCCGTGAAGTGGAGGTTGCCGCCATAAAGAGAAAATCGTTCCTCCAAAGGTAACCAGATAACACTGCCGGGTTCGTGGTCGACATCATTCATGGGCTTGGGCGTGATCAGCCAGACTGGGTTGGGGTTGCGTGAAGCCGCTCTGGACAGGACGGCAGGTAGCCGGAGGGCGTGATCGGGATTACGCCCAAGAATCACATCGTGACGCTGACAACCGCCCAGGCGCCAGATGCCGCCGATAACCTGGACCGGTGCCTGCTGTGACGGAATATTGAGCGCACCCCGTAGCTTGCGAATCAGCCAGTCAGCATCCAGCAACCAGGCGCGTGCGTCAGGTTTGTCCACTGGCACCAGCCCGCAGTCTGGGCATTCGCAGAAGAGACTATTGTCCCTACGGACAACGGCACCGCGCAGCAACTGGCAATACGGACACAGCATGAAACGTGCATCAAGGTTATGCAGTTTGACCGCCTTGAGATCAGCCAACAGCGCCAGCGCGTCCCTTTCGGTATCCGACAGTGTCGACTCGATGGTCGGCACATTACGTCCGAAGAGATGGCACGCCAGCGCCCAGGCTGTGGCGTTGCAAGTGGCGGTCATTCGTTGCGCTCATCGACCAGATCGGGGCGCTCCCCTACCTCAGCAACATGAGCTGATAAGGTCTGTTTCTCCTGCAGGATACCGATCTGCACCAGATATCCTTCCAGTTGGGCACGCAATTTTTCGTCGAATTTGTGGAGGTTCAGACGGCCACGGCGCGTCACCTCCACGGTGACGGCTGGGCTGCGCTGTTTCCCCGGCGGTGGTGCATAGTAGAGATTGATGCTGGCCGCGGCTACCAGCCAGTGATTGGCGAGCGGGTTGTCATGGGGCAACCGCTCTGAAATCAGTTCGGTGACACACTGCTGCTTACTACTGGCCATGGCGCTGAACTCTGCCTTGAGTACCGTGTCAGGACTCATCAGCGTGATGGACTTGACCTGCAGCGTGACGAAGCCATCCTCGATTGCCTGGGGCACCTGGAAGCCCAGCTTCAATACCGAGAGATCGAGGGTCGGCGGTTTGATCCGATGGGCATTAACATGAGCGCCGAGCAGGTGCTTCGTGAAGGCTTCTGCCAGCATGTCATGGTACTTGGCACCCCCGCGAATGATGGTGCGCGCAACACCCGTTTGGTCGGAATACTCCAGCACCATGTGGATGTTCGGGCTGCCCACACGACGCGTCAGGATCGCACCGTCGAATTCGAGTCGCAGCATGGCGAGATCCTTGGCATGGACTGTAACCAGTTGCGTGCCCTGGGCCCGATCGAGGATGTGGGCCACACACACTTCTCCGCACCCGAGTTCCAGTTTGTAGAATGCTTTGATGGCATCGCAGAACGCTGCCATCGAGGCATCATCCCGACGGATCGGCGTCTTGGTTCCGAGGTCATGCTGCTGAGCTTGCTGGACATGGCTGTCCACATACTCGATCTCTGCCGCCTGCTCGAACAAGTCGGGATGATGAACGAACAACCAGAAGGCCCTGTGCAAGTCGCTCTGGCAAGAGATCAATCCCATCAATGCGTCGGCATGCCAGGCACCGATCTGAAACATCGCCTGTTTGCCCCGAGGGTGAGCCAGCTGGGTGCTCACATGCAACCCGGCAACGATTTTGTCACGGATGCCGGGGTCGGGGCAGTTCTGGATGACATCTATCAGATGCGTGGTGGCGACCGTATTGTCAGTCCACTCGAAGCCATCCGGCAATTTCAGGCCATGGTGCTCCAAAAAGCTTTGCAGTGTCGAATCGACCGGCAGATGGAGCAGAACGTCAGCGTAAGTCTTCATTGTTGTTAGTCCTTATATGCTGTCGTCGGAGGGCTCGGGTCCGGTGGACGTTCGTGCTGCCGGCGGCGACGGGGTTTCACGAAAAAAGCCTGTACCGCCATATAAGTAAAGCAGAACGATACAATGACAATTCTACCCGCGCATTACCGCTTGTCAATTAGCAGGGGATATTATTGAATTAAAGGCTCTTTTTGCTATACTCAACTTTTGAGGTCAATAAATGGAAATGGCCATGCAAACCCTCTTTGGGAAACGGCTCCGACAGTTCAGGGAAGCCAAGGGCCTGACGCTACAACAAGTGGCTGACCATGTTGGATGCACCAAGGCCTACATCTGGGAACTGGAAATGCGCGAGGGCCAAAAACCCACGGCAGAACGCTTGAACGCAATTGCCAAGACGCTTGGTGTCACTATTCAGGATTTACTCGGTGAACCTATTGGTTCGATAAAAAACCCATTGCCGCAGGACATCGCATTTTTCCGTGAATACGCGGGAATGACCGAGGAAGAGAAAAAGCGCTACCGGAACGCACTGAAAGTCTTGTTCGGTTCGAGCAAAGGCTCCGGTCCGGAGGAATCTTGACCGACCCCGCACCCCTGAACGCCTTCAAGGCTGCTGCCAGAATTTTGACGTGGCTGGAAGCAACGGAGCGTTTAACCCTGCCGATCAATCTCAATCTGGTGAGGCAGATGCTACCGGATACCCCTTTCGGTCGCGGCACGATTATCAAGGAACCTGCAGATCTGACCTGGAATGCCAGCGAGGGTGCACTGGTCCGCAATTCGGATAACCACGCCGAGTGGGGCATCTTCGTTAATCCAAAGGCCCGGGCTGAGCGCAAACGCTTCACTGTTGCCCATGAGCTGGGTCATTTCATTTTGCACCGCAAGGTGCAGTCAACGTTCAATTGCGACAAAGAGAGTGTGTACTCCGGCATCGATACGCTCAAAAAAATCGAGCGCGAAGCTGACGACTTTGCCAGCAATTTGCTCATGCCTGGAAATATGCTGCGGGACCGCATTGAAGGAAAATGCATCGACTTTCATTTGTTGGGTGATCTGGCGAAAGAATTCGGCGTTTCGCTCGAAGCAATGTGCATCCGCCTGGTTAAGTACACAGATAAACGCGCAGTCCTGGTGTACTGGGACCATGGGTTTTTGAAATACCAGTGGCCCAGTGGCGGCGCAAGACGAACTCGCGTGCGTCTGCGCCAAACCGGTGACCCACAGGAACCGCTTGCCGGCACCCTGGCCGTTGACGAAGAAATCAAGCAGGAATGGGACGGAGTGGAAATGCCAGCCGGGGTATGGTGCACGAGCGAAGCCAACGACATTCGCCTGCGTGAACTCAAACACACCTACGCTGATGGGAACCGGGTGCTGTCATTGTTAATGCTGGAGGCCGCCCCACCGCGCGCATACGTTCGCAGTGGATGGGAGGAGGAGGAATCGCGGGACACCTTCGATCAATTCATCGACAACGGGCAGTTGCCGGCTCTATAGCACCTCATCACCCATCTAACGATACCTACGGGACGGAGAACAATTTGGAAAATACAAACACTCCAACACCCGGCCAAAATCAATTTACGAACCGACTGGATTGGTTATCACCGATTACAGACACGTTCGTAGAGGCGTTTGCGAACGATACGCTTATTATTGACTGTCCAAAAATATTACTTACTCAGCAAGGCGCTGATGTGCCACGGGTAATTTCTGGTCGCGGAATGATTTCGCTTCAAGAAAATACTTCATTCCAACTTCGCATGTACACCGATCTAGCAGATGCTGATCCTTTCGCGGAAATGGATCGAATGTCGAATTGGGTGCCTGGCGAGATCATTCCAGATGACGAGTTCTACAACCTGGATGCGACAGATATCTCGGGGACAACATGGCACAGCAAAAATATCTACGTGAATCTGCATGGGCAAAACCACGGGGTTGTGGCCACGGGACATTTTGATCTGCTGACCCACGGGGCGACTGGATTATCCGTCAATTTGCCATCTGTCCTCTCGATGTGGTTTTTTGAAGCGCTCGAAGTTCCATTTACACGATTGGTTAAAATGGAGGAGACATCCGGAGAAAGGAAACTGCGTACATCGATTTCGCCAAAGTTCTCAACTTTTGAAGTTGGGCCATTTAATTTTGAGATCCGTTCTACGGAAATGGAAAAAGGCACGACCCTTCTCAGAACATCTTCGACAACCGATCCATTTCCAGTCGGAATAGAGTCAAGAATTCTAGAGGCGTTGCGATATGTAACGTTCTCCCCTGTGGGCTGGTGCATCGTTGATAAACAGCATGGCGGTGTTCGAGAAGTTTCCATCATGCCAAAAAATAAGAAAATCAAAGGGCTATTTGAGGAACCCCTAAACAGCAATAGGCCTGACTGCGGGGTCGACTACTGGCGTCTTTTTTCCGCGTACCTTCGCCACGTGATGAACTATGACGACGAAGATCGCTACCATCCACTGTCCGCACAGTTGTTTCAAGTCATCACCGCAGAAACGCGGGAAATGCACATTCTTGGCTTGCTAGTGAGTGTGGCAGTGGAGGGCGTGTTGAATTGTGAATTCAACTCCTTGGCCAATCCATCGAAGGATTTTCTTGATTCCATCGACAGCGCCATCAAGTTAATTGATCGCATTAAATGCACAAATACCAATTTGGCGACTCGAATAAAAGGTGCTATGAGCCCGATGAAATCGGCACGTGCCAAGGATAAGTTAAAGCTTCTGCAGGAAAATGGCATAGTGTCAAAGCAGATGGTGAGTGATTGGGAAAAGCTACGGAATACAACCGCGCACGCTTCGGTTCACGACAATGAAAAAGACATTCAGGAAACCTGGAGCAGGTGCAATACCGTTTACACGCTTCTAAACATTCTCGTATTCACGGCAATCGGCTATTCCGGTAAATACCAGGACTTCAGTTCACGTGGATGGCCAATTAAAGATTTTCGACTGGCAAGTAGCTAATACATGGAAAAATTCGCGCTTCTTACTGCCATCAAGAATTCTGGCGGCGCTGAACAACCTGATGCTGAGGTGGACGCCTTACTGGCAAAGTTGGAATTTCTCGAAAAAACGAATCGGTATGGAAGACTGCTAACGAGCATCACTTCTAGCAACGACAAGAACAATTTCCTCGCCGCCATTTTTGAAATCACATTTGCATTTCAATTTGAGTCTGCCGGGTTTGCACTTGACTACGAGGTAAAGCAGGCCGATGCCGATGGCAGCTCAATTGATTTCCTGCTGCGGATGCCATCCGGGAAATCCGTTTTTTTTGAAGCGCGGCTGCTGCAGCAGGACGCATCGACAACCAAGTCGATCAAGGAGCAACTGGAAGACTCCTCCTTTTATCAAGTCGCTATGAATGGACAGGATGAGCATGATGCAATTGTGCGATTGCAGAATGTAATACTCAGTAAGGTCCAGAAGCCCGATGGGACACCGACCAAATTTCTATATGTGGCAGCGAACGTTGTAAACATCGTCGTCGTTGACGTCTCCGACCTCATTCTAGGAACGATCGATGTACATGACTGTCTGTTGGCCACGCATGGCGATCCGGCGGTAGCGGGGGTATACCGACGCGGCATATTCGGCCTATTTCAAGACCCAGACCCTAGATACCCCGCGCAGATTCAGAAAATCGCACAGTCCTTTGAGCACATTCGGAACACTCTGAGCGGTGTGCTTTTTTCGTTCAAGTCGAGCAAAGCGAGCGCTCTCGATTACAACCTTCAACAATACATGATGTGGAATTCACGTTTAGTGGACGATGGCTTAGCAAAAGATTTGCTGCTAGAGATCTCGCGTGCGTTGCCCACAAGAGGGAGTCGAGGTAACGGTCAATAGCAATTCATGGCACTGTTTGTCTGGATACATTTGCGCCGCGTACACTCGCACCAGCACCCTAAAACGAGTTACTTCGAACGGGTTAGGCCCATACCATGGATGGCAGTTTTCCATCGGGAGCGCCAGCCATGTCAGAAAACGAATCTCCCTCAATCACCTGTCACTTGATAGGTGAAGTCCAGCACCGGCATCCCCATCGGGAAATCGCCGAACTGTTGGCCACAGCCATTCTGCGCTTGCGCACTGGCCGGACCAACACAATCGTCTGCGATCCGAGAGACGTTAGCCTTGGCTTTACTGGTCACCAGCGCGTAAATACGAACCCGTCTGATACAGAAGGAGTTCGGAATTGACGACACAAGCAAACAGCATCGTTGCGCAAATCGCGCAACTGCCCCAACTCCCGATGGAAAACCTCTGGGCCTTGTGGGACGAGTTTTTCGATCGCCGCCCCGGCCATCACCATCGCACCTACCTTGAGAGCCGCATTGCCTACAAGTTACAGGAACGAGCATTCGGCAGCTTACCCGCCGCGCTGCGCCGCCGCCTGGAAAAGATCGGTGAGACCGGTGAGGTGCCGAATCAGAAACGTCGCTCGGAAAACCTACTCGCACCCGGCACGGTGATGGTCCGTGAGTACAACGGGCTGACCTATCGGGTGACGGTACTGGACGATGGCCGATTTGAACTCGACGGCCGTCCCTACAAGAGCCTGTCGGCAGTGGCACGGGCTATCACCGGCTCCACGTATTCGGGGCCGGTGTTCTTCGGGTTGAAGCCCTCCCACCGGGATCGCCAGAGGGGACAAGCATGAAATCACCTACCTCTAGCACCACCACAATCACGCCCAAGCGCCGCTGCGCGATCTACACCCGCAAATCCACCGACGAGGGTCTGGACCAGGAGTACAACAGCCTCGAGGCCCAACGCGATGCGGCACTCGCATTTATCACCAGCCAGCGCCATGAGGGCTGGATTGCCACCGACGATGGGTATGACGATGGCGGCTTTTCCGGCGGCAACATCAATCGACCGGCACTCAAACGGCTGCTGGCGGATATCGAGGATGGTCGCATCGATGTGGTGGTGGTCTACAAAATCGACCGCCTGTCCCGTTCGTTGGCCGATTTCGCCAGGATCGTCGATCTGTTCGATTCCCACGGCGTGACCTTCGTGTCCGTGACCCAGCAATTCAACACCACCACCAGCATGGGGCGGCTGACGCTCAACATCCTGCTGTCCTTCGCTCAATTCGAGCGTGAAGTCACCGGGGAACGGATCCGCGACAAGTTGGCCGCCAGTAAAGCCAAGGGCATGTGGATGGGCGGGATGCCGCCCTTGGGCTACGACGTCAAGGATCGCAAGCTGGTGATCAACGAACCGGAAGCGGCACTGGTGCGCGACATCTTCACACGCTACGCCGAGCATGGCTCAGCGGCGCAATTGGTGCGCGAGTTGCAGATCGAGGGGCACACCACCAAGTCCTGGGTGACACAGGGAGGCCGCCATCGCGTAGGTCGGGTGATCGATCAGCAGTATCTCTTTTCCATGATGCGCTGCCGCATGTACTTGGGTGAAATCAGCAACCACGGAAAGTCCTACCCCGGCCAGCACCAGGCGATCATCACCCAGGAACTCTGGGATGCCGCGC
>VFSW01003237.1_pt1 | contig 24426 bp, 14 predicted proteins | sample 5358111 | NCBI WGS metagenome assembly VFSW01 (sample SAMN11554181, study PRJNA540505) | mine drainage metagenome | isolation source: sediment from site ElyBrook_90M | place: USA: Ely Copper Mine, Vershire, VT | collected 2017
GGTGGGCACCGTGGGTCTTGGCGCCCGGGAGCGGTGGGGTGCTCTACGGGACTACCCCGTATGGCGGCAACTACCAGTCCTGCAACGATGGCACCACCTTTACGTTCACTTGCGGAACCGTCCTTTCCCTAACGCCGCCGGCGATACCGGGCGGCCCCTGGGCCGCAGCGGTGCTCACTTCCTTCGACGGGGTGTCGCCGAACCCTTTCCTCGCGATAGGCAGCGACGGGACGCTTTACGGAACAGTGTCCCCGAATCAGTGTCCCTCTCCGGAGCCTACCTTTTTGACCTGTACCGCAGGGGGCAGCCCGAATGTATTCTCGTTGACGCCGCCGGCACTGCCCGGCGGCACCTGGAGTCTCACCTTTCTCCACGGGCTTCCTTCCACCGTCGACGGATTCACAAACGCAGTCGTTGGCGCCGGGGGACTTGCGTATGTGGCCGCGTTCACAAACAACTCGCCAACCTACCAGGTGCTCTCGCTTTCCCCCCCGGCGGGCGGCGGCAGCCAGCCGTGGACCACAAGCGTGCTCCAGAGTTTTTTAGGCTCCGGGCCGTATTTGCTGGCGGCGGGGCCGGGCGGGGTCCTTTATGGAGCCACCGGCACCTACGGCACAAGCTCCGGCGCAGTCGTCGACGGGACAGTCTGGTCGCTGACGCCGCCCACAACCCCGGGTGGTACGTGGACCGAGAACACACTATACACGTACACGCAGGCGGATGTGGGCACGCAATTGCCGTACATCATGGCGGTCGGGGGCGACGGGACGCTCTACCTCTATGGGTCTACCAACCCGTGCGGCACCTCCTTTTGCAGCACGCTGTTCTCCCTGACTCCCCCGGCCACGTCCGGCGGGCCATGGGCAAAAACTCTGATCCATAACTTCACCTGCGGGACCGATGGCTGCGGGGTAGGGGCCTTGGTAGCCGGTACCGATGGGGTCCTTTACGGGACCGCGTTGGGCGGCGGTGCCGCCGGGAACGGTTACGTGTTTTCGCTCGAATTGGCCGTTCCCACGCCTTCCATCAACCCCGGTGGCCTGGTGACCGCCGCCGGTTACGCAGCCCCCGTAGCCCCCGGCAGTATCGCCTCGGCCTTCGGCGACTTCTTCGTGCCCGCCCCGCTCAGCGCCACGCAATCGCCGCTGCCCGCCAGCCTCTCCGGGCTTTCCCTCACCTTCGATACCGGCACGCCAGCGCCGCTGTTCTTTGTCTCCGGCGGACAGGTCAATCTCCAGGTCCCCTGGGAACTGGCCGGACAAACTCAGGCGAACCTGGCCGCCACCCTGAACGGCCAGACCGGCGCGGCCCAAACCGTAAACCTCGCGACCTTCGCGCCCGCGATCTTCACCACCAACTCCGAGGGCTCGGGACAGGCAGCCATCCTGGATACGTCCAACCACCTGGTGGATGCCGCCAACCCCGCAACACCCGGCAACACCGTGTTACAGATCTTCTGCACGGGCCTGGGCCCGGTAACCAACCAGCCGGCCACCGGTTCGCCCGCGCCGCTGAGCCCGCTCGCGTACACCACCGCCACTCCAACCGTAACCATCGGCGGTGTGGCGGCCGAAGTCTCATTCTCCGGCCTGGCGCCCGGTTACGTGGGCCTGTACCAGGTGAACGCGCAGGTTCCGCCCGGCCTTGCCGCGAACACAGCCACACCCGTGGTGATTTCCGTGCAAGGCGCGAATTCCAACACGGTCACTATCGCCGTCGAGTGAGCGGGAAGGCTCGGAGGCGGTTGGGGTATACTGGCGGGAGGTTCCGGTCCCAAAGCAGGAAGTCCAAATGAATTCCACAGCCGTGCTCCCGCTGCCCGCCAACCTGCTGGATAGCCTGCGCATTAATTGGCACTTAACGCTGTGGTGTAACTACAGTTGCGAGTATTGTCCCGTTCTCGTGTTCCATGAGCGCTCCGCGGCACAGGCGCGCCAGCCACACTCCTTCGACCACTACCCGGTCGAGCGCTGGCTGGAGGCCATCGGCGGCTTCTCCCATCGCCGGATTCACCTGAAGATTACGGGCGGCGAGCCGTTCATGGATCGCCGGAACTTCCGCGCGTTGCTCCGCGGCCTGGCGGCGATGCAACACATCCGCGTGGGAATCGACACGAACGGCTTCTGGGACGCCGGCTATTTCGCGGACCTCGATAAGAGCCGCATCTTCCTGAATGTCAGCCTGCATCCCTCGCAAACCGATTTTCCGGGGTTTTTGCGCCGCCTCATCGCCATTCGGGAGGCGGGCTTCACCGTGGCGATGGTGAACTATGTGGTTGCCCCGGAGAACATGGCCACCCTCGAGGCCGGCTTCGCCGAGTTGGAGAGCCAGGGCTTCTGCGTGAATTGCTCGCCGATGATCCAGACGGGGATCTACCTTTCACGCGCGGAGCGCACCCACCGGGAATTGGATTTGCTGGTGCGCCACAACACACCGCTGGACCTTCATTTCAAGCTGCTCCAACCCGTAACGGAGGGGCGCCTGTGCTTCTATCCGGCCATGACTTATTACATCCGGTACGACGGCATGATCCGCGTCGGCTGCATGGACCGGTACCAGAATCTCTTTGAGGATGGCGCTCCGCGGTTGGCCCGCACCGCCGTCCCGTGCCCGCGGCATCAATGCGAAGGTTGCGTCGACATGTATCGCGCACTGGTGGACGAACCGCTGCACCCGCGCCCGCCGGAGCTTTTCACCCTGGAGGATTACGCCCGCGAATTCCGCGAGTACAGGCGCACCGAAAACCCGGACACGCCGGAGTTCCGCGCCCGCGCGGTGGCCTACTGGAAAGACCGGGTCGCGGAGAAACAGCAGGCGGAGTCCGCGGGGCTTCTGCCGGTTTTGACGGGCGGTCCGGCGGCGCCGGTCCCCGCCGCGCCGATCTTCGGATACGTGGACGCGCGCGAGGGACAGTTCTTCGTGCGCGCGCGCAGCCGCGATCGCGTGTGGCTCTCCGGGTGGGTCGCCAGCAGGAATCACGGGGCCCCCGTTCGCGAAGTGACGCTCCGCCTGCACGATCGTGTGATCGGCGTGGTGCGCGACTTCCACCCTCGTCCCGACGTGGCGGCTCACTTCGGGCGCGCCGACCTGCTCCGCAGCGGCTGGCAGGCGCTGGTCTACCTGCCGGCGCTGCGTCCGGGCACTTACGAATTGTTGGTCGAGGCCGCCGACCGCGAGGGAGTCTCGGGGACGCTGGCGCCATGGCCCGTGCATATTGTCGAGTAGCTCCCGCCGGCCGTCACTCAAGCCCGCACCATCGCCGCAATCTCTCCGGCAGCCAATGCCGTCCCAGGCTCGCTTCCAGGGGACGGATGTAATCGCCATCCATTCCCAAAGCCCTCGCCGCCCCCGCCACCGCGCGCACCAGCGCCCGTCTTTCCACGCCGTGGATGTGCGGGAACGACGCCAATACATCGATGCGGGAGCGGCAGATATGCGCCACGAAATTGCACGCCCGCTGGCTGCCCACGGGCGTGGGGGCGTTGGCCCAGCGCACCAGGTACGCCCGCTGCCGGTCGATGAACGCGGCATCCAGGGCGTGCCCCTTCCCGGCGCGCCGCAGGAACCAGCGCACGTACTCGTAGCGGCCGGCCGAACCCAGATCCTGGTAAACCAGCCGCACGTCCGGCCGCTGCCCGTAGACGAAGGCCGCGATATTGGATAGCTGGAGCGTTTGGTAGAGGCCCTCACCCGCCGCCGGCGCGGGCGCGTTCAGCCACTCATAGAAGCTGCCCGGCCCGGTCGCGTCGAGTTGCTTCTCCCAGGCTTGGCGTTGCTCGAAATCCGCCCAGAAAAAGCACTGCACCAGAATGGGCGCCACCGTCACGCCGTTCTCGAAGCGGCTCAGCATCGTCATGGGATGGCGCGGTCTCGATGGAACCGGACTGCGCGGGGCCGCGCCGGCCGGGTCCACGGAATAGCCCAGCCTGGACACCTGGGCCGCATACGGCTGCCCGGTGCGCAACACTTCCACGACGTCGGGCGGCAACTGGCCGCGCCAGTCTTCGATGCGCCCCCGGCGGAAGAAGCCGGAGAACTGGCCCGCCAGGCGCCGCATCACGTCGATGTCGCACATCTCCACCGCCGCTTCAATGCGCTCCAGCGGCGCCGGATCGATGCGCGAGGTCAATGCGCGCAATGTGGCTACCGGGTCCGCCCGCAGATCCTCATAGCGCACCGTGTGCACGCCTTCGCAAGCCATCCATTCGAGCGAACAATCCAGGTCCGCGGAAAACGGCTGCTCCCCGGCATACGTGGTGATGTTGCGGCGCTCGAAGCCCGTGGACAGCATGCGGCGCAGAAAGTCGTGATCCAGGGTCTCGCTCCGAAACTCGTGGACGTGGTGATAGAGCGAGACCAGCACGTCGCCAGGGTGCCGGATGGTGGTAATGACGACCGCTCGATTCTCCCGAATCCAGCTCAGCAGATCCTGGTTGGGTCGAATGTGGTAATGCGTGACCCAGCGCCGGCCGGCCTGGTCCAGCACGGCGCGGTTGAGCGGCGGCGGCGCCAGGAATTGCGGCAGGCGGTAGACCCCCGCCAGCAGATGCCGCAGCCAGGTACTGCCTGTCTTCGGCGTGCTCAGGATCAGGATGCGCAGGTCAGGACCAGCCCGCCCGTTGCGGCCGGGTGAAATCATCACTTTAAATCTTACGGAAACCAGGTTTTGTGGCCAGTATACCCCAGACTGGACCCGGATGCCGCCATAAGGTGTAGCCCTTAAGTTGCCGCGGAAAAGCGCCGATAAGCAGGTGTGCGCTTGCTACGTACCCTGCTTCCCTTGATGGGCGCCCGGGCGGCGTTGGCCGCGGCCCTGCTTTCGCCGCACAGCCTGGCGCCGGAGGCTTGTTTTGAGCCCAACCGGGGCCAGGCGGACCGGTCCGCCGCTTTTGTCGCCAGAGCTTCCGGCTATGCCGTTCTGCTGCGGCGAGACGGCGGCGCGGTTTACCATTTTCCCGGCGCCGCGGATGACACTGAGCCTCTGATCATCGACTTTCCAGGCGGGCATGCGCGCCCCGGAATCGGCGGCGAGCATTCGCTGGTGGGGGTCACGAATTACTACGGCGGCCTCGGTAAGAATTGGTTGCCGGCAGTCCCGCATTACGAGCGCGTGCGGTTCCGCGGCGTCTATCCCGGAATCGATCTGGTCTGGCGCGCGCGGGGCGCGGACCTGGAATACGAATTCCTGGCGGCCGCTGGAAGCGATCCCGGCCGCATACGAATGCGGTTCACCGGCGCCAGCCGGGTTTCGTTGGATGCCGATGGGAACCTCCTCTTGGAGACGCCATCCGGAACGGTCCGGCACCGGCGGCCCATGGCCTGGCAGGAGACCGCGGGCGGACGCCGCGAAATTCGGGTCGCGCTGCGCCTGGAGGGTAAGACCGCCGCTTTTCAAGTCGGGACCTACGATCGCCGCCGGCCCCTCGTGATCGATCCGGTGGTGGCTTATGCAACCTACGTGGGTGGCGCCGGCTATGACGCAGGCTATGCCATTGCCGTGGACGGCTCGGGCGGTATTTACATGGCCGGGGCCACCTCCTCCATCGGATTCCCGGCGCAGGGATCCGGCGTCAATGCCAATACCGACGCCTTCGTGATGAAGTTCGACGAGACCGGCGCGCTTCTCTACACAACCATCCTGGCGAGCAACGGCACTACGTCCGGCCAGGCCATCGCCGTGGATCTGTCCGGCAACGTCTACGTCGCCGGCACCACACAGGCCTCCAACTTTCCGGTAACTCCGGGAGCCTGGCAAACCGTGTTCGGCGGGGTGGCGGACGCGTTCGCCGTCAAATTGAATGCCGCCGGCAACCTGGTATACGCATCCTATATCGGCGGACCGGGGCAGGAAACCGGCACTGGAATTGCCCTGGACCCGTCCGGCAACGTGTACATCAGCGGCTATACCACGTCCAACTTTCCGGCCACCAAGGGCGCGCCGCAAACCATCTACGGGGGCGGTTTTTCGGACGCCTTCCTGGTCAAACTCAACGCCCAGGGCAGCGCCGCCGTGTATGCGACGCTGTTGGGCGGGACCGGGACCGACCTCGCCAACGCCGTGACGGTGGATGGCGCGGGGCACGCCTGCATTGCCGGATACACCGACTCGGCCAACCTGCCCGTTTACGGCGCCCTGCAACCATCGCCCGGCGGAGAAGGCGATGCCCTGGTGGCCTGCCTCAGCGCGGACGGAACCGCCTGGACCATGGTTTCTTATCTGGGCGGCAGCAATCTCGATCAGGCCTTCGCCCTGGGCATCGACCCGGGCGGCAATCTCTACGTGGCGGGCGCCACGTATTCTCCTGACTTTCCGGTGACCGCAGGCGTCTTTCAAACGGTGAACGCGGGCGGCTACGACGCTTTCATCGCCAAGTTGAGCCCGGGCGGCTTCTCCCTGGCGTATTCCACCTACCTCGGTGGAAACAGTTCCGATGCGGCTCTGGCGCTGGCCGTGGGCAGCGCCGGCGACGTTTGGGTCGGAGGCTATACCGAGTCGACCAATTTCCCATTGTCCGGCGCCTGGCAATCGGCGGCTGCCGGCAGCTTCGATGGATTCGTCTCGCACCTGAGCTCCGATGCCGGCCTGTTGCTGACCTCCAGCTACCTGGGAGGCGCGGGAGACGACCGGGTGCTGGGCATAGCTTCAGACAGCGCCGGGCTCGTGTTCGCGGCCGGGTCCACTCTCTCCGTCAACTTCCCCGTCACGCCGGGCGCACTCCAGACCGTGGCCCCCGCCGGAATGAACGCCTTCCTGGCGGCCATCGCCCCCACGGCCTACGCCATCTCCGGCCAGGTGACCACACCGGCGGGCGCGCCATTGAGCGGAATCACGGTCACGCTGAGCGGAGCCGCCGCCGCATCCACCTCAACCGACTCCAACGGCCACTTCCTGTTCAACAACGTGCCGGGCGGCGGCTCCTACACCATCACGCCGTCCTCCGCGGCCTTCGCCTTCACTCCGCCCAGCCAGGCGTTCCCTGACCTGACTGCCAGTCAGAACGCAGTGTTCACGGGCGCGGCGGCTTACTCCATTACCGGACAGATCTCCGTTTCCGGCGCCGGGCCTTTGAGCGGTGCCGCCGTGACGCTCAGCGGGACCACCAGCGGCGCGGCCACCACCAGCGCAACCGGATACTACTCTTTCACCGGTTTGCCCATGGGCGGCACCTACACCGTCGCGCCCTCGCCGGCCGGCCTCACCTTCAACCCCGCCAGCGCCACGTTCACTAACCTGACCTCCAGCCAGGCGGCTAACTTCACGGGCCAGTGTGGATATTCCGTAAGTCCCACTGCGGTCTATCTCGACGCCACCAGCCAGACCGGGCCGGCCCTCACCGTAACCACCGCTCCCGCCTGCACCTGGACCGCCTCCGCCTCCGCCTTCGCCGCCATCACTTCGGGCGCCGCCGGCGCCGGCAATGGCGCCGTGATCTTCAACCTCACCGCCAATACTTCCGGCGCCGTGCGTTCCGGCTCCATCACCGTCGCCGGCCAGACCGTCACCGTCACCCAGCGCGCCACCACGGCCATCTTCGCCGACGTCACCGCTCCGGATTACTTCTTCGATTTCGCCGGCCTCATGTATCAGTCCGCCATCACCTCCGGCTGCTCTTCCCAGCCTCTCGATTATTGCCCCAACTCCACTACCACACGCGCCCAGATGGCCGTCTTCCTCATCACTGCCATCGAGCGCGGCAATTCCTTCTCCTACTCCACAACCCCCTATTTCACCGATGTGCCCCCCTCCAGCGCCTACTTCAAGTTCATTCAGAAACTCAGGGATCTCGGTATCACCAACGGCTGCTCCCCCACCACCTACTGTCCCAATGATTCCGTCACCCGCGCCCAGATGGCCGTCTTCATCATCGCCTCACGCTATGGCGCCACCCCCTTCACCTTTCCGTCCACGCCCTATTTCACCGACGTTGCGCCTGCCAGTCCGTTCTTTCCCTTCGTTCAGAAAATGGCGCAGAGCGGCATCACCTCCGGCTGTGCTCCCGGCACGTACTGTCCGGACCAGGTCCTGACCCGCGGCCAGATGGGGGTCTTCGTGGTGACCGGTTTGTTGAACGCATTGCTGGTCCCCGGCACCCCCATGATTGCTTCGGTGCTTCCCAACTCGGCCGCTCCCGGCCAGGCGGTGACAGTGACGCTCACCGGCGCCAATACTCACTTCGCGCAGGGCGTCACTCAGGTCGTGGCCCCGGCGGGAATCACGCCTTCCAATATCAGCGTTCTTAGCGGGACCAGCCTGACCGTCACCCTCGCGGTGGGCGCGAGTGCCGCGCCCAATCCTACGTCCATCGTGGTAACCACCGGCCCGGAAGAGGCGGTACTGCCGAATGGCTTCCTGGTGCAATAACCGGCTACACTAAACCTCGCTCGTGCCGGGAGGCGCCGCCGCCGGTTCCGCGCGCCGCTCCCGCCGCAGGTAGTCGCCCCGCGAAAGGTGGCGCTCCAGCCAAAGATACAGCACGATGAACAGATACCGGCTCCCCATCTCCTTGATCTTCAGCTTGGACATGCCGGACTTGCGGTTGGTCCACGAAATCGGCACCACCGCGTAGGAGTACCCGCGCACAATGGCCTTCAGCGGCATTTCCACGGTCAGATTGAAGTGCGGCGAAATCAGCGGCTGCATCCCTTCGATGACTTCCCGCCGGTAACACTTGAAGGCATTGGTGATGTCGTTGTAACGCAGCCGGAACAGCATCCTGATAAACCAGTTGGCCATGCGGTTGATGGCCAGCTTGTGCATGGGATAATCCACGATCCTGCTTCCGCGCATAAAGCGCGATCCGAAGACGCAATCGTGGCCCTCTTCCAGCTTCCGGTAGTATCGCACCAGGTCGGCGGGGCTGTCGGAGCCATCCGCCATCATCACCGCCACGGCCTCGCCGCAGGCCTGCGCCATCCCGGCGCGCACCGCCAACCCGAACCCGTGCGGACCCGCATTGGTCACCAGCCGGACCCCTGAAAACTCGTTCATGGCCTGCCGGACGCGCGCCGCGGTTCCGTCGGTGCTGCCGTCGTCCACCACCACGATTTCGTATGGAATCCGTTCTCCGGTCAACGCTCCGGCGACATCCGCGACCGTTTGCGGAATCGAGCCTTCCTCGTCGCGCGCCGGAATGACCACCGACAATTTCACTTGGGGCGATCTCCGCGCGTGTGCCGGCTCACGATTTCATCCAGAATGCGCGCCAAATCGTAGCGCATTTCCCACCGTGGGAAATGCTGGTGCAGCTTGCGCAAGTCCGTGATGTAGCAGATGTGGTCTCCGGTGCGGTTGGTATCCCGGTAGCTGTAGCGCAGCTTCAGGCCCAGCCCGGCCAGCGCATCCACGGTCTCCAGAATGGACAGGCTGTTCTTCCGGCCGCCTCCCAGGTTGTAGACCTCCCCGCACCGCGGAGAACGAAAGAATTCCAGAAACAGGTGGGCGACATCGTAACTGTGAATCTGGTCGCGCACCTGCTTGCCTTTGTAACCGTAAATCGTGTACTCTTTGCCGGCCGCCGCGCAGTGCACAATGTAGGCCAGGTAGCCGTGCAACTCCACTGCTGCGTGCTGCGGCCCGGTCAGGCACCCGCCGCGAAAGACGCCCACCGGCATCTGAAAATACCGCCCGAATTCCTGGCACATCACGTCGGCCGCGACCTTCGATGCGCCGAACACCGAGTGCAGGCACTGGTCGATGGACATGCTCTCATCCACCCCGTCCAGCCCGCCGGCGTAGTCGTAGCGCTTTTCCAGCTCCCTGAGCGGCAACTGGTTGGGCCGGTCGCCGTAGACTTTGTTCGTGCTGGTAAAGCAGAAGGGCGACTCCCGGCAGAAATCCCGCGCCGCCACCAGCAGGTTCATGGTGCCGAGAGCGTTGACGTCGAAATCCTCGTAAGGGATCGCAGCCGCTTTGTCGTGCGACGGCTGGGCAGCCGTATGGATGATGAACTGCGGCCGCTCGCTTTCGAACACATCCCGCACGGCCTGGCGGTCCCGAATATCGATGGGCAAATGCCGGTAGCCCTTGAGCGTTGCCTGGAGTTCCCGCACCACGGGATCCGTGGTGCCTTGCTCGCCGAAGAACTGACGCCGCATGTCGTTATCAATGCCGGCAACCTCCCAGCCTTCGGCGGAGAGCTGCCGCACGCATTCCGAGCCGATCAGCCCGCCGGATCCAGTAACCAGAGCCTTCATAGCCAGAGTTTAATCTACTATCCGGCGCGCCCCTGGAGCAAATCCGGGGCCGTGCGCAGGAACACGAATTCATTGCAGCCGAGCGACCCGCCGCAGGTGGTCAGGCGCTTCAAAACAAAACCGCGGGTTACATAAAAATCCAGGATGTCCTCCGGCTTGGCAACTTCGAATGGATACCCTCCCACCCAGTCGATCAGGTCCCGCCACGGCGACATGCCCCGCTCTTTAGCTATGTTACGCCAGGTCTCGAAGGGCCGCAGCCGCAGAAGGTCTTTGAGGGTCCGGCGCCAGAATAAATGGACCAGCACCGGAAGCGTGACCAGGAAGCGCAGCCCCCCCGGCAGCCGGTTGTAAGTCCGTTTCACGGCTCGCCAGCGCCGGCTGATAGCCCCCTGATCGTTGTAAATGGCGATGAACAGCTTTCCTCCCGGAGCCACCAACCCGGCGGCATTCTCCAGCGCCTGCCACATGGCGCCGGTGTGGTGCAGCACGCCCCATGAATAGACCACGTCAAAGCAGCCCAGACCCGCCAGATACCCGGTATCCAGCACCGAGCCTTGTTCCACGCTCCAATCCTTGTCTTCAGGCTGGTAACGGCTTCTCAACTCCCGCGCGCAAGCCACCGATTGCGGATCGTAATCGAACGACTGAACCCGCGCGCCCAGACGGCGGGCAGCCAGGCTGAACAGACCGCTGCCGCAGCCGATGTCCAGAAACGTCTTGCCGTGCAGATCGGGAACTTCCAGCATGCCGCGAAGCGAGTTCTCGGCTGTCCGGATGCGATCTCCGTTCAGGCCCGCCAGGAACCGCCGCCAGTTGTCTCCGAAAGCAAAGCGCTCACCGGCGGCAATCTCTTCCTGTGGCGTGGCGCTCATCACGCAATGGCGTCGATGGAGGCAAAGGGCAGCATGGCTTGCCCCGCCCGCTTGCGTAACAGCCACTTGCTGTAGGGTGGCACTTCGTTTCTGGCGAGATCCTGCAGAATCAGGTCCGTCACTTCACGGTCGCGCATGTCCGGCGTGATCCGCTCCAGCCGGCCTTCGCGCTTCAGCAGTTCCGACTTCTCCTTGGCCAGCGCCTGTTTGGAAGCGTCGTTGAGCTGTTCAAAGAGCATCTGCGCCATGTTCTGGCGGAACTGTTCGTATTCCAGAATCAGGGTGCGCTCCTCGGCTTCCTGATTCTGCCGCAAAACAGAGCGTTCGCGCTGCCGGTAGCGTTCCCTGGCGGCGGCTTCCGTGTGTTCGTCCAGAAAGCGGCGGCGGGCCGCCGGATCCTTCACGATCTTAACTAACAGGCCGGCCGCGTTCTTCAGGTTCTGGCCGGTACGCTGTTTCTGTCTGCATATGTCGAGTGCCATCTCGCACCAGTCGAGTAGTTCCTGCCCTTCGCCTGTGCTTGGTCCCATATCCACGGCGCGCGCGACATAACTGGTGGCTACATGCGGCAGCACGCCTTCCTGCTTCATCGCAAGCACAAGCTGGGCAGCGCGCTCCAGTGCGTATAACTGCTCGCCGGTTTCAGCTTCGGCGCTCCAGGCAGAAGCGGCTTTTGGGGCAAAACCGGCCTTTTCCAGGATACCTTGACAATGCGCGCGGCTGAGCTCCGGTGAAGTGCCGCTTTGTAACATGAGACTCTTACGCTCAGGCACGTAGGATGGGTGCCGGTGTAAGGCGATGCGCCAGTCTTCTGCGGAAATTACGTTATAGGAGCCGAGTACCTGAATTTTGATGAGTTGGTCGAAGGCCGGTTCCAGCGTTTGCATCAGCCGTGAAAAGTAGTGGGGCGGGTTCAGAATGCCCACATGCTCCATGGCCAACTTGCGGGCGTCCATGACCACCAGGTCTGTTTTCTCAAAAGCCACCGCGAAAAAGCGATATAGGTGCTTGGCCGTAATTCCGTCGAGCTCCATATACCGGCCGGCGTCCAATACACGGAAGAAACCGTTGTTGATCGACTGAATCAGTTTATCCGTCCATGTGATGCTGCCGGTGCACCGGCCTGTCTCGCGGTCCAACAGGAAACTGGCTTCCTGGAAAACATTGCTCCATTTGACCTCTTCCTGCTGATCGGTAGCCGTAAGCGCCCGGAAGCGCAATGGAATGAAGCGGTCCATGGCAAGCTTGAGCCGCTGGTAGAACTTGCCGTGAACGGAGTTAATATTCAGCATGCGGGCGATCTCGCGTCCGCTGAAGGTGACGGTCTTGGCAAAGTTGTTGCGGAAGGTGAGAACGCCGAGAACTACAAAAATATCAAGGTCCTGCTCCGTGGGGAGGCCCAGTTCATTGTTACCCTGAATCTGCCAGACTACTTCCATCTCGCTGCCGTTAGGCAGGATTTTGGTGCCTTTGATCTCGATCTTGCCGATGCGCTTGCCTACTCTGCGCTCCAGCACCGCGAACGGAATGGCGGCAAGATTCTCTTCCTCGACGGACAGGTTGACCAGGGCGGGTTTCGAGTTTGATTTCGTCACGTAGGGGCCTCAAAACACGAAGTGCATCCTCTGTTCTTGTAACACTAGTCGGCCATTATGTTCCAGAGATTTACGGTGAGGCACACGGGAAGAGGCCATCTTTATTGGCAGGCACACGCCAAACCATCCAAAACCATCGGCAGGCGGTTGAATTGCCCGGCTGGTGGTACTTTTCTTCCAAACCATAAACCATTCCATATAAGGGGTCGGGGAAAGTCAGACTGCTGCAATAAGTATTTTGTATTCATGCGTTTGGACGACTGAATCCGCTGGATTTCGGCATGTGGTTGAGCGTAAATGCCATGTGCTTGACCGTAAGGCTTGTGTGTCCCGCCGTAAGCCACCGGCAACTCTCTCAAAACGCGGCAGATCCGCTCGTGGGTCTGGCCGTAATCAGTTAAACACTTTTGTTTCAGAAATTTACACGCATGAATCCCCAGCCTTTCGGAACCAGCTTATGATCAAGCACGTAACCGCCGCATATCCGTTACGGTCAAGCACACGCTGGACTATACCCGTTTACGGCCGGGCACACGTCCGGTGGGGTCCGTTTATGGTCAATCCCATGGCGAAAGCCCTCCGATGTGGGTTTAATCATAAGCATGGGCCAGCACAGCGGGCGCGTGTAGTTCGCGGAACCATAACTCCAACATCAGCAAAGACCATAGCCAGTGCGAATTGTCGCGGCGGCCGGTATCGTGTTCGTTGAGCATGTGCTGCAGGAATGCCGGCGACACCACACCCCGCGCGGTGAACGATGCACTGGTCAGATGATCCCAAAGAAATGCGCGCAGCGCGCCGCGGAACCACAGCGCCAGCGGCACCGCGAACCCCATCTTGGCACGATTTAACAGCGCCGGTGGTAACCGGTCGGCCAACGCGCGCAGCAGGATGTATTTGCCTTTCCCGTTGCGGATCTTCCATGCGTGAGGAATGGCCGAGGCAAGTTCGCCAAGCTCGTGGTCCAGCACCGGGCATCGCACCTCGAGCGAGTTGGCCATGGACATACGATCCACTTTCACCAGCATGTCCCCGGGCAGGTTCTGGGTGGTTTCAAAGAACAACGCCTGCGAGAGCAGATCGGCGTCTCCCGGCAAAAGGAACCCGGCCAGCGCGCGCGTCAGGTAGGCGCCATCGGCTGGCAGCATCCACTTCGGCTCGAGCAACCTCTCGCGCAGCAGCCAAGGGGCAAAGTTGCTCTCGAAGTAGCGCTCCAACCCTGTCGAACGGCTCAGCATGTGCAAATAATTCTTGCCATACGCTCGGTACGGCAAGCGGTCCGCCACCCAGGAAAGAAACGCACGCAATTGTCGCGGCGTCCGGTCGAACCTGCGCAATTTCTCCAGCGCCTGGAAGCGATCGTAGCCCGCAAACAACTCATCGCCGCCATCGCCGGTTAGCGCCACCTTCACATGACGCGCCGCAAATTCGGACACCATGAACGTGGGAATCGCGGAAGAATCGCCAAAAGGCTCGTCAAAGTGGCGCACCAGGCGAGAAACCAGGTCCACGGCATCCGGCCGCACCACGATTTCATGATGGTCCGTTCGATACTGCCGCGCCACCATGGCGGCGTACTCGAGTTCATTGAAGGCGCTCTCTTCGAAGCCGATCGAGAACGTGCGCACCGGCTCAGGGGACGCCAGCGCCATCGACGCAACCACCGAACTGGAATCGATGCCGCCGCTCAAAAAGGCGCCCAACGGCACATCGGCGATCATACGAATGCGGACGGATTCGTCGAACTTCTCGCGCAAGCGCGCGCAAACGGCGGCCTCGTCGAAATCGGCCGGCTCGCTCGCGGCAGGCGCCGGAAACCGCCAATAGCGGCCCTCGCGCACAACCCCGTCAGCATCGTACGTCAGCCACGAACCGGCGGGGAGCTTGCGCACCGCCTGGAAGCAGGTCAGCGGCTCGGGGATATACGTGAATTGAAAGAACAGCCGCAAGGCTTCCGCGTTCACCTCAGTGGGCACGCCGGCCGCGCGCAGGCATTTGAGCTCGCTGCCGAAATACAATCCCTCCGGCAGCACGGCGTAATACAGTGGCTTCTTTCCGAAACGGTCGCGGGCCAGAAACAAGCGCTGCCGGCGCGCATCCCAAATCGCGTAAGCGAACATGCCGCGCAACAGCCGGAGGCCTTCGGCGCCCTGTTCCTCGTAAAGATGCACCAGGGTCTCGGTGTCGCTGTTGGTGGCAAAGCGATGGCCGCGCGCGATCAGGCCGCGCCGCAGTTCCTGGTAATTGTAGATCTCGCCGTTGAACACCACCCAAACGGAGTCATCCTCGTTGGCCATGGGCTGATGGCCGGTGCTCAGATCGATAATACTGAGACGCCGCATGCCGATAGCGCAGGCGCCCTCGACATGGTAGCCCTCGTCATCGGGCCCGCGATGCCGGATGCGGTCGCACATGGCGCGGACCACGGGCAATGCCGCCTGCCTGCCGCGTAAGTAGAATCCGGCTATGCCGCACATGAAATTGAGAGCGCCTTGCCCTTAATGTAGCATTCGCTTGTCAACGTTCACTATCATGGAAGGTCTATGCCCGCGCCCATACCAGTTCTGCTCATGGTGCGCGAGCTGAACCTGGGCGGGAGCGAGCGCCAGATGGCGGAGATTGCCAAGGCTCTGGACCGCGCGCGGTTCGACCCGCGGGCCGGCTGCTTCCGTCCGGCGGGTTTGCGCGGCGATGAGCTGCGCGCCGCCGGCGTGCCCGTGGTCCAGTTTCCGGTGCCGTCCATCCTGAGTGTCCGCGGCGCGGCTCGAATCGGCGCCTACATCCGGCAACACGGCATCCGGCTGGTGCACACGTTCGACACGCCGGCCAATATCTATGGCGTGCCGTCGGCGCGCATGGCGGGCTGCGCCGCCGTGGTATCGAGCCAGCGCGTGCACCGGTCGCTGTGGCCGCCGCTGCAGCGCCACGCGTTGCGCCTGACGGACCGCATGGTGGACGCCATCGTGGTCAATTGCGAGTTCATGCGCCGCCACATGCGCGATGAGGAGAAAGCGCCGGCCGGGCTGATCCGCCTTTGCTACAACGGCATCGATACCGGCATCTTTCACCCCGGGCGCGGAGACCTTCCGGAAGCTCTCAAGGACGCTTCGCTGGTGGTGGGCGTGGTCTGCGGGCTGCGGCCCGAAAAAGGATTGGAGACGCTGCTGGACGCTTTCGCCGCGGTGCGCGGGCTCCAGGCCGGCATGAAGCTGGCCATCGTGGGCAGCGGGCCGGTCCTGGCCGCCCTGCGGGACCGCGCCCGGATGCTGGACATCATGCCTGACTGCGTCTTTGAACCGGCCACCTCCCGCGTTCCCGATTGGCTGCGCGCCATCGACATCTTCGTGCTGCCGTCGCTTTCCGAGGCGCTTTCCAATGCCCTCATGGAAGCCATGGCCTGCGGCTGTGCGGTGGCGGCTTCGCGCGTGGGCGGCAACCCGGAGCTGGTGCTGCGCGGCGAAACCGGCATGCTCTTTGAGCCGCGGGACGCGGCGGGACTGGCCGCGGTCCTGCGTCTGCTGGCGGGCAATCCCACGCTGCGCGCCAGCCTGGCGGACAACGCGGCCCGCCTGGTGCAAAAGCGCTTTTCACTGGGCGCGGCAGCGCGCAGGATGGGTGAAATCTACGAAGCGCTGCTGGCCTGACGGCCGGGCGTTACCACAGCACCAGGGGAATGTCGCCGGGACTGAAGGTCATCCCGAGACTGGCCCGGTATTCCATGTGTTTGTATAGCGAACCTCCGGAGATATCGTAGTGCAGCGCATCCAGACGCAACACCGCGTGCAGTCCTTTGCCCAGGTCGCGTGTAAAACCGCCGCCGCCGCCGTAAGTGGTGTAGGCGCCGATGGTCTGCACCATGGCCGACATGCGGCCATAATTGGCATCCACGCCGAAATTCCAGTGACGGATGCCCGTATAGCGATACGAAACAAAACCCGTGTTCTGCCGCGAGGTGACGTACACGCCATTGCCGGGGACCACGCTATCCATATACGTCAGCGCGAACTCGGATTGGTGCAGTTTGTCCGACAGCCGCGCCTGGATATCCGGCACGTAGCTCAGGGCATAAGCCGCCTGAATGCCCGTCGTCACGCCCAACAGGGCCGCTACCGCGGGGTCCAGCGTGACCAGGGTCAGGCTGGAGTTGGTCACCCGCGCGCCGCCCACGCGCGCCGAAAACTGCACGTGCGGCGACACGCGCATGCTGTAGTTCAGGCCCACCGAGTCGATGTTGGTGGTGCCGAACCCCCGCGTGTAGCCGAAGTAGTCGTAACGGTAATCCACGCCCACCGTGGTATGCCGAGTCGCGCGGTACTCCACGTCCGCGCGCGCGATGGCTTCGGTAACGCCGTAAAGGGCGGTGGACTGGCGGCGGACGACGCTGCCTTCCCCGCCGAAGTTGAAGGACAACCGCGCCGACTTCCGATAGGTAATGTCGCCGGCCGTACCCGCGAAGATGACGCGGTTGTCGTAGATGCTGCTCAAGGGAAGCTGGAGATAGTTGGGATCCATGGCGCCCAGCGTGGACGTCAGGAAGTAATTCATGGTATATATGCCGCCCTGCTCCCGCACGGTGAAGGTTATGCGTTTGCTGGGCCGGTGCGTCAGAATCAGGGAAAGAAATTGATCGGTGCCGTCCCAGTAACTGGCGTTGGGGTAATGACGGAAGTCGCCGCGGTAATCCAGGCCCAGGGTGGTGTGCTTCCAGGAGCGGTAGGTGTAGGCGCCCATGTTGGCCTCGACGCCGTACAAATCCGTGGACGGCACCCCTCCGGTGGGGGTCACCGAAACGGGCACCAAGCCGGTATCGTAAATGCCGCTCACCCCGATGTACGGGCGGAAGGCCACGGGCGCCGCGGTAGACGCGCCAGGAGTTTCTCCCCGGCTTAAAATGGCCGGTCCGCTATAATCGTCGCCGGAACCGGCCGGAGTGGAATCGGCCGGCGCGGTGTCGGACTGTGCGAAAACAGAAGGCGCCATCAGCGATAGCGCAAAGCTCAAGAACAGGGTTGCTCGACCAAGCGGCAAAGGGCCTCCGGAACTGCGTGAATCAGGGTTCAATCTTCCACTCTGACGCGCCGGAAGTAGTGGTGTCAAGCCTCGCGGCGGGGCATAAACTTTGGGTAAGTGAGACGCCGCCCAATCGTCGACCCGGTACCGGTACAGGCCGGAAATAATTGAAAGCACGCGCCTTGACACGGCGCGTCGGGGTGCGCCACCATCAAGATGAATAGCCGGAGGTCGCACGCGTGCATTCCTTGCTCTGGTTAGGATTCAGAGCATTCATCATTTCTTTGGTACTAACCCCGATCTGCCGCGATGTATTCAGGTCGTATGGAGTCGTGGACCGTCCCGATGCCGCGCGCAAGGTCCACCGCTATCCCATCCCGCGGGTAGGCGGCCTGGCCATCGGCATCGCGTACCTGCTGGCTTATGTGCTGGTGCGTCCGGATCAGGGCAGCCCGCTGGCGCAACAGCTTTCGCTGGTCTGGAGGCTGATGCCGGGGGCCGCGCTGGCGTGCGGGGTGGGGTTGCTGGACGACCTGTTCAACATGCGCGCCTGGATCAAGCTGCTGGGGCAACTGGGGGCGGCGGGCCTGGCGTGCTGGAGCGGCGTGCGCATCCTCTCGATCGGCGGCGCTCCCACGGACGCCTGGTGGAATGTCCCGCTCACTATTCTGTGGCTGCTGGCCTGCATGAACGCCTTCAACCTGGTGGACGGGCTGGACGGTTTAGCCGCGGGGGTGGGGTTGTTCGCCACGCTGACCGTTTTCACCGCGGCCATGATGCAGCACAACATGGTCCTGGCGGTGGCGACCTTCCCGCTGGCCGGCGCCATGCTGGCGTTCCTGTGCTATAACTTCAACCCGGCGACCATCTTTCTGGGGGATTCCGGCAGCCTGTTGATCGGCTTTCTGCTGGGCTGCTACGCGGCCATCTGGAGCAACAAGTCGGCCACCCTGCTGGGGATGACCGCGCCGTTGATGGCGCTGTCGATTCCGCTGCTGGACGTGGCCCTGGCGATTGTGCGGCGGTTTCTGCGGCACCAGCCGATCTTCGCGGCGGACCGCGGCCACATTCACCACCGGCTGCTGGATCGCGGGTTTACCCCGCGCCGCGTGGTGCTGGTGCTCTACGGCCTGTGCGGGCTGGCGGCCGCGTTCTCCCTGCTGCAAGGCCTGGTGCACAGCTTCGCCAGCGCGCTCATCGTGCTGTTTTGCGTCTTCATGCTGCTGGGCATCCAGTATCTGGGCTACGCCGAATTCGACCTGGCGGGCCGGCTGTTGTTCGGCGGCGAGTTTCAGCGCACGGTGAGCGCCCAACTGGATCTGCGGAAATTCCGCGCCGCGCTGGCCGCAGCGGCCTCGCCGGCCGAGTGTTGGGAGGCCATGCGCGAGGCTTGGGTCAAGTTCGGATTCAGCCAGGCGCAGATGCGCCTGGGCGGGGAGGTCTTCGAATACTCCTCCGGCGAGCCGGAGCTGCCGCATTGGACGGCGCGGGCGCCGCTGGCGAACGGAGACTATATCGTGCTGGCGCGGCCTTTCGCTTCCGGCGTGCTGCCCATGGCGGTGGCGCCGTTTGTCGATCTATTGCGGCAGACCCTGGTGGAGAAATTCCCCGAGGCCGCGGCCGGCGCGCCGGCGTTATCCCTCGCGGAAGGGGATCTCCAGTAAGCTGTGCAACACGATATAGGCATCCAGCGCGGGCGACATGTGCTTGATGTAATAGAGATCGTACTCGAGCGACTGGCGCGCGTCGCGCGGTTCCGGGCCGTAATCGCCATTCAGTTGGCTCCAGCCCAGGATGCCCGGCCGAACGGCGTGGCGCTGGCCGTAGTAGGGTAGTTCCTTCATGAGCACCGGGATGAATTCCAGGCGGTGGGGACGCGGCCCGACCAGGGCCATCTCGCCGCGGATGACGTTCCACAGTTGCGGCAATCCATCCAGGCGCAGGCGGCGCAGCCAGCGGCCCGGGAGGGTCAGACGGCCGTCCGCGCGGCGGCAGCGGAAGCGATACAACGTGAACGGGACCAGATTGAGCCCCCAGCGCGGCTGTTGCTCGACGGCCGGGCCCGGGGAAGACAACTTGACGGCCAGCGCGATGGGGAGGGCCAGGAGGGCCAGCAGGGCCAGGCCGGCCAGGGCCGCGACGTTGGAATAGATGGCCTGCAGGGCGATGGCGCCGCGGCGCGCCCCCAGCTCATCGGAGAAGATCAGTTGCGAGGGCAGCAACTCGTCCACGCACACGCGCTCGCAGGCGACCTCGTACAGTTCGGCCACGCGCTGGATTTCAATGCCGCGGAAGCGCAGGTCCAGCAATTCCTCGAAGGGCAGGGACTTGCGGCGGTCGGCGAGGGCCACCACGATGCGGTCCGGGCGGACCTCGGAGACCACGCGGGCCAGTTCCGCGCCGGAGCCGAGCACGCATGCGCCGTCGAGCGCGGCGCCGGGGGCGCGCTCGTCGTCGATGTAGCCGGCCGTGGAAAGACCCAGCTCGGGGTGGGAGGCCAGGCCGTGCGCGGCTTCGCGGGCGGCGGGCGAGGTTCCGTAGAAGATCACGCGGCGGGCGCCAAAGCTCTTCCACAGGACGGCGCTGTAGAACATGCGCCAGAGCAGCAGCACGGCCAGCACCAGGGCGCTGCCGAGCATCATGATGGAGGGCGCCAGCAGGAGGCCGGGGATGCGCAGGTAGCCTAGCAGCGATTCCAACAGGAAGGTAACGCCGAGCGTCAGGCAAAGCTGCTGCGCCAGCAGAATCCTGGAACGCACGCCGACCTGCACATACAGCTTGTTGAGCTGCAAGCCGAGGAGCACGCCGGCCGCCACCAGCGCGATTTGCAAAAGCCCGTTATCGTAGAGCAGGAACACGGTGGGGTCGGCGCCGACGGACCAGTAAGCGGCCAGGATGTAGCAGGAGAAAATGAGGATGGTCTCCGGGACGAGGAGGCTGAGGATGCGCGCGGAGAAGAGGCTTCTGAGAAACGAGAACATCGCCCTTACCGCATAGTACACTGGCAGGCGGTGGCCATGCGCAAACTGAACTGGAAGCCGGAAGAGCCCGCCGCGCTCAGTATCCTGGGCGGCGAGGGCGGCGAGTCGAGCCCGCAGGCGGTGCGCATCCTGGAGCTATCCGGGAAACGCATGCGGCTGGCGGCGGAAGCCGCGGCGCCGGGCGGCGCGGCGGTGCGCCTGGAATGGGGCGGGCAACTGGTGCTGGGCCAGGCGCTGGAGGCGGCGCCGGGCGGGTTCTGGATGGAGATCCATCACATGCTGCTGGATACTGCCGGGCTGAACTGGCAGAAACAGGGCTGGCAGCGCGGATAGGCCCCGCGGCATGCCGGCCAAGGCGCAGTGGCTGCTTCGCATTCCCGAGATCCTGGAAGAACTGTCGGCGCTGGACGTGCCGGTGGTGGACCGCGCGGTGTGCGAGCGGCTGTTCCGTCTGCGGCGGCGGCGGGCCATCGACCTGATGCGCGGCTTCGGCGGTTACCAGGCGGGGCGCACGTTCCTGATCGACCGGCCCAAGCTGGCGGCGCAGTTGGAAAGCATGCGCGACAGCCAGGATTTCAAGATGGAATGGCAGCGCAAGGAGCGGCTGGCGGAGCGGTTGGAAGCGCTGCGGCGTTTGCAGGCCGGGGCGCGGGTAGCCATCCCGGTGGAGGCCGAGGCGCTGAGCCGCCGGCTGCGGGACCTGCCGGCGGGCGTGAGCCTGAGCCGCGGGGCGCTGCACATCCAGTTCGAGTCGCCGGAAGAACTGCTCAGCAAGCTGTTCGAGCTGGCGCAGGCCATCGCCAACGATTATGAGGCGTTCGCCAAACGCACGTCGGGAGACGGCTACTGAACGGGCACGTAGGCCAGCGGCGCGTTGTAGCCGTTCCCCTGCGGATCCACCATCAGTAGGCTGAGCGGCTGGGCGGGACCGGCCAGGGTTGCGGGCGGCGCCTGAATCGTAACCGCGTAGACCCCCAGGGCATTGGGCTGATAGATGGCCGAGAGCACCGCGTCACCATGACTGTTCAACCCCGCGTAGAGCGTTCCGCCGACGACCTGACCGGGCAGTCCCAAGACGCCGGTAGAAGCGTTGGGCACGGTCTGGCCCAAGCCGGTGGCGAAGACGGTGATGCTTTCGCCGCGCCGCACCGGGTTGGAGGCGGTGACGTAGCTGCCATCGGAGCGCACGGCGGCGGCCAGCGGGTAGGTCTGGCCGTAGGCGGCCAAGGTTCCGGCGGTGAAGAAGGCGGGGGCCAGCGGGCCGACCGTGACATTGGAGAGAGTGATGGCGCCCTGCGGCGTGGCGATGGTGACGGTGTCGGCCGTGCCGGGGGACTCTTCAAAGGGCACCTGCGCGTTGATCTGCTCGACGCCGTTCTGGTTCACCAGGGCCAGGATGGGAGCGGCGATGCCGTCGAAGGCGACGGCATAACCCTGCATGCCGGCTGGATCCGTAACGACGCCCTGGATGGTGGGGGTGAGGCCGGCGCCGATGAAGGCCACCAGCGCGCCGGGGGCGATACCGGGGGCCAGGCTGGCGGCATTCAGAATGGCGGGAGTTTCCGGGCCGACCGGCAGCGCGGTCATGGAGAACTTGGCAACCAGGGAGGTCTTGCCGGCCCCGTTGGTGGCCGAGACGGCAAAGGATCCCGGGAGCGGCCCCGCCGAAGTCACCGTGGTGGAAGCCGTGCCGGTGACATCGGCGGTCACCGCAGCGGCGCTTAAAAGCTGGGGACCGCTGGTAGAGAACACCACCGGGGCATACGGCGCCGGGCTTCCATTTTTGGCGAGCAGTTGCACGACCAGCGGAGCGGAGAAAGGAGTGTTGATCTGGGCGCTCTGGTTGTTGCCGGAGACGATCCGCACCGACCCGACGGGAACGGTGACCAGGACGGTGAAGGTGGCGGAAGCGGGTCCCGCGGCGACCTGCACGGTGATGGTGCTGCCGGCGGGACCGAGGACATAGCCGGTAGCGGTGGCCTGGCCGGCAGAATTGGTTGAAGGGGAAACGCCGGAGAGGATCATGGAACCTGAGGTCACCGCCCAGCTTATGGGGGTTTCGGGAACTGGATTGTCGCCGGCATCGGTCACGCTCACGAAGAAGGCGACGGGGAGATTGGCGCCGGTGAGGCCAATCTGATTGTTGCCGCCCAGGATGTTGACGTTGGCGGGGGCGCCGGGCAGGATGGTCAAGGTGTACCCGCTGAAGACCAGGCCGGCGCCATTGCCGAAGCCGGCCTGAGGGAGGCTGATGCTGAGGGGCGCGGTGCCGGGGACGCCGTTCAAGACCACGTGACAGGTGGCCAGCCCGGTGGCATCGGTCAACGCCAGGCCGCCCCCGTTAGCGCCGGCGCAACTGGCGTTCGGACCGGCTCCGGCGCCGGTGCTCACCTTCACGCCGACGTTGGGGATGGGCTGGTTGGAGGCCGAATCGACCTGGACCAGGACCGGGTTGGGAAGGGCGCCGGCCACGGGTCCCTGAAGGACGGCGAACATGGCGGGTTGCAGAACCCGAAAGATCACGGGGTCCAGGGGAGGAGAGCAGGGCGGCGCGCCGCAATACTGCACATCCAGGAGCATGGTGGTCACGTAGAAGTCGAAGGAGATGGTGGTGGTGCTGTCTCCCGTGCCGACGGTGACGCTGGCGGTGACGGTGTCGCCCTCGAAGCCGGGATATCCCACGGGGGGCGGAATGAAGGTCATGGAGGCATTTCCGGAAGCATCGGAAGGCGTGACCAGGGCGCGCTGCGAGGAGCCATCCGGCGCGAGGAGCGCGCCGTTGCCGGAGGTGACGGTAAAGGCGACCAGCACGTTGGGCACGGGGAGGCCATTGGCATCGGAGACCAGAGCAACCAAGGGCTGCGCGCCGTAGGGCGGGAGAAGGGATGCCGGATTCTGCATGAGGAGCTGGCCCTGGCCGGACACCAGGGTGAGGGTGGCGGGAGTGTCAGTTGGGGTTTGGATGGCGCCCACGTTGACGGCAAAGGTGGCCACTACCGATCCGGCGGTGGCGGTGATGGAGATGGCGCCCACGTCGGCGGGGGTGCTGCCGGCGGTGAAGATGGCCTGGGCATAGCCATCCGCGCCGGTGACCGTATTGACGGGGCTGATGGTCCCGGCGCTGGGGGAGAAGTTGACTCCGGCGCCGCTGACGGGGAGTCCATTCTGATCGAGGGCCCGCACCACCAGCGGCAGGGAGGCGCTTCCGGGAAGCAAGGTCTGATTATTGCCGTATTGCAGGACGGTGGCCGGCGCGTTGTTGGTGAAGGTCGGCGCGAAGTAGGCGACCGCGCCGGGCGCGGAGACCAATGGGGCCTGCTGGGTGACCAGGGAGGACAGCGGATCGATGCGGTACAGATTGTCGACGCCGGCGCCGTCGAGGAACCCGTCGGAAACGGTAAAGAGGAACTGCGGAGCATTGCGGCCGGGCACGCCCAGGTCGTTGGAAAGGGTGATGGCGGCCTGCGCGGAGGCGTTGACATTGGCGATGACGGGGATATTGAGGATGAGGCCGCCGTTGGCGCCGAGTTGCAAGGCAAACAACGACTGGCCGCCGCTGGAGAAGGGATAGACGAGGTACGGCGAGGCCACATACAGACTGTCGAAGACTGCGGGGGCGCCGGTGAGCGGGGACGACTGGAGCGCGCCGAGGCCGGTGAAGGGGACGGAGCCCTCGACCAGGTGATCGTTGAGGTTGACCAGCAGGAGGGCGGGCTGGGTGCTGTAGTTCTGGTTGGCGGCGACCAGGAAATTGCCGTCGGGGGTGAAAGC
>VFSW01003238.1_pt1 | contig 24426 bp, 18 predicted proteins | sample 5358111 | NCBI WGS metagenome assembly VFSW01 (sample SAMN11554181, study PRJNA540505) | mine drainage metagenome | isolation source: sediment from site ElyBrook_90M | place: USA: Ely Copper Mine, Vershire, VT | collected 2017
GGTTGATCGAACGGACCATCCCCGACAAGCCCCGTAGTTCGAAGCAGCGGTACCGCACCACCCCTGCCGGTCGCACAGTCCTTGCGCACGCTGATAAGGAGACTCCTGCATGACCCCTCCCGCCGGCTACACCGAAGACGCCCTGATCGAACGACCGGCCATCGCCCTGCTGGCTGCGCTGGGCTGGCAGACGGTCAACGCCTATCACGAGTTCGACCACGGCGCGAGCAGCCTGGGACGGGAGACCAAGGACGAGGTGGTGCTGAAATCCCGTCTGCGGGAGGCGTTGCTGAGACTCAATCCCGAAGCCTCACTGGAGGTCGTCCATCAGGCCATCGAGGAGCTGACCCGCGACCGGTCCCGGATGAGCGCGGCGGCGGCCAATCGCGAGGTCTACCACCTCCTCAAGAACGGCGTGCGCGTTCCCCGGCCCGACCCCGAAGGTGACGGCGAGACGGTAGAGGTGGTGCGGGTGGCGGACTGGGACGACCCGGCCCAAAACGACTTCCTGCTCTGCTCGCAGTTCTGGATCACGGGCGAGATGCACACCCGGCGGGCCGACCTGGTGGGCTTCGTCAATGGCTTGCCGCTCCTGTTCATCGAACTCAAGGCCGCCCACCGCCGTCTGGAGACCGCCTTCACCGGCAACCTGCGCGACTACAAGGACACCATTCCCCAGCTTTTCTGGCCCAATGCCATGATCATCCTTTCCAACGGCAGCCACAGCCGGGTGGGCAGCATCACCGCCGGCTGGGAGCACTTCGCCGAATGGAAAAAAGTGGGCAGCGAGGACGAGCAAGGCCGGGTGTCGCTTGAGACCATGCTGCGCGGCGTCGGCGACCCAGCGCGATTTCTGGATCTGGTGGAAAACTTCTGCCTCTTTCAGGAGGTCCCCGGCGGCTTGATCAAACTGACGGCCAAGAACCACCAGTACCTGGGAGTCAACAACGCACTCACGGCCCTGGCCGATATCCGGCAGCGGGAAGGCAAGCTTGGAGTGTTCTGGCACACCCAGGGCAGCGGCAAGAGCGTGGCCATGATGTTCTTCGCCCAGAAGGTGTTGCGCAAGCTGCCGGGCAACTGGACCTTCGTGGTCGTCACCGACCGGCAGGAACTGGACGGGCAAATCTACAAGCACTTCGCCTCCGCCGGAGTGGTCACGGAAAACCACGCTCAGGCGGAAAGCAGCAAGCACCTGCGGCAGTTGCTCAGCGAGGATCACCGCTACGTCTTCACCCTGATCCACAAATTCCGAACCGAGCAGGGAGAGACGCACCCGGTCCTCTCGGAGCGGTCCGACATCATCGTCATCACCGACGAGGCGCACCGCAGCCAGTACGACACCCTGGCGCTCAACATGCGCACGTCCCTGCCTAACGCCGCCTTTCTGGCCTTCACCGGCACGCCGCTGATCGTGGGCGAGGAAATGACCCGGCAGGTTTTCGGCGATTACGTCAGCGTCTACGATTTCCAGCAGTCGGTGGCCGACGGCGCGACCGTCCCGCTCTATTACGAAAACCGCATCCCGGAGCTGCAACTGGTCAACGACAACCTCAACGAGGACATGGAGCGCCTGCTCGAAGCGGCGGAACTCGACGAGGAGCAGGAGAAGAAGCTGGAAAGGGAGTTCGCCCGCGAGTACCACCTGATCACCCGTGACGACCGGCTGGAGGCGGTGGCCAAGGACCTGGTGGCGCATTTCACAGGGCGGGGCTTCCAGGGCAAGGCCATGATGATCTGCATCGACAAGGCCACGGCAGTCCGCATGTATGACAAGGTAAAGCGGTACTGGAGCGAAAAGATCGCAACCTTGCAGGTCGAGGCGGCCGGGGCGGAGGTCGACACCCGGCGGGAAATCGAAGCGCAGATTGCCCGGATGAAGGAAACCGATATGGCGGTGGTCGTCTCTCAGGGTCAGAACGAGATCGCCGAGATGAACGAAAAAGGGCTCGACATCCGACCACACCGCAAGCGCATGGTCGATGAGGATCTGGAGACGAAGTTCAAGAATCCCGACGACCCCTTCCGGCTGGTCTTTGTCTGCGCCATGTGGATGACCGGCTTCGATGTGCCGAGCTGCTCGACCCTCTACCTCGACAAACCGATGCGCAACCATACCCTGATGCAGACCATCGCCCGGGCCAACCGGGTCTATCCCGGCAAGGTGAGCGGCCTGATCGTGGACTATGCCGGGGTGTTCCGCAATCTGGAGAGGGCGCTGGCCATCTATGGAGCAGGCGGGGGTGCGGGTGACGGCAAGAAGCCGGTCGAAGACAAGTCCGCATTGGTCGCGGCGCTGCGTCAGGCCTTGGCGGAAACCCGGGGGTTATGCCAGGAGCACGGGGTAAACCTTGCAGCCATCCAGGCCGCCGAAGGATTTGCTCGCGTCGGTTTGCTCGATGACGCCGTGGAGGCGCTGGTTGCCTCCGAAGAGATCAAGCGCCGCTATCTCGATCTGACCAACACGGTTCTAAGGCTCTACAAGGCCGTGCTGCCCGACCCGGCGGCGCGGGAATTTGCCGCCGAGGTGTCGCCTCTCCAAGTGATCGCCGACAAAATCCGTGCGCTGACACAGCCGGCGGACATCTCCCAGGTCATGCAGCAGGTGGAAGGGCTTCTCGATCAGTCGATTGCCACCGAGGGCTATGTGATCCGCGAACCGAGCTCACCCTTTGACGCCGCTCATTGGCTTGATCTGAGTAAAATAGACTTCGAGAAGCTGGCCGAGAAATTCAAGACGGACCGCAGGCGCACTTTAAACGAGAAACTCAAGGGAACGGTCGCGCAGAAGCTCATGGTCCTGGTGCGGCAGAACCGTACGCGGATGGATTATCTGGAACAATTCCAGGCCATGATCGACGCCTACAACGCCGGCAGCCTCAATGCCGAGGAGTTCTTTCAGCAACTGGTGGCCTTCGCCCGGAGCCTGAATGAAGAAGAGCAGCGGGGCGTGGGCGAGCAATTGAATGAAGAGGAGCTGGCGCTCTTCGACCTCTTGACCAAGCCGCAGATCGACATGAGCGACGCGGACCGGGAGAAAGTCAAAGCCACTGCCAGGGAACTGCTGGCCACGCTGAAGGCGGGCAAGCTGGTGCTCGATTGGCGAAAACGACAACAGGCCCGGGCCGAAGTGCGCGTCACCATCGAAAAGCTCTTGGATAAGGGCCTGCCAAGGGCCTACACGCCGGAGCTGTTCGAGCAAAAGACAACGGCCATCTTCCAGCACGTCTATGATGCCTACTACGGCGCCGGCCGCAGCGTGTATGCTACGGCATGATGTCGATCATAAAAACATTCTTCGGCGAAAAAGACAGAAAATTTAGGAGCTATCCGGCAATGGGCAAAAAAGACACAGATTCCATCCTTGGCGACTACGAAAAATTAAGAACCGAAATCATTCGCGACAAAGTGAAGGAAATTTTTCGCAACCATCCCAATGATCATATTACCGAAATGGAGAAGCTTGGCTTCGAGTACCGTGAAGACGATAATAATGGTGAGGAAATAGAAGAAAGAAATGCTCACCCAGAAAACCAGCGGCAGCGAGATCTCATCGCCTATTTTGAAGGTAGAAAGAAGTTGTCAAAAAAGATATTTGAAGGCTACTCCGAGGAAAAAGCTTCAGAGAAGCCAAACTATCCATTGATGAGGAAATACTACAAAGCAGCCAACCAAAACCTCAAATCTCTACTTCTCTATGGGTTGGACAATCATCCCGGCAGAATCGATCTACTTTCCGACCTGGCTTTCTTCCACGAGTTCGAAAACATTCTCACGATTCTCATCGCTTATTATACCAAGGCATGTATCGAGCAGGAGACCCTTGAGACATTTTCAGAATTGGCCAAAGATTTCTATTATTCCACAAGTCCTGATGGTTATGAGGCATATTATGCCCTTCGGGAATTGTTTGAACCAGAGACGGGCAAAAGAAAAATTATCGATTTCCTGATAGCTGAAGATGAAGAGGCAGAGAAAAGAGCGACATGGCCAAGACAAAACCCAGACAGAATAAGGACCGAGAAGAACGCATAGAGATGGAGATCATCGTCGATGCCTACGGCCCTGAAGAACAAGCGATGGGATGGTATTACTACCTCGAAGAGAAGCTTCGGTTTCCATTTACTGCCGTTTGCAGCGCAAAGCGTGCTGTCTCGCCATTGCAGGTTAAAGATGAGGTTGATGTCCTCAGGATGGCTCCTGAAGAGGAGTGCGAGAAAGAAATGTTCGTCATGATCCGATGGGAGAAAGACGGCTTGGCAGTTCCATTGTCCCAACTCACCGCCATCAATTCGACTGACGAGCAAACCAAACAGGCGGTCGAGGATTGGCACTATTGGGTGCAGATGGGGTACCAGTTTGGGTGATACCGGCCCAAGTAGGTGCACCTGACGTAGAAGAATGGCGGGCTGATTTTCGTTGATGCTATCGAATATCCTTCCCCTATCCCCGATTTTGTACGCCCTGCCGGGCGCACAAAAAAAGAAGGGCCAGCCGAACGGCCAAGCCCCTGATTTTCCTGGTGCCGGAGGTCGGAATCGAACCGACATGACTGCAAGAGTCGGGGGATTTTGAGTCCCCTGCGTCTACCAGTTTCACCACTCCGGCACGGCGCTGATTATTATGATGGGGTACCCAAATGTCAAGAAAAATGTATTGACATTGAACGAAAACGTGTGTTAGATGCACGACTCTTTAGCGAAAGCCGAACATGTGGGGTTGTAGCTCAGCTGGGAGAGCGCTTGAATGGCATTCAAGAGGCCGCGAGTTCGATCCTCGCCAGCTCCACCATGAATACCGAGGGGTTGAGCGCGAGCTCGACCCTTTTTTGTACCACCGGATAGCCCCCCGATAACGGGTACGCTTTCAGATCGGTTACCCGCAGGAAGTTGTTTCCGCCAGACGAAAATGCGCACTGATCCTCGGCGCCGACTGCACACAGACGTTGGGCGCCACGGAAAACAACGGACCTTGCATAACCGCCCTGCGGCGGCAGAACCGCCGCATAATTTACGCGAACCTTATGGTTCGCGACGTAACGGCAAATACGTTTGCAGATCTTCATCGAGCTGAGAGTGCGACTTGGCAAGAAGGAGTCAAGGAGCATTATCAGTGAATTTTGAACAGTTTTCGTTCGACCCGGCGATCGCCGCCGGAATCAGGGCCGCCGGTTACACGACGCCCACCCCGATCCAGGAAAAGGCCATCCCCCTCGTACTCGCAGGCCGCGACGTGCTGGGGCTGGCGCAGACCGGGACCGGCAAGACCGCAGCCTTCGTCCTGCCTATTTTGCAGCGGCTTATAAAAGGCGCATCCCGCCAGACGCGGATTCTCATCGTGGCGCCGACACGCGAGCTCGCCGAGCAGACCCACCAGACGATTATCGATCTGGGCAAAGGTACCAAGGTGAAGAGTGTCTCCATCTACGGAGGCGTGAGCAAGGGTCCCCAGGCCGCTGCGCTCAGGCGCGGCGTCGAGATCGTCGTGGCCTGTCCCGGCCGTCTGCTCGACCATCTCGACGACGGCGGCATCGACCTGTCGCACGTCGAGGTGCTGGTGCTGGACGAAGCGGACCGGATGTGCGACATGGGCTTCCTGCCCGACATCCGTCGCATCCTCAAGTATCTGCCGGCGAAGCGCCAGACGCTCTTCTTCTCCGCCACCATGCCGCAGGACATCCGCGGACTGGCGGACAGCATCCTCAAGAATCCGGCCACGGTGCAGATCGGGATGATCGCCCCCGCGGAGACCGTTTCCCACGCGCTCTATCCGACGCCAGACGGCCTCAAGACGAAGCTCCTCCTGGCGATGCTGCAGCAGACGGCGACCGGTCGGGTCCTCATCTTCACGCGGACCAAGCACCGCGCCAAGAACCTTGCCCGGGACCTGGAGAAAAACAGCTACCGCGTTTCGGCGCTCCATGGCAACATGACGCATAACCGTCGGCAGGATGCGATCAACGGCTTTCGGGACGGGAAGTACGATATCCTCGTCGCCACCGACATCGCTTCGCGGGGGATCGACGTGTCGGAAATCTCCCACGTGATCAATTTCGACATGCCCAACACGGTCGACGCCTACACCCATCGCATCGGCCGGACCGGACGCGCCTGCCAGAGCGGCGAGGCCTTCACGTTTGCGGCACAGGCCGATGAAACGATGGTCCGCGAGATCGAACATGTTTTGGGCGCCCGGATCGAGCGGCGGCGATTGCCCGATTTCGACTACAGCAGTTTTACGCCGGAAAGCCAGCCCCGGCTGGGCCGGCCGGACCGGACGCAACAGTCGTACGCAACGCGGACACGCGGCCGGAACCCCGGCACCGCCGTCCGTCAATCGTCGCAGGGGTCATCCGGGCGGAGGGCAATACTACCGCACGCCGGCAATGGAGGTGGCGCTGCACCGCTGCGCCGCGCACCGCAACGGCGCAAGCAATTCTCGTCGCAGGCAAAGCACTCCTCCTGGTAACGCGGAGGGCTGGCGCCCCGTCGCCTTACGATCGGCACATCCGGGGGTGAAACCGGCTTAGCAAAATCACGAAGGGGGTAAGCGCATCGCTTACCCCCCTTCATTTTTGTTCACTTCCTCCGCGGCAAGCCGCAGGGTATCTGTTCACTACGGATTCGTCCGGTGGGATCGCTTCTTTACATCCGCTGGCCGCACTGGTTGCAGAAGGTCGCCTCCGGCAGGTTCTCCGCCTTGCACCGGGGGCACTTCCTGACCTCCGGTTTCGGCTCGACGGGACGGCCGCAGCGAACGCAGTACCTTGCACTCGGGGGCAGGATCTCCCCACAGCCGGCGCAGGTCTGCGCGGCGGGAACCGGCCGGCCGCAGTGGGGGCAGAATTTCGCACCCTTCACCACCGGTTGCCGACAGGCGGGACAGGGGTCCGTTTCCGGCGGCGCCGCCGTGGCGGACCCGCTCTTTAATGCTTCGGCGATCATTCCCGGCATCATGAACCCCATCCCCATGCCGAGGCTCGCCCCGGTCTCGCCCTGCGACTGGGCAGCGGTTTCCAGGGCCATCGCGGCCTTCATCTTGAGGAGTTTGTTCACGTCGTCGAAGACACCCAATCGGCTCTTGTCATCGATCGCCTTCTGCACGTCGGGCGGCGGAGTGATCGAATTGATGTAGAGGTCGGTGAGGGCCAGGCCGAACTTGGTGAATTCTTCCTGGAGGATCTTTTTCAGCTCTCCCGAAAATTCATCGTATTTTGCCGGGAGATCGAAGATGGTCTCGATACGCTCCCCCATGAAGTCGTTGAAACGCGCGACGATGACCCGGTTGAGGTACTCGGCGATCTCTTCCGTGGTGGTAACCCCCTGCGTCCCGACGAGGCTGTTGATGAAGAGGATCGGCTCGAGGATCCGGAGGTTGAAGATGCCGAAGGCCCTCAGGCGGATGAGACCGAGCTCCTTGTCCCGGAAGGCGACGGGATCGCGGGTGCCCCAGGTGAGGTTGGGGAAGACCTTCATGTTGACGAAGTAGACCTCGGCGCGCAGCGGGCTCGTCATCCCCCAGGGGATGCTCAGGACCTTCGTCAGGATGGGGATGTTCGCCGTTTTCAAGGTGTGCCGCCCCGGTCCGAAGGCGTCGAAGGCCTTGCCGTTGTAAAAAAAGACGGCCGTTTGGCTCTCGCGGACGGTCATTTGTGCGCCCCATTTGATCTCCCCCGATCCCTCCTCGGGGATCCGGTGGACGAGTTCCTTCCCCGATTCATCGAACCACTCGATGACTTCCAGAAACACGACGTTGTTCGTTCCCATGGCTCACCTTCAAGAATCGATAGAAAAGAGGGTTAAAAAATGGTCCCGAGACGCGTGGAGCTCCGATAACCGGGTGAAACTATAGAGGAGGTGTCCCGGGAAGTCAAGAAATAGGAAAACAGCCCCGGTTTGCTATTTGGCAGGGAATATTGTAGAGAGAGCTCCATGAAGACGATGCCGACCGACTATGCAGGTATCTACCAGGGGATGGCGCTGATCGCCGACCCCATCTACCGGTACGCCTCATTCACGGTACCCACGGAGGATGGGGCGGCCGAGAAGACCGAAAAGGACCTGATCGACTCCCCCTGGCTCCAGCGTCTCCGCCGCATCTACCAGCTCCAGAGCGCCCGCTGGGTCTATCCCGCCGCCGAGCACACGCGGTTCCAGCACTCCCTGGGGACGATGCACATCGCCGGCGAGTTCGGCCGCCACCTCTACCCTTCGCTCAAAGAGGTCTGCCCCGATCTCCCCTCGCCGAACTTCGTGGAGGAGCTGCTCCGGGTGGCGGGCCTTCTCCACGACATCGGCCACGGCCCCTACGGCCACTTCTTCGACGACCATTTTCTGGGCCAGTATGGTCTCACCCATGAAGACCTGGGCCGGCTTATCATCATCCGGCAGCTGGGACGGGGTAGCGCCGGTATCCGGCGGAGTCCCGGCGGACCTTTTGCCGGGGGCGAGGCACTCGACCCGAGGGCAGTGGCCTTCCTGATCAAGATGCCGGATGCGGGTGACGCGATGATGCCCCGGTGGCTCCAGCTCCTCCGGCAGCTCTTCTCCGGCATCTACACCGTGGATAACCTCGATTACGTCCAGCGCGACGCCTTCATGACCGGCTTTTCGCTCGACATCGTCGACATCGCGCGGCTGCGCTTCTACACCTTCTTCACAAGGGACGGGCTCACGCTCCACCGGGCGGGCGTGTCGGCCCTCAGCCGATTCTTGAATGCGCGGCTAGACCTCTACACGAACGTCTACTTCCACCGGACGACCCGGGCGCTCGATCTCCACCTCCAGGAGATCTTCCGGGAGACGATGGACCGGATCATGCCTGCGAGCCCCGCCGAGGCCCTGGATGCCTACCTCGATTGCGACGAGTGGCGCCTCTTCTGCGAGGTCCGGGGCTGGCCCGAAAGCGCGGATAAGCAAAAGCAGAAACTCGGACGGGAATGGGAAAAACTCCACGGCCGGGAGGTCAAGTGGAAGATGTCCTTTTCGGCGGAGATCTCGATCGACCAGATCCAGAAAGGAACCCGCTTCTCCCCCGCGCCCGACTACGAAAAGCAGATCCGCTCCTGCCTTCCCGGCCCGCTGAAGAAAAAACCCTTCCGCGTGGATCTTGCGACCCAGGACCCAAGGCCGATCAACCCGATGGCCGAGACGGAAAAGCGGGTCAACATCTTCAACCCGACGACGGGAACCACCTCGCACGAACCCCTCCGGGACATCTATCGCTTCATCCCGGCCCGCATCGTTCATTTCCGGGTCTTTTCCCTGAACCACGATCACGACGACCTTATCGCCCAAGCGGCGGAGCGGATCCTCGACGCCGTGGAAGGGGCGTCAAGGACGAACATCTGACCATGGCGACGGCTTCGGAAACCACCGATCTCACCCTTTTTGTCCGGACCTCGGGGGAGGAAGTCGCCCGCTGGAACCGCCTGCGCATCGTGGAGGCGTTGATCCGCGAGGCCGGAATCGATGAAGGGACCGCCGAGGCGATCAGCCGGGAGGTGGAAAAGCAGATCGTCGCATCGGGGATCGGCCTGCTCACGACGGCGCTCATCCGCGAACTGGTCGACGCCAAACTGATCGAGCGGGGCCTGGAGCAGGCCCGGCGGCTCCACGCCCGCCTCGGGTTTCCCCGGTACGACGTCCGGCAGCTTATCCTCCACCAGAACAAGGAGAACGCCAATGTCCCCCACGCCCCCGAAGGGACGAACCTCGTCCTTGCCGAGGGGATCAAGCGGGAATACGCCCTCCATGACGTCTTCTCCCGGGAAGTGGGCGACGCGCACGTATCCGGGGATCTGCACCTGCACGGTCTGGGGTACATCGACCGGCCCTACAGTGCCTGCCAGTCGCTCGAATACCTCAAACGGTTCGGTCTGAGACTTCCCCATTCCGTGACGGTGGCCGGGCCGGCCAGGCATGCGGAGGTCCTTTTGGCCCACATGGTCCGGTTCGGGGCCGCCCTCCAGGGGCACTTTGCGGGGGTGATCGGCTGGGATGCGGTGAACCTCGCCTTTGCCCCCTATCTGACCGGGATGGGAGAGCGGGAGGTCGAGCAGTTCGCCCAGATGCTGGTCTACGAATTCTCGCAGCTCACCTCCTCGCGGGGGGGACAGGCGATCTTCACCGACATCCACCTCACCTGGGAGGTTCCCCGTTTTTTCGCCGATCTCCCCGCCATCGGTCCCGGGGGAAAGCCCACCGGGAAGAGCTGCGGGGAATACGGAGCCGAGTCGCGGCAATTCCTGCGGGCGCTGATGAACGTGTATCGGGGGGGAGATGCCACGGGCAAACCGTTCATCTTCCCCCGGCCGATCATCCATATCACCGATGAGTTCTTCCGGACCCCCGGCCATGCGGCGTTCCTGGAGGAAGCCTGCCGCGTCGCCGCCGCAAAGGGGAATCCCTGTTTCGTCCTCGACCGGGAGTGCGGCACGCCCCTCACTCCCAGCGGCTGCCCGGTTTTTGGCGGGAGGGACGCCGCGGGGTCTCCGCGGGAGCCCTGGATGCGGCGCGGCGCCGCTATCCAGAACGTCACCCTGAACCTTCCCCGCCTCGGCTATCGGGCCGGGGAGGATGACCGCACGCTCTTTGCCCTCCTTGACGAGGCGGCGGCCCTCGCGGCGACGGCCCATATCCAGAAGCGCGCCTTCATCGAACAGATCCTCTCCCTCGGGGACGCCGGCCCCTTGGCCTTGCTCGCCATGCAGAGCGACGGCGCCCCCTATCTCCGGATGGCCGACGCCGCGTACCTCATCGGGGTGACGGGACTCAACGAGCTCGTCCAGATCCGGAAAGGCCGCCAGCTGCACGAGTCGGACGAGGCCCTGGCCTTCGGTCTCCAGGTGATCGGCCATCTGCGGGACGAGGTCGATAAACTTTCCAAAACCCATGGAATGCGGTTCGTCCTGGAACAGACCCCCGCGGAAACCACCGCCTACCGTTTCGCCCGCCTCGATCTGAAACATTTCTCTCCCCGGCCGGGCCGGTACGTCCGGGGCGATCTGGCAAAGGGGGAGATCTACTACACGAACTCGACCCATCTCCATCCGGCGGCGCAGGTTGATCCGCTGACCCGCGTGAGGATGGAGGGGCTCTTTCACCCCTTCTTCCCCGCGGGAGCCGTCACCCATGTGGAGATGGGGGCCGCGGAGCCGCAGGCGGCGGCCCTTGCCGGATTCCTTGTCCGGGCATTCCGGGAGACGACGAACAATCAAATCGTTTTTTCTCCCGAATTCACCTTCTGCACCCGCTGCGGTGCGACCTCCCGGGGACTCCTCCCGCAATGCATGAATTGCGGGTCTGACCAGGTTGACGGATTGGCCCAGATCTCCCAGTATTTCAGCAGGGTATCGGGCTGGAATCGGGGAAAGCGGGCCGAACTCCGCGACCGGAACCGCAACGAAGCATATTTTCTCTCCTGACATCAGACCCGCCCGCATACCGCCGTGAGAATTTAATCATCCCCCTTCCCTTGACAGGGTCCGGATCGATTCTTATATTATCGGCAATTTTGGGGACTCTGAACTTAATCCTAAGAAGAGCAAGATGGAAGATTACATCATTAAGATATTTCGGGAATCGAGCCACACCGCGGAGAGTTTCATCAACGATAATCTCATCCGGATCGTGGCGGTGGTCGAAGCGCTCACGGCGGCGTTAAAGGCGGGGAACAAGATCCTTCTCTTCGGAAACGGCGGCTCCGCAGCGGACGCCCAGCATCTGGCGGGGGAATTCGTAAACCGGTTCATCATCGAACGGCCGCCCCTCCCCGCCATTGCGCTGACGACCGATACATCGGTCATCACCAGCATCGGCAACGATTACGATTTCTCGGAAATCTTCAGCAAGCAGATCCGGGCCATCGGCCAGAAGGGCGACATCGCCTGGGGGATGAGTACCAGCGGAACATCCGTCAACGTAGTCAAGGCCATGGAGGCGGCTAAGAAGATCGGCATGGTCACGATCGGCCTGACCGGCCGGGATGGCGGTGACATCGCCAAGATCGCGGATCATGCACTGATTGTCTCCTCCACGAGCACCCCCCGCATCCAGGAGGTGCATATCATGGTGGGGCACGCGATCTGCGAGATGGTCGATTTCAAGCTCTTTCAGAGACCGGACAGCAAATAAGGCAAAGGATTATGGGTAAGAAGGGGAAAATGGGCGTAATGGAATCAAAGGAAGACCTCCGGGACCATGCTGAAAAAGCAGACCCGCCGACGGAGGAAAAGACAAAAACCGCGGAAGGGGATCTGGCGGTCAAATTAGAGGCGTCGGAGAAGAAGGCCGCGGAAAATTACGACAAATATCTGCGCGCGGTCGCCGAGCTCGATAATTATCGGAAACGCGCCATCCGGGAGAAGGCCGACGCCATAAAATACGGCAATGAAACCCTGCTCAGGGACATCCTGCCGCTCGTCGACAGTGTGGATCGAGCCCTTGCGCATGCCGGCACTTCCGATGATTTCGAGGCCTTCAAAAAGGGGCTCAAGATGCTCCACGAGCAGCTCCTGTGCTGCCTCAAGAAGTACGGTGTGGAGGTGATCGACACGGCGGGAAAGGATTTCGATCCCAACGTGCACGAGGCGATGCTGCAGGTTATAAGCGATGAACATGAGACGGGTAAGGTCGTCAACGAGTTCGAGCGGGGTTATCTCCTGAACGGCAGGCTGCTCCGCCCGGCAAAGGTGTGCGTCTGCAAGCAACCGGAAAAAGAAAATCGGCAGGATCGCGAAAAGGATAATTAATTCAAGGAGGACTGGAAATCATGGCAAAGATTATTGGAATAGATTTGGGAACCACGAACTCATGCGTCGCGGTGATGGAGGGCGGGGACCCCGTCGTGATCGCAAACCAGGAGGGAAACCGAACGACCCCCTCGATGGTGGCCTTTACAGAAAGCGGGGAGCGGTTGGTCGGACAGGTCGCGAAACGACAGGCCGTCACCAATTCGGAGAACACCGTTCATGCGGTCAAGCGGCTCATCGGGAGAAAATATAGTTCGAAAGAGGTTCAGTACGACCGGACGATCAGCCCATTCAAGATCACCGAGGCAAAGAACGGCGACGCCCAGGTGACGATCCGGGGGCGGGACTACAGTCCGGCGGAGATCTCGTCGATGATCCTGGTGAAGATGAAACAGACGGCAGAGGATTACCTGGGTGAGAAGGCCACCGACGCGGTCATCACCGTGCCGGCCTACTTCAATGATTCCCAGCGCCAGGCAACCAAGGACGCCGGCAAGATCGCGGGGCTCAACGTCCTGAGGATCATCAACGAGCCGACGGCGGCGGCCCTGGCATACGGCCTCGACAAGAAAAAGGACGAGAAAATCGCCGTGTTCGACCTCGGCGGCGGGACCTTCGACATCTCGATCCTCGAACTGGGGGGCGGCGTCTTTGAGGTCAAGTCCACCAACGGCGACACCCATCTGGGCGGTGAGGATTTCGACCAGCGGCTGATCGACTACCTGGCCACCGAATTCATGAAAGACCAGGGGATCGACATCCGGAAGGACAAGATGGCCCTGCAGAGGATCAAGGAAGCGGCGGAGAAGGCGAAGATGGAACTCTCCAGTTCGATGGAGACGGACGTAAACCTCCCCTTCATCACGGCCGATGCCTCGGGTCCCAAGCACATGAACATCAAGCTGACCCGGGCAAAGCTGGAGGCATTGGTAGAGGACCTGATCGAAAAGACGGTTCCCCCCTGCCTGACGGCCCTCCAGGACGCGAAGCTCAAGACGACCGACATCGACGAGGTGATCCTCGTCGGCGGGATGACCCGGATGCCCCGGGTTCAGCAGAAGGTGAAGGAGATTTTCGGCAAGGAACCGAACAAGAGCGTGAACCCCGATGAAGTGGTAGCCGTTGGGGCAGCTATTCAGGGCGGCGTCCTGACCGGCGACGTGAAGGACGTCCTTCTGCTGGACGTGACACCGCTGTCCCTCGGGATCGAGACGCTGGGCGGTGTCATGACGCGGCTGATCGAGAAGAACACGACGATTCCGACCAAGAAGAGCCAGGTCTTCTCGACGGCGGCGGACAACCAGCCGGCGGTGAGCATCCATGTCCTCCAGGGCGAGCGGTCGATGGCGGGCGACAACCGGACGCTCGGACGGTTTGAGCTGGTGGGGATACCCCCTGCTCCGCGGGGCGTCCCGCAGGTCGAGGTGACCTTCGACATCGACGCGAACGGCATCGTCCATGTCTCGGCAAAGGACTTGGGGACCGGAAAAGAGCAGAGCATCAAGATCACCGCCTCCAGCGGCCTAACCGAGGAGGAGATCAGGAAGCTCGTCAAGGATGCCGACGCCCACGCCGAGGAGGATAAGAAGAAAAAGGAATTGATCGAGGCGCGGAACCAGGCCGATGCGCTGGCCTACAGCGTCGAGAAGAACATCAAGGAATTCGGCGACAAGATCGACGCCTCTGAGAAGGCGCGGATCGAAGAAGCGATCGCCAAGGTGAAAAAGGCGATCGAAGGCGATGACCTCGCGGCGATCAAGGCGGCCCAGGAAGAACTGTCCACCTCCTCGCACAAGCTGGCCGAGGCCATGTATGCCAAGACCGCCGGTCAGCAGGCGGGCGAAGGCGGCGCCGGTCCCCAGCCGGGGGCGGGCGCTGGCGCGGAGGCCGGCGGCAAGAAGGACGACGACGTGGTCGACGCCGATTTCGAAGATGTGAAAAAGTAAATTTTTTAACAAAGCTGGCCCGGGTATCCCCAACGGATGCCCGGGCTTTTTTTTATCGACGGCAAACTCACTTTGGTATATGAAAAACAGTCATGGGGGAATCAGGAAAGGTGACACTGTGCAAAAGCGGAATTGGGCCGTGACAGGACGAAAAGGACGGGGTGCGGCGATCGTTCTGCTTCTCAGCCTGTTTCTTGCATGGCTTCCGTCCGCGTCCGCCGCCGAAGAGGCACCGGCGGTCGCAACCGCACCGGTGGTTGCGACCACACCCTCCCCGATCGGCTGCATCCTCCCCTTGTCCGGACGCAACGCGGCCTATGGAAATGGCGCCCTCGATGCAGTACTTCTCGCGGCCGGTGTTTTCAACGCCGCGAAGGAGACGCCGATCCGACTGCTGATCGAAGATTCGCAAAGCGAACCCACCCTCGCCGGGGCGGCGGTAGGAAAACTTGCCGCCGCAGGGGTCACCTGCATCCTCGGGCCGCTGGGGAGCCAGGAGGCCCTGGAGGCAGCCAAAGAGGCCCAGCGCCTGAAAGTGCCCATCCTGACCCTGACGCTGCGGGAGGGAATCACCGGGATAGGGGATTACGTCTTCCGGAATTTCCTCACGGCGGCAATGCAGGTACGGACGGTGGTTCAATACGCCCAGGCGGCAATTGGGCTCCGCCGGTTTGCCATCCTCTATCCGGAGGACCCGTATGGCCAGGAGATGGCGCGTCTCTTCCGGGAGGAAGTTCTGAGGAAAGGCGGCGAGATCGTAAGAGAGAAGTCCTACAAGACCGATCAAACCGATTTTGGGGAGGAGATCCGGGCACTTGCCGGGCTGCCGCCCGACAGCCCCGCTCCCGATGTCCCGACGATCGCCCCGCCAAAGCCAAACCCCGGTTTCGAGGCCCTCTTTATTCCCGATTCCGCCTCACGGGTCGCGATGATTGTCCCGCAACTGGCATATTACGACGTCACCGGAATCCGGCTTCTCGGAACGAGCGGCTGGGATTCTCCGGAGCTTGTCGAGACGGATCCCGAACGCCTGCAAGGGGCTATCTTCGTCGACGGTTTCTTTGCAAACAGCTTCCGGCCCGAAGTCAACAGGTTCATCGAAGCTTTCTACATGGCCTACAGGCGGGAACCGGATACGATGGAGGCCCTCGTTTACGACGCGGCAAACATGGCAGTGCGGCTGATTATTGAAAACCGTGGAGGAACACGGGAAGATTTCCGAAAAAACCTGATGCAGGTTAAAGGGTATCAGGGCGTGACGGGGAAGACGAGCTTTTCATCGTCGCGGGATGCGGAAAAGGAGCTCTTTGTCCTGACGGTCAAGGACGGCCAGATCATCCAGGTGAAATAGACGATGCGTTTTCTTCTGACGAACGACGACGGGATCTACGCGCGGGGACTCACGGCGCTCTACCGGGAGCTGTCAAAGGATGCGGAATGCATCATCGTTGCGCCCGAGATCGAACAGAGCGCCGTCGGCCATGCGATCACGATCTCGCGGCCGCTGATGGTCAGGAAGGCCCGGAAGAACGGAAGCTTTCTGGGCTATGCCGTGGCGGGAACGCCGGCGGACTGCGTCAAGATCGGGATCTGCGAGCTGGCAGGGGGGCCGGTCGATCTGGTCGTCTCGGGGATCAACCGCGGCGCCAACGTGGGGATCAATGTCCTCTATTCGGGGACCGTCTCGGCGGCGACCGAGGCGGCGATCCAGGGGATCCCCTCGATGGCGATCTCCCTGGATACCCATCGGGAGGCGGACTTTTCGACGGCCGCCCGTTTCGCTAGGCGTTTGGCCGCCTTCATCCTCGAGACCCCGCTCCCGCACGTGGCGCTCAACGTGAACGTCCCGGCGATCCCGGAGGAGGAGATCCGGGGGATCGTGGTGGCGAAGCAGGGGCATGCACGCCTGATGGAGAGCTTCGACCGGCGGATCGACCCGCGGGAGAACATCTACTACTGGCTCGCCGGTGAGACCGCACTCCCCCTCCACGAAGACGAGGAGTCGGACGGGAGCTGCCTGAAACGGGGAATGATAACGATCACCCCGATCTGTTACGACCTCACCCGCCACGACCTCCTCGACGACCTGAAGGCGCGGGTCCGGGGACGCTTCCCCGATACATAGTCGTGGTACCCTCAGCAGCAGCGGTTCACGGATCGGCGGAGCGGAGGTCAGTCGGCAAGGCCATTCGGAGGTATCGGCACGATGATCCATGACCGTCACAGTCTTAAACAGGGGTCTCTCATATGAAGGATCGGTTCTTCCGCATTGCCGTTGTCATTTTCGTTCTCCTCTCCCTCCCCCTCCTGAACCCGGTCGGCGCCGTCGCGAAACAGGAGGTGATCACAGTGACCAGCCGGTACGATATCTCGGAGGGCGGGAAGAACATCACCCTTCCCTGCCTCCTCGACATACCCGACGGCAGGGACGTCACGGCGATACTGCTGGTGATCCCATGGGGCAACGGCCGGATAAACCTCAGAACCAAAGACGGAAAAATCATACACGATGTCAACAACACTCCCTTCATCCGGAACACGGCCTTGCTCCATGAGCGTGCGATCGGCCTGGCCATGCCCGATGTCCCCTCGGACCGGAGCAAAGGGATCAACGTTACCTTCCGCAAGGGCCGTGAGCATGCCGATGATCTTAAGGCGGTGCTGAAAGATCTGCGAACCCGTTACCCAAAGGCAAGAATCTATTTCGCAACCAGCGGCAACGGAGCTGTTTCCGCCCTTTTTGCCGCCGGGAACCTCGGCAGGGATTTGGACGGCATCGTTCTCACCGGCGCGGACAGCAGCCAGGTGCACGCCTACGACCACTCCGCCGTGAGAATACCAGTCCTGATGATGCATCACGCGGCCGACAGTTGCGACGCCTCCCCGTTCATCGAGGCGAAGGAGATCGCCGACAGATACGCGTTCACCCTGGTCCCCTTTTCCGGTGGGGCCCCGGACAAGGACAAGAACCCCTGCCTGTCGAGGACAAAGCACGGTCTATTCGGCCTCGACGGGAAATTTGTTGAAACCGTCGGCGGCTGGATAACGGGGCAGAAACTCGCTTCGCCGACCCCGGGACAGGATACCCCTTTTCTGAATGAACGGGTGGCCTGGGTTCCCATGACCGTTTTGGGAGGAGAGGTCCGGCTTCAAACAACCCTTTACACGCCCGACGGCCCCGGCCCCTTTCCGTTGGCAATCATCAATCACGGTATTCCCTTTGAAAAGGTATTGGAAGCGGAGATTCAATTTCGGCACCGTTACTGCCTGCAGAGCGAGGAATTCGTGAAGCGCGGTTTTGCCGTCGTCATTCCGATGCGGCGCGGCTACGGCAAATCGAGCGGGGGAAAGAATACCCCCACGATCAATATCGCGAGCTTTGGCCTGCAGGACGCCCAGGATATCCAGGCAACGATCGATTCCCTGAGCAAAGAGCCTTACATCGACGGGAAGCATATCGTTCTCGTTGGACAATCCGGGGGCGGTTTGGCATCCCTGGCCTACGGCAGCCTCGGCAATCCGAACGTAAAAGGGATCATCAATTTCGCCGGTGGTCTGAAGAGGACGGGTGTTGCCATGTGGGGGCTCGACATGGCCCAGGCGTTCGGTATGTATGCAAAAACGACGAAGGCTCCGTCCCTCTGGTTTTATACGGCAAACGACAGTTATTTCTCGCCGACCACGGCCAAAGACGCCTACGAGGCGTATAAGCAAAACGGCGGACATGCCACATTCCTCGCCCTCCCCCCCTTTAAGAAAGACGGACACGGTTTGTTCGCTGATTTCGACGGAAGAGCGATCTGGGTGGGAGAAGTCGACAAATTTCTGTCTCAAATCGGTCTTGCAACCGGGGCTGGTGAGAAATAGCAGATGTAAGGAACCAAAGCATGCGAAAACAGCTGCGAATGGAGGGACGTTCCGCCGGGGACGGGGAACAGGAGTCTATGGGGGAAAGTACTCTCTATTCTCGCATATACGAAATCGTGAATTGCATCCCCCAGGGAAAAGTCGCCACATATGGACAGATAGCATGTTTGGCCGGTGTGCCCGGTCATGCCCGGCAGGTCGGTTACGCCCTTCATGCCCTTCCCGACGGATCAGAGGTTCCGTGGCAGAGGGTCATAAATCGAAAAGGGCAAATCAGTCTTCGTGCCCACCCCTCGGCAGAAGCTCTTCAACGTGCCCTGCTGGAATCCGAAGGGATACTGTTTGATGAAAATGAAGCGATTGCTTTGGAGAAATACCAATGGCAAATCACCCGTCCTTCGAGAGGCACCGGGTCTCGCCGAGTTGGGAAACCACTCCGGGAAAAGGCGAGCCTGCGGAACCGAAGACCGCTGACCGCGACGCCGCGCCTGCGGTAGCACGAGACGTACGTGTCCGTTTTCTGGGCAGTGGAGACAACTTCGGGAGCGGGGGCCGCCTCCAGGCATGCATCCATGTCGATACCGGCGCTGTCCGCTTCCTCATCGACTGCGGCGCCTCTTCGCTGATCCCGATGAAACGCGCGGGGATCAGCTCCGCCACAATCGATCTCATCCTGATCTCCCATCTCCACGGGGACCATTTCGGCGGCATCCCCTTTTTCATCATCGACGCCCAGCTCATCAGCCGCCGCGACGCCCGGCTCCTCATCGCCGGCCGCCCGGGCCTGAAACACCGCGTCCACCAGGCGATGGAGGTCTTCTATCCCGGATCGGCCTCGATCGACCGGAAATTCGCCGTCGAGTACGCGGAGCTGACCGAAGGCAAGATCACCCAATTGGGGGATCTGACCGTTCTTCCCGTCCGGGCAGTCCACGGCAGCGGCGCCCCATCCTACGCGTACCGGATCGGATGCACTGGGAAGATCATCGCCTACTCCGGGGACGGCGAATGGACCGACGCCCTCAGGGCGATCGCCGACGGCGCGGACCTCTTCATCTGCGAAAGCTATTTCTTCGAAAAGCAGATGAAGAACCACCTCAGCTACCGGACGCTGATGGCACACCGGGCCGAACTGGGGTGCAAGCGGCTGATCATAACCCATCTGGGTGAGGACCTCCTGGCCCGCCTGGGAGAGGTCGAACTGGAGGTTGCCCATGACGGCCTGGAGGTGATCCTCTGACCGGAACGGCAATCGCGTTGCTCGGGATAACCAGCAGGCACGGCAACGCCACGATGAACGCAGCACGACCACAATTAAACTTCAGAGAAGTACTGGCCGGTGGATCCGCGGCGGCGAGTAATGTACATTTCTTGTATACAGCGAACAACATATATGTTAATTAATTATACTGTATGGTTAGCTCTTCGTGACAGGATCGTGTATAAAATTTCAAAACACCTTCCCCCCAATCGGGTCTGTTTCGCACCATCCTTGCATAAAATATAACTTGTAAATACAAATAGATGCACATGACGAAACAATTTCGTGCGACGGCGTATTATTTGCATAGTTAGCGTGGCTACACGTTCATTGCATAAGCCAGAAGCACGACCGCCGCAATCACCGCGACTTCCCATTCATGCTCGTCGCGCTGAACGCCGTCATGAGAGCTTCAAGAAACAGGCAGCATACCGAACCACGGAACTGATCTACAATTCTGCATCGCCGGATTGGCACGTAAGCGGCGATGCGTAGTTCCGAACAGCAGCTTTCCCGCATTGAGTTTGGGGGATTATTCCCAAAAACTTTCATGATAAGGAGGCCGTGGTTATGCATGTTACGCGAAGAAGTTTCCTGAAGCTTTCCGGAGGAGTGTTGGCCGCAAGTGGCATAGGTATCAGTCTCAAGCCGGTATCGGCCTATGCAAAACCCCTGAAAATCAAGTATGCAAAGGAAACCACCACCATCTGCCCTTACTGTTCCGTGGGCTGCAGCATCATCATCTCCACGACCAGTTACGGCAAGGTCATCAACACCGAGGGAGATCCCAACAGCCCCATCAACGCCGGCGCCCTCTGCACCAAAGGCGGCTCCCTCTACCAGATGAGCATCAACAATACGAACCGCCTGACGAAGCCGCTCTACCGGGCGCCCTATGAAGGCGAATGGAAAGAGGTATCCTGGGAGTGGGCGCTGGACAGGATAGCAAGAAACGTCAAGAAAAGCAGGGACAACAGCTTCCGGCCGCTCAACGACCGGGGGCTGTCGGTCAACCGCACCGAGGGGATCGCCTCGGTGGGAAGCGCCGCGATCGATAATGAAGAGTGCTTTCTGTATCAGAAATTCTTGCGGGGTCTGGGTCTGGTCTACATCGAGCACCAGGCCCGTATCTGACACAGCGCGACTGTAGCGGCTCTGGCAGAGTCGTTCGGACGCGGCGCCATGACGAATCACTGGACCGATTTTCAAAACAGCGATTGCATCCTCATAATGGGCAGCAACCCTGCCTCCAATCACCCCGTATCCTTCAAATGGATAACCAAGGCCATGGAGAAGGGGGCAACGCTCATCTGCGTTGACCCGCGGTTCACGCAATCCGCCGCCAAGGCCCATATCTACGCCCCCCTCCGGTCGGGGACGGACATCGCCTTTCTGGGCGGGATGATCAAATACATCCTCGACAACAACCTTGTCCAGGAAGAGTATGTAAGGCATTACACCAACGCGAGTTTCCTGGTCAATCCGGCCTTCAGGCTTCCCGGTGACAATAACGGCGTATTTTCCGGATTGAAGGGTGAAACCTATGACAAGGCCACCTGGTCCTATCAGACGGATGCCGAGGGAAAGATCACGAAAGACGGCACCCTGCAGGATCCTCAGTGCGTGTATCAGCTCTTGAAAAAACAGTACTCGCGCTATACCCCCGAGATGGTCTCCCGGATAACCGGGACACCGAAGGAGAAGCTGATCGCGGTGTATCGGGCGTTCTCGCAGACCGGCCGTCCCGACAAGGCGGGGAACATCCTCTATGCCATGGGGTGGACGCAGCACACCGTCGGCACCCAGAATATCCGCGCCATGTCGATCATCCAGGAACTTCTGGGAAACATGGGAATCGCCGGCGGCGGCATTCAGGCTCTCCGGGGAGAATCCAACGTCCAGGGTTCGACGGACTATGGACTTCTCTTCCACATCCTGCCGGGATATCTCGGAGTTCCGCGGGCCTCCGATACGAATCTGGCCCTCTATAACGAGCGGAGAACACCAAAAACAAAGGAGCCGAACAGCCTCAACTGGTGGAGAAATTACCCCAAATACAGTGCAAGCTTACTGCGTTCCTTCTACGGCACGAATGTCCCCCTGGAAGAAGCCTATTCCTACCTGCCCAAGCTGGATGACGGCGTAGACTATTCGTGGCTATCCCTCTTCGACCAGATGTACAAGGGAAAGTTTACCGGCTTTTTCGCCTGGGGCATGAACCCGGCCGTCAGCAGCGCCAATGTATTCAAAGTGCGGAAGGCCTTGGCCACCCTGGACTGGATGGTCAATGTCAATCTGTTCGACAACGAAACCGGCGACTTCTGGCGCGGACCCGGTATGGATCCGAAAAAAATCAAAACGGAAGTATTCATGTTGCCCTGCGCCTTCTCGTTCGAGAAGGAGGGTAGCGTGACGAACAGCGGACGGCTGATGCAGTGGCGGTACAAGGCGGTCGAACCGCCGGGCGAGGCGAGGCCGGACAGCGAGATCATCACGGATCTCTATTTCCGGATCAAGGAGTTGTACGAAACCGAAGGGGGGCCCCTGAAGGAGGCCATCACGGGGTTGACATGGAACTACGGCGCCTCGGTTATCGATGGAAGGCTGATGCATGTGGACATCCAGGCCGTGGCGCGGGAGATCAACGGGTATTTCCTCGAAGACAAGGTCGATCAGGCGAGCAAACGGGCCTTCAAGAAGGGAGACCCGGTTCCCTCCTTTGCCTTCCTCCAGGATGACGGCTCCACGTCTTCGGGATGCTGGATCTACTGTAATTCCTATGCCGAGAAGGGGAACCTGGCGGCCCGCAGGGGCGTGAAAGACCCCTCCGGGATCGGGCTCTACTCCGAATGGGCCTGGAGCTGGCCGGTAAACCGGAGGATTATCTATAACGGCGCATCGGTTGATCTCAAGGGCGTTCCCTGGGACAAGAAACGCCCCGTGATAACCTGGAATGGAACCGCATGGATCGGTGATGTACCCGACGGCGTCGGCAACCCGGGATCGGGAAGACCTCCTTTCATCATGAAACCCGACGGCGTGGCAAGCATTCTCGGGCCGGGCCTGGCCGACGGACCGTTCCCTGAGCATTACGAGCCGCTGGAGAGCCCCCTGGCGAAAAACCTGCTCTCCTCGCAGATGAACAACCCCGCGATCAAACGGTGGGACAGGCCGGGCGTAGGGACGGAAATGGATATGGCGCGGAGCGCCGATCCCCTGTTTCCCATCGTATGCACCACCATGAGGGTCAGCGAACACTGGCAATCCGGCGTCATGACCAGGTGGCAACCCTGGCTGGTGGAAATGGCGCCCGCCCTGTTCGTCGAGATCAGTGTCGAGCTTGCCAGAGAAAAGGGAGTGAAAAGCGGAGACAAGATCTTCATCAAATCGGCCCGCGGCCAAGCCGAAGCGATAGCGATGGTTACCGGCAGGCTCAGGCCGTTTACCATCGACGGGAACCTCGTCCATCAGGTCGCCCTCCCCTGGCATTTCGGTTGGGCAACTTCTGCGACAAGGACCTACGCCGCGAAGGACAAGAAGCCGGAGCTGTTTACCTACGGAAATGCGGCCAACCGGCTCACGCCAACCATCGGAGATGGCAATACAATGATCCCGGAAAGCAAGGCGTTCATGGTCAATATCTTCAGGAAGGGGGTGGCGTAAATGGTCGAGAAAGTGAAGCTCGTCGACGTGTCGCGGTGCATCGGATGCCGCGGTTGTCAAATAGCCTGTAAACAGTGGAATGAGCTGCCGGCCGGATTGACGGTAAACACGGGTACCTATCAGAATCCGCCCGACCTGCAGCCGAACACCTGGACACTGGTTCGTTTCCAGGAGGTGTCGGACAAGGACGACGGGATTAAATGGTTGTTCAGGAAAGACGGATGCATGCATTGCACCGATGCAACCTGTGTGAACTTATGTCCGGCCGGCGCCCGGTTTCGCACGGATTCAGGGGCCGTCGGGACGGATAATGAAAAGTGCGTAGGCTGCCAGTCATGCGTCGTTGCCTGTCCTTTCGGCAAGCCCCGGTATAGCGAGGAAACAAACAAGGCATACAAGTGCAAGCTCTGCACTGAGCGCATCCAGAACGATCTTCCCCCTGCCTGTGTCAAGGCATGTCCCACGGGAGCGCTGCAGTTCGGCAACAAGGGAGACATGCTTGCCTTGGCTTACAAGCGGGTGAAGGAATTAGGCAAAGACGCCTCCGTTTATGGGGATAAGTTTTTCGGCGGGACACACGTGATTTATGTTCTTGAGCAAAAGGTTGAATTCTATAACGCGTTGCCCGCTAAACCCAAAGTTGCTTCTTCCACAATTTTCTGGAAGGAGATGGCAAAATTTGGTCGGTCCGGGCATATCGGTTCGGGATTGGCCCTCATTGCCGTCGCATCGTTTCTAAAGCGTAGGGGCGAAGGGAAAAACCATTCCCACTCAGACGTCCACCGAACATTAAGATCGTGACGGGTGGTATCGTCACTATTCCGGAGATACCAGGAGAAATTTCCCCTCCGGGGGCCGGGGGCGGTTTGCGGGCCCCCGCCCCCGAGAGGGGGTGGGAGCCGCTGGGGGGGCGGGGCCGCCGGGCAAACAAGACCGGG
>VFSW01003239.1_pt1 | contig 24423 bp, 22 predicted proteins | sample 5358111 | NCBI WGS metagenome assembly VFSW01 (sample SAMN11554181, study PRJNA540505) | mine drainage metagenome | isolation source: sediment from site ElyBrook_90M | place: USA: Ely Copper Mine, Vershire, VT | collected 2017
GAAAATCTTTCGTTCGGGACCACGATACGCTCCGACAGCGCGGCACTGCACGGCCTGGTGGCGGCGATGCTGCAGGCGGTGCCGGGCATCCGCTGCCTGCGCGACCCGACCCGCGGCGGGCTGGCGGCGACGCTGAACGAATTGGCGCGGCAATCCGGAGTCGGGATGCGTATCGTGGAGTCCGCGATCCCGGTGCGGCCGCAAGTGAGCGCGGCATGCGAACTCCTCGGGCTGGACCCGTTGTGCGTAGCCAACGAAGGCAAGCTGGTCGCGGTGTGCGCGCCAGAGGACGCCGGGCGGCTGGTCGCGGCGATGCGAGCCCATCCGCTCGGGCGCGATGCGGCGGAGATCGGCGAGGTGACCGACGATGCGCACCATTTCGTGCAGATGCAGACCGCCTTCGGCGGAGTGCGCATGGTGGACTGGCTCGCGGGCGAGCAATTGCCGCGGATCTGCTGATGACCGGACAGAATACCTTATGAGTGCAATCGCGGACCCGGTCAGCGCGGCAGTTGCCGCAACTGTTGCGCGTTATCGCGCCGATCCGCATTACATCCTGCAAATGCTGCGCGAAATCCAGGAAGCCTGCGACTGGATCTCGCCCGAGGCGATCGACGGACTGCAGCAGGCGCTGAATCTTCCACGGACCAAGATCGAGGGGGTCGCCGGCTTCTATACATTTCTCTACACCCGGCCGCGCGGCCGCTACCGGGTGCTGTTCAGCGACAACATCACCGATCGCATGCTCGGCAACATGGAATTGCTTGGGCACATGTGCGAACAGCTGTGGATCGAGCGCGGCAAGACCTCGGAGGACGGCCTGGTGAGCGTGGATACCACCTCCTGTACCGGCATGTGCGACCAGGGGCCGGCGCTGCTGGTGAACAGTTACGCGGTCACCGGACTCGACCGGCAGCGCGTGGACGAAATCTGCGAACTGATCCGCAACAAGGTCGAGCTCGCCGCTTGGCCGCGCAAATACTTCCGCGTCGAGGACCAGGTGCGGCGCAAGGACGTGCTGCTCGGCAGCGAACTCGCCCCCGGTGAAGCGCTCGCCGCGGCATGTGCGCGCGGAACGCAGAAGCTGCTCGAAGAGATAAAGACGTCGAAGCTGCGCGGACGCGGCGGCGCCGGCTTTTCCACCGGCCTGAAATGGGAGGCTTGCCGCAACGCCGAGCGCGGCGCGCGCTACGTGGTGTGCAATGCCGACGAGGGCGAGCCCGGGACGTTCAAGGACCGCGTGCTGCTCAGCGCGCACGCCGACCTGGTGTTCGAAGGCATGAGCTTGTGCGCGCTTGCGGTCGGCGCGGAAAAGGGCATGCTTTACCTGCGCGGGGAATACCGCTACCTGCTCGATCATCTCCACGCCGTGCTCGAACGCAGGCGGCGCGCGAAGCTGCTGGGCGCGGGCATAATGGGGCGATCGGGATTCGATTTCGACATCGAAATCCACATCGGCGCCGGCGCCTACATCTGCGGCGAGGAATCGGCGCTGATCGAATCGCTCGAAGGCAAGCGCGGCACGCCGCGCAACCGGCCGCCGTTTCCGGTGACCCACGGCTATCTCGATCAACCGACGGTGGTGAATAACGTGGAGACCTTCGCCGCGTCCTGCCTCATCGCACTGCGCGGCGGCGCCTGGTATGCAGGCATCGGCACCGGCGCGTCAGCAGGCACCAAGATCCTGAGCGTCTCGGGCGACTGCGCCCGGCCCGGACTGTACGAGTACCCCTTCGGTGTGAGCGTACGCGAAGTGCTCGAGGCCTGCGGCGCGAGCAATACCCAGGCGGTGCAGGCCAGCGGTCCATCCGGGATTTGTCTTGCTGCGACGGAATTCGACCGCTGCATCGCCTTCGAGGATATCCCGACTGCCGGCGCCTTCATGGTGTTCGACCACAGCCGCGACATGTTCGAGGTGGCGCGCAATTTCGTCCATTTCTTCGCCCACGAAAGCTGCGGCTTTTGCACGCCCTGCCGCGTCGGCACGTCGCTCTTGCGCAACCTCATGGACAAGCTCAATAACGGCCACGGCTCGCCCTACGATTTCGCCGAAATCGAGAAATTGAATCGCATCCTGCAGGCCATGAGCCACTGCGGACTCGGCCACTCTGCCTGCAATCCGGTGCTCGACACCATCGCCAAATTCCGACCGGCCTACGAGCGGCGACTGCAGCACAAGGAATTCAGGCCGGCATTCAACCTCGACTGGGCGCTGGAACCGGCACGGCGAATGACCGGGCGCGACGATGCCGCGGCGCATTTCGCCAGTGGTAACGCGGCGGATAGATGAGCGCGAGCTTCATCATCGACGGCAAGACCGTTGCATTTGCGGAAGGGCAAACCATCATTCAGGCAGCGCTGGCCGCGGGCGTGTACATCCCGCACCTGTGCTATCACCCGGAATTCAAGCCGCACGGCTCGTGCAAGCTGTGCACGGTCAAGGTCGGGGGCCGCCAGAGCGCTTCCTGCACCACGCTGGCGCAAGCGGGCATGGTGGTCGAAAGCGATACCCCGGCGCTGAACGACGAGCGCCGCACGCTGATCGAGATGCTGTTCGTCGAGGGCAACCATTTCTGCCCTTCGTGCGAGAGAAGCGGCGACTGCAAGCTGCAGGCCACCGCCTATGACCTGGGCATGATGTCGGCGCACTTCGACCACTTCTTCCCGAACCGGCCGGTCGATGCCTCGCACCCGGACGTGCTGCTCGACTTCAACCGCTGCATCCTGTGCTCGCTGTGCGTGCGCGCCAGCCGCGACGTCGACGGAAAGAATGCGTTCGCGCTTTGCGGGCGCGGCATCAAGACGCATCTCATCGTCAACGCAAAGTCGGGCCGCCTCGCCGATACCGATGTGGGCTTGCAGGACAAGGCGGTACAGGTATGCCCGGTGGGCGTGTTCCTGCGCAAGGACAAGGGTTTCAACGTTCCGATAGGCAAGCGGGTATTCGACCTGAAGCCGGTTTCGGCCTATGTCGATGCCACCGCCGCGCTGGCGAAGGAACAGCAGTGACCAGCTCCGCGAAGGGGAAACTCAAGGTCGCCACGACCTCCCTTGCCGGCTGCTTCGGCTGCCACATTTCCTTCCTCGATATCGACGAGCGGCTGTTCGATCTGCTCGAATTGATCGAATTCGACCGCTCGCCGCTGGTCGACATCAAGCAACTCGGCAAATGCGACATCGGCATCATCGAGGGCGGCCTGTGCAACGCGGAGAACGTGCACGTGCTGCGCGAGTTCCGCCGGAATTGCAACAGCCTGATAGCCATCGGCGCCTGCGCCATCAATGGCGGCCTGCCGGCACAGCGCAACCACCTCAGCCTGCCGCTGATTCTGGAGGAGGTATATCACACCAGCGTGGGCCTGGCCAACGGGCTGATTCCCAACGACCCTGAACTGCCCTTGCCGCTCGCCAAGGTGCGCCCGCTGCACGAGGTGGTGAAAATCGATTTTTTCATTCCGGGTTGCCCGCCATCGGCCGACGCCATCTGGAAGGCGCTGAACGACATCATTGCCGGTCACGAGCCGGTATTGGGCCACGGTTTGATTCATTACGATTGAAACGCCGCCAACATGAGCTACAAACTGGAAACCGCTGAACACCCTGGGGCTCTGCGCCGCGTCGCCATCGATGCCGTGTCGCGCGTCGAGGGGCACGGCAAAGTGACCATCCTGCTCGACGAGCGCAATCAGGTGCGCCAGGTGCGGCTGCACATCGTCGAATTCCGCGGCTTCGAGCGTTTCATCCAGGGCCGTCCTTACTGGGAAGTGCCGGTGACGGTGCAGCGCCTGTGCGGCATTTGTCCGGTGAGCCATCATCTCGCGGCATCGAAGGCGCTCGACCAGGTGGTCGGCGCGACGCGGCTCACGCCGACGGCGGAAAAAATACGCCGGCTGATGCACTACGGTCAGATACTGCAGTCGCACGCGCTGCATTTCTTCTATCTCGCCTCGCCGGACCTGCTGTTCGGCTTCGATAGCGACCTGACCCGCCGCAATATCGTCGGCCTCGCTGCGGCACACCCGCAGACGGCAAAGCGCGGCGTGCTGCTGAGAAAGTTCGGGCAGGAGGTAATACGCATCACTGCCGGCAAACGCGTGCATGGCACCGGCTCCATCCCCGGCGGGGTAAACAAGGCGGTAACGCGGGAAGAGCGCGCGCTGCTGCTGGCCGACATCTACCAAATCGTCGGCTGGAGCCGGGACGCGGTCCGGCTGATCAAGGAACTGCACGCGCAGAACGCGGCGCTGTATAACAGCTTCGGCGTGTGCCGTTCGAATACCATGTCGCTGGTCGGCGCGAACGGGGATCTCGATTTTTACCACGGCAGCCTGCGCGCGCGCGACGCCGGCGGCAACATCCTGTTCGACGATGTCGATTATTGCGATTATTCGCAGCATATCCAGGAGGAGGTCAAGCCCTGGAGCTACATGAAGTTTCCGTTCCTTGCCGCCTTTGGCAAGCGCAACGGCTGGTACAAGGTGGGGCCGCTGGCGCGGGTGCAGAACTGCGATCGCATTCCGACGCCGCTGGCGGAGGTCGAGCGCCGCGAATTTTCAGATTACTGTGGCGGCCTGCCGACGCACGCGCCGCTCGCCTACCACTGGGCGCGCATGATCGAGATGCTGCATGCGGCGGAAACGATCAAGGACCTGCTGCATGACGACGACATCCTCGGGGACGATCTGGTGCGCACCGGCACGCGCGCCACGGAAGGCGTGGGCGTGATCGAGGCGCCGCGCGGCACGCTGATCCATCACTACCGCGTGGACGAGGACGACCTGGTGACCATGTGCAACCTGATTGTCTCCACCACCCACAACAATCAGGCGATGAACGAGGCGATCCGGCAGGTCGCCGCGCGCTACCTGCAAGGGCGCGAGGTCACCGAAGGGCTGCTGAATCATATCGAGGTCGCGATCCGCTGCTTCGACCCGTGCCTGTCGTGCGCGACGCACGCGCTCGGGCAGATGCCGCTGGCAGTGGAACTCGTCGATGCCGAAGGCAGGCTGGTTCACACTCTCGCGCGCAACGGCGACGGCTCGTTCGCGTGTTCGGGGGACTGATGCAGCCGGGCGTTGTGGTTCTTGCCGCCGGCAACCGCAGCCGCGGCGACGACGCCATCGGGCCGCTGCTGCTCGAACGCCTGGCGTCCTGGCTCGCCGCCACAGGGCGAAGCGGCGCGTTCGAGCTGATCGACGACTACCAGCTGCAGGTCGAGCATGCGCTCGACCTGCAGGGCAGGCGGCTCGCCCTGTTCATCGACGCCGGATGGCGCACGCCGGCGCCGCTGGCGTTCTATGCCATCGCTCCGGCAGCGGCTGCGGCGGGGGGCAGCACGCACGCGCTGTCGCCGCAGGCCGTGCTGCAGGTATACCGGCAGATCGCGCTCGCAGATCCGCCGCCGTCATTTGTGCTGTGCGTACGCGGCGAGCGATTCGAACTCGGCGCAGGCCTGAGCCCCGCGGCCGAGCGGCATGTGGAGGTGGCCTGGCGGCAGCTGGCGCTGCTATGCGCGCGACCCGATGCAGCACAATGGCGCGCATTCGCTACGCCGCGTACCGATTAATGTTTCCCGACGCTGATTCGGCACGGCATAATTGCGGCATATGAATACAGCCTGCATTTCAATCCGGCCGGCGCAATCGGGCCGGTTCGCCATCGGTCTTGCGCTTGGACTCGTCGCCGTCGCCTTGATCGCAGCGGCGGCATGGTATTTCACCCGAGGGAAACCGGTGGTGGTGACGGTGGCGATGGCAGACCTCGGCCGGGTGGAACAGACCGTGGCGAACACCCGCGCGGGTTCGGTCATGGCTTGCCGACGGGCCAAACTCGCGCCGCCCGCAGGCGGGCGCATAGCGCGGCTGAACGTCGCCAAGGGTGACAGGGTGCGCCCGGGTCAGGTACTGCTCACGCTGTGGGACGACGACCTCACCGCGCGCGAACGCGTGTCGCGCGAGCAACTGCGGACCGCCAGGGCGCACGTGCGTGAGGTGTGCGAGCTGGCCAAGGCCTCGGCGCGCGATGCGCAGCGTGCGCGCGATCTGAGATCGCGCAACTTCGTGTCGCAGGAGGCGGTGGAGCGCGCCGATGCCGATGCGGCGGCGAAGCAGGCAAGCTGCGATTCGGCCGGCACCCAGGTGGCGGAGGCCGAAGCGCGCATTCAGGCTGCGCGCGCGGATGTCGATCGCACGGTACTGCGCGCGCCCTTCGCCGGCATCGTCGCCGAAGTCAACGGTGAGGTCGGTGAATACCTGACGCCGTCCCCTCCGGGCATTCCGACGCTGCCCGCGGTGGACCTGATCGACGACTCCTGTCTCTACGTTTCAGCGCCCATCGACGAGGTCGACGCGGCGCAGATCAGAGTCGGCATGGCCGGCCGCGTCACGCTGGACGCCTTTCGCGGACAGCACTTCCCCGGCAGGGTGCGCCGTATCGCGCCCTATGTGCTGGCGGTAGAGAAACAGGCGCGCACGGTGGAAGTGGAGGTCGAGTTCGACCGGCCCGGCGAGGCCAAGCATTTGCTGGTGGGCTACAGCGCGGATATCGAGATCGTGGTAACTGGGCACGACAAGGTGGTGCGCATCCCGACCTCGGCGCTGATGCCGGGCAACCGAGTGCTGGTGCTCGGCGCAGACGGGGTGCTGGAACAGCGCAAGATCGAAGCAGGGCTCGCGAACTGGGAGTTCACCGAAGTGAAAGCCGGCCTCGCCCGGGGCGACAGGGTGGTCACCTCGCTCGAGCGCGAGGGCGTGAAGGCCGGCGCGCGTGCCGTGGCGGAGAAGAAGGAGCCCGCCAAGGCCCCAACCCAATGATCCGGCTCAGCGGAATCGAGCGTACGTTTCTGGTCGGTGGCGAGGAGGTACACGCGCTGCGCGCGGTGAGCCTGGAGATCGCGCGCGGCGAATATCTGTCCATCATGGGGCCCTCCGGATCGGGAAAGTCGACGCTGCTCAACATCGTCGGCCTGCTCGACCGACCCAATGCCGGCATCTACGAGCTCGATGAGCGCGACGTCACTGCACTCACCGACGACGAACTGGCGCGGGTGCGGCGCGAGAAGATCGGTTTCGTGTTCCAGTTTTTTCACTTGGTGCCGCGCCTGACCGCGGTGCAGAACATCGAACTGCCGATGATCCTGGCGGGCATCGATCCGGCTGAACGCCGGCAAAGGCTCGCGCGCCTGCTCGCCGAATACGGCCTGGAAGAGCGGGCCGGCCACCGTCCCGACCAGCTCTCCGGGGGCCAGTGCCAGCGGGTGGCGATTGCGCGCGCGATGTCCATGGGACCGACCGTGATTCTCGCCGACGAGCCCACCGGCAACCTCGACCGCCATACCGGGCAGGAAGTGCTGAGCGTGCTGGAGAAGGTGCATCATAAGGGCGGCACCGTGGTGATCGTGACCCATGATCCGGAGATCGGCGCGCGCTCGCACCGGCGGCTGCGCATGCTCGACGGGGCCGTCGTCGCCGACGAACGCGACTGAGCATGCGCGTCGTCGATCTGCTCAATTTCGCCTGGCAGGTGGTGCGCGGTTCGCTGGCGCGCACGCTGCTGATCCTGCTCGCGATGGGCATCGGCGTTGCCGCGGTGGTGATGGTGACCGCGCTCGGAGAGGGGGCGCGGCTGTATGTGGCGAACCAGTTCGGCTCGCTCGGCAGCAATCTGATCATCGTCCTACCCGGCCGCAGCGAAACGGCCGGAGCCATGCCCGGGGTACTGGTGGGCAAGACGCCGCGCGATTTGACGCTCGAGGACGCGCTCGCGCTCAAACGCAGCCATGCGGTGCGCCGTGTTGCCCCGCTGATCATCGGCGCCGGCGACGTGCGCGCCGGCGCACGCAGCCGCGAATCGCCGGTGCTCGGGTCGACGGCGGAACTGATCGACATCCGGCAGATGGATATGGCGCAGGGGAGCTTCCTGCCTGAAGGCGATCCGCGCCACAGTCAGCCGGTTTGCGTTATCGGCGCCACGGTGGCGAGCGAGTTGTTCGGGACGCGCCCGGCACTGGGGGAATGGCTGCGCGTCGGCGACCGGCGCTTTCGCGTGATCGGCGTGTTGAAGATACAGGGCGAGTCGCTCGGATCGAACACCGACGAAATCGTGATCGTGCCGCTGGCCGCGGCCCAGGCGCTGTTCAATACCGAGGCGCTGTTCCGCATCCTGGTCGAGGCCAAGAGCCGCGACCAGATCGCCGACGCCAAAGCCGATGTCGAGGAAATCATCCGCCTGCGCCATGAAGGCGAGCGCGATGTCACGGTGATCACCCAGGACGCCGTGCTGGCGACTTTCGACCGCATCCTGAACGCGCTCACCCTGACCGTGGCGAGCATCGCCGCCATCAGCCTGGCGGTGGCCGGGATCCTGATTATGAACGTGATGCTGATCGCGGTGACGCAGCGGCGGCGCGAGATCGGCCTGCTCAAGGCGCTGGGCGCCACCGGGCGGCAGATTCGCCTGGTGTTCTTCACCGAGGCCGTGCTGCTTGCTTCAGGCGGCGCCGCGGCAGGTCTTGCCGTGGGCGAATTGGGACGCAGCCTCGCCGTGCAGCTGTACCCGGCGATCCCGTTCCAGGCGCCATGGTGGGCGCTGGTGGCGGCACCGGCGATTGCGCTGATAACCGCAGTGCTGTTTACGGTGGCGCCGGCACGGCGTGCGGCGATGCTCGATCCGGTGCAGGCGCTGTCGCGCAGGTAGGGGCTCTCGATGCGCTACGCCGACTTCGTCAGTTTCACCTACGCTTCGCTCAGGGCGCAGCGGCTGCGCACGGTGCTGACCGCGCTCGGTATCGCCGTCGGCATTGCCGCGGTGATCCTGCTCACATCCATCGGCGAAGGCCTGCACCGCTTCGTCATCGCGGAGTTCACCCAATTCGGCACCAACATCATCAGCGTCAGCCCGGGGCGCGTGCAGACGCACGGGGCCTCGCTCGGCGCGGTGAACACGGTGCGGCCGCTCAGCATCGACGATGCGCTGGCCTTGCGCCGCGCGCCCTATGTGCAGCTGTCCGATCCGGTGGTGCAGGGCAACGCCGAAATCGTGCACCAGGGGAAGAGTCGCCGCGTCACGCTCTATGGGGTGGGGCCCGATTTTGCGCGCGCGCTGCAGATGCGCGTGGCCAGCGGCGAATTTCTGCCTGCGGACGATCCGCACGGCGCGCGTGCGTTCGCAGTTCTCGGCTCGAAAGTGGCGCTCGAACTGTTCGGCGAAGGCAATCCGCTGGGCAGCCGCATCCGCGCCGGCGGCGAGCGATATCGCGTCGTCGGCGTGATGCGATCGAAGGGCCAGGTGCTCGGCTTCGATCTCGACGATACGGTCTACATACCGGTCGGGCGGGCGCTGGAAATGTTCAACCGCGAGAGCCTGATGGAGATTCACGTGGTGTACGAGCCGACCGCGCCGCTGGCCGAAGTGGAGGCCGGCATCAGGCGCGTCTTGGTCGCGCGCCACGGCGCGGAGGATTTCACCATAACGCCGCAGCAGAAAATGCTCGAAGTGTTCGGGACCGTGCTCAATGCCATCACTTTCGCGGTCGCCGCGATCGGCGGTATTTCTCTCCTGGTCGGCGGCGTGGGCATACTTACCATCCTCACCATCGCCGTGGCGGAACGCACCTCGGAGATCGGCCTGCTGCGCGCCGTGGGCGCAACGCGGCGCGGTATCCTGCTGCTGTTTCTGGGCGAGGCGGCGCTGCTGGCCGTGCTGGGCGGAACGGCCGGACTGCTGTTGGGGTGGGGTACGGCGGTCGCGCTGCACCTGGTTCTGCCGGCCTTGCCGGTGCATACGCCGTGGAGCTACGCCGTGATGGCGGAGCTGGTTGCACTGGTGGTTGGGCTGGCTGCAGGCGTGATGCCGGCGCGGCGGGCGGCGCATCTGGATCCGCTCGAAGCGCTGCGCAGCGAATAGCCCGCGTTCATGCGCTCAGGCAGTCGCGATTGCTGATTTATCAAAAAATTGCCAATAGGACCACAACAGCAATGACAAGCTCTTCTCACGCACTGCTTTCGGTGTTACAGAATCACGGCGTCGATCGGGTATTTTTGGTTCCGGGTGAAAGCTACCTCGGCATTCTCGATGCGCTGTGCGACTTCCCCGGCATCGACGTCGTGACCTGCCGCCATGAGTCGGGCGCAGGCTTCATGGCCGTGGCCGACGCCAGGCTCAGTGGCAGGGCCGGCATTGCGCTGGTGAGCCGCGGCCCGGGCGCGACCAACGCGGCTATCGCCGTGCATACCGCGCAGCAGGATGCGATTCCCATGATCCTGATCGTAGGGCAGGTGCCGCGCGCAGACCTGCGGCGCGAGGCATTCCAGGAAATCGATTACCGGCGCATGTACGGCACGATCGCGAAATGGGTGTTCGAAGTCACCGACCCGCGCCAATTGGCCGAGGCCGGCTTCAAGGCGCTCCGCATTGCGACCTCGGGCACTCCGGGTCCAGTGGTGCTGGTGGTGCCGGAGGACTTGCAGCAGCAACAGGTCGAGCAGCCGCGCTGGATTGCGCACGCACACGCGAGCACGATACCGGACGAGCAGACCCTGCGGCAGGTATTGCGCAAAATCGAAGCGGCCGAGCGACCCCTAATCGTCGCCGGCGGCGCATTCGAGGGGGCCGGCGGGCGCGCGGCGCTCGCGGCCCTGGCCGAGGCCTGGCAGATCCCGGTAGCGCTGTCGTTCCGCCGCCATGACCTGTTCTCCAACCTGCACCCGCTCTATGTGGGCGAACTCGGGCTGGCGAATCCGAAGCTGCAGATCGACGCCTTCCGCCAGAGCGATCTGATCCTGGCGCTGGGCACGCGCTTTGGCGACATCACCAGCCAGGGATACAGTTTTCCCGATCTGCCGTGTCCGGGGCAGACGTTCGTGCATGCCTACGCCGACGATCACATGGTCGGACTGCACTTCGCGCCCGATTTCGGCTTGGTGTGCGATCCGATCGCACTCGCACGTGCGCTGACTCCCGCGGCGAAACCAGACATCCCGCAGCCTCGATCCGCCTGGACCGGGCAGCTCAAGGAAATTTTCCAGGCGCACGCCGCTTGGCCACAGCGCAAGGCCGAGGACGGCATCGATTTCGTGCAGGTGGTGAAGGCGGTGCGCGCACAGGCGAGCGCCGATGCCATCGTGTGCCTGGACGCCGGAACCTTCGCGGCCCCGGTCTACCGGCACTTCGGCTTTGTGCCGCCGCAGCGGCTGATGTCGCCGCTGTCGGGCACCATGGGCTACGGCACGCCGGCTGCGATCGCCGCGCAGCTGCGTTTTCCCGGACGGCAGGTGATCTGCATGGTCGGCGACGGCGGATTCATGATGACAGGTAACGAAATGATCGCGGCGGTGGAACGCAAGCTGCCGATTCTGTTCATCCTGGCCAATAACGGCAGCTATGCCTCGATCCGAATCCAGCAGGAGCTGCATTACCCTGGGCGCAGGCTGGGCACCAGCCTGTTCAATCCGGATTTCGAGCAGGTCGCGCGCGCTTTCGGCCTGCGCGCGCAGCGCATCGAGCGCGAAGATCAGGTGGCCCGCGCGGTCGCGAGCGGCCTCGCAGCAGGTGGACCCTGTTTCATCGAGGTCAAGGCGAGCCTGGCGGTTACCTTGCCACCGCGGCGCTCCGATTAGAAACGCAGGATCCCGCGCAGCGCCTTCACGCCTTCCTGCACCGCATCGGGCGGCGTTTGCGGCTTATCCGCCTGCGCCGGTGGTTGCGCGGCCGGTTCTGCGCTGCGCTCGCGCGGCGAGTTTTTTGCACGCCGACCATCGCCTTCGCGTTCGGCGAGCAGGGTCATCGCCGTGGATTTTAGCCGCAGTTTCACCGCCCATTCCTGCTCCCACGTCTGCTTCGGGTCTTTGGGCCGCGGCGGATACACCAAATTCAGCTCGTTGCCGTAGGCGATGAAATTCAACATCGAAGCGTCGCTCTTGAATATCCCGGCGGGGACGGTGCACTCGGTGGTCTGCGGCGGCATCACCACTTTCTCGTGGATCAGGCGAGCGACTTCAGCGGGCGAAATGTAGTCCATGAGCACCTGGCCCATTTCCTGCACCTCGCTGGACGACCAAGTCACCATATCGTTCTGGTTCTCGCCCTGGCCCATCACCGTGGCGAAGTAGCCCGTGGCCGTGGGCACCGGCTTCCATTTCACGACATACGCGCCGCCCGCGGTCTTGCGTACCGGGTCGAACACGACGGCATCCATGAAATCATGCGCCTCGTCGACTGAAAACCGGATCTCGGGCGAATAATTGCCGGAAATCGTGTGCTCGCCGCGTAGCGATGCCGCCGGCGGTATTGGACGCGAGTCCTCCTGATTGGGCCAAGTGCCGTAAGTGCGATTGCGGCCGGGCGCCGGTCCGCGCGGACGTGAAATCGCGCGGCTGCGGAATGCACGCGCGGCATCCTGAGAATTGAGATTGGCGAAGTCTATGATCACCGGCTGGCCAGGCCGCACGGTCTCGCCGCAGCCCCAATAAATCAGCATTCGACCCTTGGGATGCTGGAATTCAGTTTCTTTTTCGCGATCGCTGCCCGGCGCGTGCTCGGCGCGGGGAGCAACGGGAGTGACGAGCGGCAGACTGTGGCCCATGCCAAGTCCGGGCGGAATGGCGTGCGCCGCGTGCGCGTCGCCGCTCGCCTGCTGCGATGAGCCTAGCTCCAGCCGCATTTTCTTGCCGCCCTGCATCCCGGGCGGCATGAGACCGCCCATCCCCGCAGGAATATCCATTCCCATTCCGCCGGCAGTTTCTACACTCATCCAATACAGCGCGATCGGCGGCCTGATCTGTTGCGTCTGCGCGAGCAGGGGCAGAGGGAGCATCGCGGCTACGGCCACGGCTACACAACGTAATTTCATAGGTCGCCTATCCTTGTTCGATGTTCGACGTGCGAATTATGCACCTGGTTGCCACCCTTGCGCACCAGCGTCACAGGAGTACCAAACCAGGATTAACGAGCGCGAACTCCGAACCCGCAGTCCACGATCGGCCCTACACCGGCAACAACCCGCCCTGGCAGCAGTGTATTTCGCCAAAATCCACACCGTCTTTGACCTTAATCAAATTGGCGCTCCGGACTTGGCGTTTAATGGTGTCACCCTTTTGCTGATTTCCTCCCATCCTTCTGGGCAAAAGGGATCTTGCGGGCACTCGGACTTCTAATTTCGAGTGCCCGTTTTTCTTTTCTGGCAGGGGTGCGCCGGTCAGCGCCGGAGTGGATGGCGGCTTGATTTTCATCAACATAGGCAACTGCGCCCGGCGCTAGGGTAACATTATGGCGCGGTGAGGTGGGAGCCGAGCGCCGGACAGAAAACGAAAGGAACCCCAATGGGCTACAAAACGATACTCGTTCACATCGACCCCGGCAAACGCTGCGCAGTGCGCGTCGACGCCGCAATCCGGCTTGCGCGCGAGCACGACGCCCATCTGGTCGCGCTGTTTGCGGCCGCGCCGTTCGATCCCCCCGGTTATGTGCTGGCGGAAATGGGAGCCGCGGTCATCGAAGTCCAAAAGCGCGCGGCCGAGAAGGCAATGGCGCGCGCCGAGAGCGAATTCACCAGACAGGCATCGGCGGCGGGTCTGAGGAATGTCGAATGGCGTACGGCCAGCGACGATCCGGCCGATGCGATGACTTTGCACGCACGCTATGCCGATCTGGCCGTGATCGGCCAGACGGATCTAGCGGAAGGCTCGAATATCCCCGCCGATTTTCCGGAAAGGCTGGTGCTCGCAGCCGGAAGGCCGGTGCTGGTCCTGCCCAGCGCTGGCAGTTTTCCCACTATAGGCAAACGCATTCTCGTTGCATGGAGTCTAACCCGGGAGGCGACCCGGGCGGTCACCGATGCGATTCCGCTGCTCCGGCTTGCGGACACCGTGCATGTGATGGCGGTCAATCCGCGGCGCGACGAGCATGGCGACGTGCCGGGCGCCGACATCGGCCTCTATCTCGCGCGCCATGGCGTGCGCGTGCAGGTGAAGACGGATCAGGGCGCCGAAATCGACGTTGGCAATGAACTGCTCTCGCGCGCCGCGGATCTGGACGCCGACCTCATCGTCATGGGTGGCTATGGACATTCGCGCCTGAAGGAATGGGTGCTCGGCGGTGCCACACGCACTATCCTGGGATCGATGACGGTGCCAGTGCTCATGTCTCACTAAAGTCTGGTCGCGCCGTGCAGACGCGGCCGGCGCCTATCGCGCCGAGCTTATCCTGTGCGAAAATTGGGGTTATTGAGAGCGAGCGTGTATCGATCACTTGCCTCATGGATAATCCGGGCTTGGCTAATTTCTAAAGGCGCCATAATGATGAATACCAAAAAATACATCTACGCTTTTGAAGAGGGCGACGGCAAGAACAAGATCCTGATGGGCGGCAAAGGCGCCGGCCTGTGCGAAATGACCCAGATCGGCCTGAACGTGCCACCGGGCTTCACCGTGACGACCGAGGCCTGTTTGGCCTACCTTGAGTCCAACAAGCTGCCTGACGGCCTGATGGACGACCTCAAGGTCCATATGGCCGCGTTGGAGAAGAAAACCGGCAAGGGTTTCGGCAGCGCCAAGAATCCGCTGCTGGTTTCGGTGCGCTCCGGATCGGCGATGTCCATGCCGGGGATGATGGATACCATTCTCAACCTCGGCCTCAACGAAACCTCGCTGCAGGGGCTGATCAAGCAGACCGCGAATCCGCGCTTCGGCTACGACGCCTACCGCCGCTTCATCCAGCTGTTCGGCAAGATCGCGCTCGGCATCGACGATGAACATTTCGACGGCAAAATGGCGGCACTCAAGCGCAAACACGGCGCGCGCCTCGATCTGGACCTTTCCGCCGATCACCTGAAGGAACTCGCTGGCGAATACCTCGAAATCGTCAAACGCCATACCGGCAAGCCGTTTCCGCAGGATCCTTACGAGCAACTCGAGATCTCGGTTGGCGCGGTATTCCGCTCCTGGATGGGTAAGCGCGCGGTCGACTATCGCAAGCAATTCAAAATCACCAAAGACAAGGCCAACGGCACCGCAGTCAGCGTCTGCACCATGGTGTTCGGCAACATGGGCAGTGATTCCGGCACTGGGGTCGGCTTCACGCGCAATCCAGGCACTGGCGAGAACGTGATCTACGGCGAATATCTGACCAATGCGCAGGGCGAAGACGTGGTCGCAGGCATCCGCACGCCCAAGCCGATCGCCGAGATGGAACAGGAAATGCCGGAGATCTACCTCCAGCTGGTGGAACTGCGCAACCGGCTGGAATCGCATTATCAGGAGGTGCAGGATTTCGAATTTACCATCGAGCGCGGCACGCTCTACTGCCTGCAGACCCGCAACGGCAAGATGAACGCCCGCGGCATGGTGCGCAGTTCGGTGGAGATGTTCCACGAAGGGCTGATTTCCAAAGAACGCGCCCTGCTGCGCATCGAACCGCCGATGCTCGAGCAGTTGCTGGTGCCGCAGTTGTCGCCGGAATTCCACGGCAAATCGCTGGCGCAGGGCTTGCCCGCATCACCCGGCGCGGCTTCCGGCAAAATCGTGTTCGACGCCAACACCGCCGAGGCGCGCGGCAACGCGGGCGAGAAAATCATTCTGGTGCGCGAGGAAACCAAGCCGGACGACATCCACGGCTTTTTCAAGGCACAGGGGATACTCACCAGCCGCGGCGGCAAGACCTCGCATGCCGCGGTTGTCGCGCGCGGCATGGGCAAGCCCTGCGTCTCCGGCTGCGAGCAAATTGTGATCGACGACAAGGCGCGCAGCGCCGTCATCGGCGAGACCACGCTGCACGAGGGCGACGTGATCACCATCGACGGCGGCACCGGCCATGTCTATGCGGGTGAGGTGCCGACGGTAAAAGCCGAATTTTCCGAGGAAATGGCCACGTTGCTTGCCTGGGCGGACGAGGTGGCGATGCTGAAAGTAATGGCCAACGCAGATACGCCCGAGGACGCGTACCGCGCGCGCGAATTCGGCGCCATGGGCATAGGCCTGGTGCGCACCGAGCGCATGTTCAACAGCACCGACCGTCTGCCGATCATGCAGGAAATGATCCTGGCGGAAACGGTGGAGGAGCGACAGACGGCGCTCGACCGGCTGCTGCCGATCCAGCGTTCCGACTTCACCGGTATCTTCAGGGCGATGAGAGGGCTGCCGGTGACCATCCGCCTGCTCGATCCGCCGATGCACGAATTCCTTCCGACCGCGGCGCAGCTCGAGTTGGAGATCGCGCATCTGCACCATTTGCGCGACACCATCAAGGGCCTGGAGGAACTGCCGGATACGCTGAAACTGCTCAATCCGAAGCTGTACCAGCAATATGCCGACGGCCTGACCAAGCTCATGGGCGGCCTGCACACCTTCAAGGAGTCGCACCTCGAAGAAGACGCAATCGGCAAGAAGGAAGTGGTCCTTAAAAAGGTGCGCGCGCTGGCCGAGGTCAACCCGATGCTGGGACACCGCGGCGTGCGGCTGGGCATTTCCTATCCGGAAATCTACACGATGCAGATCAAGGCGATTCTCGAAGCCGCTGCGCTGTGCGCGCGCGAAGGCATCGAAATCTATCCCGAGATCATGGTGCCGCAGGTGGCTACGGTGGAAGAACTCATGCGCATTCACGGCAAGGTACAGCGCGTCCACAAGGAGGTGGAACTGACTCACGGCATCAGCGTGAAGTTCAAGTTCGGCTCCATGCTCGAAGTGGTGCGCGGCTGCCTGCGCGCCGGGCGCATGGCGCAGGACGCGGAGTTCTTCTCCTTCGGCACCAACGACCTGACCCAGGCCACGTTCTCGTTCAGCCGCGAGGACGCGGAAAACAAATTTCTGCCGGACTATCTCGAGACCGGCATCCTGCAGGACAACCCGTTCGAAGTGCTGGACATCAAGGGCGTGGGCCAGTTGATGAAAATGGCGGTCGAAAGCGGGCGCAAGACCCGGCCGGATCTCAAGGTGGGCATTTGCGGCGAGCACGGCGGCGATCCCGCCTCGATTCATTTCTGCCATAGCATTGCGATCAACTATGTCTCCTGCTCCGGACCGCGGGTACCGATCGCGCGTCTGGCCGCAGCTCAGGCAAAGCTGCTCGAGAGGAGCTACAAGAACGGCCTGGCATGAGCGCCTAGGCGCCATAGAAACCGTAACAAAATTCATTTTGTTACGGCCCGATCTAGGGGAGCACGAGGGGATGTATCCCCTCGTATCGTTAAGAGGTCTTATGCGCGCATGGCCTGGTTTGTCTATCTGATCGAATGCAGGGACGGGAGCATCTATACCGGTATCGCCATCGACGTGGCTGCGCGCTACGCCGCGCATCTGAGCGGCAAGGGCGCACGTTATACCCGCTCCCACCCGCCGCGGCGCCTTCTCGCCGCGATCGAATACGCCGACCGATCGGCCGCATCCAGGGCCGAGTATCAGATCAAGCGCCTGCCGCCGCGCGACAAGCGCGAATTCGGCCGCCTGCATGGGCTCCGGTGAAGCACGCAAGGCGCAGGGGTGAACATGTTGCAAGTGTCCAATAGTGTCGCGATCCCGGACCGGGAGATCGAGCTCAGCGCGATTCGCGCCCAGGGTGCAGGCGGGCAGAACGTCAACAAGGTTTCCAGTGCGATACACCTGCGCTTCGATATCGGCGCTTCATCGCTTCCGGATTTGTACAAGGAGCGCCTGCTCAGGCTGCACGATCAGCGCATCACCAAGGAAGGCGTGGTCGTGATCAAGGCGCAGGAACACCGCGGCCAGGAAAAGAACCGAGAGGAAGCGCTGCAGCGGCTGCGCCAACTCATCCGCAGCGTCGCCGTATCGCGCAAGAAGCGCAAACCGACCAGACCAACGCGGAGTTCGCAGCAAAAGCGCCTCGACAGCAAGATCAAGCGTGGCGCGGTCAAGCTCAACCGGGCCAGGGTCACGGATAGCACCTGATAAGCCGTTTCAGGATGAGGGGGCACTGTCCTTCGTGCTTCCCCAAATCGGCTTGTTCAGAAATTTGTCCCGCGGCGGGAGTCATGCTTCACCTGACCGAATTGCCTGCGCGAGGCGCGGATCAAACGAGCTGGATCAAAAGAGCTTGGCAAGCTCCCGGGCAAGTGGTCAAATAATAGCGCCTAATGGATTCGCCGCAGGCTTCGGATTGAATCACTCCCGTAAAGAGGTGGGCGTATGAGCATGGAAGAACGCATCCAAATCCGTGACGTGGACGTGTATGCCGTTGCCGACAAGGGCGACGCGGAACTGAAGAGCGGAAAGACCGAGCTCTCGCAGGCGGCGCTCGAACTGCTGGTGCTGCTCGACGGCAAGTCGAGCTTTGCCGAGATTGCGCAGCGAACCACGGCGCTCTCCGCCGAGGACATCAGGCGAACCGGGCAAATGCTGGCGCAGGGGGAATACATCAAGCCGGCTACCCTGGAGCAGGAGTTGAACATCGACTTCAGTTATTTTTTCGCCGGCGAGAATGTGGAAAAAACGACTGCAGAGGCAGCGGAGCACGTGCTCGGTGAGGCTGAAAGCGCAACTGCGGCGCTGAAGCTGAACGGCTATTATGTGAGCATCGCGCGCAAATCGACAAAGAAGATCGAACCAGTGAGCGGCACCGCTTATTCGGTTCTGGTGGTGGAGGACGATCCCGAGTTGCAGCGGGCGCTGAAATTCCTGCTGACCATGGAGAAATTCGCGCCGCGGCTGGCGTCGAACCGCGCCGAGATTCTGGAGGCGTTGCAGGGCCAGCCACTGCCCGATGTGGCCCTGCTCGATGTCGGCTTGCCCGACACCAACGGTTTCGACATTCTGGCGCGGATGCGGGCGCATCCGCAGCTCAAACCGATCCCGGTCATTATGCTCACCGGCCAGGCGCAACGCGAGGACGTCCTGCGCGGACTCGTTGGCGGGGCCGATGGCTACATCACCAAGCCCTTCGATCGCGACGTCCTGCTTACCGGCATCAGGTCCGTACTGGGGCTGCGCTAGCGTCCGCACGCGCAAATGCACGGAAATGCTTGCGGTGCATGGGCGGCGACGCGATAATTCGCTACTCCGGCGCCCGCAGCCGAAGCGCCCGTCCCTGAACACCACCAAGAACCCATCATGACCCATATTCCAGCTTCGACCGCACTCTCGCGTTTTCGCGTCCTCGATTTGTCGCGCGTTCGCGCCGGCCCGACTTGCGTCAAACAGCTCGCCGATTTCGGCGCCGACGTGATTAAAATCGAATCGCCTCCCGGCGTCGACGCGAACGAAGGCATGGGCGGTCCGCGCGAAGGCCCGGATTTCCAGAACCTGCACCGCAACAAGCGCGCGATGACGCTCAACCTCAAGTTGCCCGAGGGCCGCGAGGTCTTCGCCCGGCTGGCGCGGACGGCCGACGTGGTGGTCGAAAACTATCGTCCCGACGTCAAGTTCCGCCTCGGCATCGACTACGATTCGCTCAAGACGATCAATCCGCGCATTATCCTCGCCAGCATTTCCGGCTTCGGCCAGGACGGTCCCTACTACGAGCGGCCGGGCTTCGATCAGATCGCTCAGGGTATGAGCGGCCTGATGTCGGTCACGGGCCGGCCGGGTGAGGGCCCGATGCGCACCGGCGCGGCGATCGCGGATGTCAGCGCCGGCCTGTACGCCGCGCTCGGCATCCTGACTGCGCTGCTGGAGCGCGAAGTGTCCGGCCAGGGCCAGTGGGTGCAGTCATCGCTGTTGATGTCGGGCATCGCGCTGCTCGACTTCCAGGCGGCGCGCTATCTGATGAAGAACGAGGTGCCGCCGCAGGTCGGCAACGACCATCCGACCAGCATGCCGACTTCGGCTTACACCACCGCCGACGGCCACATCAACGTCGCCGCGGCGGGCGAGGGCATGTGGAAGCGCCTGTGCACGGCGATCGGGCGCCCCGAGCTGCTTGCGCGCGCCGAATTCGAAGGTCCGGCCAATCGCGCCAAAAACCGCAAGGCGCTCAACGCCGAACTGAACGCCGCTTTGAACACCAAAAAGAGCGAGGAGTGGATCTCGATTCTCAACGCGGCGAGCGTGCCCTGCGGGCCGATCTATGCCATGGATCAGGTATTTGCCGATCCGCAGGTGCAACATCTGCGCGCGGCAGCGAACATCAAGCATCCGAAGCTGGGCGCCATTCGTCTGGTCAACCAGGCGGTTGGACTGTCGCGCACGCCGGCAACGATGGCCAGCGCCACCCCCGAGATCGGCCAGCACACGGACGAAGTCCTGGGCGAGGCCGGCTATAGCGCCGCGGATATTGCGAACTTGCGCAAGCACCAAGCTATTTAAGGAGCCTCATGGCTGAACTCATCACACGCAAGGAAAACGCCGTCGGCTGGGTAATCTTCTCCAACCCGGCCAAGCTCAACGCAGTCTCGCACGATATGTGGATGGCGCTGCCCAAAGCCATTGCCGCGTTCGATGCGGATCCTGAGGTGCGCGTGATCGCAATTACCGGCGACGGCGATAAAGCATTCATTTCCGGCGCGGACATATCGCAGTTCGAAAAGGCGCGCGGCAGCGCCGAAGCGCAAGCGATCTACAACCGCGCGGTGGTCGACGCCTACGAAGCCCCGGTGCTGTGCAGCAAGCCGGTGGTGGCCAAGATACGCGGCATCTGCATGGGAGGTGGACTCGGGCTTGCCGCCGCGTGCGACGTGCGCATCGCCGCCGGGGATGCGGTGTTTCGCATGCCGGCGGGTCGCCTCGGGCTGGGCTATAACTACACCGGCGTCAAGCGCTTCGTGCAGCTGCTGGGTGCGGCGAATACGTCGGATATCTTCTTCTCGGCGCGCAAATTCGACGCGGCAGATGCGCTCGGCATGGGCTTCGTCAACCGCGTGGTGCCGGTGGCCGATCTGGACCGCGAGTTTGCGGCGTATTGCGAACTGGTGGCGGAAAATGCGCCCCTCACTCTGGCCGCGACCAAGTTCGCGATTCGCCAGACGGGAACGGACCCCGCCGCGCGCGATCTGGATCAGGTCGCACACTTGATCGAAAGCTGCTTCAACAGCGAGGATTACCGCGAAGGCCGGCGCGCATTCATGGAGAAGCGCAAACCGAAATTCCAGGGAAAATAGTTCCCTGCGTGCGTCTGCACTGACGCAACTGACCGCAATCGCCCGTCCCTATTGGGTCAGCGGGCAATTGACCTGGCGACTTAAATCGCACCCCGCCATTGTTGCGAACTTGCGATTTGTATAAGTGCAACCCCAAGTCGAGCTTGCTATTATCGATTGCTGAGTTTTCTATACGGATGCGCTTTTCATCCGTATAGAAAACTCGGATGGCGCGCGTCGCGCGCAAGTCTGCTGGTGGTTACGACCGTGGTGCGAAAGCGCACCCGGCAGACCAGCACCGGGATCGTGCTGTGGACCAGCACCTTATGCGTCGCGCTTGTCAGCACGAGCGCCGATAGGCCGCGCCGGCCGTGCGAGGCCATCGCGATCAAGTGAATCTGAAGCTAGTCGTCCGTATTGATGCTGCGGATGGTGACGCCGCCAGATTTTTCGTCGTGCTCGAGCTTGATCAGCTTCCTCGCCTCGGCCTCGTCCAGCAGCCGGCTGAAGGAGCGAAAGCCGTAGAACGCCTCGTTGAAGCCGGGATTGCGCCGCTTCAGCGCCTGCTTCACCATCGAGCCCCAGATCTTCTCCTCTTCGCCGCGCTCGGCGATGAGCGCTTCGATCGTTTCCATGACGATGTCCAGCGCCTCCTGCTTTTTGTCGCTTTCCTCCTGCGGCACGGTTTTGGCCGGGGTGCCGGCGGCGGCTTTGGGCGCGGGTTTCTTGCGCGACTGTTTTTTCGCCTTTTCCCGCGCCAGGTCGTCGTAGTAAATGAATTCGTCGCAGTTGGCGATCAACAGATCCGAAGTGGAATTCTTCACGCCCACGCCGATCACAGTCTTGTTGTTCTCGCGCAGCTTGGACACCAGTGGAGAGAAATCCGAGTCGCCGCTGATGATGACGAAGGTGTCGACGTGCGACTTGGTATAGCACAGGTCCAGCGCGTCGACCACCATGCGGATGTCGGCCGAATTCTTGCCCGACTGGCGCACATGCGGGATTTCGATCAGTTCGAACGCCGCCTCGTGCATCGGCGCCTTGAACTCGCGGTAGCGCTCCCAGTCGCAGTAGGCTTTCTTGACCACGATGCTGCCTTTGAGCAGCAGGCGCTCGAGCACCTTGTTGATATCGAACTTGTCGTACTTGGACTCGCGTACTCCGAGCGCGACGTTTTCGAAATCGCAGAAAAGAGCCATGTTGATGTCGTCTGCTGCGCTCATGTTGATCTCCGGTAATTTCAGGTTGTACGACGGCGGTTAGGACGGCGAATCCATGGCGAGGATCTCCGTATTATAGGCCCGCGCGAGCCGTGTCGGCCCGCGCAGGCCCGGCATATAATGGCTATACATGTCAGCGAATAAGACCGCTTCCCGCCCGACCGTCGTCTTCGATCTGGGCGGCGTGCTGGTCAGCGTCGATTTCATGCGTGCGTGCAGTCGCCTTGAAGCCGCGGGTGGGGCACGGGCCGTGGACATATGCAAGACCATTGTCGACGGCGCGGACAAGGCCGGCTTCGATAACGGCCGCCTGAACCCGCAGGATTTCGCCGCCCGCTGTTGCGCCAGCGCCGGGGTGAGCCTGCCATACGCCGAGTTCGCGGACATCTGGTGCGACATTTTCGCCGAGCAGCGGGAGGTGACGGGCTTGCTCGATGAAATCGGAAAACAGGCGGATCTGCTGCTGCTCTCCAACACCGATCCGCTGCATCTCGAGTACATACGCAGCCACTACGGCTTCCTCGGAAAGTTCCGGCGCATGGTGCTTTCCTACGAAGTCGGACATGCCAAACCGGCGCGGCAGATTTTCGAGCGCGCGCTCGGTCTGTGCGCTACGGGGGCGAGGATGATCTACTTCGACGACGTGGCCGAATACGTCGCCGCCGCGCGCGCCTGCGGCTTGCCCGCCGAGCAGTTCGTCGACGCGGCCAAGCTCAGGCTAGATCTCGAGCGCTTCGGCGTGCTATAGGCGCCGTGGCCGGAGCGCGAGCCATCGCTGCAACGACGCCATGGACAAAATCTGTCGCTGCGGATAGCCTACGCATCCTCAGGTCCCCGCGTTTCCCGGTCGGGGTGGCTATCTTGGGAACTGCATGAAGCAATCCGCTTGCCTTTGGTGTTGCCGCGCAATCGTCCTGGCGCTGGCGCTCGGCCCGTCTCTGTCCGGCGCCCAGCAGGAAAACGAGGGTTCCCTGCTGCAGCGGGCGCGTGCGGGAGTTGCGCAAGCGCTGCACCGTCCTGCCGCCGACATCAGATTCGAAGGACTCAGTCTGATTCGGGGCAAGCTCGGGGACATGGTGTGCGGGACCGCAAACGGCAGGCGCTTCCTTGCCGACGCGACCAAGACGCCCGGCCCGCCGCAGATAGAGGGCGCGCTGAGCCCTTCGATGTTCGATTTCCTGTGGAACGCGCGCTGCCTCGGCATGTCCGCAGAGGCGGCCACCGAAATCCTCAAGCGTGAAATGAAGCAGTAGGTGTGCGTGTGGTCGGGGGCGCCACCTGAAATGGAATGGCATCAGGGACAATTTGTTTCCGATTAACGTTATTGCTAACCGCGCAGCGCGGGCTTTCGGTTCGCCGTTTTACAGCTTCCCCGTGAGGAAGAATTCTACTTGGCCTTTTTCTTGTACAAAAAACTCCCTGCACTTGGAACTGTCGTAACTGGCAAATGTCGAATGCGCAGGAGTCGATGCCGGTAAAATCCCTGCCTTGCAACATGTTCTGCGCCGGCCCTTTTTGACCAACAAGGAACACCATGACCAAGCATTCGCGTCAACTGCAGCACTTCAGGCTGTCTCTAGCGTTGTTACTGGCGCTCGGCGGTTCAGCCGTATTGGCTCAGACGAAACAGGAGAACGTGCACCACATGGGACATATGGTTATGCCCTTTGATCTCGACAAGACGACGCACATTTTCCGCATGACGGAGTCTGGCGGCGTACAACGGGTGATCGTCAAAGACGCGAAGGCAAAAGATCAGGTGGCACTGATTCAACGGCACCTTCAGCACGAAGCAAAGGCATTTCAACGCGGCGACTACTCCGATCCGGCTGCATTGCACGGCGCAACGATGCCTGGTCTGAAAGACTTGCAGGCTGGCGCCGCACGAATAAAGATTTCGTATGCGGCCCTGCCGACCGGTGCAGAAATTACTTTTAAAACGACGGATCTTCATCTGCTTACCGCCATTCACCGGTGGTTCGGCGCGCAGCTGTCGGAACACGGTGCAGACGCGATGTCCGAGTGACAACCCGGGACAGCCGCCTTTCCTGAGGACGCTCGCGCTTCTTCGAGATATCCTTTAGGGCGGACATTAAGCCGACTCGATTTGGGTCAGCCAGCCGTGCGCCGTTTTTCCATGACCGGGGAAACGTGGCGGCCAGGAGCACGAGCGGCCACTTCACA